>WNFS01000262.1_pt1 | contig 44067 bp, 36 predicted proteins | sample 5400141 | NCBI WGS metagenome assembly WNFS01 (sample SAMN13153358, study PRJNA577476) | soil metagenome | isolation source: 60 cm saprolite under Madrone tree | place: USA:California | collected 2016-06-14
GAGCGCACAGGTACAGAGAGGTCCCACAAACAACTCTCTGCCTTTCGCTATCAAGGGCATTCTGAACTGCCTGTCAGTTCTTCCAATAGAGTTCGGATAAACGTCACCCCTCACAACCCCACCTCTTTTTCGTCAGTCATTAGACGCAAGGGAAGGGCGCAAATGTTTCACCTGACATTCCAACCGGTAGACAACTGTGAAACAGCTTTCAGAAAGTGGAGCAGCCAGCACCAAGATTGTTTCTTGGCGGAAGCGTGTGGGAGTCGAACCCACCATTCGACCCGCAAAGGACCGAATCGCCGGCTTTGAAGACCGGGAAGGTCACCGGACCCCTTTCGCCTCCGATGCTGTAAGACCATCACATTATAAAGTTTAGTGAACGTATGCAACCTTCGGGGTTTCGGCAACCTGCTCAGGTGCTATTGCGGCACAGGTTGCGATTCGGGAAACGGCCTGCTTCCGAGTGGGGTGCCGGACTGGCGCAACCGGCTGGCGAAAGTATGGCAACTAAGTGGTTGCTCAATAGTAGGCAATATGTCCGAAGAGCATCGCCCGGCGACCGACTTTCTTCGGGTCTGCAAGACCGGCCTGCGTCATGAGGCTGAGAACTCGGCACTCGGAATTGCCTTCCAGGCGGTCACTTGAGTGAAGTAAGTGGGCCAGGAAGCCATGGGCGCGCCGTCCTCTGGCCCTTCGAAGTCGAGCATGTGAAACTCGCCGCCAGGTTTGAGGACGCGCCGGACCGCACACAACATAAACTGTGATTAATGTGCAGCAATCGCACGCCGCGCTGCTTGAGCCAGCCCGCCAATCTGCGCGGCGGCTTAGGCTACGGGTTGAGGAGCTCGCGCAACTCGGGATAATTCACTTTGGAATTGTGGCGCTTATCGAGCGGGATTTTTGGAAGGATTTTGACGCAATCGATTTGAGCCCACTGGAGGGCGCGATCGACGGCTGTGGCGACGTCTGGGCTGCTTCTGCGGTCGAGTTCGATGGCGAGCAAACGGCGGCCTTTGTGAGCGACGGCTGCCGCGCGGCGAACGCCGGGGATCTGCTGTGCTGCGCACTCGACGGTGAACGGGTAAAGCACGCCACGCTCATCCTGGATTCGCGCATCACAGCGGCCCAGAAGCCAGACTCGCCCGTGGTCATCGAGATAGCCTGCATCTCCGGTTCTGTGCCAGCGGGAACCACCCACATCAAATTTCGTTTCCGCATCTCCCTGACCGTGGAGGTAACCCGGCAGCACGTGCCCGCCGCTGACGGCGATTTCGCCTGCTTTGCCAATGGGGAGGCGCGCTTGCTGGAATTCACTTTCGGAGAAGGGACCGATCGGAATTCCCCATTTGTGTTCGACGACCGCCAAACGGATTTGCGGGACGGGATGACCCGCAAGAAGGCCGCGTCCAGCGGTCATCGAGGCGAAGTCGCTGGGTTGAATTTGCAAATAGGAAATCTCCGCGATGGGTTCGGCTTCGGTCGAGCCGTACACAGCAGTGATCTCCGCTTGCGGCGCCATCCGGGCGAGCTTTCTCAAGAGGTTTGGAAAAACAAATCTTAAATCGACGTCGGGGATTAAGCTGGCGACGCCGGAGCCCAGGTTCGCGAGAACGAAAATAGGCAGAGTGGCGAGATCGAGGTCACGGGGTGTCAGCCGTAAACTTTGCTGGAGGACACGATGTTGCTCCAAGAGAAAGCCGTGGGTACGTACCGCTGCCTTCGGCAAACCGGTGCTGCCGCTCGTGAAAGTGATCAGCGCGGGGGTATCCGCGGTGCACGATAATATTCCTTTTCTGGGCGTCAGGGACCGGGCGCGGCTCCACGAAACCGCGCCCGGCAGGGCCGGACCGATAACGAACTTGTGCGGAATGGCCCTCAGAGCAGGAGAAATGAATCTGAGCAAGTGCGCCTTCGTCCCGGCAACAAGCGCTTTCGGGGGCCACAAGCGGCAGCATCGTTCGATGTGTTCGCGGCCGGCAGATGGATCAAGGAACATCGGAATCGCACCGAGACGGAATGCTCCAATCAAGGCCGTGTAGAGCTCGGCCGACATGTGGTGAAAAATGAGGACAGCGTCGCCTGTCTGCACGCCGGCGCTTTGCAAGAGGGCGGCAGCGCGCCCGGACTGCAAGTCGAGATCGGCGAAGCTCAGCGCGCGGTCGTGGCCGTCGTGGACATCCAGAATAGCGATTGCGTCCGGGTGCGTCGCGGCGTGGCGGCAAAGAATCTCTGCGATGTTCATGGAAAAAGCTGCCTCGCGAACAGGGTATAACGGCGCATTGTCGAGGCGGTTTTAGCGCTGATGTTGCGCGAACGGTTGGACTCGTGCATCAAGGCGTGAATGCAACGCGCGTATCCCAGGCCACGAGCAATTTCTCGAATTCGGCCCACGAGTAGCGTGCCAAGTCCTGCGGAGGCGCACTCCGGCGCGACAGCAACTGTTTTGATGATTAAGGTGTCGTTCCGTTCACTGCGCTTGATTCGAAGCGCATCCGGCACACCGAACAAGAATCCAACAGGAATGCCGTCACGTTCTGCAAGCAGAACAAACTCATGACGAACGAAAGGAAGAAGTTTTCGGTATTGAGCGAGGAATTCCGGTTCTCCGACCGGAGTGTAGAGAGAATTGTCTTGGAAGCTGCGGAGCGAAACAGCGAGGATGCGATGCAACTCGGCGTCCATGTGATCGGCCGAGGCTTGGCGAATCGTGATTCCCATTCGGAAAACATGTTCCGCGATGGCAGAAAGTCGAGGACGAGTGCCGCTCGACTCAGAACTCAAATCGGAATCGAGCGCCGAGGTGTAAGTTGCGAGCGCGACGAAGCCCTCCGCGGTAAAGTGAAGCGGCCAATCGTCGGGGTTATCTGGCTCGAGAAAAAAGGTCGGCTCTGCCCCGCGTTCGGTGATAAAACGATAGCGCCGCCAGGTGTTGCCATCCATTGGGCCGACCGCCATCGTGCATCCTCTCGCCGCGAGCTGCTGGCAAGCATGGCGCAGTATCTGGCTTCCGGAATTTTCATCAGAGGCGGCGTAATGCCCAATGAGTCCGAGACTGTGGCCTGGGTACGGAGGAGTCTTCCTCCACCACAGAGAACAGCGTGCCGCGAGCGAGGTTTCTCCACGGAGCAGAACCCAGTGCGCATCGGGGGCCTCGTGGAGAAGATTTTCTGGAGGCAGCGGCGTAACATTCCCGGCAACTTCGCCGGATGAATCGAGAGATGCAAGATGCGCGGAGTCAGTAATCTCGACAAGGAGTGGCTTCATGGCCTGTCATCTCACGATGCGAAATTCACGAGCAATGCGAACGCCGAACAGACGAGAACAATTGCCGCTTGTCGAAGCCAGCGTGGTCCATCAGTCGGGCAATCTTCCATTCGCGGCTGAACGTGGTTGGCGGAGTGGAACAGAAAAGGAAGAGAAAGCGCAACGAGCAGGTCAGCGACGAGAAAGATGCGAAACCAGGGACTCGGGCTCAAATGATTTCCTCGACGACAAACGTGGAATAGAAGAAGGCCTTATCTCGTGCGTGCAGATTGCTAGCGAGATCGGCGAGCGGCCGCAACAGCGCGCGCATCGAGTCGGGCCGATGGCGCTCCGCCAGCATGTTCCAATAAGCCAGCCGGCCGCCACTTGTCCCCGCGCGCGCGATACGGCCGAGAAGCCGCTCGTAATTTTCCGGCGACATATACTCGAAAATGTCGCTGAGGTTGAAGCAGTGAATGGGCCTCCCCTTTTCCATGTCTAGGAAATCCTCGATGGTCCGGTTGTGCCATTCCAGGCGGTCGAGATGATCGCGGATGGAGTCGAAGTATTCAGGCCGCAGGGCATAGGGCAAGGCACTGGTGTGCCGGCCGGTAAGAATCCACTGGGCATAGGGATTCTCGGCAGGATTTAATTCCGTGAGGGCGTAGCGAGTGCGCTCGAGGATTTGATCCGCAACGTTTCCTTCCGCGTATTTGAAGAAACTCGGGTCACGCCCGAAGCGTCCCATGATGAAGCGCGAAAAGAAAATATGGAAGAGCAGTCTCCAGCGCCAGGTATTCCACTCTTTATTGTAAAAAGCGGTCCGCATTTCTTTGGCGCTGCCCGCGAGCAATTTCTCGACTCGAGAGCGAGAATGAACGAGCGGCAGGATGCGGGTGCGAAAGGCCGCGAAGTAGCGCTCGAATTTTCCTGCGCCGCCAATTCCGCGGCGAATGCTTTCGCTTTGAGCGTCCCAGAAACTGCGTGCAGATGCGGAAAGCTGGCTTCGGCAACGGCGATACAACTGTTCGCGGCCCTGGCCGGGGGATGACCCCATTAGGAGAAGAAGCTCTGGCTGACTGAGCTCGCGGTAGGCGGCCACGCGCAACTCCAGGGCAGCAAGTTGCGCCTGGTTCATATCAAGGGCGATCACGCGCGCGGGTGCACGAGCAATCATCGCAAGCGTGTTATCCCCCGCCGAAGCAATAGAAAGGCATGTCTGGCCGGGCCGAATATCGAGTGCCTCAAGCAAAATATCCGCGTCTTCCCAGCACTGCGCATAGCGCAAGCCGGAGAAATCGGCATTTTCCAAGGCTTCACTACTCACGGGCGGAGTCCTTGCCAGGAGCCATCCGACGCACCACGCCAGCGCCGCCATCGAGCTCAACCCAGTCGCCATCGGACAGCCAGCGCGTGACGCCGGGGATGGACACAATTGCCGGGATTCCCATTTCGCGCGCAACGATTGCCGAATGCGAAAGGAGGCTTCCGCGCTCGACGAGAAGCCCAACGGCCAAAGGAAACAAAAGAATCCACCCGGGATCAGTCCGCTCGGCGACGAGAATGCTGCCACTCTTCAATACGGCGTTGCGTGGATCGGTGATGACGCGCACTGGTCCTCGGACCACGCCGGAGCAGCAACCGATGCCGTGGCGCTCGTCGCCGCCGGACTCTTCGGTGGAGCGGGCGCTACGGAAGGAATTGCCCTGGTAGACCATTCCGCGGGTTTCAAAGCGGTCGCCCGGGGGCTCGCTTTGCTTGTAGGCTGCAAACTCGTGCTGACGTAACGCAGCAAGCGCTTTTAGATCCGTCGTGGAAGCCGTGCCTTGAATAAATGCGAGAATTTCGTCGACCTGCAGGTAAAAGATGTCTCGCGGATCTTCAAGCAGATCCAGAGCATGAAGGCGCCGTCCGATTTCGACGAAGATGCGGCGTACCCTGCCGAATAGCCGCGTCCTTTCAAACCGCAGGTTTTCCCGCTGAAGAACTCGAGCACGCGCATTTCCTAGCACCCATTGAAAGAGAAGCCGCCGAAGGGGATGCCAGCCGAACGCCTGGCGCACCTGGTCATGTGTTTTCGAGTTGGAACCGCTTGACCGTTCCGGCAAAGAATCGCGGGCCGAGGCGGACGGGCTGCGAGCGATTTGGCCGACACTGCGGAAAAGCAACAGAGGGTCGTCGTGAAGAGTGGGGCTTTCAAGCTTGAGTTCTTCAAGGCAACGGTCTCCGAATTTTTCAACATAACTGTTGTATTGCGAGCGAAACTCGGGATGTCTTTCCATTGCGCGAATAATATCCCCCAGTGTCCCCAGGCATAGGAGCATGGAGAATTCGCCGTCGCCCGCGGCAAGCGCGGCCATGCGGCGGACCCGCTCTGCCGGCTCGGCGCTGATCATGCTGGTTCGTTCGCCCGTGGATTGTCCGCGGACAAGGTCGCTGGCGAGCGTGCCATCGCGGCTGCCGCACCAGCGCTCCGCCAGCGCTCGCAGAAGTCCATGGAAAATCATGGCGAAGAAGTCGTTCACGAGCGGCGCATCCCAGCGCGTCAGGAGCCGACGTTCGAGATCAAGATAATGGGCGGCGAGCTCATCTATGCGCATGTCTTCGAGCGCGTTGTGGGGAGGAGCCAGGGCGCTATTCAGGCGCTCGTAAAATTCGGCGATGCGGCGGTTGAGCACCAAATGGCTAGCGATCAGCCCACCGATCGTGCGCAGCAGCCGCCCGCCATCCTTGATGCGATCGCTCCGCTTGGCGCTCCTCATTTGAGCAACGATTTCGTCTGGCAGAGGCTCACGCACGCCCATCATTTGTTCCATGAAGTGCCGGTTGACGGCGAAACCGGGAAGCATCGCGAGTACGCGGTACCAGCTCAAGAGGTTGTAATAGACGCGGCCACGAACGAGTCCAAGCATCCGGCGGAACGTCTCGTCATTGGCCGCAATTATATTTTCGGGCACGCGCATGATCCGGCAGAACTGGCGATAGACCCCTTCATAGATGTTGCGGGCAAAAGAAAATGTGAGCGGGGTCGTGACGCCACTATAGCTTTCCGCAATGTTGCTGTTATCCCACAGATTCAAGGCGCCTTCGGGATCAGCGAGCAGTTTGAGTGAAGTGACCGGCCTCGACTGCAGCAGATAGATGTGGCCTTGTTCGTAGGCCCATTCAATGTCCTGCGGCCGGCCGAAATGGCGTCCGGCGCGCCGGACCAGCGCGGCCACTTCAAGAATCTGCGCGTCCGTAAGCGCGTTTTTGTTGGCCCTCTGTGCGGGTACTTCAAACGCGGAGACTCCTTCGGGGTTTGCGGGATCAAACCGGTGGGCAAGCCGCTTGTTCGCGATGTCACGCTTGAGGATGTGGTGATCTCGGTCGACTTCGTAGGAGTCCGCGTCGGACTCGCCGGAGACCAGCGCCGTGCCGAGGCCGTAGAGCGCGGCAATGACGGCGACGCCTCGCCGGCCCGTCACAGGGTCTGCGCCGAAGGCCACGCCGGAAACTTCGGAGTCCACCATGCGCTGTACGAGGACTGCGGGAGGCTGGGGAGAAAGACTGAGACCGTGCTCGCGCCGGTACGCGAGAATTCTTTCGCCGAAGGCCGACCGCCAGACAGCCGCAACTTTTGCCGGAACCTCGGCCGGCTCGACAAAAAGAAAACTGTCGAGCTGCCCGGCGAATGAGTGTCGGGCACTGTCTTCGTCGGCAGCCGATGATCGCACGGCGACACGCCCCCCGGTAGCACAAAGCTGCTCAACCGCTCTGGTGATCTCTGCGCGGGTCGCCTGGTCTGGCATCACACCCGAGACCAGGCCGGCAATGCGCTCCTCCTTCGCCGCTTTCTCGAGTTTTTCGCGTTGCCGTTCAGACAAGGACCGATAAAAAGCGTCCGGCGTCACGACAAACCAGGAAGGAATCGGAAAGCCAAGGCCATCGAGGTCCGCGAGCGCGCTGGCTTTGCCGCCCAGCCGCACGCCTGCATGCGAGTCGCGGGGATGAACGATGCAGCTCACAAACGCACCCCAAAGAGGCGCAGGAGAAGCGGGACGGCTCCAAGGCTCAAGTACATCAGGAGACTCCAAATGCCGGACATTGCCTCAAACCATCGGCCGCGCCTGGCCTTTGGGCAGCGCAGGAAGAGCAGGGCGAGGCTCGTCGCGGCGGCAAGAAGCACGCCCAGCAACCAGAGAACCGGTCGGTCAAAGCCTATACGGCTGGCAGCGATCCACGCAAACAGAGTGGTCGCCAACAGGGCCGCCATCCACGCCGACACCGCGCCGCCCCGGCCCCAAAGAAAAGTATAGGTTTCGACTCCGGGCTCTTCGTCCTGCGGCGAGCGAATTTTACGGCCGATTTCGATCACTATCCCGTTGAAGAAACTCACCAGGAGAAACCAGATGAGTCCGTGAGGAGGCTTCGTGCCAGCGACCAGCCAGTCGCACGCGGTGGTGTAAAAATCAATCAGGGGCATGATGAGCATGTGGGTCCACATGTAAGTAAAGGGACGCGCCTTGAGCCAGCTTTTTACGAAGAACTCTTTACTCATCAAAAAGAGGTAAATCCATACAAGAACGAGGAAGACTGCGAGAAGAGGCTTCAAGAGCAGGGCGAGCAATAACTGAGACGCGGCGCTTGCAACCCACACCCATCCGAGCTCTCTCAACTTGATGAGGCCGCGCGGAATAGGACGGTAGGGCCGATAACGTGAATCCTCTTCGAAGTCCTTGAATTCGTCCGCCAGTCGGAGCTGAAGGAAGGAGAGAGTTGCACTCAGGAACGCGACAGCGGCTGCGGCAAGACTCGGAATCATCGCTCGCCCGCGGAGGAGCGACGAGTAACTAATGGCCGAGAAACTGAAGGCCGCAATCAGCGGCGCGTGAGCCGCAAAAGGGAAACGCTCTCGCTGATAAATCCACCAACGGTTGGTCGTGGAATCTTTGCCCGCTACCTCGCTGAGCTGGCCGCTGATGTGCAGCGGCTGCTGGTTCTGCTCACGCATGGTGAAGTGCCGCCGCGATGGGAATACGTATCGCTCGCCAAACCGGCAGCAGGCATCCGGCGATCGCGATAGTGGTGCACAGCGCCAGCACCTGAACGGCATCGCGTGATGCAAGTTCGATCAGAATTCTGAAGCTGCGTGTGATGCCTGGCGCTGGTGGCATGGCTATGCCTTTGGCTAGAGGACCGACTGTAAGCGCCCAGCCAGCTGCCACACCAAAGAACCCACCAACAATGCCTAGCACCGCAGCCTCGAGTATGTGACCAGTGGCGATTTCCAGTCGGCTCTCTCCGTTGGCGCGCAGGGTCGCGATCTCCTGCGTGCGCTCCATAACAGTCATGGAAACAACGTTGAAGATGGCAAGGAAGACCACCAGCAGGATGATGCTGCGGATGAACCCGAACTGCGCATCTAGCCAATCCACCGCGTGCTTGTAGTAGACCTCATCCAGTTCGTCAAATGACGCGGCCTCAAGCTGCGGCAGGTGACGCGCCGCTTCGGCAAAAGCAGGCCAGGCGTCCACGTCGGAGAGAGCTACGGAGATGGTCTCTACACGTTCGGTGCCAAGCAATTGCTGCGCAAGCTTGAGCGGCATCCGAAACGACCGGCTATCGAACTCCTGCGAGCCAGTGTGAAAAATGCCGCTGACAATGACATTGGCCTTCTGCATGACCCCATTCACGTCACGGGTGAATAACTCCAACTTGTTGCCGACATGTGCTCCCAAACCCTGCGCGAGTCCCTGACCGAGCACAACGGACCCCGGAGCGTCCTCGAAGTCGCCACCGCTGACGTAATTAAGCTGAGTAAAGAAGCGCGCCTCAGCCACGCCATTGATTGCGTCACCCTGCCCGGCGAGCGTGATGCCATGCGACACGAGCATGGCGTTAACGGTAATGCGCGGAAACACATCGCGAACACCGGGAAGCTGGCGGACGTCGCGCATCGTAGCTTCCGGTGATTGGATCCATTTCTCCCAAGGACGCTCCCAAGCGGCGCTGCGGTATCCAACCGTACAAAGCTGCCCGTTTGCCCAGCGGGCCCGGATGGCGTTGGCGCGATACTGGTTCATCAGGCCGCGGTTAAATCCCATAAATATGAATAGCCCAAGCGCCCCCATGGCTATTGTTGTGAACGCGTAAATCGAGCGATACCGATTGCGGGAAACGTTCCGGCAAGACAGGCGGCTCAACAGGAATAAACGCTTGATCACACCAACCTCCCATCCGCCAATCGGACCACGCGTTCGGCGGCAGCCAGTATCCCGGGATCATGGGTTGAGAAGATGAAGGCCATTCCCCGCTCGCGATTCAGGCGTTTCATCAGATCGACAATCGCTTGTGCCGTTGCTTGGTCAAGCGAGGCAGTGGGTTCATCGGCGAGAACGACATCCACGTTGCGAACTAAAGCGCGGGCAATGGCGACACGCTGGCGCTCGCCTCCCGACAAAGTGTTGGCGCGTTGCCCAGCCTTATCGGCAAGCCCTACACATGCAAGAGCTTCGGTGACACGCTTTCGAATCTCGCTCTGTTGCACTTTCCGCTTCAACAGGAAGTACTCGATGTTTTCGTACGAGGTCAACACCGGGATGAGGTTTAAGCTCTGGAAGATGAAGCCAATACGTTTGCGACGAATCCAGGTCCGCTGGTGTTCGTTTAAGCCAGCGGTGTCCTGATCTTCAAACCGCAGCGAACCTTCATCCGGAAAATCCAGCAGACCCAGCAAGTTGAGAAACGTGGTTTTCCCTGAGCCAGAGGGCCCAGCGATGGCCACAAACTCGCCTTGGGAGATGCGCAGGCTAAGTCCACGGAGCGCCGGAACGGGATGGCCGCTCTGATTGTATCGGCGCGACAGGTTATGAGCTTCGTAGAGGTTCATTGCACTATTTCTCACAAATGGCAGCACCTGCAGGCTCTGCACCGTCATAGAAGTCGGATTCTCATCCCGAGACGCGCCGTCGGTGATGTTAACAATCTTTGTCGGCCGGCATTTCTCATGTGCTGAGATGTCCTTTGGCTGGAGTCAGGTCAGGCGCACGGGGACCAAGCCGGCCGGTCAGCTGGTGGCGCAACCAGAACAATGCGAACGAGGTGATAAGGATAGCCGTGCCCAGATGGACAGCCAGCGCGACTAGATCCATACCCAGGTAAGTCTTGAGAAGTAGCAGCGCCGCCAGCGGGATGAGCAGATTGTCCAGACCATTGTCCGCAACGGCCTCCACCAAAGTGAGAAAAAGTCCAAGAGTCAAGGCGCTGAGCAAAGTTTCTGCGCGGCCAATTTCGGTGAACAGCAGCAGCGCCGTGTGCGCGCTCAGGAAGGCGGTAAAGAAGAAGGCTATCGAGCCTTCGATACTCTTTTCCCCCGTCACGACTATGTAGCGCAGGCGTCCGTAGTACAAGCCAGTAATACCGGCAGCAGTATCAGCGAGCGTGAGGATGAGTATAGGAATGCAGAAAAGTAGTGGATTGCCCGACGAAAAAAGAAAAAGCCCGCCGACGCCAAGAGCGAAGTAAATGTCGCCCAAAGACTTGCGGTCGACGCCGTGAATTGGGTTGCCCAGGTGAATCCCCAACGTTGGCAACACCCTGAGCCCAATCAACAGCAGGACAAACACGCTGGTCAACACGACCACTGACCAAGCGCTCTCGAACAGCCAAGGGAGTGAAAGCGCGGCTAGACCCATCCCAAGGTGTACAAGCTTGCGCATCAGTTCGGGGTGCGGTCTGCAATGTCGCTGCAAAGCGAGCAACCCGGTCATAAGGCCACAGAAGGAACTGACCAGTAGCGCGGAAGATGCCATCGGGTTCACCATGACTGGCCGCAATTGCCTCCACTGGCAAGAGCGTAGTGGCTCTCGCCTAGGCCCGCAAGCGGCATGATGCGACCCCCGAGACATGTCAGCGAATGTCGTGCTATGTCGCCCTGGTTATGCTATTGATACTATGAGACTTAGGGAGGTGTGGAACCGCGACGCCTGAGGGTCGCGGAATAGCTCCTGCGAGAACACTTCAGGCACCCCGAAGAAAGCCGAGCCCTTTGCCTTCGGCTTCTCTTCCAAGTAAGTGTGCGCAGAACGGAAAGACACAGTAGGAAACGGTTTCAGCACCGGATCTGTGGACGGGCCCTATGCCTCGCCGCCCTCCTCTCCGGACGGCAGCATGCACGGATGCCACTCCTCATCCTCGGCGTGGGCATCGCAGAACCACCTCCTGCACGTCGCGCAGTGCACAGTCGCCGGATAATCGCACGGCTCATCGTTAGGCGACACGCCCTGACACAAGCGCTCCAGGTCCGCGCTCTCCGTTTCTTTTTCTTCCATCGGCACACTTCGTGCCGCCATTCTACACCTGCTTATCTCAAATGTATTTGGCGCGGGCGGGCGGTATTTGCCCTGCTCGAAAGGAAAGGGTACTGGCACATGGCCAAACAAGCCGCGCGGTGTCACCCAACCCCCACCATTTCGATCCGAGCTTGAGACGCGACTCCCGGGCTCCCGATCAGAGTGCATGGTGTGACTGGCGGCGCCTCTGGCCGGTTACATTTTCTTTCAACTACGCGAGCCTTCTCCTATAATCCCACTCCATCGAGCCAAGCCGATGCCTGTCGACAGGAATGACCCTAACCGGGAGCTATACTCCATTGCCGTCGTCACAGTGGATGAATCCTCATTTCCCGAAATGCGCCGAGCTCTCGCCACCAGTTTTAGAACAACTCTGGCCAGTACGGAAGAGCAAATCAAAGCTCTTGTGGAAGATCCCAATCTCCATGGGATCTTGTTCGATCTGGACAGCGTCGGTGAAGGCGCAAGGGACGGGATCGATGTGCTGAAGGAGATTCGGGCGATCCGAGAGGACGTTGTCCTCGTGGCGATGACCGGTTCCCAGGATCGCAGTATTCCCTTGAGAGCCAGTCAGGCGGGCGCCGACGAGTTTTTCCTGGCCCCATTGAATTACGCGCAGCTGGAGGTGGTCTTCACCCGCGCCATCGAGAAGCGCGCACTAGAAATTGAAGGACGACGGCTGCTGGAGCAGGTAGAAAGCAAGTCCGCCTTTTGTTCTCTCATTGGCGGAAGCGCCGCCATGCAGAAGGTCTACCAAGCCATCCAGGCGGTTGCAGGCAGCAATGCGAGCGTGGTCTTGCGTGGGGAGAGCGGAACGGGGAAGGAACTGATCGCCCAGGCCATCGTGCAGTCCGGAAGCCGCGCGGACGATCCCTACGTCTGTTTGAATTGCTCCGCCCTGCCCGAGACACTCATCGAATCTGAACTATTTGGATTCGAGAAGGGAGCATTTACCGGCGCAGATACGGCCAAGCCGGGGCTTATTGAAACCGCTCATAACGGAACGTTGTTCTTGGATGAGATCCCCTCGCTGAACCCGAATCTGCAAAGCAAGCTTTTACGCGTGCTTCAGGAACACACCGTACAGCGGCTCGGGGGCAGGTCCACAAAAAAGATCGATTTCCGGCTCATCTGTGCCACCAACGAGGACCTCGAAGATCTGGTCCGAAAAGGACGATTTCGCGAGGATCTCTATTACCGCATTAACGTGGTTCCCATTTTTGTTCCCCCGCTGCGCGAGCGGGAGGGCGATCTGCCTCTTCTCGTGGATCACTTTTTACGCATCTACTGCGCTTCGGCCAAGAAGCCCGTCAAAGGGATGCAGCCCGATGTGATGGAGATCCTGGAGGACTACGCCTGGCCGGGGAACGTGCGGGAGCTGGAAAACATCGTTCAGCGCCTGGTGGTTATGAACGATAGCCCGGTGATCACCGCCGAGCAATTACCTCAAATGCTCCTTTATTCCAGCGCCGCCAGCCACGAAGCGATTCTGATCCCGGAAGATGGCGTGGACTTTGACGCGGAGATGCAACGAATCGAGCTTGCCTACCTTAACGCTGCGCTGCGGCGCACCGGGGGAAAGAAATCGGCGGCTGCCAGCTTGCTTCGGCTCGATTCGCAGCGGATGAAGTACCTGTGCCGTAAATTCAAGCTCTAGAAGGGTTAAAAATTAACCCATGCTTGGTTAAAATTTAATCGCTGGGCTAATTTTTGTCCGCAGCAAGCTTCAGCGGCTAGTGCTCTGTGTTTGTAAGTTATTGATTTTATGTGGAGAGCTTCTGAAAAACGAAACGCGTGGAGTTTGGAGACTCGTGTGCACTCGACGTTGGCACGAACCGGGGGAAGCCGGAAAACAAATTTAAGAGACGAGGAGCTCAGCTAATGTCAATCCAGAAGAAGTCTTTGATCAGCACTCTAAGGACCACCAGGAAGGCCAATGTCGCCAGCGGGGCGACGAAGGGCATGATCGTGGGCCCGGAGACACAAGGTTCTACCAAGGGCTTCACCAAGGGCGTCGCCAAGGGCTTCACTAAGGGCGCCGCCAAGGGCTTCACCAAGGGCGCCGCCAAGGGCTTCACCAAGGGCGCCGCCAAGGGCTTCACCAAGGGCGCCGCCAAGGGCTTCACCAAGGGCTACCTAAAGGGACTGAGGTAAGCTCGCACCCAGCAAATAAACCAGTAACTCAGGCTGTGATCGCAAGGGCTGCCCATCGGCAGCCCTTGTGTTGTTCGAACAAAACTCTCAGGCTAAGTTGACCGTTTGGCAATCCGGACAGGGCCTGGAAGTGGCATCCGAGTACTGAATTCCTACCAGAGTTTCCGGCCAATGAAATTTGTAAAGGCCTCCCAGCCCAGGGCGATGAGGCTCCGGCGCCGGCCATACACCCTCGCAACACCTTTCATGCCTGGCCTGAGGACACAGTCCGGATTGTGTATCAGGAGAGTCGCAAGATAGAAGTGAGGGGGATTCATGCCTTTCAGCTTAGTCTGCCCCGAGAGTTGCGGATCCATTTCCGACGGTCTTGCGGCGATGGACAGGACCTCTGCCGGCCAAATCTTCGCAAGACCTTGAACCTGAAGCCTCGAGGGGGCGGCAGCATGTATCTTGTACAGGTCAAATTCCGAGATATAGATTCGAGCAGTCAGTGTTGAAAGATCCGCAATTTCTAGGAGAGCGCTACCTTCGTTAAGGTAACTGCCCAGCATATCACCGACCTTCGGGGTTACCACCGTCCCGGAGATAGGACTGGAGAGTTGCAGCGCGGAATTCATCTCGGAAAGCTGCTGAAACTCAGTGGTTAGATGATCGCGCTCCTTTACTGCGGTGCCAAGATCGGCGTAGTGCAGTGAAGCCGCGTTGGCACGTTCCGACGCCAGAAGCAGTCGAGCGCGTGCATGCTCGAAATCTGACTTCAACGGCAGATTAGTCAATGTAGCCAGGGATTCCCCCGCAGACACTTGCTGGCCCTCTCGGACATCGAGGTGAGTGACGGTACCGGGAATCCGAGCGCGGACTACCGCCCACCGCGTGGGTTCGAGGAAAAATGTGCCAGAGACAGACTCGCGCCGAATCGGCAGGCCAAGGAAAACAGCCAGTGCGGCAACGAGTGCCAGTGAGTGTTGCGGTGTTAACCAGGCGACGACGCGCTCTTTTTTATCGAGATAGACGAGTTTCATAAAGTTCACCAATAAGCGGATCCGAGAACGAAAAATGACCAGGCCAACGGCAATCTCCGGGATGAAACCCCACTCCAAGCTGAAATTGCGGACAATATTGCCGGCAAACCGCGCGACGATATACAACACCATGTAACTATAAGCGCCGGAGAGCAGCGCATAGAGGGCAAAGCCGAGACGGCGGCGCCTGGGGACATAAGGCACTTCGACTGGAAGGTGCCAGATGTGGTTTTTCACCCAGGCTGATACATAAGCTGTGGAATCTTCCTTGAGTTCCTCAATGCCCAGGACCTCGCACAACATGTGGTATCCATCGAGTTTCATCAATGGATTCCAATTCACGATGAGGGACACGATGCCGGTGAGCATCATTATGAAGTAGGCGCCATCGTGGACTGGCGTATCCGGAGGGGTGCCCCACCAGATGGGCGTGGCAATCGAGCACACCATGAGTTCGGACCAGATTCCGGCGAGGCTGATGATCAGCCGCTGCTGCCTGGAGCCCAAGACCGCGCCTTCCGTCGTGTCCGTATAAAAGGCCGGGGTGAGATAGATGAGCGCAAACCCCATTGCGCTGACACGGGCGCCGTAATGCTTGCAGGCATGGGCATGGGCAAACTCATGAACGGCGACGATGATCATAAAGAGGGCGTAGAAATAGAGAATGTCGCCCCAGGTTTTTTCTTTGAAATTGTAGAATTGGAGCGAGTCGCGACCTATCTCACTCCAATGAATGATACTGATGCCGGCAGTGACGGCAAACGCCATGACGGTGAGAACTGTAAACCACGTGGTGTACATAAATTTCGTATGGTTGTAAAGCCAGGTAAGAAAACGATCCGGATTGAATGCGGGAAAAAAGATCAGTGAGAGGTCGCCCCACTTGCGTCGTCCCTGCAGCTTCTTGCGACGCTCCTCGGCTGACTGCTGCATGAGGAGAATGTTTTTTTCCAGATCGGTCTTGTACCAGAAACCACCCGCCTCGAGCTCGGCCGCAAATTCGCGAATTTCCTCGGGGTCGTACTGAACACCTGTTTCCTGAGAAAAGAGCTCCGCGATTTCTTCATAAGATCGTTTGCCATCGAATAGCCGGGCGAGCCGCCAATTCTGATAGGGGAAACGATACATCAAGCCAACAGTGGGAACGTAAATGCGCACCATGGGCCTGCCGTCTTCCATGTGCTCACGAAAGGTCGCACCGGGGTCGAGGCGGGGATAGTGCTCCGAGAGTGTGCGCGCCGGAATTTCCGGCAGGGCAACGTCGAGAGCGCGGGTTAGGTTCATACGGACTTACCGCCGGTTTTCGATGTGCGTGTTGGCCGTCATGCCGGGACGCAGCGAGCCACGGTCACCCATCAACTCGATCAGCACTTCGAATGTGCCGCTCGACGGATCGACAACAGGACTCACTTCCTTGACGCGCGCAGTGTGGTTTTCTCCCGGAACATCGGGCGAGGTAATTTCGAATTGCTGGACGGATCGCACACGGCCAAAGTACCTCTCGGGCAGCGTGAAGCGCATCAGAAGGGGTGCCTCAGCAGTCACCCAGAACAGCCGGTCCCCCTTGGAAATCGACTGCCCCTCGCGGGCGTAGCGGCGTGCAATCAGCCCGTCGAAGGGAGCGGTGATTTTCATTTTTTCCAGTTCCAGTTCCAGTGAGTGTTCCTCGTTGTGCGCAGTGTTCAAAGTTTCCTCGACGCGCTTAACATCCCACTGGTCCGATTCGGCCTTGTACTTGGCGTGCTGTAACTGTTCTTCGGAGATCAGCCCCAAATCCCAAAGGCGTTGCGCACGCCCATAATCCGCTTTCAGCACTTCCGCTTCAGATTCCCAGTTCTTCAGGTCTGCCGCGATACTTCGGGATTTGGCGCGGGCGGCTTCGAGGTTCGCAGCAATCTGGCGGTCATCCATGCGGGCCAGGATTGTTCCAGTCTTGACCCGCGTTGGAGCATCAAAAAAGATTTTGGCAAGCACGCCGTCGCGCTGGGCGGTGATATCAACCTGATGTTCGACAATGATCGGTCCCGAGACGGTGAGACTTGTGTCCGTGGCTTCCGCCGTTACAGCGGCTTTCGGGGCGGGCGGAATTGACGCGGCATTGGTGACGTCTGGAGCAGAGGTCCTGCCGTCGCCGCAACCCACTCCGAGAAGAGCAGCACACAAAGCTATTTGGACTATCAGACTTCGCATTCTCCACCTCCGCCGGATCACTACCAACCCAGCCAATACCACACTTTGGAATACAACCACAAAAACGGCCGACGGAAAAACACATAGGCCGCGGGGTACCATCCGATGCGAACTTTGCCGCGGCCTTCCATGCCCGCGCGAATGGCCCCGTCAGCATTGGACACTCCCACGCGGGCATAAAAAACGGGCGTCTCCTGAAGGATCTCGGCTTTGGGGCTGACGATCACGACGTCGCCATGGAAGGTGCGCGTAGGATAGCTGTTCAGCTTGACCACAGCCTTCTGCGCGTCTTTCAGCAAGCCCGCGTCGGCGTCCTCGATAGCCACATCGACGGTGGCTTGCGAGGTGTCCACAACTTCAGCGAAGGAGCCGCCCTGCTGAAGTTTGCGGCCAGCAAAGTTTTCGACATGGGGAGTGGCCACCACTCCATCAATCGGCGAACGTAACTGGGCTTTTCCCAGCAACTGCCCAGCGCGGTCCACTTCCGCCTTCCAAAAATCTGCCTGGATGCGGTGGACACCCGCTTCGGTTCCGTCGTTAGCTGCCAGCGCGCGACTCATCTGCAGCATTGCGGATTCGTATTTCGACTGGGCTTCCGCCAGAGCAGAGCGCAGGTTCCAGGCTTCCATTTCCGCTAACACCTCGCCACGCTGCACATTCTGTCCTTCATGGACGAAGACTTCGGCGATCACTCCCTCGACTTCGGGCTGGACCAGCGCGCGCCGACCTGGTGCAACTACGGCGACACCGTCAACGCGGAGCGGGAGTGGGCAAGCCACCAGGAAAAACAGAGCAGCGGCCCCGAGCGCCAGGAACAGCGTACGCCGGCGCTTCTCCATGGCCAGGAACCTGCGCTTTCTCTCCAGCAAAGGCTCAAGCACGGAAATGAAGGGCACTTCCTTATACATCTGGGCATTGCGCAGGGCCACAGTGGCCTGGCCCGCAAGAACTTCCAGAATTTCGATGTGCGCGGGCCCCAGAAAATCGGGGTCGCTACTCTCCATGGCGAGCATGCCGACGCGGCCCGTGTCGTCATTCAGCGGCCTGGCGTAAAAGCCGCGCATTCCCGAATCGGCGAAGTATCTCTTGAATTTGGCGCGCGTTTCTTCGCGGTCGCTGTCAATGTCCTCGCCATGCTGGCGGACGTGAATGACCTCCTCGGACAGAGCCGCCCACTGCAAAATTTCGTCGAGCGGGGCGATGTCCGGCGCGTCGGCGTTGACCTGGGTGAGACCCGTGACCGCGCTAAGCTTGAAGCGGCCACGCTGCTCGAGAACGATCGCCGCGCGCTCATAGGGAATGACCGCCTGCGGCGCGTTGACGATGGTTTGCAGCATGCGCTCAAGATTGAGCGTGGAAGTGATCTCGTGGCTGACGGTGTTGAGCGTTTCGAGAATTTCTACCTTGCGTTCTGCCATCAGCAAGCTGGCGTTGTGCAAGGCGCTAGAGGCGGTTTCTGTCAGGCTCGTTAGGGCAAAGAGATCGTCCTCATCGAAGGGAGTGCCGTCTTCTTTGTTCACCGCCTCAACGACGCCGACCAGCGATTCCTTATCCATAATGGGTACGACCAGGAGCGAGACAACGCCACCCTCAGTGACGTGTGCGTTTCGCTTAATTAGCCGTTCGTCGTCTTCTTGGTCGATCAGCACTGCCTCCCCGTTATCGGAAACATCGCCGGCCACACCCTCGCCGGGCTTCTGCGTGCTGTCGGCCTCCGTCGTTTCATCGAATCCCGCCTGATGCATCAACTTCAGGCTCTCGTCCGGCATCAACAGCCAGAGGCTTATCGCTTCACATTCCATGACCTCGCGGAACTTTGATCCGATGATGGGAAGCAATTCGTCCATCTCCAGGGTGGAGGCGAACACTTTCTCGAGGTCGTAGAGTTGCGTGAGCCGGCTGATTGACGTCAGCGCGTCGTGTCGCTCGTTCTCGTAGATTTGAGCGGCTACCAGCGCGGCCGCAGCGCTCTCCGCCACGGGGTTCAGCGAACGGAGGTGGTCTTGCGATATCTCCTGGTCAAAACTCAGAATTTCAATAGCCCCGACGAGCGCCCCATCCTTTACGAGAGGCAAGTAGGCCAACGACAGGAGCGTGCGCCGGATGTCGAGATGGGCGTAGGTTTCCCGCTGCAATTCTTTGCCGGAAAAGAGCAGTGGCTTCTGTCGGGCTTTCATCTCGCCCAGCGTGCCCGTGTCGGCGGGAACGCTTCCTTCATACACCGAAACTTCCCCGAGGGAAGCTTTGGGAAGCCAGACTTCCTCGCTATTCAAAGATGAGAGAATATATACGTTAACGGCGGCGCCCAAAAAGCGGCCGGCCACAAAACTAGCCAGGATACGCGCCCGCGGCACGACTTCTTGGGCCGAAAGCAACCGGGCGGAAAGGTCCAGAGGGTCAGTTCTCAAGTCGAAGCTTTGGCTTGCCATAGCGGGCCCCAGAGACTGTCGCACCGCGGGGATAGAACGGCGAGGACGCCTCCACCACTTGCAATATTGCCGGCATTCCTCTAACTTGTGCGCGCACTGTAACAGACGGCCAGTGTCAAGGCAAGTGGGCACAATTCGTCGCATCCCCGGGCTTCTGTGACCCTGGAGGGGCCTTTAAGTGGACATCGAAGTTCGCACGCAGTCGCAAGTAAAGATCATCAAGTTGCGTGGCCGCCTGGGTCTGGGGGAATCCATGGATCGGACCAGCGAGACTTTTACTGAGTTGCTAAATACTGGTGAGGTTCACTTTTTGTTGGATTTGCAGGAGGTACCCACGATCGATTCCAGCGGCATTGGTCTTCTCGTGCGATACCTCACCGCCGCCAAACAGCGCGGAGGGTCTCTGAAGCTGCTCAACCCTTCCAAATTTGTCCTGCAGACACTCAAGCTCGTCCGAGTACTGAACCTCTTCGAGGTTTTTGAGGACTTGCAACAGGCAGTAGCATCTTTCAGCTAGAAAAGTCATTTAGGGTGGTTTGATTTGAAAGACTGGCAGAGAGGGGAGATTAAACCTCAGCTTCCCACAACAAATGGTTACGGCGCACGACTTTCGTCCAACTGAAACTGCTGAAGCACGGTCATTTATCGCATCCGAATCCGAAGGGTTTTTCACACGCGGACAAATCGTACAATACGTGTTGGTGAATCGGCCGGTCAACCGCTGCTTTGCAGGTCGGATAACTGCTGATTTGCCTTTCGCTTCCGGTGGATGTATAGGGGTCAGGCGCGCGTGGATTCAATCGCGGCAGTTTGGGTTCGAATCAGTGCCGCGACCAAATTGTACAGCGCAGGACTCGTGCAAACTTCGTAGTAACAATGCGTAGAGGGTCTGCCGATCTTACCATCCGCGAGCAGTTGCCGCGCCAAGCCCTTGCGTAGCACCAGCAACTCCACGGAATCGCCCGTGGGCACTTCGCCGTAATAGAGCGTAATGCTTTCCTTGCCCCACGGTAGATCGAGTTTCGTTTCAATGGAGTCGAGGGAAATTTCTTCGGAGAGCTTTTTGAAACCTTCGTCGTTCAATTCAATCCCATTCATGTTATAACGCACCAGGATTTCGTCCAGCTCCTCGGACGACGCGCCTTCCATGGCCGTCAGAAACTGATAGACGGAGAAATGCGTCTTCTGCCCGGCGAGCAAGCGCTTTCCAAGTTTCCCGGAGCTGGATAGCCGGTCAGAAAGATTCAACGCCTTCGAAATCATGATGCGCGAGTCGCCGTCGGTCCAGTAGCTGGGCGCGGAACCTTGAAAAGCCACGCCCACGCCGATTTCGAGCGGCGGCAAATCGCTGGTGGCCGCCTGGTCGTTGTAGGAGTTGCAAACTGCCAGAATCTGCCGCGACAGGATGCAGGCTTTGGCCACCGCACGCGCATACGTGAGATTGGACTCGGTTTCAAAAATTGCCAGGATGATGGCGTCGCCCTCGATAAATACTTTTTTGGCGCCGAAGCGGTCGAGTAGTTTTTTCACTGGCTCGTGCAGATTCAGGCTGAAGTGCGAAGCCGGGCTCAGCCCGCGCGAGAGAAGGTCCTGTGTCATCTTCATCGAGCCGCGCACGTCGGCCTTGATGATGACGTGAGAAACGACATGATCCTGCTGCGGCTTGGCCTCATCCTGCAGGACACATTCATAGAGGCGGTTGTTCAAGCGAGAAAGTTCCCGTGCCTGCTCCGTGGTGACTAGATGGATGCGTTCCATGCAGGTGGTCAGGTGTTCGGCATCCCGGAGGTCCCGCCGCAGCCGAAGGAAGTCGTTGGCGAACCGCAGCACGAGCGCTTGCATCTCCTCCCGCGAGTAGCGGTGGATCTTCCTGGACAGGTCTTCGATGGGTTTCAGGGCTAATCGCCGCGCAGGTACTTGTTTCAAGACCTGCTCGACGCGTTTCAGCTCGTCTTTAGATACCAGCGCCTTGCGGAGCTGTTGCAAGTGGACCGGCGGGCTATAGTCCGAAGCAATCGCGCGAATTTCGTAGCTTGCCAGCACGTGGTGCAAAATCTCATGCTGTTCCAGGCGCTCCAGAAGCAGTGAGAGCATGCGCGCGCGAACCGGCGCTTCCTGCTGCGAGCCGGCCGAAGGATCAAAGAGCCGTTTCGCATTCTCGGGCTCGTTCAGATAATCGCCGAGTCTAGCTTCGGAGTCTTTGCTGAAAAAATCGAGCTTTTGTTTTGCCGCGTCGATCTGTGGAGCGAGTTCTTCCAGCTTGAGTTGCTGGTGTTTGAGCCTCAACTCGATATCGCCAAGCGAAGCCTTCAGATCGGATGGATCGCCGGAGTTCAGGAATTTGGTCAGGAAGCCTTCGCCACGATCGAGACGCTTGCGGATATTTTCGCGCTGTTCTTCCAGGCTCGCGATTTCGCTCCGCATGGCATGGGCCAGTTCCAGCAGCTTATTGTGCGCATCAATGGCTTCGGTTTGAGCGGCATCCTGGCCAACGGCCAGGCCCGCTTCGCGCAGGAATTCTTGAAACAGCGCGTCCATGGCCTCGAAGCGGTCCGGGTCTCGCGCGTAATTCCCCAACAGTACGTAATTCTCGAGGAAGAAAACATCATCTTTGCAGCCGTCGAGGAAGATCAGGCGGTTCTTAAGCAATTCGTACAGCGGAGCAAAATCTTCTCCAAAGAGTGCACGGCGCGTTTTCGAGATTACGCTGTCCTCCACTTCGGAGATGACGTAGGCAACCTGTTGGCCCACCCCTCGGATAACCGCACGGCGGGCCGATTGCAGCTCGGACAAACGCGCTTTGATGACGTGCGCCTGCTGGCTTCGTTCGAAATGCTCGCCGCGCTGCCGGATCCACTCCTTGCCTTCCAAGATGAGGTTGCCAAACTGATTGCCGAGTTCAAGGGTGAGGTATTTGAGAATCGCCAGGCGGAATAGCAGGTCAATTTCAATATTCTTGTAATACTTGGCCTGAGTCAGCGCGCTCTGCAAAAGCTCAGTGAGGAGTTTGCGAAAAGTAGCGTTGTCGGGCCCCTTGGTCTTGTGCAGCTCGATGCCGGAAAAATAGGTGGCACTGGTGCTCTGCCGGATGAGCTCGAAAAGATAATCGCGAGCCGTCTGAATGAACCTGGGGCTGAGGTAAACGTCGTGGTGGATGTTATCCACGCCGATGGCCAGCGATCCCATGGGGATCGTGACGTTATAGCTCTTCAGTTCGTTGCGGCCCGTTTCCGCCGCGCTGGGGGTCTCAATTTCTGTGGCCATGAATTCCGCCCGCAGGGGCATTCTTCAAGCTAGCAGCCGGCGCGAAGGGGGGCAAGGAATCGCCGTCATTGGGTTGCTATAAAGTAAGCGCACAGGAGAGTAAGTGTGCCGTCAGAGAACGCTGATCCGCCGGGCGTCACCCCCGAGATGTTCCAGGCGGATGCACATCTGCGGCCAGGAGGACTTCAACGGAAAGCGCTCCGACCACTCGAGAATCACCACCGCAGGGCTTGCGAAAAGGTCCTCTAGCCCGAGAGTTTCGAAATCGTGGAAACTTTCGATGCGGTACAGGTCCGCGTGGTAGACCTTTTTCGCATTTCCATAGACGTGGACCAGTGTAAACGTGGGGCTTGTGACTTCCTCTTCGCTGGCTGCCCCCAGGCCGGCGACAATGCCTTTCGTCAGCGTGGTCTTTCCGCTGCCTAGATCCCCGGAGAGCAGCACCAGCACCGGTGGTTGCAGCCGAGCGGCGAATTCCCTGCCCCAGCGTGTCGTTTCTTCGGCTGCATGCGTGATGATCTCTTCAGCCACTCTTGCGTAACTCCTCGAGGAGTTTTCCCCGGGCGTGGGGCACGGCATCCGCCACCTCGCCGGCGAGGAGACCTGAGAGATCCGTACCTTGCGATGCAATCTCCGCCGCCAAACCGTGAAGGTAGACACCGAGACTCAGCACGCGCGCTCCATCGTCCGCCCCAAATTGGGCGATCAGCGCCGCGAGAAGTCCGGTGAGTACGTCGCCCGTTCCTCCCTTCCCCAGGCCGGCATTGCCTGCCGTACTCACGAAGGTTCGCCCATCCGGCGAAGCAACGATGGTGTGGTAGCCCTTGAGGACAACGTGCGTATTCCATCGTCGTGCCGCATCTAGTGCCATCGCGACGCGGTCCCCTTGAACAGCCTGGCTTGTGTTTCCGAGCAGTCTCGCCATTTCGCCGGGATGCGGTGTGAGAGCGAGAAACTTTGACGCCCGGTCGCGAAGAAGGTCGCCGACGCCGGCGAATGCATTCAATCCATCGGCATCGAGAATCATAGGCAACGGCGTCTCGCGCACGACGCTGCGAATGAATTTCTGCGTTTTGGGATGCGTCCCGAGACCCGGGCCCATCCCTAGAACGGTTTTGCCCTTCAAGGTTTCCGCTAAGCGGTTTTTCTCCAGGCTGCTCATTGCAACTGTGCCTTCCGTGGTCGAGTCCAGCCTCTCCGTCATGTACTCGGGGCGCCCCGCCGCAACGGTCGGCAGCACAATTTCCGGCGTAGCTATCGTCACCAAGCCTGCGCCACCGCGCAATGCGCCTCGCCCGCATAGAATCGCGGCTCCGCTCTTCCCGAGCGAACCCGCCACCAGCAGGACATGACCGAAGGTACCCTTATGGGATTTGACGGCGCGAACCAGCGGTAGCCCGGAAAATTCTTCCGGGCCGGCCCACCGAAGGGAGCCCTGCCCGATTTCTTCAACGAGCGCGGAGGGCGAGCCAATAGCGCAAACCTCCAAAGCTCCGACCGCGTCTGCATCGCGAGAAATGAGCTGGCCAACCTTGGGCGCCGTAAAGGTGACGGTCCGGTGTGCGCGAAGAACAGGCCCTTCCGTGCTCTGCCCGTCCGAGGGCAAGCCGGAAGGCATGTCCACAGCAAGAATGAAGCCTGGCCTCGCCGCGGTCGCATTGCCCGACAGACGATTTATGTCTTCAATGGCTTGCGCAATCAATCCAGTGGCCGTGCCGCGCAGGCCCGTGCCCAAGAGTGCATCCACAATAACCTGCGAATCCGCTACGACAGGCCAAGCGTCCTCCCAGGCCGCCTCATTTTCGATTCGGTAGATTGTATTTCCCGCATCGAGCCAACGAGAGAGGTTCGCACCGGCATCGCCGCGCATCTCCCGCGGATCGCCGAAGAGGTACACGCGGGCTTCAATTCCCGCGCTTTTCAAATATCTGGCAGCGACTAGTCCGTCACCGCCGTTATTTCCCTTTCCGCAAAGCACGGAAACACGCTGCGGTAATGAGGGAGAAAACTCACGAAGAATCGCCTCCGCGACGTGTTTCCCCGCGTTCTCCATCAGCTGCAGGCTGGGAACACCGAAGCGCTCCGTCGTGAGGCGGTCGACCTCGCTCATTTCGGCAGCGGTGAGCGCTTTCATGGCGATTTCACGGCGCGGTCAGAGCATCCATCCGCCACTGACATTGACGACCTGGCCCGTCACGTACTCGGCTTCTTCCGAGGCGAAAAATGCCACTGTGGCGGCCACATCCTCGACGGTGGGCGGGCGGCCGATCGGAAAACGCGCATCGCGCATCCGGCGCGCCTCCTCGATACTGAGTTCTTTTTCGTCGATGCTCGTCGGGTTGACCACGTTTACGGTGATGCCGTTCTTTGCTTCTTCCAATGCCAGCGAACGCGACAATGCCACGACAGCCGCCTTCGCCGCGGCGTAGGCCGAAATTTTTGCCTGCCCGAAAGCCCGCTCCGCTCCAACGGCGCCAAGATTCACGATGCGGCCCCAGCGGCCCTTGCGCATATGCGGCAAGGCCGCGCGGCTGATGTACAACACGGTCGAGAGATTTGATGCAAAAACGCTCTCCCAATCCTCCAAAGACGACTCCGCCAGTGTGCCCCAGCGAAAATCGCCGACGTTGTTCACCACGATATCGAGCCGGCCGAAACGCTCTACGACGGTTTTGAGCAGTTGGTCCGCCAGCGCGGAATGGGTGATATCCGTTTGCACCGCCACGCAGTCCGCGCCATTCGATTGCAGTTGCAAGAGCGTCTGCTGCGCGGCTGTCTTATTGGAACGGTAAGCAATCGCGATACGAGCGCCGTCCTGTGCCAGGCGCACAGCAATGCCGCGGCCGATTCCCCGGCTGCCACCGGTAATCAACGCCACTCGGTTCCGGAGCGACATTCTTCTCCTCTGATAAATCTATGAGAAAGCAGGCCAGTATAGCCCAGCCACCAAACGCAAACTACCGGAAGCGCGCGACGATCACCGTCATGTCGTCGGCCTGCTCCGGCGTACCCGCCCACTCTTCGGCGGCGGCCATAAGCGATTCCGCGACCATCAGTGGGGTCGTCCCTTTTGCACGGATCGCCGCATCTTCCAAACGGGGGATACCGAACTCTTCCCCATACACGTTTTCGGGTTCCACCAGGCCGTCGCTATAGGCCACAAACAGCGCATCGGGCGGGACACTCAACGAGCCTTCCTCATACGCAAGATCTTCTATGACGCCGAGCACCATGCCGCCCACGTCAAGATGCATTGCCGATCCATTGCCGATCAGTAGCGACGGTAAGTGACCCGCGTTCGTGTATCGCAAAGTACGCGTCGCGCTGTCGTAGATCCCGATAAAAAAGGTCGCGAAGCGGTCATCGCCGGTGTTTCGGACAAGATGCTTATTCAGACGCGAAACGAGTTCCGAGGTACTCAGCGTCTTGCTGCCGTCCGTTAACATCTGGCTCCGCAACGCCGCTTGCAGGCTGGCCATCAGCAGCGCCGCGGAAATTCCTTTCCCGGAGATGTCCGCGATGGCGATGGCCAGATGCGTGGGGCTGAGCTGCATAAAGTCATAGTAATCCCCGCTGACGGTGCGAGCGGCTTTGCAGATCGCTTCGATCTCCACGCCCGGAATGGTGGGCAATTTTTGCGGGAATAGCTGGTTCTGCACTTCACGCGCGATGGAAATCTCATTTTCGAGCCGCTGTCTTTGTTTCTGTTCTTCGATCAGACCGCTGATCGAGCTGGTCATCAGGTTAAACGATTCGCCCAGGACGCCGAGCTGGTCGCGCCGGTCGATGCGCACGCGGTGCGTCAAATCCCCGGTTTGCACATACTGCGTCGCGTGGTACAGATCGCTCACGGCTTTGGTGATGCGCCGGGTGAGAACGATGCCGGTCAGGAGCGCGCTGATTTCAAGCAGAAGAAAGATAATGGAAACGACGGCGAAGAAAAAAACATAGACGCGCCCTAGTTCTCCAACCGAGGAAAACATCAGTGCATTTAATCGGGACGGCCGGGCAACAAAAAAAGCGAGGACAGGATGAGCTCTCACCACACCCTCTTTGTCTTTTAACAGCAAGGCCTCAAATTTGGAAATTCCTCTGACGGGGGTGTCCCACCATCCAGCAGCGGCGTGCAGGATCCTTCGTTTTCCCGGGATGCTGCTGAAGGCGCGATAACCCGTGTTCCCCAGGGTATAAACGACCGTGTTTGGCTGCGTCCCGGTGACGGGTTCCAACAGCTCGAACTGGATCGGTCCGAGGTTCGGAGAAAGCGTCGCGATAAACTCAGGCGTGACCGGGACGCGCAACGTGACGACCTTGACGCCCCGCGGCGTCGCGATACCCCGGAGTCCGACAAGAAAGAGCTTATCGCCCTGCTGGATTAAGCCCGCAAAGTGTTCTTCGCCCCGTTTTGCGATGATGTGGAGTAATGTTGCATCATCCGTGTACTCGATGGTGAGTCCCGGAAGGCTTCGGTCGTACACCGTGTGTTCTTGGGCCCCGACGATTTTTTCCGCGACCTCAGCGGGAATACCCCGGGGCACATTTTCCAACGCGGCGGCGATCTGCTCAGCGCCATTTGAAATTGTTTCTACGCGGTGCTGCAATTCGTCGTATAGCAAATAGCCGCCCAATTGGGTGTAGAGGATCAAGCCGGAAATAATCGCCAGCGTCAGAAGCAGCAGGACCGGCACAACCGCGATGAAAAGGTATGCGACGATCAAGCGATTCCGAAGACTCCAGAGGAGCCGCGTGCGCCACCATCCGATCAACCGAAAGAGAAGGTAGATTCCCGCCAGTACGGAAAGGAATTTCGCGAAACTGAACAGACCCCCCTCGCGCTCAAAGAGGAATGCCGCGATCCCCGCGGCGAGAATCGCCAAGGCGATCAGGTCGAGCCGCGAAATGCGCCGCCAGTATTCCCGCAGGTTGGCACGGAGAGCAGTCATTTTTGTGCAAACAGAAGCACTACTTTACCTGAAGAAGTCCGGCGAGCCGAGTGGAAGAGTGTCTCGAGGGAAAGGGCACGCGCCCCAGCCGGCCCTTTCCGATGAAGACCCCTACGATTGCTGCGGGTTGCTGATGCGGCTGTGGCGCCGGCTATAGGTAAAGTAAATCACCAATCCAATGATGAGCCAGATGATAAGCCTCGCCCAATTGATCCAGCCAAGCTTGTACATCATGTAACCGTTGAACAGGATGCCCAGAATCGGCACAACTGGTACGAAGGGTGTGCGGAATGGCCTTGATTGGTCCGGATTGGTGCTGCGCAGCACCATGACCGCAATACAGACAATCACAAACGCCAGCAATGTTCCGATATTCACCATTCTTCCGATATCCTCGATGGGGGTCGTGCTGCCAACAATGGCCGCGAGCAAGCCGACGGCAATCGTGTTCTTATACGGTGTACGGAACTTCGGATGAATCGCAGCGAAAAATCTTTTCGGGAGCAACCCGTCGTTCGCCATCGAATAGAGCACCCGCGTTTGGCCGAGCAGCATGACCAGCATGACGCTGGTGAGCCCCGCAAGCGCACCCAAAGTAATGATATGAGAAGCGGTCGAGAGGCCCCGGTCCAGGAAGGCGCGGGCGATCGGCGCTTCAATGTTGACGTCCTGCCAGCGTACCATGCCGGTCAAAACGCCGGCCACGGCGATATACAGAACCGTACAAATCAGCAGCGACACAATGATGCCGATCGGCAGATCGCGCTGTGGATTCTTCGCTTCCTGCGCCGTGGTCGAAACCGCATCGAATCCGATATATGCGAAAAAGATGTATGCGGCGCCCGCTCCAATCCCGCTAATACCGAAGGGCGCGAAGCTATGCCAATCACTTCCCCAGTTCGCGAAGGAAATATATCGGGAGCCCAGGGCAATAACGAAGAGCACCACGGAAACCTTAATGACCACGATCGTGGTATTAAACCGTGCGCTTTCCCGGATGCCAATCGCCAGGATGGCGGTTATGACCATGGCAATCAGAAAAGCGGGAAGGTTCATCCCGATTTCCACTCCAAATAGTCTTGGGGCACTAACCAGGTCATGTGCGCGTTGGATCAGATCCGGGGATGGCGTTGCCATGATGCGGCTGACTTTATCCAGGAAAGCTTGCGTGCCTGGTACGAGTGTGGCGTCGGACGCCTGCGCCATCTGACGCGCCACCAAATTCTCCGCTGTGTGGAGTGCTGTCCAGTGGTCGTAGGCCAGCCACAAGGGCATCTTGATGTGGAAGATATTCAGCAGCTCGATGAAATGGTTCGACCAGCCAGACGAAACCGTGCTCGCACCCATGGCATATTCAAGCGTCAAATCCCAACCGATGATCCAAGCAAAGAGTTCCCCGAGCGTTGCGTACGCATAGGTGTACGCGCTGCCCGCAAGCGGGATCATCGCCGCGAATTCCGCATAACAAAGTGCCGCGAACGCACAACCCAAGCCGGACAGCACAAACGACAGCATCAATGCCGGTCCGGCGTAGTGGGCGCCCAATCCAGAGAGCACGAAGATCCCCGCACCAATAACGGCGCCAACACCCAGTGCCGTAAGCTGGAAAGGCCCCAGCGTACGCTTCAGGCTATGTTCGCCCGCCTCTTTCGCCTCGTCGAGCAGCATGCTCAGCGGCTTCTTCGCGAACAAGGGGTTGCCCATGCAACTCCTCCTTTAGAAACTCTTTCCCAGTTTCGTTGATCTCCGGCCAGATTGGAGAAGCACTCGAACTCTGCAACGCCTGTCCCGGCCTTCTCGGGATTCCGAGCCCGTGCAACTAAATCTTTAAGATCTGCCCTTGGCTGTCGCCGACCGGCGCGACCACACCAGATATACGGGCACACCCAATAGCACGATCACCAAACCCGGCCACGTCGTCTGCGTCTTGTACAGCAGCAGCACCAACATGATGGCCAGCGCCGCCACTATATACAGCAACGGCAGGAAGGGGTAGCCAAATGCGCGATACGGACGTTCCGCACCGGGACGCTTCACGCGCAACACGAAAATGCCCGCGATGGTCAGCACATAAAAAATCAACACTGAAAAAACCACGTAATCGAGCAAATCGCTGTACAGATTGCCGTAGGTGGCGGCACCAGTGACACCGACGTGCCGTGTGCGCAGCAGGATGAGCACGATGATCCAAATTCCTTGATAGGCAAGGGCGCTCGCTGGGACGCCCTTATTATTCAGTGCACCCGTCGAGCGAAAGAAAAGACCGTCCTTTGCCATCGCATAGGCGACCCGCGCGCCGGCCAGAATCAAACCGTTGTTGCAGCCGAAGGCTGAGATCGTGATGGCCACGGCCATGATCACCGCCCCAGTCGGTCCAAAAATAGCATTCAGCGCTGCGGTGGCCACACGGTCATCGGGCGCGTTTTGGATCTGCGCGAGCGGCAGCGCGAAAAGGTAAGCGAGATTCACGAGGCAATAGAGCGTGATGACGATCAGCGTGCCAAACGCCATCGAAAGCGCGACGTCACGCTTCGGATTTTTCACCTCGGAAGCGGTAAAGCCTATGTTATTCCAGGCATCCGCGGAGAAGAGCGACCCCACTTGCGCCACCGCCAGGGCTACAAAGAGGCCGAACGCGCCGCTCGCCGCCGTGACTGTCGGGACCAAGCCGCGCAGAAAATTTGCCCCCGGCTCGATGGGCTGCGCGCCGCGGATCGCCCAAAGATGACTGAAGTTGTCGGAAATCGCCGCGGCGTTTCGGCCCACGAACACGCATAAAACGATCAGGCCAAGGAGCGCCAGCGTCTTCGCGCTTGTGAAAATGTTTTGTATGAGCTTGCCGAGCCGCACACCGCGCGTGTTCAGGAAGGTCAACAACAGGATCATCAGCACGCCAACAAACTGTTGCACGGAAAGGCTTATCGCATACTTGGATCCGAGCGGGATCGGCTGAACGATCCAGGCCTGCGCGGAAATCGCGGGGAAAATCACCCCGAGATATCGCGCAAATGCGACCGCCACTGCCGCGATCGTCCCGGTTTGAATCACCAGAAACAGCGTCCAGCCATAGAGAAAACCCCAGAGTGGCGAATAAGCCTCGCGCAGGTAGATGTACTGCCCTCCGGCATGGGGAAAAAGTGCTGCTAACTCACCATAAGAGAGCGCCGCGGTGACAGTGAGCAATCCCGTGAGAATCCAGGTGAGAAGCAGCCCACCTGAAGAGCCCGTTTGCCGTGCAATATCTGCCGCCACGATAAAAATTCCCGAGCCAATCATCGACCCAACGACGATCATGGTGCCGTCAAACAACCCAATGGCGCGGACAAAGCCAGGTTCACTCTTGACAGGTGCCTGAGAGAGAGGATGCGTCGTATCCGCCATTCGCCGCTTTCCTTAAACCGCCGCCGCGTGATTCGCTGCTTCAAGCATTTCGATGTACTGCCGGGCGCGGGCGCCGGGATCCGCCGCGCGGAAAATGTCGCTGCCGACCGCGACCGCATCGGCCCCAACTTCTATTACGCCAGCAGCTCGGTCGAGAGTGATTCCGCCTATTGCAACGATTGCCTTATCGGTTAGCTTGCGCACCTGGCTGATGAACTCGGTTCCCACCACGGGATCAGAGTTTACTTTTGTGGATGTCGAAAATATCGGCCCGACGGCAATATAGTCAGCGGACGTCGCCGCAGCAGCGCGAAATTGAGGAAGGTTATGCGTGGAGATGCCCACCCATTTCCCCGGCCCGGCCACAGTGCGCGTTCGCTCCACGTCGAGGTCCTCTTGCCCGACATGGACACCATCCGCGCCGGAAAGAAAAGCGACGTCGGGCCGGTCATTCACGATGAACGAGACGCCCCGCGAGCGGAGAAGTCCCGAGAGTCCCCGCGAGGTGTGGAGGAGTTCACGCGCCGATGCCTGTTTATTCCGGTATTGAAGGAGACGCACCCCAACATCAGCCAGCTGCCGCGCGCAGTCTGTTTCCGGTGTGGTAAGCAGTGCAGCGTCCAATATCACATAGAGCTTTGGAAGAACAAGTCGCATCGCCGGCTATTTTCCGTCCGTTCTCAGCAGATTCTCGATAAAATGAGTGTCAAGAATCCCTGCCGCGAAGTCGGCGTTAGCAAAAATTCTGCGATGCAGCGGTATGGAGGTCTTGATACCCTCGATGACGAACATTTCGAGCGCGCGCCTCATGCGGCCGACCGCTTCCGTGCGGTCGCGCCCTCGGACGATGAGCTTGGCGATCAGCGAGTCATAATAAGGGGGAATTATCGCATCCGCATGGGTTGCGGAGTCCACGCGCACTCCTGTTCCGCCAGGTGGTTGAAACGTGGTGATACGCCCCGCCGACGGCACAAACGTCTCCGGGTCTTCGGCATTGATGCGGCACTCAATCGCGTGTCCGGAAAATTGAATTTCTCCCGCCGCGTCTTCCAGCCGTTCCCCGGCCGCGATGCGGATTTGCGCTTTAATCAAATCGACCCCCGTAACCATCTCCGTCACTGGATGTTCCACTTGAATGCGCGTATTCATTTCGATGAAATAGATCGACCCATCTTGATCCATCAGGAATTCCACCGTACCGGCATTGGTATAGCCGATCTTCTCCAGTGCTCGAACTACTTTGGCCCCCAATTCCTTCCGCCGCTTTGCGTCCAACGCCGGCGACGGTGATTCCTCCACCAGCTTCTGGTGCCGCCGCTGGATGCTGCACTCGCGCTCCCCCAGGTGAATCACCTTGCCGTGCTGATCCCCGAGCACTTGAAACTCAATGTGCCGCGGACGTTCGATGAACCGTTCCACGTAGACGTCCGGTGTGCCAAATGCCTGCTGCGCCTCGCTCCTCGCGGTTTCATAGGCGGCCAGCAGCTCTTCTTGTTTCCGAACGACGCGCATCCCGCGTCCGCCCCCGCCCGCGCTAGCCTTCAGGATCAGCGGATAGCCGAGCCGGGCTGCCTCTTTAGCGAGCTGCTCCCCTCCCTCGACTACGCCTTCACTACCGGGCACCGTGGGAAGGCCCGCAGCAGTTATTTCCCGGCGCGCGCGGTCCTTTTCCCCCATCATTTCGATCACTTCGGCGGTCGGTCCGATGAAGGTGATCTCGGAAGCCTCGCACACCTTGGCAAAATTGGCGTTCTCGGACAAAAAACCGTAACCCGGATGAATCGCGTCCACATTGGTGATCTCGGCCGCGCTGATGACTTGGGGAATGTTCAGGTAGCTTTCACTACTCCGGGGAGGGCCAATGCAGACGGCTTCGTCGGCAAACCGCACATGGAGGGAGTTGCGGTCCGCCTCCGAATAAACAGCTACGGTCGAGATGCCCAGTTCTTTGCAGGCGCAAATGACCCGCAGAGCGATCTCCCCGCGATTGGCGACAAGAATCTTCTGGAACATAGCCTCGGTCGCCGGCTACTTTTTCCGGCTCCGCCGGATGCCAAAAAGGGGCTGGCCATACTCGACGGGCTGACCATTTTCCGCAAAGATGCGGACGACCTCGCCACTCTCATCGGATTCAATTTCGTTCATCAGTTTCATCGCTTCCACGATGCACAGGGTCTGTCCGGCCTCTACGAATGCGCCGACCTTCACAAATGCCTCGGCGCCGGGGCTGGGAGATCCATAGAACGTCCCCACGATGGGCGACTTGACCAGATGCAAGTCTTCGCTCGATCGACCCTCTGAGGCCGCCTGGGTGGCTGGAGTCGCCGGTTCGGCCGGCGCCAATGGGTTCGCCACGATGATTTCCGGCGCAGCCAAGATCCGGGGAGTTCCATAAGCGGCCCCGGCAGAGGGTTTTCGCAATCGAATTCGCAGGTCTCCCCGGGAGTATTCGAACTCCTCGAGGTTGTGTTCACCCATAAAACGCAGGAGTTCTTCAATTTGCTGGATTTCGGGCTTTTCGAAGGATGGGCTGGCGGACGATTTCGAAGATTTCTTTCGTTTCATACCGGTGTCAGAGCTCGATAAAATCCCGCCGAACGCGGGTAATTACTTCGGTTCTGCCTGCGTGTACGGCGACGTCGTCTTCGATCCGAATTCCCCCGACGCCGGCAATGTATACCCCCGGTTCAATAGTGATCACGTTTCCAGGGACGAGCCGTCGCTCTTGCCCTCGTGCAACCCGGGGTTCTTCATGCACTTCTAGCCCAAGGCCGTGGCCCGTACCGTGTGCAAAGTAGCGGTCTAGGCCATAGCCCGCCAGGACTCGCCTCGCGGCGGCGTCCACATCCCCGCAGATGGCACCATCTTTGACTGCGGCGATAGCTGCTTCCTGTGCTTCATGCACCGCTTTATACCACAGGCGGATGCGGGCGGGCGCCCGCCCCGCGAAAACCGTGCGGGTAATGTCGCTACAATAGTGGGCGAGTATAGCACCCAGGTCTAGCACGACCAACTCATTTTTCCTCAGTTGCTTGGCCGTAGGCCGCGCATGCGGCAGGGCGGTTCGTTTTCCAAAGGCAACAATAGTCTCAAAAGATGGGCCAGACCCCCTCCTCCGCATCTGGTACTCGATTTCTCCCCCAATTTCGATTTCGCGCACTCCAGGCTTGAGCAGCGGCAGTATGCCCTCGAGCACCTGACCCGCCAGGATGCCCGCCCTGCGTATCCAGGCTAATTCAACGTCTTCCTTTCGCATCCGCAGCTTCTCGACCAACCCAGGAGCCGCAATCCAGCGTAAGCGCGATCCTGAGGCCTTTCGTAACACCTGGAGTTGCGCCACGGTCAGTTGATCCGGGTCGAATCCGGCTCGCCGGCTGCCAGCCGTCTCAAGGAGTACGCCCACACTGGAAAATAGGGAACCCTTCTGGAGGACAATTCGAATGCCAGTAGTTTCCTCGCGGGCTTGCGCAAGGAAACGGCCATCGGTAATCAGTGAGCTCCCTTCGCGGGAAACAACCAGGACGCCGGCATCTCCCCCGAAACCCGTTAGGTAATACAGGTTCGCGGGCTTCGTGACCAGCAGGTGGTCCAACTTCGATCGCGCGAATTCCGCCTGGAGAGCGCGCCGACGTTGAGCAAAAGTTCTTTTCATAAACAAATCGAGGAGACCGTAGTCTCCTCGATTTTGACCCTCAGGGAAAGTTTTGAATAAGCGACTCTGGAGCCGCTTATCCCGGGATAATCCGCGGCGTCAGGAAGAACAACAATTCCTGCGACTGCACGTTTACGTTGGTGCGTTTAAAGAGGTGTCCGATAAGTGGCAAGCTGCCTACCAGCGGAACCTGGGTGATGTCCACACGCTGCGTCGAGATAATGATTCCGCCGATGACCACCGTGCCGCCATCTGCGACCAACACCTTCGTTTCAGCTGCTTGCGTGTCCAGCGCGGGAACGCCCTGAACGCGTGGTATACCGGCGTCAATCTGCGTGTTTTCGACCAGCACGTCCATGAATACCGTGCCTTCGGCGGTGATCTGTGGCGTGACTTCCAGCTTCAGAACCGCGTCGATAAACTGCACGGAAATGGTGTTGTTGATCGTTGTCTGAATCGGAATCTTGGTGCCCTGCTTGACCTGCGCCTTCTCGTTGTTTTGCGTAATCACTTTCGGCTTGGAGAGCAATTTGCCGACGCCTTTGGCTTCCGCCGCCGTGATAAAGAAGTCCAGGGCGAAGTTGGGCGAACGGTGACTGAATCCGAGCCCGCTGGTCGGTGTACCCGCGGAAAGGAACGTGTTCAGGGGAAGACCTGAGGTGATACCGTTTCCGCTTGCGCTGCCGCTACCAATCGTAATTGGCGGCGGGGGAGTCGTATTTGTCACACCGCTGCCGCCGACCGCTGGCGTCCCGGCAAAAAGCGATCGGCCGCTTGTGACCGTGCCTGCAAAACCTAGCTCGGTGCCGATGTCCCGAGCGAAAGAACGCGATGCCGAAACGACGCGCGCTTCAATTTCCACCTGCTGCGATTTGCGGTCAAGCTGCCGAATCAGGTTGTCGAGAGTCGGTATGGTCGATGGAATATCGCGAACGATGAGCTGATTCGAACGGTCATCGGAAAGAATATCTCCTCGTGTCGAGAGAAATTTCTTGAGCACATCCCTCATCGCCGAGGCCTTGGCGTAACTCAGGACGCGCGTCACCGTGACGGGAGCAACTGCTTCCGCCTGCGCTTTCGCAAGATCGCGCTCCGTTTCCGCTTCTTTCTTCAGGGTATCGCGGGTGGCAATTCGCAGGACATTGCCGTTGAGCTGTTTGTCCAGGCCGTTATTCTGCAGCACGATATCCAGCGCCTGATCCCACGGCACCTCGTCCAAGACGATCGTTAAGGTACCCTTCACTGCCGGGTCCAGGACGACGTTAAGTCCACTGATTTCATGGACCAACCGGAAGAAATCGCGCAGATCCACTTCTTTCAGGTTTACGGAGATCGGTTCTCCGGTGTACTTGCTCGCTGTCGCGGGCGTTGCCTGAGACGCGGTGGTCGCCATCGTGGACGCAGCACTACTTGCTTGTTGCGCGGCCTGTTGAGCAGCCTGCTGCGCCAACGCTTGCGGCCGCGCAGGTTCCGTCTGTCCGTCATACGACGCCAATAAGAACGAGGGCTGGGTCAGTTCGCCCGGCAACGCAAAACGAGGAGATGGAATGCGTAATGAGTTCTCGGAGCGGCTGGTCACTCGCCGCGGCGCTGCCGTTGCGTAATGGAAACCCGGCCGCGTTTTGGAACCGTCTTGTGATGTGATCGTCGTGGCCGAGGGAGCCTCGGCGGGTGATTCCGGCTGCGTTTCGAAGTAGATGACCACTGTCGCGCCATCATGGGAGATCTGGTACGGAGCTGCTGCCGTTAGGTCAATTACGATGCGTGCGATATCCGGGCGGTACTGTCCGAGACGCACCCCGCGCACGGGAGCAGATACACCCGGAATCGCCGTCCTTTGCACCGCCAGCCGCGCGCCGGCAAAATCCAGCACCAACCGGTCAGGGTTCTGCATCCGGGCGGCGTGGACATCCAGACGCCCCTCGCCTTCCACCCGCACGCTGGCGCGCCGCGGCGCCTGCGTGATGGCAACGCTGGAGATTACCGTTGAAACCGCGGTCGCGCCGGCGGGCTCCTGCGTTTGAGCAAGCACCGGGCTCGTGGCCGCGGTCATGCTCGCAAGAATCAGGCAGCTGGACCGGAGGGCCGGCCAATTCGTCTTCATTGCAGTTCTCCTGGACTGGAGTAAATTCTCTTGTTCACCTGACGTTCCACCGGTTTGCCGAACGCATCTTTTCCGGTTTCATGGAACGAAACGCCATCCATCGCAATCTTTTCCACGCGCCCGTCATAGAGTTGGTCTCCTTCGCGGAGGAAGTACGTCCGCGATTGAGGATTCGTCACCACCGCAATCATCCCGTTGGGAGCCTTCACGACTCCGTCGAGCCGCAGCGTGCTGACCTGCAACCCGGCCTTGCCCGGCGGAAGCTTGCTGATCGCATCCGCCGCCGATTTTTGACGGCTGACAAGCGATTCGAATGGATCGCGTCTCGCCACCCTGGCCTCCGACTCCACTGGCGCGGATTTCGCCGCTGCCGGCTTAGCGGGTTTCTTGGCGGCAGACCTCACCCGTGGCTTCGCTGGCGCTTTCACTGCTCTCTTGGCTGGTGGCTGAGCTGTCGGCTTGGCCGGCGCTCGAGCAGCGGGCTTCGCTGGTGTGCTGGCTGCTGGCTTAGCCGGCGCTTGAGCAGGAGGCTTCGCGGGTGCGCTCGCCGCGGGCTTGGCTTGCGCCAACACGCCGGGTGCGACCCCTGCGAGCAAAGTCCCTAGTACGAGAGTCTTGGCAAAATGCATAGTTCGCTCATTCCCGTTCAGGGTTTCCCAGCCGGCTTCGCTTGAGCTTTCGCCCCTGCTGCGGGAGCCGCGCTCAAGTCCGCTGGCTTGGTGAAGAATGTTGTTGCCGTAAAAACGCCTGAAACTGTCGTACCCGGGCGAATCGGATATTTCGTGACCTTCGCCTTGTCAGGATCTTCGAATACCAGGTCGCCCACATTGATAATCCGCGAAAGCCGGCCAAGGCGGCCAAAAAAGTCCAGTATGTTGAAATAGGGGCCATCCGCCTGAACCTCGAACGGCATCTCGTAGTGGTAGTCGCGTGGCACGATGGCCTGGGACGTAAGCCGGCGAAGCTGTACGTTCGAAGCGGTGGCGGCTCCCTGAATCAGGCGAATAAACTCATCGACTTCTTTCTCTTCGGGAACGATAGTCTTCAGCGTATCGAGCTGTTTGTTCAACGCGTCCATCTGCTGCTTCAATTCACCGTAACGCTGCTTGTAAACCTGAAGCTGCGTCACTTCCTGGCTCAGCTGGCTACGCTCGCGGACGGCCTTATCCACTGCGTCGCGCTCCTGCGCCACTGGGGAGAAGGGGACATATACGCCAACTAGGACCAGCACTACCGCGACCGCCGCGGCGACCAAACCCTGCATGATGACCGACATATCTCGAAACGGATTGGCCATTGCGCCCCCTTACCCTTTCTTGGCCGGTGCCGAAGCTGCTGCGGGCTGTGCCGGTGCGCTGGCCCGATTCGCCTGCGCCGGCGGACCCGCTTGCGGCGGACCTATTTCCGCGGAGATTTGGAACAAAAATGTCTGAAGCGCCGTGTTTTTCTCGTCTTGCTTCGATTCCTTGATTTCCACCTTCTGGAAATATCCCGAGCGTTTTAGCGCCGTGATAAAGTTGGCCACGGCATTGATCGAAGCCGACGCGCCTTCGAAGGCGATGGTATTGGCCTTCCTTGTCATCGAAGACAGCCACAGATTTTCCGTCCGCGAGACCGTGTTTGCGACCATGTCCAGAAGCTCCTGGCCCCCCGTCCGGTCGCGCTGCAACTGTTCGATCACGCTGACGCGCTGTTGCAGAACTTGCTTCTGCTTCTCGAACGATTCCACTTGCTGTTTAATAACCTGAAGTTCCGTCTTCTGCGCTGTCAGCGTTTTGATCTTGTTATTCTCGTCGCTCAATTGCGTTTGCAACGAATGGTAGAAGTAGGCGAGAACCACCAAGCCCACCACGACCCCGATGCCGATGAATGCCACCGGCAATGCCGCGCCTGTATCGACCGGACGGCGCCCCGCCCTCGGCCGTGCTTGTCCAAGAAGGTTTATGCGAATCATGGCTAGTCAAAGCTCCTCAGTGCCAGACCCACGGCGATGACCAGCCGCGGAGCCAACTCGCGGATTTGATCATCGCTATGCCGGCCGGGATTGATGAGCACTTTCCGAAACGGATTCAGTTCCTCTACGGGCATCGCAAACTCTTCCCGCAGCAGGTCCACCAGTCCGGGAACGCGGGCCGTGCCGCCGGCCACCACAATGCGCTGGATATTCTCACCGCTCGCCGTGGCGCGGAAGAAGTCGAATGTCTTTTGTATTTCCAGCGTGAGAATGTCGGAAACGCTGCGCAAAATCTGCTGCTTCTGCTCGTCCGTCACGCTTGGCAGCGTATCGCCCTTCTTTAGCCGTTCGGCGTCCTCGAAGCTCAGGTCCAGTTCCTTCTGCAGCGCGTCGGTATATTGATTGCCGCCCACGCTGACGTCGCGCGTGAAGAGCGGTACGCCGCCGCGGACGATATTGATGTTCATCACGCTCGCGCCGATGTTGAGCAGCGCTACGGTCTGGCCTGCATCTGGCTCATAGTTGACTTCGAAACAATTTTGCAAGCCGAAGGCGTCGATATCCACGACCACCGGCGTTTTCCCGGCCTGCGCCAGCACGTTGGTGTGATTCAAAATCTTGTCCTTCTTTACCGCCACGAGCAGAACATCCATCTGCGAGTCCATGGACTCCAGCAGTTGGTAACTCAAATTCACGTCGGCGATGTCGAACGGAATATGCTGGCTCGCTTCCGACGGAATGCGGTCGTACAGTTCTTCCTCGCTCATCAGCGGGAGTGGCACGCGCTTGACGATGACGGAGTGCCCTGAAACGGATGTCGCCACATTCTTCGTCTTGATGCGCTGCGCATCGAAGATTTTGCTGATGGCGTTGGCCACTTGCGGCGCGTCCATGATCGCACCGTCCACCACGGTGTCCGGCGCAAGATTCTCCATGCCAAAGCTCACGAGTCTGGCTCATCTTGCGTTCCATCCAGCGGTCCAGAATCGTCTTACGCAGTTTCCACCGATTACCAAGTTTGAAAGCGGGAATTTCGCCCTCCGTGATGTAACGGTACAGGGTGTCCGGGGATATCCCCAGATACTGAGAAGCCTGCCGCACATTCATCACTTCGCGCGATTCACTCACGAGGAACGCCACCCCGGCATTCGAAGACACGCCTGAAATCTTGTCGTAATCTTGACCGTCCGGTGCACCCCGGCCTGCGCTGCGGAATCCCTGAGGTGCGCCCCGTGCAAGCGTTATGACACTGCTCCCGTCCGACCGTCAAGGGATTCTATGCCGTAGTTGTCCTAAGAATAGGGGTAGTTACCGGTAATTAGGGGGTAGTTCGGGGCAGATGGCGCCAAATATTGTATTGCGGCGCTCCTGATACCACAAGTAATTGTGTTTTGCGCGGTTTCCGCCCCCTGTCCGCTGGGCCGGTTATCCTTTGTCAGCAGTTTTTTCCCGCACGCAAACAACGCTGGGTCCTTCCGAGCCTGGATGCGGAATGCGACTCGCTAGTGTGAGTTCTTCGGTGAATTTCGCCCTTGTTTTTCTCACCTCGGTCGTCCGGTGAGTTTCTCTGGCCACATGTCGCTTTACTTACAGTCCGAATGTCTTCCAAAGCGTATCGACCCGCTTCTTTGTTATCTCATCCATCAATATCTCGTCAGGCCAAGGGCGCGCGAAGCCTTCTGCCGCCCATTTGCGCGTGGCATCGATCCCCATCTTCGAACCGAAATCTTGCAGCCTCGCCGCATGATCGAGCGTGTCCATGGGGCCAAAGGTGAATTGCACGTCGCGTTCGGGATCGATCGCGCACAGCGTTTTCCAAACGACTTCTCTGTAGTTGTGCGCGTCCACGTCGTGATCCACCACCACAATCACCTTTGTGAACATGGCCTGCCCTAGCGACCATATCGCATTCATGATTTTCCGTGCGTGGCCCGGATATGACTTCCGAATCGCCACGATCATCAGGTTATGAAATATGCCCTCCTCGACGTGGAAAACGGGATACTCCCCTTCCAGCGAATAGAACCCCGTGTGATCTCCAAATGGTCCCTCTACTCGCATTTCGTTCAAATTGACGTAACCTTCAAGAACGATCTCGGCGTTCGCCGGCACTTCCAAGTCATTCGTCTCGCACGCCACCATCTCCACCGGCTCGCGCCGCAGGAACCCCGCAAACATCATTTCGTCCAAGTCGGGCGGAATCGGCAGCATCCCCGAAAGCGTCGTCGCCGGGTCCGACCCGATGGCCACCGACACAGGAATCCGCCCTTCAGGGTTCGCGGCCCGTGCCCGCCGGAAATGCTCCGCGCCATGCTTTTGCGTCTGCCAGTGCATGCCTGTTGTCCGCTCGTCATAAACCTGCATGCGGTACATTCCGACGTTGCGCTTGCCGGTCTCGGGATTCTTCGTAAAAACCAGAGGAAAGGTGATGAAACGCCCGCCATCCTGCGGCCAGCACTTTAAGATTGGGAAGTCGAAGAGGTTGATGTCGCCACCCTTTCGGATCACTTCCTTGCACGGCCCGCCCTTTACGCTCTTGGGAAAAAAGGACCCCAATTCGGCAAGTTTCGGCAGCATCTTGATCTTGTCGAAGAGCCCCTGCGGAGTTTCCATCGCCAAAAATCCCTGAATCCGCGCCGCCACATCCTCTAGCTTGTTCACCTCGAACTCTGCGTGATTTCCGTAATCTCAAGGACCGGGTCAACTTCCATCCGCACGCGCTCCAGCTCTCCTTCCTTCTCTAGCTTCTGCACAAACTCCCGCAAATCCCGATAAGCCACACTTCCTCCATGAGAGACCCGCTGAAACACCCCACGTTGCTCAGCTTCGACCAGCAGCCGAAACCATCTTTGAAATTCCTCGACAGTTCCGGCTTCGATTATCGAATGTGGTCTAGTGCGTCATTGACCGCACCGGGCTCCGGCTTGCACTCATGCTTGTCAAAGTCGGATTGGAGTTGCTGTTTAGCCTTGTCGGCATCAACTAGAAACTCCTGTCGCGTCTTGAAGGCTAATCTGCAGACATCGCAATACGCGATGCTCGGCGTGCTCCCGATGAATCGTGCGATCTTGAGATTCCGGTCTGGCATCCCAGCATCATTGCAGGGCGCGATTACTGAGTCAAATGCCTTCGTTGGTTCGGCCGCGGCCATACATTATCAGTCTTCTGCACAATAGTTTTCGCCCGGGAGTTCGAGTCCCTGCGGGCGCGCCAGAACCATTCCTATTGACCACCCTCCACGTTTTAGGTAGGTTTCCTGCAGAATCTCAGGCCCGACACAATCCCGACTACGCGAATCACAAGATGCCGTCCAACTTCTGGGCGGCCAATCAGCGAAGATTCCTACTGACCAATAACAGGAAAACCAGGAACGAACTGAAGCTCAAAACGCTTCGGACCGCATGTAATCTGGCCCAGCGATCCAGTAATAGCCGAGCGTCCGGGGATTCCTTAACAAGGTCTGGGCTAAGAAGTTTTCGATTTGTGGGTAGAATCACGATGAACGTGAAGGGAATCACGAGCCCCAACAGGATGCTGCCAATCAGCCAAAAGCCTCCCGCTCCCAGTATCCAAGCGCCTGTAGCGCTGAAGAATCCTACTGCGGCTAGGCTTGCCTGCATCACGGTCGCCCTCTTGTAGCTGGGGCCCCACTGGGCAACAGCTAGAGCAGTGCCACATTGGATTCGGGCGGGATGCTCCACCAAATTGACGTAGATCGAGGCGCCACTGAACAGGCCAGCGGTCAAAGTTGCGAGCAGCTCTAGCATCATCACCGCTCCATCGTACGCTTCAATTGTGGGCCGTGCCAGAGACCGGCTGCAGTCGCAGGTCTCTATCTACGAATCCCAAATTTGGTTTGACAGTCTTAGGACTTGCGCAACTTAGTGCTCGCAGCACGGATACAGCATCGCCAGGACCATCAGGTCCGGCAGCGTAAATAGCCACTGATCGGCCTGCTTCCCCGCTGCCTCACCCGCGCGTGCGATAAAGCCGAGGTGCCGCCTGCGCGCCAGACCGTGGAGATGCTCCAGGCAGATGCCCGTCAGGGTGACAATCTCCATGTCCGTAAAGATCTTCTGGCTCGACTTGACCTTGATCACGCCCTTGCTCTCAATCATCCATCTAATCCCGATCTGGAGCGCGCTCCTGAAGAGGCAAAATCACTCCAACAGCCGAGGCAGACTGCCTTGCTTCGTCCATCGCAGCGCCCTGTAGAGTCACCGTTATCGCCAACGGAGTTTTGTGTCGCTGTCAGAGAAGATTTCGATGCTCAAGCGGTCGCATCACGACGGTACTCAAATCTCGGTCGGTTAGGGCTGCGATGGAGGCGCGGCCAATCGCTCGGCGTTGGGGGGGCTACAGCGCGGGCCGTTCGTCCTGCATTCGTGGCCCTTCTCGTCCAGCCTCGAACTATACGCGCTGTGCGAGGGCTTTCAATCCAGTGAGGACAGCAATTGTTGTGCCGGAAGAATTTGAATTCCATGGTCAGGTATAGCCCTGAGACGATGAAGGATTCCTCCGAAATCCGCAGGGATTGCCGATCAACAGGAGATCCCCATGATGGAGTCCAGGTTCAGTGCCAGTTGTCGCTAACCCTAGTTTGGGACTAAAAAGTAGCCAGTCGGTGTGCTGGCTCGGTTTCATTGGACGCATGGTCGGCATCTAGGACATTTGGCTGGAGGACCTTAGGGTCCACAAACAGGGCTCAGGAAAGTCGGCCTTGTAAACACTCGCAAGCACACGTCGGTCGTCCTGTAGCCTGATAAACGGGCTACTCGGAAACAACCGGTTAACTTCCAGATCGCCGACCACTCGTCCAGAATCGGCGGATTCGCCGAGCACCAAGGCAAGACGACGCCCACAGTGCGCGGGCATCCAACCAGACCGAGTCGGAGCGCAAGACTCTTGAGGCGGGGTTCAAATCCATACCGCAGGGTTTCACCGCAACGCTGGACCAGTTCGCTGATTGTCTGGCGAAGGCCTGAATTTTCGGAGCACATACCTGGCAGCTTGCACGACGGAGGATGTCCGAATCTGGGCAAAGCATCCCAGAATCGCGCAATGCGAGGCATAAAACAGCTAGGTGTATTGGAGTAACACTATCACAGGAAAGAGCTTAGATTGATCGGTACCGTGGATTGCCAATTGCACTCCTCTTCCACATCAGTTCGCTAAGATGAGGCAAAACGGATGCAAAGCGAGTGGTTGACTTCCGGGAAGGAAGAGCAAAATTATGTCATTCGTTAACGACCTGAGAGTTGCGTTCCGCTCGCTCGCTGGAACCAAAGGGCTTGCGACCACGGTGATCCTGACGCTGGCGCTTGGCATCGGCGCCAACGCCGCCATCTTCACGCTGGTGCGCGGCGTGCTCCTCAAGCCTCTCGTCAACCGCGACGAG
>WNFS01000199.1_pt1 | contig 44009 bp, 37 predicted proteins | sample 5400141 | NCBI WGS metagenome assembly WNFS01 (sample SAMN13153358, study PRJNA577476) | soil metagenome | isolation source: 60 cm saprolite under Madrone tree | place: USA:California | collected 2016-06-14
ATGATTATTGTTTCGTCGTTACTTATACAAGGGAAGACTTAAAGCAGCAGCTAATAGAAGAGGCGGAGAAGGTGTCAGTGGAAGAGGTTTGCATGATCTCCTTCATGCCAATCGAGGGAAACGCCGCACTGATCAAACTTCTTGAGGATTCGTTCGCAGATCGGGACGCGATGTCTTCTCCGCCGGAACACATCAAGGCGATGGCTGCCCTTACTTTCGTGAAGTCGGCTGAAATTCCATATCGCACAAATAAGTCTCTAAATCTGCCGGTACCGATCGCTAACTATTTCAACGCCGACAAAGGCAGTGCCGAAGCTGTATCTCAATGTTTCACTGAAAATGCGGTCGTAAAGGATGAGGGGCAGACCTACCGAGGTCGCGCCGCAATCAAACAATGGAAGGCCGACGCTGCGGAAAAATATCAGTACGCGAGCAAACCCTTCGCCTTGGATCAAGAGCAAGGTAAGACGGTGGTAACCAGCCATCTAACCGGCAACTTTCCCGGAAGCCCAGTGAATCTTCGATACCTTTTCGAATTGGAGGGCGACAAGATCAAATCGTTGGAAATCATCCCCTAAGCGACGGTTCAAAGATCGACGGAGGAAGACCGATGAGCGAAGAGCGGGCGTTCAGAAATCTAGACGGCCGAAATGAATTCGATGGCAAGCGAATATTGGTAACCGGTGGAACTCGTGGAATCGGCGCAGCCATTGTCGATCGCCTCGCTAATGGAGGCGGCAAAGTTCTAACCACTGGTCGATCCCTGCCGGCCGGTACTTCACGCGAGGATTTCATTCAAGGGGATATCAGCACCCTAAATGGGGCCGATAACGCGGTCGCGGCAGTTATGGATCGGCTTGGTGGCCTCGACATCCTGCTCCATAACGTCGGCGGTTCGGCGGCGCGGGGTGGTGGTGCATTGGCATTGACCGATGACGACTGGCGGCAGGCGTTTGACACGAATCTCTTCGCGGCTGTTCGCTTGGATCGAGCTTTTCTTCCGTCGATGATAAAGCAAGGGTCCGGAGTCATCATCCATATCTCATCGATCCAACGAACGCTCCCGCTCCATGATGCGACGCTCGCTTACGCGGCCGCCAAGGCAGCGCTGACCAATTACAGCAAAGGACTCTCCAAAGATGTCAGTCCCAAAGGTATTCGCGTGAACACGGTTGCACCCGGATACACTGAGACCGACGCTGCGGTCGGGATGGTCAACGAGATTGCGGAACGCACGGGCATCGGCAAGGATGCTGCAAGGCAACGCATTATGGATTCACTCGGTGGTATTCCCTTGGGCCGACCGAATAAGCCCGAGGAAGTGGCCGAATTGGTTGCGTTCCTCGCATCAGGCCGCGCATCCTCAATTACCGGAAGTGAGTACGTCATCGATGGTGGTACGATCCCGACGGTGTGAAATGATCAAGGATTCAGCCGCGCGAACATGCAGATCGCGGTCGAGCCGTGCGCTTTGTCTGAATGCGATTCTCGTGGAACTGCCTCGGATCCTGATCGGGTACGGCTCACGGCCGACTGTCATCTCTCAATCAGAAGAGACAGTGCTTTCGGATCGACCGTGCTCCATCTGCCAGGTCCGACCGGCTGACGAAACTATTCCGAGGGAGGAAGTAACAGCTTGTAATCTCAAATAACCGTTCCCACTTACTTTTTATTGCCTACGTGAGTATTGGTCTGCTCCGTTTTTGCACTCTCAGATTTCGTACGCAGACGAATCACGTCGAGCAGAAATACTTAAGACGCCGCCTATTTGAAGTAACACTAACTGCCAGGGTTTCTAGAGCAATTTTAGGATCACTGTTGGCAACCTACACTTATTTCACTCATCAACTCTTTCCGTCTGCTTCGCAGCTAAAGCTTCAAGTATTCGTAGGCGGTTACCGTCGCGGTGACCTAAAAAGCCAATTACGTAATTGTTCAGCGAAAGTTTTCCCCTAACATAATGTCGCTACCGCTCTGATCCATCTGAGAGAAAAGCAGCCACCGTCGATCCGGTGAAATTGCGAGGCCTGAATCTGACCGAGAGATTGGTTTGTCGAGCGCCGCAATCGACGTCACATTATGCGTTGCAAAGCTGAAGAATTCGATGACTGGATGTGAGAGCACATTAGCTGTTGCAAAGTAAATTCCTTTTTCTGTCAGCGCCCAGAATCTCCAATAACCCGCTTTGTGATTGTCCAGCAGCAGTGTTTCTTCGCCGCCACCGGGAGGAACCTGCCAAATACCGGGCACCGCTCTGCCTTTGGAATAATAAAACATCTTGCCGTCGGTTGATTCAAAACCTTCAAAGCCTCCGTGTTGGGTCACCTGTATTGGCTGGCCGCTTTCGGCCGCGACTTTCCAAATTTGCATTGCACCGCTACGCATAGAACCAAAGTAAATCCATTTACCATCTCGCGACCAACTAGGAACGATATTTTCAAAAGTTCCAGAAGTAATGCGGCGTGGTTGCCCACCTTCGGCCCTAATGACATAGATGTCAGCGTTGCCTTCCTGCCCAGAGTCATTCGAACGGGAATCAAAAGCGATCCAGTGCCCGTCGGGCGACCAACGCGGAGTGCCAGTAAGAGACGGACCTCGGTTAATCAACTCCCGTGGATTTGTTCCGTCTCGATCACAGACCCAGATTCCATAGCCTCCGGAGCGGTTCGACGCGAAGACAATTTTCTGGCCATCCGGTGAGTAATCCGGCGCATCGTCTGTGAGCGTCGAGGCAATCAAACTCGTTGCTGTCAGGCCGTGGCCTGTCGAATCTATCTCTAGTCGCCAGATGTTTTCGTCATCCAAGGTCTGCGTATATGCGAGGCGGTCTCCTTGTCTGGAGATGGCAGGGCTGACGATATTTCGTCCGATAGTGGGTAAGCGCTCCGGCGTTCCCCCAGCCGTGGAGATTCGCCAGAGGCTATGGATGCTGCTCTCGCGTCTGGACGCAAACACCATGTCCCGCCCATCTGAAGTCCAGGCCAATCCAGTGATCGATGTATTGTCAAAAGTAAGTCGCCGAGGTTCACCACCGGCGAGCGGCGCCAGATAGAGATCGTCCGTTGTCTGGCTCGATGATCGAATAAACGCGATAGTCTTTCCGTCTGGAGAGAAACCCGGCAGCGAATCTCCTTCGGTCCCTGCCGGAGGCGAAGTTATCTTTCGCTTTTGGCCTGTTTCGATCGAAACCAAAAAAAGACTGAAAGGCTCTTCCTGGGAATTCTTGTCTGACACAGCTAAGAACTTTCCATCGGGCGAGTAATATTGGCTGCTTCCCAAGGTGCGATTCTGATGATAGAAGACATCGGTCACCTTCCGCTCAGGACCGCCCAAAGCAGGGATCAGATAGTACCCGCTACGGTCAGGCGATTCCCGGAAGAACGCGATGAAGCGTCCGTTAGGCGACCAGGTCGGACGCGTGTCGGCCGCCGGATCATTGGTCAGCCGCAGGGGCTTTTCGGCTCCGATCAGCTTAACGTAGATGTCCTGGTTGTCGCCCTTTTCGCCGTCCCACACGAAGGCGATCTGTTCTCCATTCGGCGAGAATGCCGCATGGGTCTCGCGTCCCGGAAAGCTCGTGAAAGGGACGATTGTTAAATGAGGAGCGACGGACCTCGTTTTCAGGGCAGAACCCAATATCAACCAGGCCGCAACCACAACGATAAGTCCGAGAACAACGAAGACTGCCGGCCATTTCAGGCTCCTGAAACGAGATTCAGCCAAACCTGGAGGAACGCCTGGGCTTGTTTGCAGACGGGAACCGGGATGGGTTCCGTCGTGGGGTAAACCTGTCATTCTTTGGGGCTCTTGATTGACCGCGGCCACCATCATTGAAGCCGCGTCTTCTTCCGAGATCTCTTTGACGCTGGGAACGAATCGATAGCCTCGCTTTGGAATAGTTTCGATATATTGATCTGATTGCTCTCCACCCAGAGCCTTCCGCAAGAAGGAAACGTTTTTGGCGAGATTAACTTCTTCCACGAAAGTATCCGGCCACACTCTCTTGAGCAGCTCGTCCTTCTCAGTCACACGCCCACCGTTCTCAACGAGGACGCGCAGAGTGTCGAAAGCCTTTGGACTTAGCGGGACATGAACTCCATCGCGAAACAGGAGGTGTTGCTCAGTGTCCAAAAGGAAGGGCCCAAACTCATAGAGGCATTTGGCTGTCTGGTTCATAAGGAACGGAAAGACCTCGCCACAACCAGGCTAAAACTTTGCCAGCAATTTCCCAAGAGGTTTCCAAGACTTCGGAAAGACGTCCAGCCCATCCTTAAACTACTCTCTAGCCAGCGGAAATCCTCGAAGGGTCGAGTTGCAGACCTGAAGCCAGTGGACCGCATTATCACAAAAAAGATAGGCCCAAGCAATGGCGAGAAAACGAACGAAAAGCGGCCCAGTAACGGCGATCGTCACAATGGCGCGGCTAGTCTGAAGCTGTGAGATGTCTAGTATCTAGTCGCTCATGAATCGGAGCGCACGGGTCGAGTAGGTTCTTCCGGATTCATCGCCCGGGCGCTCAAACTCTCGATTCGTCCGTTACTCTGCAAACCAGACAACGGAGATCTTAATGAAGAGGCTACTTCTCTTGCTTGCTTGTTCTGTTGTTCCCTGCGCCGAGATCTACGCCACAGATTTCGAGGGCTTGGAGAGCATCGGCGCTGTTGTAAACCACAGCACTACTTCATCGGACATCATCTTCAACTGTCGCGATAACTCTCAGGTACAAATAACAGTGCTCGCGCCTGATCTTGTGAGGTTAAGAGCAACATACGGAAAGCCACTTCCGCAGCGTGATCATTCCTGGGCCATCGCCAAAGTCAACTGGGAGCACGCCATGTGGCAGCTTAACGAAACCTTTGATTCGTTCATCGTAAGCACCAGCGAATTGCAAGTCATAGTAAATCGATCTCCATTAGTCATCGAGTTTCGTGACGCCAAGACTGGTCGTACGATCAACGCGGACGCACGCCCGATGGCCTTCGACCCTAACGGATCTACTGTTGCCGCCGCGAAGAAGCTTGGATTCGACGAGCACTTTTATGGCTTGGGAGAGAAGGCGGCCCGGCTGGACAAAAGGCGCGGACAGTTCACGATGTGGAACTCTGATACTCCGGGTTATTCCGAGGGCACCGATCCGATATATCAAAGCATCCCCTTCTATATAGGACTCGAAGGCGGTGCCGCTTATGGCATCTTCTTTGATAACAGCTACCGGACGCATTTTGATTTTGGCCACGTGTCGCAGGAGTTCGCCTCGTTTTCCGCTGATGGCGGCGAGATGAACTACTATTTTTTCTGGGGCCCGTCGATCAAAAAAATATTAGGCCGATACGCGGACCTAACCGGGCACATGCCACTGCCCCCGTTATGGGCGCTCGGCAATCAACAGAGTCGTTACAGTTATTACCCGGACATGCTTGTCGAGGAGGTCGTGCGCCGCTATAGAGAAGAGGATCTACCGCTTGATGTGCTCCATCTCGATATTCACTACATGAATGGCTATCGCGTCTTTACCTGGGACCCAGCCCGCTTTCCCAATCCCAAGGCCCTAACCGACAAATTGAAACAGCAGGGGGTGAGGGTGGTCACCATAGTCGACCCCGGCGTGAAATATCAGCCGCCGATCTTAGCGGCCAACGATGCTTCGAAGACTCCCGAGCTCTCGGCTCAAGATAAGATCTACTACGTCTACAAGCAGGGAGCTGAAGAGAATGTTTTCATGAAGCGCCAGAACGGAGATCTTTACATTGGTAAAGTTTGGCCCGGTGCAAGCGTACTCACCGATTTCACATTGGAGCGATCGCGGCAATGGTGGGGAGACTTGCACCGCGCTTATACGGAGAATGGCGTTGCGGGTATTTGGAACGATATGAACGAACCCGCCGACTTTAACGATCGGAGCGGCAAATTGCAGACGGATGTCACAAGCTATGACGAAGGGGAGTATTCGACGAACGCCAAGAATCGCAACGTGTATGCGCTCCTCATGGCCCGGGCAACTTATGAAGGTCTCGAGCGCCTTGAACCCAACAAAAGACCATTCGTCATTACGCGCGCCGCCTATGCGGGCATTCAAAGATACTCAACTACTTGGACCGGGGACAATACCAGCACGTGGGAAGCGATGGCGCTCAGTATTCCAATGTTTCAAACGCTGGGTCTGTCCGGTGAGATATTTGTCGGCGCCGATGTCGGTGGATTTATCGGAAGGTCAGACGGAGAGATGCTGACCCGATGGTATCAGATCGCATTCCTGACGCCTTTCTGCCGGAACCACAAACAACTCGACAGTTACGATCACGAACCTTGGCGATTTGGAAAGTACTATGAAGATATAATTCGCAAATACCTTAAGCTCCGTTATCGGCTTCTGCCGTTTCTTTACTCTTCGCTTGAGGAAGGTAGCCGCACTGGAGTTCCGGTGTTCCGCCCCTTGCTGCTCAACTATCAGCAAGACCCCAACACACTAAATCTGGACGATGAGTTCATGGTAGGGAGTGACCTGCTTGTCGCTCCGGTTCTCCGGCGAGATCTGACGAGCCGGATGGTCTACTTACCGAATGGCGTCTGGATAGACTACTGGACGGGTAAGAGGATGCAGGGCGGCTCGATGATTCGCGTAGAAGCTCCCCTTGAGAGTGTGCCAATGTTTGTTCGGGCCGGGGCAGTCATTCCGATGGGACCAGAGATGAATTACGTCGGCGAGAAGCCATCTGACCCGCTGAGTTTTATGATCTATCCCAATGAGAATGGCGAATCTGCGACTGCGCTTTATGAAGACGACGGAGTGAGTCCAACGTACAAACATGGAGTATATCGTCGAACGCGAATAGCAGCGTTACGAGTTAACGGTGTGATTAAGATCGAGCTGAGCGAACCCGATGGTTCTTACAACCCCGGACCGCGAAATTTTGTATTTGTCGTGAAATCAGTTTCTGCTGCGTGGCGGGTACGATTGGATGGGAAGCTTCTCGCTGTTACTGCTGCGAGTGAAAAGAAGAATGGGTGGTACACCAGCGATGGCAGTGTGGCCGTGCGAATAGTGGATGATGGCAGCGCTCATCAGATTGACATCGAACTCGCCCGAACCGGTCTTCCTCGCGCTCAATAGCAATATCGTTTTGAGAGTTATTCTGATAGAACGGTGCAGGCCTCTGTTAGGGCGGGCGGCGCGCAATCCGAGCCAAACCTTTAACTCTCCGGTGGGCCGTTAACAAAGACGTGGCGCGCGGGAGCCGGAAAGAAAATACCAGAACTCTGCCAAGACGTTGCCATATATCTCACCCGCAACTTTCCAAGTCTTCGGAAAGACTTTTAGGCGAAATTTCCCCTATGCTAGCATCCGAGCGGGAATCATTAGGACCAGCTTGGAGAAATTGAGGCTGTTGAAATCTGAAGCGCACTCCGAACCCAAGCAAATCCAAGACTGTTAGTCAAGAGGGGCTCGATGATCGGACGCTAACGTCCGTTCTGTTCGCTCCGTGAACTGTGAATCTCGTTGCGTCTTAATCCCTAAAAAGGGTCACGCAGGTTAGGGACTCGCCTTCGCGAGTCTGGAAAACCACAAACCCAAAAGATCACCAAAGGAGAGCAAATGATAAAGGACCTAGCAAACCGTCTCCCGAGATTGGTACTCACACTTTTTTTAGCAACTGCTCTGGCCAATGTCGCTGCGACTTGTTTAGTCTATGGCCAGGCGGTCAATGGCACCTTGCTAGGCACTGTAACCGACATTAAGAACGCCGTGGTGCCGGAGGCAAACGTAACCGTTATCGACGTCAATACCAACATCAAGCGTTCAGCCAAAACGAATGAGAGTGGAAACTACGTCTTTGCTAATCTTCCGCAGGGCACCTACCGGGTTGAGGTTGAGATGGCTGGTTTTAAGAGGGTTGCTCGACCGGCAGTGGAAGTGCCCGTCAACACCACAACCCGCTCTGACATACAACTCGAACCGGGTTCTGTTTCAGAGAATGTAACAGTAACGACGCAAGAGCCGGCACTGCAGACGGACCGCGCGGACACAGGCAGAATCATTGAGGGCAGACAGGTCGCCGAGCTGCCCCTGGGCTTTAACCGAAACTTCCAGGGCTTATTAATCATTGTGCCCGGCGCGACCCAGCCGCAACGTTTTCACTCGCAATTCTTTAACTCTCAGGACAGTCTATCCTCAAGGGTCAACGGCCAATCGCGAATCTTCAGTAGTGTCGAGATCGAGGGTGTGGATGACAATCAGAGGACCGGCCTCCTCCAGGTGCTGATTCCTTCGGCCGATGCCATTCAGGCCGTAAGCATTTCTACGAGCAACTTCGACGCAGAACTTGGCCGGGCCGGCGGGGCCGTCTCAAACGTGACGCTCAAATCGGGAGCGAATGATATTCACGGCAGCGTTTTTGGCTTCGGCAATAATGACAACACGCAGGCCACCGATTATTTTAGCGGGACGAAGGCACCGACGCACTATCGCCAATTCGGCGCCACGATTGGCGGACCAATTAAAAAGAATAAGCTTTTCTACTTCGGTGACTACCAGTACACCAGGGACGAGTTGGGAATTGTCAATCGGCTCACAATTCCATATCCGGCGTGGTTTAGTGGAGACTTCCGGAACGCTCCGACCAAAATTTATGATCCCGCAACCGGAAATCCGGATGGCACGGGCCGGCAGCAAATTACTTGCAATGGTGTCCTGAACGTGATCTGCGCCAATCGCATCAGCCCCATTTCCCAAAAGCTGCTCAGTTTCCTCGGCGCGCCCAACATCGCTGGGGCCGCGTTTGCTCAACCCAATTACCTTTTTAGCGAGGTGCGCATAAAGAAGACTCAGGCGTTCGACGTTAAGGTGAATCATCAAATCAACGGTAGGAACAGCATCTCCTACCGGTTTAGTTTTCAGCGCCCAAACGTCTTTGATCCCGGCGCCTGGGGCGTGTACGGTGGTCCGAACTCCAGCACGGGCTTTGATGGCAGTGGCACACAGAACACGATCAGCACAGCGGCCAACTACACGCACACTTTCAGCAATAGCTTCATCCTGGAAGCGCGGTTCGGCGTGAGTTGGTATCACAATGTTGCGAGCACACTCGCGGCCGGTCAGAACACCTCATCGGACGTCGGCATCAAGAACATAAACGTGGACGACTTTTCGAGTGGCCTCACGATGATCAATATCAGCGGCTTCACCGCTCCGGTGCTTGGCTTTTCAGCCAGCCTACCCTGGAATCGCGGAGAGACTACCTATATCGGCTCTGGAATCATCACGAAGACTCACGGCAACCACACTTTCAAAGTAGGCGAGGAGATACGCAAGAACCGCGACTTCCTCCTTCAGATCCAAGACCAAGGCGGCGTGCGTGGTGAATTCGCGTTCCAAGGTTCTCGAACAGCGATACCGAGCGATAGCGCGGCGATTAACGGTCCGGCCAATGCCTTCGCGGCATTCCTTTTGGACTTGCCCGGCACCGTCCGGCGTGACCTCAAAGTTCTTGACACGCCTGGTACGCGGCACAAAGCTTTCTTCACCTTTGTCCAGGATAGGTGGCAGGTATCCAAGAAACTCACCTTAAACATCGGGCTGCGCCACGAGTTCTATACTCCATTGGTGGGGATCGTGAACCAGGGGGGGCTCGCCAACTACAACCCGGCTGACAATACTGTGCGTGTCTCTGGCTACGGCAGTATTGATCAGGCGGCGGGTGTGACGAAAAAGTGGAAGAACTTCGCGCCACGTCTCGGCTTTGCCTATCGGGTCAACGATAAGACAGTAATCCGCGCCGGGTTTGGGACAAGCATCGTGCCTTTTCCGGACAACACCTATGCTTTCAACTTTCCCGTGAAGCAAACTAATGTTTTCAGCGCGGCTAACTCATTCGTAGCCGCAGGGTCGATGACCGCAGGCTTGCCTGCGCCAATTGTCTTCAGCATTCCTGCAAATGGAATCGTCGATGCAAGCCTACCGGTACTGAAGACTGCAGCGCTCTTCTACATTCCGCCTGATCTTAAGGAAGCGAAGGTTCACTCCTGGAATGTGGCCTTCCAACGCGAGTTGTGGTGGGGCTTCACGGGTGAAGCGGCGTATGTGGGCAATGTCGGCCGCGGCATTATCCAGAATCTAGACCTGAACGCCGCCACCGCCCTGGGCGCGGGATTGCCGGGTAATGATAATGCGGGCCGGCCATTCTTCGGGAATTTTGGGAGGACCACAGCGATTACAACCAAGATTGGCGTCAATACCAGTTTCCACTCACTGCAGGTCAAGCTCGATCGCCGCTTCAGCAATGGCCTTCTTATCAACACCAGTTACACCCTTTCGCGAGCAATCAATTATGGCGATGACGCGGCCGCCACCGCGACGATCGACGCGCCCGCGAATATTTCGATAGACCGCGGTGTGGCTGGGTTCAATCGGACCCACTCTCTCGCCGAGAGCGTCGTCTGGGCCATTCCCTTCGCTCGCAAGACTCATGGTTTGACGAAGTGGGCGCTGGACGGCTGGCAGGTGACTGGGATCTTTGTGGCCCAAACCGGCACGCCGCTCGACATCACGATGAGCGCCGTCAACCTGCACGCGCCGGGCAACACGCAGCGACCGAACGAGAGCGCCGTACCCCAAGTCTTCGGAAACATCGGGCCGGGACAACTGTATTTCGATACCTCAGTCTTCTCCGCGCCAGCCGCGAATCTAACGGGGCCAAACGGAGTCGCATACGCTCCGTTCGGCAGTTTGACGCGAAATGCTTCTGGTATTACAGGCCCGGGTTTTCTGAATCTGGATAGTGCGATCTTTAAGCGCTTCAGTTTCACCGAACGGGTTAGGGCGGAGATTCGGGTTGATCTCTTCAATGCGCTAAACCATCCGAACTTCAACAACCCGAACACTACGTTTGGCGGTACCACGTTTGGACAGATTAACAGCACAGCCAGCTCGCCGCGGCTGGTGCGCTTTGGGATGCGGATTTCTTTTTAACGCTCAAACGCCATGGGCCGAAGGCGAAAGCACGGCTGGCGAGAATGCTTTTTCGAAGCAGCACAAATGACCCGTTCAAGACCTGGCAGCAGACTAGTCCTTCGTCTCTTGTTTACGCTTCAGATGATACTTATTTCTTCTGTTGCGTTCGCGGCTGAAAATCTTACTGACTACGCGAGCTATAACCGAGACGGACGTAGCATTGTCTTCACGACTTCCATGGGCCAGCAACTGCGTCTTACTCCGTATGGTAACTATGTGATCAGAGTGCAGGTCGTGCGACGGGGTGAGGCGTTCTTTCCAGACGACCATTACGAGATGGTCGAAACCCACAACTGGCCCGGCGCCTTACGCATCGTCCAGCAAGAGTCTTCGTTCCAGATTACAACCGCTGGCATTACCCTCAGACTCAGTAAGAGTCCACTGCGCCTCAGTTTCTATCAGCTGGGCCAATCAACGGCCCTGCTTAAGGAGAGCGAGGGTGCGGTATGGGAAGGATCCAGAATCATCGAGAGACTTAGCTTTGACGACGCGGAACACTTTACAGGCCTGGGGCATGATTACTTCGGCAGGTCAGATAGCCTCGACCTGAAAGGGCAGGTAACCCAACGGAACTACGCGACCGCGCACAACCAGCAATCTCCGCTGATAGTGCCTTTCTATGTCTCCAGCAAAGGCTACGGATTATTTCTCAACAGCACGTTTGCGAATTCTTTCAACTTTGGCAAAGACGGGCAGTACGAATTCTCTCTGGACGATAGCGGCTATGGCGGCCGGTTAGACTTCTTCTTCATCCTCGGTCCGAAAATCGCTAGCATTCTTGACCGCTATACGAAGCTTACGGGCAGGCCGCGGCTTCCTGCTCTTGCCATGTTCGGTTTGGCACTTTCCGATAAATCAAACGATGAGACTACGAAGGATCCTTCGGATGAGAATTGGTGGAAACGGAAAGCCGTTGCACATTGGCAGGCCGGATTTCCTTTGGATCATTTTGTTAACGACAATCGGTGGAGGGCAGGCGGTGGCAAACGATGCGAGTCCTACTTTGACTGGGACAAAACTCGATTCCCTGATCCGGCCGAATTCGAAAGGTGGATCAAGGCACATGGACTCATGGTGACGATCGACTTTAATCGCTGCATAGCGCAGCGTAGCGATGGATACCAGCCGTCTTACAATATTCCAAACACCCGGGGCATTGACTTTGCTGCCAGCACTCCTGACCTCACCCGAAGGGAAGTGCGTGACTGGTTCTGGAAAATCTTCTGGCGAAAGTCCCTTGACCCAGGCTTGGGTTACCCGGGCGACGCTTTGTGGATAGACGAGTTTGACCAGTACGGTCCGGCCCCGGCGGACATGACTCTCGGCAATGGCAGGCGTTGGGCCGAGATGAGGAACTATTGGTTCTTTTTGATCGCGAAGGCGTTGGTTCAGGATGGATGGGATCGAGACATCGGCCCCGCGAAAAGACCATTTGTCTGGGTGAGAGGAATGACAGCGGGTGCTCAGCGATACGCGACCCTTTGGAGCGGCGACATCAAACCCAATTACGACGAAATGAAAAAACAGATTCGAGGCATGCAGCTGGCCGGTTTGTCAGGTTTCCCCTTTTGGGGGCACGATGCGGGTGGATTCTATGACGGGGACAAGAAGATCGGACCGGATGATAATATGTATCGGCAGTGGTCCATGGCATTTGGCAGTTTTACTCCCTTCTGGAAGCCACATGGACCTGGAGGGTCGCGGTGGCCTCTTGATCGCTCTGTCGATGCACAGAACGACGCCCGGAAGTATGGTCGTTTAAGGTATGCGCTGATGCCGTATACATATACTTACGCGCATCAAGCCAGTGAGACCGGCTTACCCATCGCGCGAGCCATGGTTATCGATCACGAAACCAACCCTCTGGCGTGGAAAAGCGACTTACAGTACATGTGGGGACGAGAGCTTCTGGTTGCTCCCAATGCGTCTGATGGCGGAGTTGTACCTGTCTGGCTACCTAAAGGGACCTGGTACGATTTTTGGAATGATACGAAGTACTCGGGTGATCGAGTCATTAATTACAACGCTTCGATAGGCAATCTGCCTCTGTTCGTTAAGGCAGGTTCAATCGTAACGATGGCTCATCCTGCTTTAACGACTTCAGCGATCGAAAAGGACAAGCTTGTAATCCATGTCTACAGCGGCGCGGACGCAGAATTTCGCTTGTACGATGACGACGGCATTACGGAACAATACCGGCTGGGAAGAGAGTTCACGCTAACGCTACTCAAGTTTCGGCAGGCGAGCATGAGCCTGACAATCAGTCCAGAAATGGGAACATACAAGAATGCTCCGGGCAGACGATCATACGAGCTTGTTTTTCATGGGCTTTCCGGATTGATTGGTATGGCAATTAACGGAAGAAGATTACCGACATTCAAGTCCGAGGGCGACGCAGTTACAGCGGGCGGAGGAACAGTGTGGGACGAGGATGGGAAGATGCTCCATGTTTACATAAGCCCGACTTCGGTTCGGCTGCGCATCTCGGTTGAAGCCTCCTCAACTTACTGATTGGCTCACATACTGGCGAGCACCTACGTCAGAGATGGCAGCCACCCTCAATTGTTAATTCCAGGCCGTGCAGAATCAAAGTGGGGATGTCGATCTTCTTAGGTCGTCAGTAAGATCAGTTTCGGAAAAGGCTTTAATGCAAAAGTAAGATGCTGGAAATCCACACATCATTCCTTGCAGCCAGAAAGAATCACGCAGGCCTTCAGAGATTTTTGCTCCCGCTCGGTTGAAACCATAGAACGGCATAGATAGGTCTTTCCAGAACTTCGAACGATCGGCGACTACGTTCGCGCGGAGTTCATCGAAGGCTTCGATCGGCGTTCCGCCGGGATTTGAATCCGATTTCACCATAGTTACCGAGAATGCGCCTAATCAAAGCCGGATGTCTATCGTACTTTGGTATTGGTATTGACCGAGATCAATACCAAAGTATCGATCGATACCTTTGTCTAATAGATTCACTTCCTTACTCGTGATTTACTCCCTCCCGCCAATGAACCCGAATGAATCGGATGAATCGGATGAATGCAGTAGAGGGTGCAACCACTGCATATTTAGAGGAGGCACCATTATGAAGAGGATCACTCTGTTGCTGGTTGGAGTTGCAGCCCTGGCCGGCGTTGTCGTATTCGAGGCAACCACATCTCGCGGCCATGTTGGTCGGCAAAATGATCATTCTTTGTCTTCCAATGGAGGAATCATGATGAACGAAGACTTCAAATACGATCGCCGTCGGTTCATGGGAACTGCCGCGATGACTATTGCTGCTGCACAACTTGGAATGTTCTCCTCTGCCGCAGAATCAAAAGAGGAGAGCACCACCAGCAATTCGGCGCCACAGACATCGTTTGGGCCTCTCAAGCAAATTGAAGCCGGTCTTCTGAACACCGGGTATGCGGAAGCCGGCCCGGCTAACGGTAGTCCAGTTATTCTGCTGCATGGCTGGCCTTACGACATCTACAGCTTTGTTGACGTAGCTCCGCTGTTGGCGGCGAAAGGCTATCGAGTGATCGTTCCGTATATGCGTGGCTTTGGCACCACCCGTTTTCTCTCGAGCAATACAGTTCGCAACTCACAGCCTTCGGCACTGGCAGCCGATACGGTGGCGCTGATGGATGCGCTCAAGATCGATAAGGCAGTCATAGGTGCTTTCGATTTGGGAGCGCGCAGCGCCAACATTATCGCTGCGCTTTGGCCCGAACGATGTAAGGCGATGGTCTCTGTGAGTGGTTACTTGATCAGCACTCAGGAAGCAAACAAGTTACCCTTGCCGCCCCCGGCCGAATTCACCTGGTGGTACCAATTTTATTTTGCCACCGAGCGCGGGCGTGCAGGTTACGAAAAGTATCGGCGCGATTTCAACCAGCTTATTTGGCGGCTGGCATCGCCCAAATGGAATTTCGATTCGGCCACCTTCGAACGCACTGCGGCTGCCTTCGACAATCCCGATCATGTTGCCATCGTTATTCATAACTATCGTTGGCGCCTCGGTCTGGCCGAAGGTGAGACGAGGTACGACCAGTTTGAAAGGCGCCTGGCGGAAGGTCCGGTAATCAACGTGCCGACAATCACGCTTGAAGGTGACGCTAATGGAGCGCCTCACCCGGAGCCGGCTGCTTATGCGAAAAAATTCTCGGGCAAGTATGAACACCGTTTGGTCAACGGCGGCGTTGGGCACAACCTGCCGCAAGAAGCACCGCAGGCATTCGCTCAAGCGGTTTTTGACGTGGATGCATTTTGATCTGAATTAGTTGATCAATTGTGTGAATGGGGAACATCGTCCACGCGCGAGTATGGGCCCTCATTAAGAAGGCTTATCTGAAATCATGGGAGGATTTTGATGTCTAAGGTTTGGTTGGTAACCGGAAGCGCGAGCGGTTTGGGTCGGCACATTGCAGAAGCTGTTCTGGCATCCGGAGATCGCCTGGTCGCGACCGCACGAAATCCTATCCCGCTTGACGACTTGGTTAAAGAGTATGGCGAGCAGGTTCGAACGGCAACGCTTGACGTTACCGACGAAGTCGCAGCCCACTCGGCAGTGCATTCGGCAGTTCACGAATTCGGAGGACTTGATGTGCTGGTAAACAACGCCGGTTATGGCGACGTCGCTCCGTTCGAGCAATTGAGTTCGGAAAGATTCAGAGCGGTAATCGACACCAACTTTTACGGCGTGGTCAATCTGACGCGTGCTGCGTTGCCCATTATGAGGAAGCAAAGGAGAGGCTGGATTTTTCAAATATCGTCCGTCGGTGGTCGGCTCGCGTTGCCGGGAAGCACTCCTTATCACGCGGCGAAGTGGGCAGTCGGTGGATTTACTGAATCATTGGCCCAGGAAGTAGCAGCTTTCGGCGTGAAGGTCTGCGCGCTTGAACCCGGCGGCATGAAAACGAACTGGGGCGCTCGTGCGCACAGAGACATGCCAGAACTACTTGCGGATTATGAACCATCTGTCGGCGCGCTGGTCAAAGCACTCCTTCCTCTTTGGGGCAAAGAGAATAGTGATCCGGTGAGGGTGGCTCAGGTCGTGGTTCGTCTCGCGGCAAGTGATCATCTTCCTGCACACTTACTGCTGGGGAGCGACGCGATTCGCTACGCAGGTGAAGCCGAGGCCAAAAGGGCTGCTGAAGGGGAACACTGGCGAGAGATTAGCTCGTCTACAGATTTCAACGCTGCCGCAGCGCTACCGGATCTTCAATTCTAGATCTGTGCGTATCATCTCCCCCCAGAATAGATTCGAGGTCACGCCTTGAGTGAAGCAGGAAAGAGACCGTCAGAGTTGGGTTTTCGAGTCAAGCTAGATTGCAACTGAGGCCGCGATGGCCACTAGAACATGCGATTTCGAGGAAGGATGGAACGAATGAAAATAAGCTGGCGATTGGCGATTATCTCGATACTTTTCTGCGCAGTGGCAATCCCAGCGCAACACGCAACGCATAAGCAGGCCAGCGGCAAGTTTCCGAGCGAGCCGGTGTGGGCCGAACTGCAAGCAAGCATGGAGAAAATGCATGCGGCGATGACATCGGTTGAGACTACGGGTAATAGTGATGCCGACTTTGTAAAACTAATGATCCCTCACCATCAGGCGGCAATCGACATGGCCAAGACCCAATTGCTGTATGGCAAGGATCCGCAAGTGCGCAGACTGGCTCAGGAGATCATCGCCGATCAGCAATCCGAGATTGAGTTAATGAATCTTTGGCTGAAAGAGCATCGTCTCGATCCATCTGATGTAGTTCTGCGAAAGCCCGCCGCGCCCAAGGAGTAGCAGCATGAGAATTACGCCTTTGTTCTTATTACTGCTGCTATCGTCGAGTGCGTCCGGACAACAGGCGCCGTGGGCGCAAACCGACATTCCGATCTCTGATCGTGACCGTGTCTATGCAGCCGATCAGACCTCGAACACAATCTCCGTTATCAATCCCGCCAGCAACAGATTGCTTGGCGTGATACGGCTGGGCGATCCGATTCCGGCGCCACTGGGCCCGCTTTATAGAGGCGAATTACTGGTTCACGGTCTCGGCTATTCGCCGGATTCAAAAACGCTGGCCGTAGTCTCGGTGGGCTCTAACTCAGTAACACTGATCGATACTGCCACTAATCTGATCAAGGGTAAGGTGTACGTCGGACGATCGCCGCACGAAGCATTCTTTACTGCGGACGGAAGGGAACTTTGGGTGACCGTGCGCGGCGAAGATTATGTCTCGGTAATCGATCCGGGCGCGATGAAGGAGACTGGTCGCATAATCCTGGGCAACGGTCCTGGGATGACTATGTTTGGTGCCGACGGCCGATATGCCTTTGTTTGTTCCAGCTTCACGCCCGAGCTGACGGTGATCGATGCGAAGTCGCATCAGATCATCAAGCGCGTGCCGCAGGCAAGTCCTTTTTGTCCAAACATTGCCGTCAGTCCTGAAAATGATGAAGTGTGGATCACCTTAAAAGATGTAGGCAAAGTGCAGGTCTTCAGCGCACAACCCCCTTTCCAAGAGAAAGCTTTGTTAGAGACCGGCCCGATCACTAACCACGTGAATCTGGTGAACAATCGCAACGGCAAGTTTGCGTATGTGACTATCGGCGGCGCCAACGAAGTGAAAGTGTTTCGCCGGGGCCAGACCCCGCAATTGGTCGCCACCATTTCGGTGGGGAGTCTGCCACACGGCATCTGGCCATCGGGCGATGGCTCGCGCGTTTATGTGGCTTTGGAAAACGGTGAGACGGCCACTGCGATCGACACGCTGAGCAACCGGGTAATCGCCAACATTCCGATAGGCCAAACCACGCAAGCCCTTGTTTATGTGCCCAATGCGGCGCCCAACGGCAGCGCCACCAATTTGTTGCCGCTGGGAGAAGCCGGCAATACCACGCAGCTCGATTTGGAAGCAGCGGGAGCTGCTTTGCCTAACGCGCAAGCATCGGCTGCGGTCAACTCACTTGGACTCCTGGATCTGGTCCAAATCGCAGCAAAGGGTTTGAGGCCTAAGACTCAATATAGAGTTTATCTCGCGGATTCCCCTCGGCCACCTTACCGGGAGTTGGTGCCGCTGGCCGTGATGAGTACGAATCCTGACGGCGCGGGCATCGTGCAAACAGTTGGGCCTTTGAAGACGCTGGCAGCGAGTTCATCCGCAGCGGTCACAACGCGAAGGTTCCTGATTGTCACGGAGTTAAACGATTCATCGCACGTGGTGCTACGACAGCGCGCCAGTAGCGGTCAGTAGAGCCAGGATGCAATGATTTGGTCGAACGACATTCGCAGTGCATAAGCTTAGGAGGTGAGTGACGATGGTAAGAGTGAGTGCCGGAAGCAAGTTCGCTGAAGGCGAAATGCGCGTCTTCGATATCGACGGAACTAAGGTCAGCGTCGCCGCTGTTGGAGGACGTCTCTATGCTTTCGATGACGCTTGCACACACATGGGGTGCTCGCTCGGCGAAGGTAAGCTCGAAAATGCGACCGTGACGTGTCCTTGTCATGGCAGCGAGTTCGATGCGACCTCGGGCGCGGTAGTTCGCGGGCCGGCGCAGCGGCCGGTGCGTTCCCGTTCGGTGCAGGTCGAGGGCGATGAACTCCAGATAGAGTCGTGAAGGACCGCTTGCGACACGCATGAAGCTTGCGAGTCAAATTTTGTTGCCATAACAACTTGAAAGCGAGAAGGAGAAATAACTATGTCAAAGAAACAGAACGAATCAAAGACAAACCGAAGTGTGAGCGCCCAGCCACGCCTTCATCAACGCGCGCGCGAAATCCAGGCGTACGGAACTGTCAATCACGCGTTACCGCTTGATCTCGAAGAGCCCGTGCGCGTGCAGATTACCAACCAGTTGAATCAACTGCTCGCGGACACGATGACGCTTCGCGATCTGTACAAGAAATGCCATTGGCAGGTTGCCGGGCCGACCTTCTATCAACTTCACCTGCTGTTCGACAAGCACTACGGTGAGCAGAACGAGTTGGTTGATGCAATCGCCGAGCGGATTCAGTTGCTCGGTGGTGTGAGCCTGGCCATGGCCGCCGATGTTGCAGAGACCACGCAGATAGAGCGCCCGCCCCGTGGTCGAGAGGAAGTGACGGTTCAACTATCGCGATTGATCGACGCTCATCAGATCATCCTTCAACAATCCCGCCCGTTGGCGAGCCGGGCCGCTGAACTCGGCGATGATGGGACTAATGACCTGGTGGTGAGTGATGTGATCCGGACCAACGAATTGCAGATTTGGTTTCTGAGCGAACATCTGGTTGACGTGCCTTTGGTGGAAGCGAAAAAGCGGTCGGCAGCCGCTGGCGCGTAGGCCGACAGAACTAGTTACGACAACGACCGACGCCAACGAGGCGACAGCCGCTGCCTTAACCTCAACGAATAGTTTTACTCGAACGGAGACTTTATGTCAGACGACGATCTCAAATCGGAGCCGCCGGATCCCACTCGACGCAAGTTTCTCTTAACTACCGGAAGCGGCGTAGCCGCAACCATGGTTGCGAGTTACGCACCGTCGTTGGCAAATAGCGCAGCAGGAGAGAGTGATTCCCCTATGAATGCGCCGAACATCGAGGGCGCCGTCCCGATAACGCTGAAGATTAACGGTAAAGAGCATTCGCTTCGCATCGATCCACGCACGACGCTACTTGATTGCAGTCATTCCCGAAGGAGCGAAAGCAAGCGCGGCTTGATCAACCCACAGGAGGAAACATGGAAAATCCGATTCTCGTCACCGGTGCAGCGGGCCGCGTTGGTGCGGTAGGGCGGACGGTGACTGAACTGCTATTGAAACACGGCAAAGCGGTGCGCGCGATGGTGCGAACTGAGGACGAGCGCGCGCAGGCGTTGCGCCAACTGGGGGCTGAGGTCGTGATCGGCGATCTGCTCGATCTCGATTCTATGCATAGGGTAGTTGCCGGCTGCGAGAGGATGTACTTCGGCATGTCTGTTTCTGATGCCTATCTGGCTGCGACAGTCAATACGGCGGCGGTGGCAAAGCATCATGGCGTGAAGGCGTTCATCAATATGTCGCAGATGACGGTCTCACAGATGAGCATTACCGAAACCACCGCGAGCCCGCAGCACAAGCTGCAGTGGCTTTCAGAGCAGGCGCTGAACTGGTCCGGTCTGCCGGTCGTGCACGTGCGACCGACAGTGTTTCTCGAAGGCTTTTTCCTGACGCTCAATCAGGATGAAGTCAGGCAATCAAATCAGATCAGATTACCCTTCGGCGAGGGCAAGACTGCACCGGTCTCAGCAGAAGACGTAGCACGTGTCGTTGCTACGCTGCTCGAAAACCCGCAGCCGCACATCGGCAAGATTTATCACCTGACCGGACCGCAGTCCGAGAACATGCATTTCTATGCACAGGAGTATTCGAAGGCCCTTGGCCGCACGATCACTTATCAAGACATTCCGGTCGGGCCGTGGCGGGACGAGCTGCTCCAACGCCACTGGCCGGTTCACGTTGTGAACCATCTCGCCGCGATGGCCGACCTGCACCGCGCAGGACGTTTCGACCGGATGTCGGATGAAGTGCTGATGCTAACGGGCCAACGACCACTGAGCGTGCAGGAGTTCGTCAGGAAGAATGCCGCAGCATTCACCTCGTCGGCAAAAGCCGCCGGATAAGGAGAACAAGCAAATGTCTAAACCAATCCAAGACAGGAGCCAAAAGGATTCTATGGTTTTCGAAAAGCTCAACGTCAACAGAGAAGGCGCTGTTCTGTTCGCGGCGATTAATGCCCCACCCATGAATCTTGAGGGGCCTGAACTCATCCGGGATCTGGTCTCGCTCATTCAGCGAGCCGAGGCCGACGATACGGTCCAGGTAATCGTGTTCAAGAGCGCTGACCCCGACTATTTCATTTCCCATGTTGACGTCACTCGAATCAAAGAGAACCGCGAGGCGGCAGCCAAGCTGGACGGAGACGCGTCGATCGGCCTGGTCCTTCGACACTTGAGCGCCAGCCGTCTCGTTACCATTGCGCAGATTGAGGGGCGCGTCCGCGGCGTGGGCAGCGAGTTCGTCCTCGCCTGCGATATGCGCTTTGCCGCCCGCGAGTCAGCGATCTTTGGCCAGTTCGAGCCGGCGTTCGGTGTCATTCCCGGAGCGGGCGCCGCTCAACACCTCACCCGACTCATGGGCCGCGGTCGGGCGCTTGAAGTTCTGCTGAGCGCCGATGACTACGACGCTGAGATTGCTGAACGCTACGGTTGGATCAATCGAGCGTTGCCTGCCGGCGAGCTAGGCGATTTTGTGAGATCGCTCGCGCATCGGATTGCCAGTTTCCCCGCCGCTGGCCACGCTGTGGTCAAGAATCGAGTTAACGCGATCGCCCTCGCTCCGGCCGAAGATATTCAACGCGACTCCGATCTCTTCCTTGAAGGTGTCGCCGCTCCTGAATATCAGAGACGCATGGAGACTGCGATGAATCGCGGCTTCCAGACGAGAGAAGCAGAAATGAATTTGGGCCAGTTAGTGGCGGATCTATAAGGACAACCGAATGCCTAAACTGGAATGGAAGCTACTGACCAAAAAACGTGGGAGTTCTACGTCACAAGGTATTCCGGCCGGCAAGGAAAGTCTCCTTTGGGTCACCGGTAATGTCACACTCATTTATGGCCAGCGCGACGCCGTCCTGGTCGACACGTTTCTGTCCGAGCAGCATGCAAAGGAACTGGTGGATTGGGTAGTTGAGAGTGGCAAGAATCTCACTATCGTTTACGTAACTCATGCCCACGGCGACCATTTTTTCGGTCTGAAGCACTTGCTCGACAGGTTTCCCAACGCGAGGGCGATCGCTACCGCAACCGTCGTTGCGGCGATTCAAAACCAGATCAAACCCGACTTCCTGAAATCCTTTTGGGAACCGCGCTTTCCTGGCCAGCTTCCGTTGCGGTTGCTAGCGCCAGAGGTTCTCGATGGAGATGCTTTCACTCTTGAGGGAAAAGCGCTGAAAGTCATCGAACTCGGACATACCGATACATCGAACTCGACAGCGTTGCATGTGCCTTCGATTGGGTTAGTCGTGTCGGGAGATTGTGTTTACAACGATACACATCTTTATCTCGCTGAGTGCGACGAAAGAGCGACAAGCGAGTGGCTTCAAGCGCTCGACAAAATCGAGTCGCTGAATCCCGCGAAAGTAGTCGCCGGACATGGAGTACTCGATCCCGACAGCTCGCCTCGTCATATCAATGAGACTCGACGTTATCTCCACGACTTCAACGGGTGTGTGGCAGCTACCTCAACGCCACTCGAACTTTACGAGAGGATGCTCTCTCTGCATCCGGACCGGATCAATCCAGGGTCGCTCTGGGCGGCGGCAAAAGCTGCGAAACCATCCCAGGCCGCGACTAAGTAAAAGGAGCATCTATGTCCACGATCCACTTCAATCAAACAACCACTTTGACGTCCGAGCAGTTTATCGCCGGACTCACAGACTTCGGGCCGGGCCGTTCAAAACTCTTCGGCAATAGCACCGACGAGTATTTGAAGGTGCACAGCCAAAGTGCAACCGCAGCCGATGTCACCGAGGGTTCGAACGGCATCTGGGAACGTCTGCACTACGACTGGTCCGATCCAAACCACGTGGTGCTTACGACGATCGACTCGAACTTGTGGGGCGGTAGGTCGGGACACACTTACACTTTCACACGTCAACCCGACGGCAAGACCGATATTGACGTGGTCATCATACGCGATGGCAAGAACTTCAAGGGGCGCGCGCTGGGAGCCTTTCTGGGAATTGTCGGCAAGGGACAGTTGGAGAAGTGGTTTGCAAACACGCTCAAGGCCATCGAAGCCCGGAACTACAAAGTCACCAAGGCCGCAAACGCCTAATCGATCTTGGTGTCGTGCGTTCGTTCGGATGACGTCTAAAGAGGTTTGCCTGGTGACGCGCCAATAACATATTGATTCGAGTATTCAGCGGAGGAGATGACATGACGGCCGTAATTAATAAAACCCGTCAAGATCAAGCAGCGCTAGCGGGAGTCGCGGCGCTCGACATGAAGCTTGAAGTTATCGTCATCCCAGTCTCGGATGTCGACCGTGCGGAGAAGTTTTACCGCAGGCTCGGGTGGCGACAGGAAATTACTCCACCTGGCTCCGGCGTGTTTCAGTTCACGCCGCATGGCTCCGCGTGCTCCATCCAATTCGGCAAGAAGCTAACGTCTGCCTCGCCCGGTTCCGCCCAGAAGACTTACCTAATTGTTTCCGACATTCAGGCCGTCCGGGACGCGCTGGTAGGCGCAGGCATCGATGTCGGCGAGATCTTCCACCTTACCCCAGAAGGCCCAGTCACTGGTTTGGATCCCGAACGTGGCACCTACCGGTCACGCGCGGTGTTTAGCGATCCCGACGGCAACAGCTGGCTGTTGCAGGAGATCACGACGCGACTGTCCGGACGCATCGATACTGGCGTAGCTTCGTTCGGCTCCGCCAGCGATCTCGCGAGCGCGATGCGGCGTGCCGAGACTGCCCACGGCGTGCACGAGAAGAGTCTTGGCCATCGCGACGAGAACTGGTCCGATTGGTATGCCGAGTACCTGGCGGCAGAACAGTCCGGCGCAGAGTTGCCGCAATGAAGGCCTTCGATGCCATCATCATCGGGACCGGTCAGGCAGGCCCGCCTTTGGCTGAACGGTTTGTCAGCGCAGGCATGACGGTCGCGATCATTGAACGTCACAAGTGTGGCGGCACCTGTGTTAATACGGGATGTGTTCCCACCAAGACACTCGTGGCCAGTGCGTACGCAGCACATGTCGCTCGGCGCGGGGCCGAATATGGTTTCGCAGTCGGCGGCAATGTGCGCGTTGACATGAAGCGTGTTAAAGGGCGCAAGGATGAAATTTCCGGGTGGTCGAACAAAGGTGTAGAGGAACAGTTACGAGGCCTTAAGAATTGCGCGGTCATTGCGGGCCACGCCCGCTTTCAATCGGCCCGCACCGTTGGAGTCAATGATGAAGTTCTTGAAGCCGAGAAAATCTTTGTCAATGTTGGTGGACGCGCCTCGGTTCCTCCACTCAAAGGAATTAGTGATGTTTCTTTTCTGACGAACTCATCGATGATGCATGTCGACTTCTTGCCGGAGCATCTCGTCGTTGTGGGTGGAAGTTATGTCGGCTTGGAATTCGCGCAAATGTATCGCCGCTTTGGCAGCGAAGTCACAATTATCGAGATGGGGCCGCGCCTGATTGGAAGGGAAGACGAAGACGAAGACGTTGCCGACGCGGTGCGCGACATCCTGGAGAGAGAAGGGAAACGGGTTCTGTTGAGTGCGAAATGCATATCACTGGCCAAGCATGATGGCCGGATTGCCGTCGGCGTTAAATGTGATGAAGGTCCACCGGAAGTGTTAGGCAGTCATGTTCTGTTAGCAGTCGGACGTACGCCGAATACCAACGACCTCGGTCTCGACCGGGCCGGCGTTGCGACCGATCAACGTGGCTATATCTTCGTTGACGATCAACTGCAGACAAACGTGCCCGGCATTTGGGCCCTTGGTGATTGCAACGGCCGCGGCGCCTTTACGCACACTGCATACAACGACTATGAGATTGTTGCCGATAATCTCCTCAACGGTGACCATCGCCGCGTGTCCGACCGAATCCAGACGTACGCATTGTTTACTGATCCACCTCTCGGACGATGCGGTATGACGGACGCAGAAATACGGAAATCGGGGCGTGGCGCGCTCGTGGCGAAATACCCAATGATCGAGTGAGCGGCACTTTTTTCGATTCAGCCATTAGCTTTCATCTACAGCACCAGACTTGAAGTGTTTCCGGCTTTTCATATCTCAACGATCTATCGCTCACATCATGACTAAGCCGGTTCTCAGCCCCTGCGCGACGGCCTCTGTGCGGCTTGACGCGTTGAGCTTCGCGAGAATTGAAGAGACGTGAAACTTAACAGTGTGCTCGGATATTTGTAGTCGCCAGGCGATCTCTTTATTCCCTAAACCTTCTGCCATCATGCCGAGCACTTGGCGCTCGCGCGGCGTGAGGGTCTCGGTCAGCGGTTCACGATCCAAAGCGGTGCTTTCAGGAATCGCATCCTGCGCCGCCGGCGTCTCTTCAAAAATTCCCAGCGCATCACGAGGTAAAACGACAAGTCCCGCGAGCGCTGCCTCAACGGCCGCAATGATCTCTTCGCCGGTCGCGGTGTTCGGTAAGACCGCGGACACGCCGGAACGCAACAGACTGGCAACCAATCCCTGCCGCCAGTTAGGTATGAGTGCGACCACAGTGGGGCCGGCAGCTTCAGCGCCATCTGTGGTCACTGCTAGCTCGACTACTTCACTCGAACTCTCGGCGAGTTCGGCGATGATCAGATCAGCCGGTCGCTCCCTAACCTCGATCTCATCTAGAGCTTCCGGCACGCTTGGGAAACTCCCCAAAATTTCGAAGCGCTCGTCTGCGCCGATGAGCGCGGCAAGTCCGGCGCGCACTACCGCTGAGGGAGCGATGATATGAACAGTAATTGTTCCCTCATCGGCGCCACCGTGAGCGCCCCCATCTATGCCTTGATTCGTGGCAGTCACTTACCTTTTCCCCAGGTCGTTCGGCCAGCGTTAGTGTTACGTCCCGCAGTTCGCCGCCGCGTAGAATCGAAGCACGGATCGTTTCCCCGATCTGGCTTCGGTTGAGCACTGTCTGGACATCGTCAGTATCGGCAACGAGTTCACCTTCGAGCCTCACCAAGACGTCGCCGAGCATTATTCCGGCGCGGCCCGCAGGACTCTCCGCTTCGACCGAAAGCATTACCAGAGCAGTCTCGTTTGGCAAATTGAGCTTGCTCCGCAATTCAGCGGGCAGCGTTACAGGTTGCATCGTGACTCCCAAATAGGGACGCGCGATGCGACCGTGCTCCAGCAGAGTATCAACGACATGGTTAACGGTGGACGCCGGAATCGTCAATCCCGCGCCACGCGCCAACCCGGTCGTGTTGATCCCAATCACTCCTCCTTCCACATCTATGAGGGCGCCACCGGAAAAGCCGATGAAAATGGGAACATCGGGTCGAATTAAGCGATCTATTTCCCCGCCGCGCCAGGTGCGCCACTTATCGCCCAGCGCGCTGACAATGCCGAAACTCGCGGTCACACCATGGTGAATGCGACCGACGGCCAGCGTTAGGTTGCCGACCTCTAGTTCGTTGTGGGCGGTCGTTGTTACCGGATCGATTCCGAGTGCCTGCTCAGCTTCAACCCGAAGGACCGCGAGGTCTGTACTTGGATCACGTCCAACCAGATTCGCCGTGAGCCGTCGTCCATCTCCAAGTTGGACTGTGATTTCCTCATCACGCTGGACTGTGTGATTAGTTGAGACGATCACGCCGTCTCGCCAGACGACGCCGCTGGTCGCCACACGCGGCCGAGCCTCGATGGCGACGATGGCCGGACTTACTCGCCCCACTGCCTTTGCCAAACTCTGAGAAAACGCCGATAGAGAATTGTGCGCGTTTGCTTCTGTCATGAATCCTCCTCGAATAACATAAATTCATTTCGGTCTCTTATGTAGGGGAGATTGTCACGAAGGTATGACTTACGCATCAGCCGAATGGGTGGGTGGCAACTCAGAATATTGACTAGGACTGAAGTCCGAATTTACTGCGGCTGTAGACGGAGAGCATGCTTATGCTCTGGGTGTTCTTTTGAGTTAAGTTGTTCGGAGAGAGGGAGTGGTTATGGCAAACACAATCAGCAGAGATGAACTGAAACAGAAGATCGATCGCAAGGATGACTTTTTCCTTGTCGAGACTCTTCCGGCGACCGCTTATCATCACGCTCACTTGCCGGGCGCGATTAATCTGCCGCCGGACCAGGTTACTTCAGACGCGGTGAAGCGGATCCCAAACAAGAGTGCCGATATCGTCGTTTATTGCGCATCCCCTACTTGACATGCTTCCGAGAACGCCGCCCGTGAACTGGCGGCGCTTGGCTATGCGAATGTGCGCGACTATGCTGAAGGTAAGTCTGATTGGATCGATGTCGGATTGCCAACTGAGAGCGAACACCGACATTAGTTTCAAATGCCGGGTCTGGACAGAATAGGCCTCGCCGACTCTAAAGCGGGAACGGCTCAATGCTCAGGAAAGATGTGAATGTTAATGGTGCTCATCTCCAATGTCCCTCAAATATGTGGAGGGCATGAACACTCGCGCGTCAATTCGATTAGCTTCCGAGAAGGAGCGTCAGGCGCCAGGCTAAGGAAAGATGCCCAATTGCATCGAGAAATGGGAAGCGGAACCACAACCGCTTCCCTTTCTTTATTTACAGATTTACAGAACAAAAGGTTGACCAGATTTTGACCGTTTCTTTTCTACGGGCACACTCCCGACGTAGGTCCCAGAGTGCACTGTCGACAAGCGACTACCCTACTCACGATTCGTAATTAACGGATTTTAAGCCAAGTTGGGTGCGCCATCACGTAACCTGATGAAACGATATGAGCCAGTATTTACCGCGCCAAGCGGTCGTCAAAAATCACTTCATCCGGCTAGATATCAACACGAACCTACACCAACTGTTTTGATTCCAGCATCGCTCCTCTGCGGCTCGGGGGTTCCGTTTCGTCGGTTACCTGGAGAACCGTTTGTAAACGCTGGATAACGACACGAACAAGGCGTACACTGCGCGAAACGCGGAGAACTATTGTGCCCGACGCCAACCAGATTCGCATTCTGAGTGTCGAAGACCATCCGGTCTTTCGCCAGGGTCTCGTCATGATTCTCGAGACGGAGCCGGACATGGTGCTCGTCGGGCAAGCGGCTAATGGTGTTGAGGCAATAACCGAGTTTCGTCGTTGTCGGCCGGACATCACGCTGATGGACCTGCGGCTCCCCGGAACCAATGGCACCGATATCTTGATCGCAATTCGCGGAGAGTTTCCTGACGCGCGGATCATCATGCTGTCTTCTTCCGACAGCGACGGCGAGATCCAACGCGCTCTGCGATCCGGAGCTTCGGGATATGTGCTCAAGAGCATGCCGCAGGATGAATTACTGAATGTGATTCGATCGGTGCATGCAGGCAGGCGGCACGTTCCGGCTGAGGTGGCCGCTGTTCTCGCAGAGCACTTGGGCGAGGAGAATCTTACCCCGAGGGAATTGCAGGTGCTACAGCTGATTCGCGATGGTAACAAGAACAAGCAGATTGCCGATCAACTTTCAATTTCTGAGAACACGGTCAATTTTCATATCAAGAACATAGTCGACAAGCTGGGCGCGAACGATCGTACGCATGCTGTCACGATCGCGGTGCGTCGCGGGCTCCTTCCACTCTGACCGCGAGGAGGATGACCTACGGAAAGCTGTAGGCTAGGCTCTCAAGAGTCTGATGGCTTCCTATCATTCCGCTTAAGGTAGAGTTCGCAGGGGAAATCAGCAGGTCAGTACTTGTGAACAATCGACGCAGGATCAATTGCCTGGTGTTTACAACGCTCTGGGTCTTAACGTTGGGTGTTTCTGTTCGCGCACTCGACCCCAACCAGCCGACTAGCGACTTATTCCGAACTCATTTCAGCAGCGACGAAGGTCTTCCCGGTAATGTCGTAGATCAGATCGCGCAAACGCAGGATGGCTTTCTTTGGCTGATCACCAACGCCTCCGACCTGGTCCGTTTTGACGGCAGAAGTTTCTATCAATTCGAAAAAATACGAGCGACTTCGCTGGCGGTAGCTCCTGACGGCGACCTCTGGGTCGGAACGATTCAAGATGCTATCCATATTCCCTCGTCTAATTTCAATCAGTTCAGGCTTCCGGGAGCAATTTCCTACCATCCCGGCCCTGGGGACGCTAGCCACATTCTCTGTCTTCGTTTTGGTCGCAGCGGCGTGCTGTGGATAGGGACCGCGGGCGGGTTGTTCCGGTACGAAGGAGATCAATTCGCCCCTATTGGGCCACGCATGCCTGTGCGCAAGATTGAGGAGACACCGGAGGGACACTTACTTTTCATAACGGACGACGGTTTTACGGAGTTAGCTGGTTCTGAAATCGTTCCGCATCCTAAACTGGCTGATCAGCTGGGAGTCAAGGACAAAGAGATCTTTCATGTATTGAAAGACAGGAATGGCAACACCTGGTATTGCACGGGGATGGGTGTAGCCCGCCAAACCAATGGACGAATCGAGAAGCTGGGAACGTATGATCGGAACCGACACGCGGCACTGCGAGCCTACGAAGATGAGCAGGGTACTCTGTGGTTTGCCAAGGATGAAGGACTGTTTCGCGCGACGTCAGGCGGGCTTGAATTGGTGCCGGTCAAGATGCAAGCCCGGTCTTTTTTCAGCGATCGCGACGGGAACTTGTGGGTCGGCACGAACGGTGACGGACTGTATCGCTTCAAAGATCGGGCGGTGCGAATGTTCACGACCGACGATAAATTGCCAAACAACGTAATCATGACGGTAATTGCCGCCCACGACGGGAGCATTTGGACAGGAGCTAACTGCGGCGGCCTCTCGCATTTTGTTGGGTCACATTTTCAGACCCTTAGCGAGAAGGACGGGCTCTTGAACAGTTGTGTCTTTGCACTTGCCGAAGACGCGAACCGGGATCTATGGATCGGAACGTTTGGTGGCGGCGCTTTTCGCTACCGCAACGGCGCCTTTACCCAATATTCAAAGAGTCAGGGAATGCGCGATGATCGGGTCACCAGCGTCATCACCGCGCGCGATGGCTCAGTCTGGTTTGGCACTCGCGGCGGTGTGACTCGCTTGAAAGATGGTCAACTTCGCAACTTCACGACGGCCGATGGGCTATCCGCCAATCCAATCACCAAATTATTCGAGGATCGGGCCGGAACAATTTGGGCTGGAACCCGTCAAGGACTCGATCGGCTGGTGGGCGATCACTTCGAGAATTTCGTTGCAGCCGGTAAGACTTTGGTCATTCCGATAGGAGAGGATCGAGAAGGCGGCTTCTTCCTCAATCTCGATGAGGAATCGGCAGCTCTGCGTTTGGCCAAAGATCGGGCGGAGCGCTTCACAGATCTAGCTGCGCCGGCAGACTTGATAGAAACAGAGTCCGGAGAGTTATGGTTCGGCGGCGATGTCATTAGTCGAGTGCCGCCCGACGGTTTCTCGAAATTGCGGCAGCGTGACGAACCTTTGGACTTTGAAGCGTTTTCAACCGCCGACGGGTTGGCTAGCGCCGCCAGTTCCGCCGGCGATCACACTTTGGCTTTGACCCGGGATGGCAAACTTTGGGTTGCGACGCCAAAAGGCCTGGCGATGCTGGATCTTCATCACATACCGATAGTGAACACGAAGCCTTCAATCTATCTTACCGACGTGACGGTCGGCCGGAACGCCCAACACGCTGGTCACGAACTTGTCTTGCCGCCGGGCACGAGTCACGTCCAGATTGATTTCGGCGCCGTCGAAATCTCGTCTCCTGAAAAGATTCGGATGCAATACCGGTTGGACGGCGTCGATTCGGAGTGGCTCAATGCCGGACCTAATCCGCATGCGATCTACAGCAGCATGCCGGTGGGAACGCACGTCTTGCACATTCGGGCTTGTAATCGGAACGGCATCTGGGACCAGCAGGGAGTGGCCTTTACCATTATCCAGCAGCCTTATTTCTATCAGACACGCTGGTTCGTCGCGACTATGCTCGCGCTCGGAGTCTTGCTGGTTGGCTTCTTATATAGTCTGCGCGTGCGACAGATCTCCCGCCGGATGAGCGCGCGTTTCGATGAGCGTCTAGCCGAGCGTACACGCGTGGCCCGCGAGATACACGACACGTTCCTGCAGACAGTCCAGGGCAGTAAGATGGTTGCCGATCACGCTCTGAAAGATCCGGCCGACCACGCGCGTATGGTGCGGGCGGTGACCCAATTGTCCCTGTGGTTGGGACAGGCCACCGAAGAAGGACGCGCCGCCCTCAACTCTCTGCGTGCATCAACCACCGAAAAGAACGATCTCGCCGAAGCATTTCGCAGAGCGATCGATGAATGCCGAACCGACAGCCCTATGGAAATATCATTTTCGGTAAAAGGAAAATCAAGCGAGATGCATCCGGTCGTTCGCGATGAAATCTATCGGATTGGTTACGAAGCGATCCGAAACGCGTGCGCGCACTCAAGCGGTCAGCGCGTGGAGGTAGCACTCGAATACGCACACGATCTCACAATTCGAGTCAGCGACAATGGAATAGGAATAGACTCGGATATCGCAGAGAAGGGAAAGGAGGGTCACTTCGGATTGCGCGGCATGCGAGAACGCGCCGAGCGCATCGGTAGTAAGCTTACCCTCATCAGTTCCCGAGACACAGGCACCGTGATCACTCTGGTTGTGCCCGGCCGCGTCGCTTTTCACAACCCAAGTCCAAGTCGGTTCGACCGAATTAAGACACTCCTCAACCGTGGCTGAGTTTCACATCATTCATCCTTCACAAGTAGTTCCCGACTACAGAAAAGTCCAGTCTGATTTCTACCGTTATTGGTGTGTCTCAAATTTCTCGGCGCAACTATCCTCTCATCGTTGTATTGCTCTTTTGACCAGCGGATTGAGCGGCTTGACTGACGAGCTTCTGCCGCTTGGGTTTAAAGGTTGTGAATGCGTGGAGAGGAGAATGACAATGGTTTTATCCAGTTCAGGTCAAATATCATTTCGCCATCCGGTTATTTTAGTCATCACTTTTGCGCTCTGGGGGAGTTTGGTTTTGCCGGGCTTTGCCCACCGCACGCCAAAACCGGACAACGAGGCCATCCGTCCGTTCAAGGTGAAGATTCCGGAAAAGGAATTGGTCGAACTTCGCCGCAAGATCGCGGCAACGCGATGGCCTGATAAGGAAACCGTCACCGATCAGTCGCAAGGTGCGCAGTTAACAAGGTTGCAGGACTTAGTTCGGTACTGGGGAGGTGGCTACGACTGGCGCCGGGCGGAAGCCAGGCTGAATGCGTTGCCGCAATTCGTCACGAAAATCGATGGCGTGGACATCCACTTCATTCACGTTAAGTCGAAGGAGAGGAATGCGCTGCCGCTGATCATTACGCACGGTTGGCCGGGATCAATCATCGAGCAACTCAAGATCATTGGCCCGCTCACAGATCCGATCGCACACGGCGGTCGTGTTGAGGATGCGTTCGATGTGGTCATTCCGTCGGTCCCTGGTTACGGATTCTCGGGTAAGCCATCCGGCCCCGGCTGGGATCCCGCGCACATCGCGCGGGCCTGGGCGGAGTTGATGAAGCGTCTCGGATACAGCCGTTACGTAGCGCAGGGCGGCGACTGGGGTACGCCCATCTCGAGTGAGATGGCGCGTCAGGCTGTGCCCGGACTGCTCGGCATCCACATCAACTTGCCGGCGGCGGTTCCGCCTGAGATCGGTGCGGCTCTCGCCCGTGGTGCCCCGGCTCCCGCAGGACTCTCCGAAAAGGAACGGGCGACCTTCGAAGCGCTCAGGACCTACGGCATGAAGGGGAGCTCGGCTTATTTCGCGATGATGACTGCGCGACCGCAAACGATCGGCTATGGCGTGGCGGACTCGCCGGTATTTCTCGCGGCATGGATTCTGGTCCATCCAGGCTTTGCCAATTGGACGTTTGGCGACAACCCCACAAAGTCCCCCACGAAGGACGACGTGTTGGACGACATCACGCTCTACTGGTTGACGAACAGCGGAACTTCATCAGGCCGGCTCTACTGGGAGAACAACGGACGAAACATTATCAGCTCGGCCGCCTGGAAGACCTCCGAGATCTCCTTGCCCGTGGCCATAACGGTTTTTCCGGAAGATGTGTATCGGCCACCTGAGACCTGGGCTCGCCGCGCCTACAAGAACCTGATCTATTTTCATGAAGTCGACAAAGGCGGACATTTCGCGGCTTGGGAACAGCCGGAACTTTTCGCAGCTGAGCTTCGAGCCGCTTTCAAATCGCTCAGGTAGTAAGGATGTTTGGAGCTAGATTCCGGAAAGGGGTTTGCGATGAGAATAATTAAAGCTGCCGCGGTTCAGTTGAGTCCGGTTCTCTACAGCCGCGAAGGGACAGTGTCGAAGGTCGTGGAGAAGATTCATGAACTCGGCCAACAGGGAGTGCAGTTCGCGACGTTTCCCGAGACCGTGGTGCCTTATTACCCCTACTTTTCGTTTATTCAGGCGCCGATTCAGAACATCGTTGGACCAGAACAGCGGAAGCTGATGGACCAGGCGGTGGTGGTGCCCTCACCAACCACAGATGCGCTCGGAGCTGCTGCCAGAGAGACTGGGGTTGTAGTCTCGATCGGCGTCAACGAGCGTGACGGCGGCACCCTGTACAACACCCAGTTGCTCTTTGATTCCGACGGCACATTGATTCAGCGGCGCCGCAAAATCTCACCCACGTATCACGAGCGCATGATCTGGGGGCAGGGCGATGGTTCAGGCTTACGCGCGGTCGACAGCAACGTTGGCCGCATTGGTCAGCTGGCGTGCTGGGAGCATTACAATCCTTTGGCGCGCTACGCAATGATAGCCGACGGCGAGCAGATCCATTCGGCGATGTTTCCGGGGTCGATCTTCGGCGATCTTTTTTCTGAGCAGACTGAAGTTGCCATTCGGCAGCATGCTCTCGAGTCCGGGTGCTTCGTCGTGTGCGCCACCGCCTGGCTCAGCCCAGACCAGCAGGCCCAGATCGTCAAAGATACCAACGGCAGCATTGGGCCAATCTCCAGCGGCTGCTTCACCGCAATTGCGGCGCCCGATGGCAGGTTGCTCAACGAACCAATTCGATCGGGTGAAGGCGTAGCGATCGCAGACCTCGACTTCAGCCTGATCGAAAAACGCAAACAACTGATGGACTCGCGCGGCCACTACAGCCGGCCGGAATTACTCAGTCTGCTGATCGACCGCAGGCCCACGGCGTATGTTCATGAACGCGCCGGTAGAGCTGACCTAACGCAACCAGATACGCAAGGTCCCCACGTCGTCATCAACTAATCACGAAGGAGTAATAAGAAATGCCTACCATTAACATTCAAATGAAGAGATTCAGCGTCGTCTCGACCAGAGAATTTGATGAGGTGGTCGACCGGCTAACAGCGACTATAGGCCGTCCAGATATGAACGCTTTTTACAAGGCGATGGTTGCCGCACCTAATGTGGCTGATCTGGAGAAGGTTGTGCAAGGGGCAATCGGATCATCCGATCTGATGGAGTTCGTCCGTTTTGATCCCGGCGAGGTGCTGCGCAAAGAGCATAGTGGACAAGGATTCAAGATGCTTCGCCTCCTCGTCGGGAATCCCGCCATCATGAAAGAGATGGCCAGGACCGTCCCAGATGCTGCGTCGTACGCGCCCCTCACGATTCTCGTTGACGAGCGTGATGACGGCGTGCACCTTTCCTACGACTCGATGGCAAGCCTGCTCGCTCCGTACGATAGCGAGCCCGCTCTTGCCGTCGCCAGGGACTTGGATACGAAGTTCGAGCGCCTGCTCGAAGCTGCTGCGGGGGCGGACTAACAACACTTAATGACGCAACCAGACCCAGAGGAGCTACACCGAAGTTGAGGGGGGATAAGAAAATGCCAACCATTAGTATTCGAATGAACAGAGTCAGCGTCGTTTCAACCAGACCATTTGATGAGGTCGTCGAGCGACTGACAGCGACTATAGGCCGTCCGGATATGAATGCTTATTACAAGGGGATCGCTGCGGCGAGAAACCTTGCAGATTTGGAGACGGTTGTGCGAGGGGCAATCGGTTCCTCCGGTCTAATGGAGTTCGTCCGCTTTGATCCCGGCGAGATACTACGCAAGGAGCATGGTGGAGAAGGATTCAAGATTCTTCGCCTCGTCGTTGGAAATCCTCTCATCATGAAAGAAATGGCCAAGGCGATCCCCGACGCCGCCTCGTACGCGCCAGTCACGATTCTCATTGACGAGCGCGATGACGGCGTTCACCTCTCCCATGACTCAATGGTAAGCCTGCTCACTCCGTACGAGAGCGAGCCTGCGCTGGCCATTGCCAAAGATTCGGACGTGATGATCGAGCGGCTGCTCGCGGCAGCTGCGGGGACAGACGACAACACACAATGACGCAACATAGTGTCTGACTATTCCGGTATCAAGTACCGGGCTTAATTACGACCAAAAAGAAGAAGGAGCTACTCATGTCAACCAAAAGCGATGTGCTTCCCCAATATCTCGGTAGCGGCGATCCCGCGCTTAAAGACTACTACCCGGAGTGGCTTAAGAACATGGCTGACGACGCCACAGTTGAGGGATCGATGCTTGATGGCGTCGTGGTGGGTGGTGAGAGCGTCCGGTCAGTGGTGCTCACCATCAAGTCGCTTTATGAGCGCCAGGAGTTCAAGTTCGTCGGCCCCTACGGCGACAACGGCTGGCTTGAGGACTACGTCGCCGAAGTCGGCGGCGAGCCAATCGGCTGTATCGTGCTGATCAAGTACAACGCCGCTGGGCAGACCCAGCACGTAGTAGCGAGTTATCGGCCACGCACTTCAGTTATGCACTTCGCCCGCCTGCTGGCAAGGGAATTCGCCGGGACGCCGATTGCCGAGCACTTCGCCTCCAGCGAGGTCTGAAGCGCTTTCTTTCGGTTGCGGAAATTGATCGATTGAAAAGGGAAGTTCAATATGAAAACGATTCGAGTAGCATGCGTGGCGTTGCTGGCCCTCGGAAGTGCGTTAACGCTGACTGCGGCCTCCGCGCAACAAGCGGGTAGCAAACGCACCGACTTGCAACGGCACGATTTGACCGTGCCCGGACGCGAGGTCATCCAAGTGCGCGTCGACTTCGACCCTGGGATATGTCTTCCCGATGCACACACACCCCGGAGAAGAGATCATCTACGTCCTCGCGGGCACGTTGGAGTATGAGATCGGCGGCCAGAAATCAAGAGTAAAAGCCGGCGATGTTTTGTTCGTTCCGGCCGGTACGCCGCATATGGTGAAGAATATCGGCGCCGATAATGCGGCGGAGCTCGCTACGTATATCGTCGAAAAAGGAAAGCCGTCGATCACCTTGGTGAAGTGAGGATGCGTAGTATGAATACTGAAAGTAATGTCACCGCGCCAACTCAGTTCGTTCGAGTCAGTGACCAAACGTATGCGTATCGTCGTTTTGGAAAGGGCTCAGGTCTCCCTTTGCTCTGCCTTCAGCACTTCACGGGCACACTCGATAATTGGGATCCTGCGGTCACGGATCCGCTCGCGGCTTGCCGGGAAGTCCTTCTCTTTGAAAACGCCGGCCTTGGACGATCAACCGGTGACGTGCCGAACAGGATCGCCGGGATGGCGGGGCATGCATTGGATTTTCTGAATGGTCTGGGAGTGACTACTTGCGACGTTCTTGGCTTCTCGCTCGGCGGCATGGTGGCTCAGCAAATGGTGCTGGAGACCCCGTCGATCTTTCGGCGAATGATCCTGGTCGGTACTGCTCCGCGCGGAGGCGAAGAGATCATGCATCTCGAAAAGCCGACTCTGGCGCCTTACCTTAACGATGCAAAGCTTCAGGGCTACGAAGTGTTGCAGAAGATATTTTTTGCGCCAACCGTGTCGAGTCAGGCCGCGGGCCGGGAGTTTATCGGAAGACTGGCACTGCGTAAGAACGATCGAGAGCCGCCGTCGGGATCCGACGTGGCTGGCGCGCAAATGGCTGCATTTCGGGAGTGGGAGCAGTTTAAAGGCGAGCGCTTCGCTTACTTGAAAAGTATCCGCCACCCAACGCTGGTCGTGAACGGTATCTTCGACGAAATGATTCCGGTATCAAACTCTTATCGGCTCAGTGAAAATCTGCCTAACGCAGTGCTTCTTACCTATCCCGATTCGGGTCACGGTTCCTTATTCCAATTCCACGAGTCATTCACACGCCAGGCAGCAGGATTTCTAGCTTCCGATTCCCCGTTCGCGCCTTATTAGGCAAGTGAGATGTTTCATCTTTTTGCGCATTGCCGAGAGACCCGAAACGACATAGCTTTGATTCTAATTCGCAAACCAGCACAGATGGTCTGAAAGGAGCGCGCAATGAGGGATCTATTGGATTTGGTTGTCGAGGCACACGGCGGTTTAGAACGCTGGAGCAAAGTGGCCACCGTAACGGTCGCTGCTTCGGTCACCGGAGAAATATGGAAGGTCAAGAGCAAGCCTGACTACCTGAAAAACGTAATCTTCGAGGTCGAGACGAAAAGGGAACGGGTGACTGGGGATTTTCCCGGCCAGGACAAGCGATCGTTTTTTGAGCCGAACCGCGTCGAGATCAGGCGTCGTGATGGAACTATCATCGCCAGCCGCGATGATCCCGAAGCGTCGTTTCGGGAACAGGAGCAATTCACGCCCTGGGATGACCTGCACGTCGCGTACTTTAGCGGAGAGGCCTTTTACACCTATATCAACACACCGTTCCTCTTTACCTACGAAGATTTTTACAGTGAGGAGATTGCTCCGATTCAGGTTGACGGAGAGACCTGGCGTCGTTTGAAAGTCACCTTCCCGGATACGGTTAAGAGCCATACAAAAATACAGGTCTTCTGTTTTGGTCCTGATGGTCTGCTGAGGCGCCATGACTACAATGTTGACATCCTTGGCGTCGCACCGGGATTCAATTATGCCTCCCATTATCGGGAGGTCGATGGAGTGGTCTTTCCAACAAAACGACGAGTCTATGCGCACGAGGTCAAGTCGCAGCATGCGAACGAGCCGCTGTTGGTCGACATCGATATGGGCGAAATCACTCTCGCGTACTCTTCGGTTGCTGGCGTTTAAAGGTGCTATTAAAGTCTCTTTTAGTGAACCTTGGACCAGCATTTACTCCTCCCCGATAATTCCCAACTACAGAAAAATACAGCCTGAATTCTACGGTTATCAGTGTGTCTCAGGTTTCCCCGCTCAACTATCCTCTCATCGTCGATTTTGATTATTTTGAAAAGCTGATGATCGCTGCAGGTATCGAATGAGCCCTATACCAAGGTATCGATCGATACCTTGGTGTAATGGATTAAAGACCTAATCTGTAGTTAGCTCGCGGAGATGCTGATGATCACCCGGAACAGGTATCAAGTGACGACTAGACAAAGGATCGACTACCCCATTGTCGAAGTCTTGCGCGAATGTCGCCGAGCGGCCGGATTGGACGGGTTCTGTTTGTGGAGGACGATGCCGATACTCGTGAGCTCGTCTCCTTTGTCTTGACTCGCGCAAATTACGAGGTGCAGGTCGCTGAAAACGCGAGCGAGCCGAATTGCTGGCACAATCGGCACAATTCGATTTGTATCTGATCGATAACTGGATGGCAGGCACAACCGGGATCGATTTGTGTATCAGATTGCGAGAGATCGATTCCTACACGCCGATTCTTTTCTTTTCGGGTCTGCGTATGAGCAGGACAAACGCGCGCCAATGGCGGTGGGCGCGCAAGGATATCTAACAAAACCGGCGAGCATTGAAGAATTACTGGCAGAAGTCGCCCGCCTAATTTCGGATGCAAGAAGTTGCGCGACTCATGCGCGACGTTGCGAGGTAGCGTAGTACTTAACTAATTGGAGGAGAACATGACTAAAGAAACCAAATTGGATCGTCCAAGGGAGGACACTAACATGACGCAACCACGTGAGGAAAGAATCGAAACAACTGGAGGCCTGAGCCTCTTTGCGCGTTCATGGCGGCCGGCGACAGAGCCGCGCGGCGTCGTCGTGATCGTACCCGGCTTTAATGCCCACAGTGCGTATTACGGATGGGTTGCGCAGCAATTAACAAGAGATGGATTGGCTGTTTACGCCATTGATCTCCGCGGTCGGGGAAAGTCTGACGGCGAGCGCTTCTACGTCGAAAAGTTTGCCGACTATCTGAGTGACGTTGAGAGTGTCATGAAGTTGGTGAGGTCGCGGGAGCAGAACCTGCCGGTCATGCTGCTCGGCCACAGCGCGGGGGGAGTGGTTTCGTGCTTGTACGCGCTTGAGCATCAGTCTGAGCTTGCTGGATTTATCTGCGAGAGTTTCGCCTTCCAGATTCCGGCGCCTGACTTTGCGCTGGCCGTTTTCAAAGGATTGGCTTTTGTGGCGCCGCACGCGCACATTCTTCATCTCAAAAACGAGATCTTCACTCGCGACCAGAACGCCGTGGCCGCAATGAACCAAGACCCGCTGATTGCGCACGAGACACAACCTTCCAGGACACTGGCTGAGATGGTCCGCGCCGATGAGCTGCTCAAGAAAGAATTTCCAAACATTACGCTGCCCTTACTGATTTTGCACGGTACAGCTGATCAGGCGACCAAGTTCAGTGGAAGCCAACTCTTCTATGACACCGCCGGGTCAACTGACAAAACGATTAAACTTTACGAAGGCCACTTTCACGACCTGCTGAATGACATCGACAAGGAATTGGTCATCGCGGACATTCTGAGTTGGATTGATGCGCGCCTGCCGGCTTCGCAGTCTGCTGCGCAAGCGTAAGTGGCGATGCGACATTCAGGGTAGTAATTGGAGTTTCATTAGAAGCAATGAAACCGAATCAACCTGCAGGGACTGTTCAATGAAGACCGCGCAAGCTAAGAGCGCACAGCTCGTGGAAGAAGGGCTCGTACGGTCTCGGAGCGGGATTGAGCAGTCCTCTCAAAGTCGCAGAGCTGATTGAATACTCGATCTAATTGGAAGGGAGATACGACAAATGGCAAAGAGGCAAAACGACTCGAAATCGAGCCGGGGCGTGAGCGCCCAGCCACGTCTCCATCAACGTGTGCGTGAAATCCAATCGTACGGAACTGTTAATCACGCGCTGCCTTTGGATCTGGAAGAGCCCGTGCGGTTGCAGATAACCAGCCAGCTAAACCAGCTGCTCGCCGACACGATGACACTCCGCGATCTATACAAGAAGTGTCATTGGCAGGTCGCGGGTCCGACATTCTATCAACTGCACCTGCTGTTCGATAAGCATTATGGCGAGCAAAATGAGTTGGTTGATGCGATAGCCGAGCGCATTCAACTGCTCGGAGGTGTCAGCCTGGCAATGGCCGCGGATGTGGCTGAGACTACGCAGATTGAAAGAGCACCACGGGGACGGGAAGAAGTACCGGTGCAACTATCGCGGTTGATCGATGCTCATCAGATCATCATTCAACAGTCCAGGCCCTTAGCGCGACGCGCTGCCGAACTCGGCGACGACGGCACCAACGATCTAGTCGTCAGTGACGTGATCCGCACCAACGAATTGCAGGTTTGGTTTCTAAGCGAACATCTGGTGGATGTTCCGTTAGTAAAAGCAAACGAACGAGCCGCCGGCGCATGAACGCGCCATCGTATTAGAGCAAAATGCCAAAAGATGAATAAGGAGCTACTGCCATGAAGAAACCGATCACCACCGAGGGCGCTGCTTCAGCGCAGAACCCGCTGCCGCCTGTGCCCACCACGAAGATCCTGGCGATCTCTCATTTCGTGGGCACGCCCATGACACCCGCCCAGCGCGCTCAGATCATGCCGCACGAAGTGCATGACACCGTGAATGCTTATCTCGCGGGCAAGATAGACCAGTGGTATTTCCAGACCGACGGGAAGGGTGTGGTTTTCATCGTCAACGCAAGCACACCGGAAGAGGCGAAAAGCATTTTGGAGAAATTCCCGCTGGGGCAAGCTGGTTTGATGGGCTTTGACTATATCCCGCTCGGTCCCCTCAGTCCGCTGCGCATCATCAATGACATGGTGAAGTGATTTATTGGTCGCCAGTCGGGAGAAGAGAGCAATGAATCCTGTGGAGATCGAGGCGCTGGACGCGCTGGACCTGCTCGTTGTCGTGGACAACGAGAGCGACACGCTATCCAGCGTGGATAAAGGTGTGCCGCAGCTTTCGGAGCTCGGGCGACTGGTCGCGCGTGTTCCCCACCTTGCGCCCATCGACGGCCATGACTCCGTCGAGCCCTGGGGACATGTGTGCCTCGCCTGCCACGGCTTCTCGGCGCTAGTCACGGGGCGGCGCGGCTCTGAAGAGCGCTCGGTCCTCTTCGACGTTGGACCAGCCGCCGATGTCTGGCTGGAGAACGCGGGCCGGCTCGGCGTCCGGCTCGCGTCCATCGAAGCCCTGTGCCTCTCGCACTGGCACTCGGACCACAGCGGCGGGCTCCCGGGGGTGGTGGCTGCCATCAGTCGGTCCCGCCTCGACGAAGGGCTTCCGCCGCCGATCGTCGATCTACACCCAGACCGGCCCGACCAGCGTGGCACCATGACGCCGGCCGGGACGCTGGTGCTGTTGGACCCGGAGCCGACGTTCGAGGCGATCGAGAGTGCCGGTGGCCGCGTCGTGAAGCATGCCGAGGCCCACACACTTGCGGGCTTCTTCTTCGTCAGCGGCGAGATCGAGCGCGTGACGTCGTACGAAGCGGGGTTCGTCGGGCACTACACCGTGCGCGAAGGGGACGCCGTGCCGGATCCCTTGATCCTCGACGAGCGCTTGCTCGCGGCGCGCGTGCGCGGTCGCGGCGTCAGTCTGGTCTCGTCGTGCTCGCATGCCGGTGTCGTCAACGCAGCGCTCGGCGTGCTGGACGCGTTCGGGGGCGAATCGATCGACGTCGTCCTCGGCGGCTATCATCTGGCAGGCGCAGGCATGGAGCCGCGGATTGAGCCGACCGTCAGCGACCTCGCCAATCGTATCAAGCCTCGTGTCGTTGCGCCGGGGCACTGTACCGGCTGGCGTGCCAAGGCGGCGCTCGCGCATGCCTTTGCGCCGGGAAGCTACGCGCCTAGCGTCGTCGGCTCGCTCTACGCTCTGCGCATGAAATAGCGCCGAGCAAACTGCGGAGTGCATGCGCGTACTACCCTCCACGCACTACTTGCCACCTTAATCCGCCAGACATCAAGAAGAGGTTGTGACCAAGGCGACTGCTAAGTGCGCGCCGTTATTTTGACGGACAACGTGTGCCTTCGTGCCTTTCTAGCAGTCTCTTGCCGGTCACCGTTCCGCCTCCAGAGAAATGTAGGCATAGAGCTACTGCACTTGAGGTGTTGCGAGATCCCCAAGCCGTTCATGATGTCGCGCAAGAAAGGAAGGATTGAAGCAATGTCAAAATATGCACACTTCTTTGCAGTAGCTCTACTGCTGGTAACGACGTTAGTAAACGCGCAGGCGCAAGACCGACCAGTAAAGAGTCCGTTCATCAAAATAAGCGAGGCAGCGGCTAACTCTGATATCACCGTCGAGCAACTACGTGGAAACCTGAGCGTGTTGTTTGGCTCGGGAGGAAATATCCTGGTGCTCAACGGTCCTGATGGAAAGCTCCTTGTTGATGCCGGCATCGCCGTCTCAAAAGAGAAAATTCAGGCAGCGCTCGATAAGATCGGCGCAGCACCAGCAAAGTACGTGATCAATACTCACTGGCATTGGGATCACACCGATGGCAATGAGTGGCTGCACCAACAGGGCGCGACGATCATCGCTCAGGAGAACACCCTCAAACATCTTTCGGTTGCTACGCGGGTTGAAGAGTGGAACCATACTTTCCAGCCCTGGCTGGTGGATGCTCATCCCACAATAACCTTCAGAACCGATAAGACGCTTAAGTTCGATGGTGAAACCATAATGATGAAAAACTTTGGTCGCGGTCACACGGACGGAGATCTTTGGGTTTACTTTCAGCGAGCAGACGTCCTGGTACTCGGAGATACGTTCTGGAACGCCATATATCCGTTTATTGATAATGCAGCCGGGGGCGGCATCGACGGCATGATTCGCTGGGTTGACGCCGCGCTCATTCGCGCGACAGATAAGACCATCATTGTTCCGGGTCATGGCCCTGTCGGGAATAAGGCCCAGCTGCTTGAATTTCGCGACATGCTGGCCGCCATTCGCGAGAATGTTTACCGTCTGAAGAAACAGGGTAGATCTCTCGACGAAGTCATCGCCGCCAAACCCACGGCTGCTTACGACGACAAGTCGGGCCGGTTCGTGATCGACCCAGCATTCTTTACGCGGCTCGTTTATGCAGATCTCAGCGCCACCATGCCTAAGTCTCAGGATTAAGAATTCAGGACCGACTCAGGAGCTACTGCGATGCAACGAACAGTCAAAATCATCAAACGGAGAAGAGCTATGAACGCGGAATCAATCCCAGGCGGTGACGGCTTTCCGAGTGTCAACAGCGAGAAGACAAATCAGCAACGGGAGACTGCGAACGCCGTCAAGAATTGGATCGCAGAATTTGAACAGCGCAAACGCTTGCTGCATAGGTCAGCATTAGCGCTGATTGGATCAATGGAGCATAGTCGGCAACTCGCAAACCGAAGATAAGCCGGCGGCTCATTAATCAAGTTAGGCCAGCAGCATCGGCAAATCCTGACGAACGAAATGAGCCCAGTGCTTATCGCACATAGAGAAATCTTCCCTGGAGTCATAAGGCAACACCGTCCCCCAAACGTCCCCCAGCGACACGCAAATCAGGCAACGCATGCACGACATGCAGCGCATGCACGTACATTTTTCCTGAGCGATTTTGTAAGTGTTGAAAATAAAGGAGCGAAACTTCAGATTCCCAAGCTGGATGTTGCGGGTTCGATCCCCGTCGCCCGCTCCATTTTCCTTAGTAATTCTTAGACTCAAGTTTCCGAAGCTAGAGAAACTCTAAAAAACGTCCCGCAAATTCTCGCTGCGTGAGCGTCAGCCTCCCGAGATGACACTCGCAACGGATTTTAAGCCCGCTTCCCCGGTGCTTACCTAATGGCACTAAGCATGACCAAGAGGTATTTACCGGCGTTTCAGCCGCCAAAGCAAGCTAGGTCAGGCAGGGTCTCGATACGTAAGTCCCTCATCTTCCGTTCATCGTGACGAAGGCAGGTGACCCTCATCCTTCCCTCATCGCGGAGGGACGTAGAGCTATGGGATCTGATGCGATCTACGCGCGCGACCAGCCCCAATCAACATCATCGTAGCGAGCGTGATCAAAAAGAATCCAGTCCTTGAGGATGACCTTCTCCGCCGATAACGAGCTCCGCACCTTCCTCGATACCTGATTTAATGTATTCCTGGACGCGCTTGTACTGCTTTACGCTCGCCAAGGGGCCGAGGGTGACATCTTTGTTCCTCGGAT
>WNFS01000202.1_pt1 | contig 43830 bp, 37 predicted proteins | sample 5400141 | NCBI WGS metagenome assembly WNFS01 (sample SAMN13153358, study PRJNA577476) | soil metagenome | isolation source: 60 cm saprolite under Madrone tree | place: USA:California | collected 2016-06-14
GCGCTAAGTGATTCTCCGGCAACCAATCGCGCAGGCTCGGCGGTAATAGAAGATCTTGCTCAGGCAGATAAGCCCGGTAAGCTTTGGCCATGTCGCCAAACTGGCATATCCTGCCTGTGAGTTTCAATACAAATCAGCCTTTCACAGTTGAATACTCGGACGCGCTCCTAGCTTGATCGCCTCGATCTTCTTGTTCTGTTTGAGCAGCGCCCGCACCGGCTTGACAAGCACAGCTAGCTCGCGCGCTGCTACCGTTTCAGCAGTCATCTCTTCTCCTTAGTAGTCGCGCGCTTCACGCACGGACTCGATAGTCATGGCGCGTGTCGCCTTTTTCGGTCGCGATCATCTAGGAGGATCTTAGGAGAGGCTAGAAAACCTGTCGCAGACGCCCTCACCGGGCATTAGTGCAGAAATGTCTGATTTCACGCGGGAGCCAAACAAACAGCAGGCAAGACGCATTCTGACTCTTTTTATTTCGGGAGGTGTCTTCTTATTAGGTTGTCTCGAACCACCGAGAGCCGCACATGCACTGGGAAAGGACGGCGCAGACAGGGAAACAAAATGCGAGCTTGGTAGGAAGAAGTGCGCTGCCTTGAGCAGCGTGTACCAAAATCGTTCTTTCTATGGGTGTCATCAGGCGCTGAAAACGAACCACTAAGGCCCCTACAAATTCCATACTGGCCTTGCACCGAAATCTACAGTTATCGTGTCATGACGGTTGTCGCCAATCCACCCGGCTTTCGCAGGCGTACTTGAAAGAGTCGCACGCTCGCATTGACAAACGACCTGCCGGTATGGGTCATATTCCGACACCGTCTCCAGCCGCAGGTTATTGTTTTGCCTCGATTTGTCATGGTACAGTGTGCGGCAAGACATTTGTGTGGGTACATTTAGCAGAGGGGGAATGTCATTGCGTCACCTTCGACGCGTTGAAGGGTGGGTTCGTAATGAAGCGTGTTCTGCTTGTCTCATCCCGTGGGGATGGGTCCGCTTGGCAGGACTCCCTTTCCGCAAGTCGTAACCTTATCTGTGAATCAATTCGCTGGAACGAACTTGAACGTGGTCTCTTGCCTCCGACTGACGTTTCTCTGCTCGTCGCGGTGCTGGACCAATCTTGCCTGACCCCCGTCGAGTCTCTCCGACGTCTGATTTCCTTACGGCCTCATTGTCCGTGTCTCGCAGTTCTTCCCGAAGATGCCCACCCGCAACTCATCCAAGGAGCGTCAAGTATCGCCGGGGACTTTGTCATCCAGCCGTTACGATCAAGCGAACTGTCTTGCCGGCTAGACCGATTCTTGGCGGATACGCACGATGAGATTGTGCGTACAAAACACTCGCTTGCGGAGGAAGCGTGCCTCAGAGAATTCGTGACTCAAGATCCGAAATTCCTGGATGTCCTGGTACAAGTACGGAAGCTAGCGCGTGCTAATGCCCCGGTTCTGATCGTTGGCGAAACTGGAACAGGAAAGGAACTGTGTGCGCGCGCCTTGCATCACCTCGGTCTCAGATCCCACGGTCCTTTCATTCCTGTTGATTGCGCTGCTCTCCCTGATAACCTCTTCGAGAACGAATTGTTTGGCCATGTACGCGGTTCGTTCACCGATGCCCACAAGGACCAGAAAGGACTGGTTGCACTGGCACAGGGCGGAACGTTGTTCCTCGATGAGGTCGATGGGCTTACAGCACTGGCCCAGGGAAAACTCCTCCGATTCCTGCAGGACCGCGCCTATCGTCCTCTCGGCTCCGAGCGCTTCCTCACCGCCGAGATAACGGTCCTGGCCGCGACCAACCGCGACTTGCGGGAACTGGTTGATCAGCGCCAGTTCCGACCCGACCTTTACTTTCGTCTGAATGTCCTCAGCGTAACGTTGTCGCCGCTTCGCGACCGTCCTGGGGATGTGAACCTGCTTGCCGAACACTACGTACGGCGCTTTGCGCGGCCGGGCGAACCGCCGCCCATCATCGACGCACAGGCGGCTGATGCCCTTCGTCAATACCATTGGCCGGGGAATGTTCGCGAACTGGTGAATACCATCCAGCGTGCTGTCGCTCTGGCCGAAGAACGATTTATCCGAGTGTCCCACCTTAAGTTCTGCGCGGACGCTGCTGCTGCCCCGAAGAAACCCGAACGGGTGACCTTTCGCGAAGCCCGCGCGCAAGCCGTGGAAGAATTCGAGCGGAAATACATTTCCAACCTCCTGCAGGAACACGATGGGAACGTGACCCGCGCGGCGCGGGCGGCCAACAAGGAGCGCCGCGCCTTCGGGCGCATGATCAAGAAGTATGGAATAGGCAAGGCCGCTTCCTGAGACCGGGTCGCACGCAACCCACTTCGGTCCAAAGCACTCTCGCTCCCTGATCTCGCTGATCTGTCTGATCCGCCATCAATCTTGCCTGCCGCGCGCTGGGTAGAAAACGACCCGCCACAACATGCTTTGCCTCGTGATTGCAACACTCACACTTGGCAACCTGTTTGCGTCTCCCGTGCGCAGTTGGAGGCTTGTGGATCCAAGGACGCAAAGCGTCGCCCGCGAGATCATGAGTTACTTCCTCGAGCATCCCGAAGCCATCGACAGCCTCGAAGGCATCGCGCGCTGGCGGCTCATGTTGCGTCAGATTGATCGCACCGTAGAGGAAACGGCCGTCGCTCTGCGCGTCTTGATCAGCGACGACCTGATCGAAGAAATCCAGTCTGAATCCGGGCCCTCGTTGTACCGGCTCAATCCCGGCACGCGCAAGGAAGCCCAGCTGATCTTCAAAGGCGGAAAGAGGATGAAGGGGAAATGAGTCAATACTCCGTAGTCCCCGACGTGTCGCAGACGTTGCGCGACGTCCTGTGGACCCAGATGGCCACAGATTCCTCCATCACTCCCGCCATTCTGACGGACAAAGATCACATTTCGCTTGATCCTCCTTTCCGCCTCTTCAAAGACGATATCCCGCAAGCGAATTTCCTCTCCGTGTACTTGTTTCGCGTACTCGAAAATGCGGACCTGAAGAATCGCCCCTTGCGGCCCAACCCGGCGCCCGATTACCGATATCCGCCGCTGACGCTGAATTTCTACTACTTGATCACGCCCCTCACGAACAGCGCGGAAAACGATCAGCTCCTCCTCGGCAAGGCTATGCAGACGTTCTACGACCACGCCATCCTCGATGCCTCCGAACTGCATGGCCTGCTACAGACCAATGCAGAGGAACTTCGACTTTCTCTCACGCCTTGTTCGCTCGAGGACATCACCAAATTGTGGTGCGCGTTCCTGCGGCCCTTCCGCCTGTCAGTGTCATATGAAGTCTGCGCCGTGCTGTTGGATTCGGATCGCACCACCCGCGTCGAACGCGTTCGCCGCAAGCGGCTGGAGTTTGAACAGATCGGAGCCAATTGAACCATGACCAGAGACGTCATCGAACAGGTCGGGTTGGTGAGTGGCAGCGTCCTCAATCGGGGAACCGCATTGCCGGTGGACGGCTCCATTTCCTTCGACTCGCTAGAAGGAGAGGTCTCCGGTCGTGTGCTCGAGGACGGCACGTTTATCGTTTCGGGAAGGCCGGAGTTGCTCTTCCCGCTGCTCGCCACCACAGCTGCCACGTTTCATGTCACGATGCATGCTCGGTCGCCGGAGTTTACGCAGACCACCGTCGACCATGCGCTTATCGTAAACATAGCCACCGCGTTTCCGTTCGATGCTCCCCTCGACCAGGGAACCATATCGTTGCCCGTGAACCCCGCGGACATCACCGCCAATCTCGCACGCACCATTCGCGGGTTTGTGACCAATGCAGTGGATCCCAGGCCGTCGTTGTCAGGCGTCACCATTGACATTCTCGAGAACGGCATCGTCACCCATTCGACCCCTACCGATGGGGCAGGACGCTTCAGTTTCGATGATGTTGTGGTCGCCGCGCCGGCCGAAATACGGGCCACGCTGAGCCAGTTCAAAACTCAGCGCCGGCAATTGTTGATTGATTTTCATTTGTCCATGCATGAAGAGGTGTTTCGGCTGGTGCATGTCTAGCCGGCCGGCGGACGAATGCAGACTTTCGTAGCGAAGGAGAACAACCATGCCGGAATATCTGTCGCCAGGCGTTTACGTCGAAGAACGGGATACGGGCCCGAAGGCCATTGAGGGCGTCAGCACCACCACGTCCGGAATGATCGGCATCACAGAGCGTGGACCGGTCGACGTGCCTACGCTGGTGATCGGATCCGCCGACTTCCGCCGCCAGTTCGGCGGTCTGCTCGACCGCCGCCTCTACACGCCCGACGCGCACGGCGATAACTGGTATCTGCCGCATGCGGTGGACGGCTTTTTCACCAACGGTGGCAAACGGCTGTACATCGTACGCGTGCTTCCCGATCAGGCAACTACGGCCGAGGCGATCTTGTTCGACCGCGGACGGCCGGGCCTGGCGAACACCGAATTGGCAATCGCGGCTCAGGTCGGCGACACCGGCCTCGTGGTTACCGACAACACCGGCATTGCCGCCGGCGATTGGCTGAAGCTGGTGGATGGCAACGCCACCGAATATGTCGAGGTGCTCTCAACCAATGCCGCCGTGATGGCTGTACGCGGCTTATTCCGGTTCACGCACCCGGTGAATCGCAACGTCGTCGTAGTCACGCCGGTGCTTGGCACGGCAGACACTCTCAGCGCAAGCACGAGCGTGGGAGATACGAGCGTCCCAACCACGACCGGCTTCACGCCTCCCGGTCCGCCCGCCACTCCCTTCCGGGTAGAGATTGGCAGCGGCGACAACCGCGAATATGCCATGGTCACCGGTGTCAGCGGCACCACGTTGACCTTGCAGAATGGGCTCCAGCTGGCGCACGCCAACACCGACCCGATCCATGTCATCACAGCGATGACTGCCGGCGCGGCAACCACGGTCACCAATCTGGCCAGTCCGGGCGACAGGGTCTTCGTTGTGGCTGATGGCACCATCGCCGGCTTTGCCGCTGGCGTCGTCGTGCAGGTTGCCGGTACCACGGCCGCAGAAGACGAATTCTTCGTGATGGAGACGGTAGCTGGCGCCAAGTTCAATGCGCCTGCTTCCCTATTACATGCACCGCTCAGCGTGGTCGAGATCGTTACCGCGGCAGCAGGGACGCCTCGTACTCTCGCCGTAAAGGCGGACGCCGGAAGCCATTCCTTGACGCTCAGCACCGTCACAGGATTGGTTGCCGACACGTCATTCCTGCAAATCGATACCGGCGCCAAGCAAGAATTCGCGCAAGTGCACGCGATTGACACTACGAACCGGGTAGTGACCCTCCGTGACCCGCTCGCGTTCGAGCATGACGCCACCACAACGAACGCGCCGGATGTCACATTTTCAGCTCCGGTGGCAAACAGCCCTTCAACCCTGGCCACGCGTGTAAGTCCGGGTGAGACCCTCGCTCTGGTTCAGCAATTCACGGGAATCGCGGGATACGCTGCCAGCGCCATCATCAAATTTGTGGGCGCAGCCGTAACCCAAGACGAATATCGCCTGCTCACCAGCGTCCCCGTTCTCTCAGCGCTTCAGACCGGCCTCCCGGCTGCCGGAGTGAACCCGGCGGTCCCCGTGCCGATCAACAGGATGCACCTCTCCGAAGTTGCCGTGCTCGGTCGGGATGAGCTGCTCACTGTCGATGCCATTGATCCCGGCCGATGGGCCGGCACCACGCTGGATTCGCCGAACCACGTCGAAGTGATTGTCGAAGACGACGATCCCATTCTGGACACCACCGCTGCGGCCGGAAACCTGGGCGATCCCACCTTGACCATGCGAAGCACAGTTGGTGTTGAGCCAGGAACAATTCTGGAGATCGGTTACATCCGCAATCCCAATGCTCCCGATACGCCCGGCGCCTTGCAGAAAGTGACGTCCGTCGCGGGCAACAAGGTTGGTTTTGCGGGTGGACTCGCCGTCAATGTCCCCCAAGGCGCCCGCGTGCGCTCCCGCGAATTCCTGCTCACCGCCCAACTCGTCCAGGTCAATCCCGCCACCAACAAGCCGCGCGCGGTCGTGAATGAAGTCCATCGTCAGCTTTCGATGGACCCCCGCCACAGCCGCTATGTCACCAAGGTGATCGGCCCCATCTTCCGCACCGATGCGACGACGCCGCGAGGAGCGGACGGCCGCACCAAAGGAGAATCCGGTCTTATCCGGGTGGAAGATATCCTCGCCGATCCACTCACCGGGCTGATCACCGGCCCAGCCCTCACGACTGCGCAGAACACCATTCGCCTTGGTCCAGATCTGGAGACCGCCACGCTGCCCGACGGACGCGTGGTCCCCGTGCCGACCTGGCTGCTGGGCGGCGACGATTCGATCGGCAACGTCTCCGACGATACATACGTTGGAACCGACGATGTGGATCCCGAAAATCGCACCGGCCTCTACGCCCTCAAGAACGTTCCTGAAATCAGCATCGTCTCGATCCCGGGGCGAACCAGTCAAAAAGTGCAGCAGGCGGTCATTGATCATTGCGAGTTGCTGAAGTATCGCTTCGGTGTGCTCGACGCCGGTCGCGGCGAAGGCATCGCCGAAGTGCAGGAGCACCGTAGCCTGTACGACACCAAGTACGCCGCCTTTTATCATCCCTGGCTGGTCATCGACGATCCTTTCCCCGACAACCCCCAGGTCGGGGCTGAAGTCTGGATCCCGCCTGCTGGACACATGATGGGGATCTATGCGCGCAGCGACATCGAACGCGGCGTGCATAAGGCGCCCGCCAACGAGGTCATCAGCGGCATTCTCGACCTCGTGACCTTCCTGCACAAGGAAGAGCAGGACATCCTGAACCCGAGAAACATCAATGTCCTGCGCAATTTCCGCGAGGCCAATCGCGCGCTGCGGGTCTGGGGTGCGCGCACACTCTCGAGCGATCCGGACTGGAAGTACATCAACGTCCGTCGTCTGTTCATCTTCATCGAGCATTCCATAGACAACGGCACGCAGTGGGTCGTGTTCGAACCCAACTCCGAGCCACTCTGGCAGCGGGTGATCCGCGTCGTTTCCTCGTTCCTGCGCGGCGTCTGGCGCGACGGCGCTCTCATGGGAACCAAGCCCGAGGAGGCTTATTACGTCAAATGTGACCGCACCACGATGACCCAGAACGACATTGATAACGGGCGACTCATCGTCGAAATCGGTATTGCACCGGTCAAGCCCGCGGAATTCGTCATCTTCCGCATCGGCCAGTGGTCGGGCGGATCGAGCGTTGAGGAAGGGTAATCCGGCAACAACAAGAATAAGGAGGAGAGCACATGCCGACCGGAGAGCGTGACGATCCCTACAAACACTTTAACTTCCTGGTTGAGATTGACGGTGTGGCACGGGCGGGCTTTCAGGAGGTGGGCGTCATCACCACCGACACCGATCCCGTCGACTATCGCGAAGGGGCCGACGCCAACCTCAATGTGCGCAAGCTCACCGGCCTGCGCAAGTACACGAACATCACTTTGAAGCGCGGGTACACGCAAAACAAGGAACTGTGGCACTGGCGCAAGGACATCATCAACGGAACGGTCAAGCGCCGCAGTGCCGACATCATTCTTCTCGATGAACTCCGCCAGCCGGTTCTCCGCTGGCGAATCCGGGAAGCGTGGATCAGCAAGTGGGAGAGCGGTCCGATGAACGCAAAGACCAACGACGTGTTCATTGAGAGCTGCGAACTGACACACGAGGGAGCAGAACTCGTCGAATAGGCGAGATGACCCATGCCCGAATACCTCACGCCCGGAGTGTATTACGAACTCGCCGATGCCGGCCCGCCGCCCGTCCGCGGCGTGCGCACCGATATCGCGGGCTTCGTCGGGATTGCGCCGCGCGGGCCTCTGCATACACCGACCCACATTGATTCGTGGCGCCAATACCAGGCTGTATTCGGTTCCTTCGTCTCTTATGGGTTTCTGGCATACGCGGTGAAGGGATTCTTCGAAAATGGCGGCAAGGTCTGCTACATCGTGCGCGTCGCCGGATTTGACGCGGCCCCGGCCTCGCTCATGCTGCGAGACTCTTCCGGGAACGATCTGGTCCGAATCCGCGCCAAGAATGAAGGCTCGTGGGGCAATGGCGTAAAGCTGGCTCTGGTCACAGTCAACCCCACCTCCGGCACTTTCTCGCTCGCCGTCACCGGGCCGGATGGCGACCGCGAATCCTTTAGCAACCTCACGCTCGGAGAGCACGACGCCCGCAGCTGCAAGTTCATCCTCGATCACGGCGATGACCGCACTCGGCCCTCACGCTGGATCTCTGCTGACGATGCTGTGGCGACGGGCGTGCCCAATGCGGCTCAGTCAGGGCTCACAGACTTCAGCGCGTACTTGGCGGGCGGAAAGGATGGGCTTGCCTCGCTGACCCGCGCCGACTTTCTCGGGACGTTGGACGATCCCGAGCTCGGGAAACGCGGCCTGGGATCGCTCGAAAGAGTGGCGGAGGTGGCGATCGTGGCCATCCCTGACATGCACATCATCCCCACGGTAGTTCCCAAGCCGAACCTTCCACCACCACCGCCGGTGGACCCCTGTCTGTGTGTGCCTCCGCCGTTGCCGCCGGCACCGGTTCCCGACGATACGCCGGACGAAATTCCGCCGCGCTTCAGCGAGACCGACATCCAGACGATGCAGCAGGCGCTGATCGAACACTGCGAATCGCGCCGCGACCGCGTGGCGATTCTTGATGCGCCAGTACACACATTCGGCTCTCCCTACATGCTGCCGGAGATCCAGGACTGGCGATCGCGCTTCGATAGCCAGCGGGGCTTTGCCGCCTTGTACTACCCCTGGGTCAAAGTGCTCGACCCATTGCACCTGGGTGGCAGTCCGGTCCGCGCGGTGCCGCCGAGCGGCCACATCGCTGGCATTTATGCCGCCGTGGATGCCGATCCGGGCGTTCACCGCGCCCCCGCCAATTGGGAAGTGCAGTGGGCCGAGGACGTCACCGTTGTCATTGACGATAGTACCCAGGCGGTGCTCAATCCCGACGGCACCGACTGCCTGCGCGCCTTCCCCGGCCGCGGCATCCTCGTGTATGGAGGACGCACGATCTCTTCTGATTCTGACTGGCGTTACATCAATGTTCGCCGTCTGCTCCTCATGATCGAAAAAGCGGTGGACATTTCGACGCAGTGGTCGGTCTTCGAACCCCATAACACCGAATTACGGCAAAAGCTGGTGCAGAGCATCTCCAGCTTTCTGGAATCCATCTGGCAGCGCGGCATGCTCGCCGGCGCCACTCGCGAAGAAGCTTTCTTTGTCAAATGCGATGGCACGAACAACCCTCCGGCATCTGTGGACGCGGGCCGCATCATCACCGACATCGGAGTTGCGCCGGCCATCCCCGCTGAGTTCGTGATCTTCCGCGTCGGCAGAACTGTGGAAGAACTTGAGATTGTGGAGAGATGAGATGGGAATCCCGCGTGTCCTCACCGATCCTTTGGCGGCGTTCAACTTCCGCATCGCCCTGCTCGATACCTCGAGCGTGCTGTCCACCATCACCACCGGGGTGAGTGCGGCGGTAGGTGGTGGATTCACCGAGGTCACCGGGCTCGACGCTTCCCTGATCACAGAGGACTACCTGGAAGGCGGCGTGAACACCTACACCCACAAATTTCCCACGCGCATCGCCTACGGCAACATCACCCTGAAGCGCGGCATCACGCTCAGCGAAGACTTGTGGAATTGGCACTACAGCTTCGTCCAGGGCAAGGGCAAGCGAAGGGACGGCATGATCTTTCTGCAAAACGAATTGAAGATCCCCGTGAAGACCTGGATCTTCAAGCGCGCGCTGCCGTTGAAGTGGGTAGGCCCGGCCTTCAATGCCAGCGCCAGCGCCATTGCCATTGAGTCCCTGGAACTCACTCATGAAGGAGTGGATTTGCTGTCGCCAGGCGCTCTCGCGGCTGCGGCTGCCGACGCCATCGGCGATGCCGTGGGCGGCGCGCTCGGTATTTCGCTTTGAGGAACACCCTATGCCGGTAGAGATCAACACGCTCACCTCGCATGTGAATGTCGCGGATACAGCTTTGCCGGAATCCGTGCTGGAAAAAATTGTGGCCGTGGTGCTCGCGCGCCTCCACGACGCCCAGACTGCTCGTGAACTCGAAAAGCGGGAACAGGAAATCCGTCCGCACATGTCGGACTCACGTTTCTGAGGAGCCTTGATGTCGCTGCAGACTGCATTCATCGAAAACCTGGATACGAAGGCGAAGATCAAGGTTCAGTTCAATCCCGCGGAACTGAGCTTCAATAAGACCGCCCAGATCGCAGAAATTGCGATTCCTGGTCTTGATGGCCCTGTGCTGCAGTTCATTCGCGGCTCCAGCGAGACGCTGACCCTCGACCTGTTCTTCGATTCCACCGACAAGGGTATGGGCGACTCCGCTCAAAGCGTAACCACTCAAGTGGACGAGTTTTACGCCCTCGTCAAGCAGGATCCTAAGCTTCACGCGCCTCCACGCTGCCGCCTGTCGTGGGGCGAGCCACCGTCTTTAGCAGGCAAGATCAATACCGAAGTCTCTCACGCTCCTTTCTGGTTCACCTGCGTCGTTGAGAGTCTCGACCGCAAGTTCACGCTGTTCAGCCCCAAGGGCATCCCGTTGCGAGCGCGGGTCACCGCCAAGCTGCGCGAATACCAGACGGTAGAGCAGATGGTGTCGAAGCTGCAGTCGGCCGATCACACCAAGTCGCGCCCCTTCAAACGCCGCGAGCGGCTCGATCAGATTGCCGCCGAGGAATACGGCAGCCCTGCGGAGTGGCGCCGCATTGCCGACTTCAACCACATCGATAACCCGCGAGTCATTGCTCCCGGCACCGTGCTCGAGTTGCCGCCCATGCGAGTGGAATCGTCCATACGGAGGTCCAGCTGATGAGCAGCGCCGCCTTCCAGCAGATCTACAAAGGCCGCGACTTTTGGGTGCCGGCCTTCGATGTGAAGATCCGCGCCAAGGAACTGCCCTCGGTCTCCAACAAAGACATCGTGGCCGTGCGCTACAGCGACTCCATTGATCAAATTGATTCCTTCGAGCTCACCGTCAACAACTGGGACGCCGACAAGCGCGACTTCAAGTACACCGGCTCCGCCGCCGGACGCGCCGATGGCCCCAATGCCCATCTGTTCGACCCGGGCCAGGAGATTGAACTCTCCATGGGCTACTGGAAACCAACGGATCCTGCCCAACGCGATCCCAACAAACCCGACCCGCTCCGCCTGATGCTCGTCGGCATCATCACCTCCATGACTCCCACCTTCCCCGCGGCAGGCCAGCCCACTCTCAAGGTGACGGGGCAGAACGTCCTGCGCAAGCTACTGACGAAACAGAAGACTCGTATTTACGAACAGAAGAGCGACAGCCAGATTGCAGAGCAAATCGGCAATACGGGCGAGCTGAAAATTGGCGACGTGACCGTCAAAATCGAAACCGACGCCACCGCCAAGAACCAGGAAGCCATCAACGACCACGTCATGCAGGACAATCAGTACGACGTCCTGTTCCTGCTGCAACGCGCGCACCGCAACGGATACGACGTCTTCCTGCGCTACGAATCCACCGGCGGCCAAACCAAACCGTCACTGTTTTTTGGGCCTTCCACCAACCAGGCCAAGCCTTCGTACCAGCTCGAATGGGGTCGTTCCCTCACCCAATTTCAGCCGACGCTCACCACCACCCGCCAGGTGTCGCAGGTCACCGTGCGCTATTGGGACGGAGTGAAGAAGAAAGTGGTCAGCGTCACCGTCAATCGCAAGAAGCTCGATACCAAAGGCTTGAAGGACGACGAATTGCTGGGCCGCATCGAGCAAGGCTTCCGCGAGCGCGAGGACCTCATCACCGATCAGCCGTTCCGCGACAAGCAAGCCGCCGAGCAGTTTGCCAAAGATCGCATGGAGCGCATCGCCCACGACTTCGTCAACGGCAAAGGTTCGACGGTGGGCACTCCCGATCTCCGCGCGGGAAGCGTGATGGAAATCGTCGGCCTGGGCAAGACTTTTACCGGCCGCTATTTCGTCAAGTCCACCACCCACTCCTTGAACGCCGGCGGCTATGTCACCGAGTTCGACGCCCGCCTGGAAGAGGAGAACCAATGAGCGTCATACAGGGCGTGGCTCCGGGAATCGTGAAAGAGATCGACAACAAGCTGGGGCGCGTCCGCGTGAACCTGCCCTGGCTCGACGATGACAACAAGACGTATTGGGCTCGCATCGCGTCGTTCATGGCCGGAAAGGATCGCGGCAGCTGGTTCATGCCCGAGGTTGGCGATGAAGTATTGCTCGGATTCGAGATGGGGCAGGTCGACCATCCTCACGTGATTGGCTTCATTCACAGCGAGGAAGACAAACCGCCCATTGCCGACGACAACATTGATGAGCACGTCCGGCGGCTGCGGACCGTCGCCAAGCACCGCATCGATTTTGACGATCGCGACAACAAACAGCGGATCTACATTCAGTCCAACTCCCAACACAAGCTGGAAATGAATGACTTCAACAAGTTCGTCAAGATTTCCACCAACGGCAACCGGTTCGTCAACCTCGACGATCAGAACAACTGCATCGACATTCAGACCGCCGGTCAGCCGGAGATCAAACTCGACGACCAAGCCAACAAGATCACCATCACGGTCGGTAACTCCGACCCGTCCGTGGTAGCGGATGGCATGGCGCAAAGCGTCACCATCACCGTCGGCCAGAACTCCATCAAGGTGGATCAAACCGGCGTCACGATTCAGGCGACCGGCATGGTTTCCATGAACGTTACCGGAAGCCTGTCGGTGCAAGGCAGTCTGGTTTCGATCACCTCGCAGGGACCGCTCTCGTTGCAGGGCTCCGTGATTTCGATGACCGCGTCTTCTGTCTTGAGCGTGACGGCGCCGTTTAGCAGTTTCACTGGACCGGTGCAGACCACGAGCGTCATCAGCCCTCTCTACACACCAGGGGTGGGCAACCTCATATAGGAACGTTATGACCGTACTTACGATCCCACTGCCGACGCTGCAATTTGACGCTGTCGCCCCGGGCCTCGCCACGCTGGAAAAGCCGGTGACAGTGGTAAGCAAGCCGGTGGTGTTGCCCGATGGTGGCGCGGTCACCGACCAACTGGTCCCCATGACCGCGGGCTTCTTCCTGTACCGCCAAATTCCGTCCAGCGCGTTTGCCCAAGTCTGGAACACGGATCAGAAGCTCTGGCAGACGGCCACCGACAGTCTCGCCGCCACCCTGAAGCCCAAACCTCTCGCCTACCGGAAGGACCAACCTGCCTGGCAGGGTGTATTCGTGCCCGCGGGCGAAAAGGGCGCGGTCGAGGCGGGCATCAATTCCTATTTTTTCCGCACCTGGTTTCAAGCGCCCTTCGCAGGTTCAGCCATTTCCGGTTTGAGCGCGCCCAGTGCGTTAGTGAAATTCATCGCGGGCCCGGATGCGGCTCAGGCCGGCGTCAAACTGCAACCGCAGGATGCCCCGGTCGAAATCCAGCTGTTCGTCAGAGACCCCAACCGGCAACTGATTGGCTCGGTTCATCTCAGCAATGACTCGGGACAGGGAAAGATCGAAGTTTCCAACTCCACCGGCGCCGTCGTCCGCATCACGAAGGATGGCGACATCGAGATTCAACCGGCGTCCGGTCGCAACATCGTTCTCGGCGGCACGCTGCAGGCACAGAACATCAGCTATGTGCCTGTGGGTTCGACAACACCCAAGTGGCTGTGAGTGAGGAAAGATGAGCTCGATTGCGCGGCAATTTCTCGGCAGAGGATGGAAGTTCCCGATTCGCATTGTTGCCGGCGGCATCGCCATGTCGCAGCACGAGCAGGACATCGAGGAAGCCATCTGGATCATCCTCTCGACCGCTAAAGGAGAGCGTGTGATGGAACCTCAATTCGGTTGCGGCATGCACGAGTATGTGTTCGCGTCCAACGACTCCGCGACACGGAATTCCATCGCCTATGAAGTGCAGAAGTCACTGGCTGAGTACGAGCCCCGCATCGAAGCCTCCGTTCCGCGCGTCGAAGCGCCGCCGGAAACTCCGAACCGTCTCCTGATCCACGTGGACTACCGGATTCGCTCCAACAATCAGAAACGCAATCTCGTGTACCCGTTCTATTTGCAGGAACCGTAAATGCCCTTAGTCGCGCCCAATCTCGACGATCGTCTCTATCAGGACATCTTTGACGACGCTCGCTCGCGCATTCCCAAGTATCTGCCGGAATGGACCGACCACAACCTCTCCGACCCCGGGATCACGCTGCTGGAATTGTTCTCCTGGCTAAGCGAAATGATCCTGTACCGGCTCAACCAGGTGCCGGATGCGAACTTCGTCGCGTTTCTCCGCCTGATTGGCGTGGAGCAAAAACCGGCTGTGCCGGCCAAGGCGGAGGTCACCTTCAAGCTGACTTCGCCCGATGTCCAGACGACCATCATCCCACGCGGCACGCGCATCGGCGCTGCTCCGTCGCCTCCTTCCCCGAGCGCCCTGGCCGCTCCCACATTGGCTCCGCCCGACAACCCCGAGCCGCTCGTATTCGAGACGGATGAGCCCCTTATCGCCATCGGCGCGCAGCTGAAGTATGTCGTCGTGTTTGACGGCGCGAATTACACGGATCGAACCACCGCCAACGCGGTTGCCGGGCAATGGTTCCCCGCCTTCGGAACACGCCTGCGCGCGAACAGCGCTCTCTACATCGGCCTCGCTTCCAACAATGCATTTCCGGGCGACGAGATGAATCTCACCGTCCGCGTGCACACCAACCCGGCGGACATCCAACCGATGGAAGCCGCGGTAGCAGCCTTGACCGTGCCCCCGGCCACGATTGCCTGGGAATTTTTCGACGGGACCTTCTGGCGGCCGCTCGCCGTCTTAAAAGATGAGACGAACGCCCTCACTCGAAGCGGCCACCTCTATTTTCGAGGACCAGTGAGCGCCGTGCGCTCCATCATCGGCACGATTGCGGAAACGGTCTACTGGCTGCGTTGCCGTCTCGTGAATTTCCAATACGAACGGCCCCCCGCTCTTGATGCCGTTGTGACCAATACCGTCCGTGCCACAGCGCTGACGACAGCAACGGACGAAGTCATCGGGTCCAGCGACGGTTCCCCCAGTCAGCTGATGACGCTGCGGCACTCGCCCGTCTCCGCCGGAGCGCCGCGCTCGGTGGACCTCCGCCTCCAGGACAAGCAAGCCCAGCTGCCCTATCCCACCGAAGCGCAACAAGAGCGGCTCGACCAGAAGCTCATTACTCGTGAGTTGGAAAAAGGATTTCTGCTCCAGGTGGATGAAGGCAACGGCCTCCGGCCCTGGGAAGAAGTCGAGAATTTCTTCGACTCCGGCGCGCAGGACCGGCACTACATTTTCAATCGCACTACCGGAGAGGTCACCTTCGGCAATGGCAAGGCCGGGGTGATTCCACTGGCCGGTGTGAATAACGTGGTCGTCAGCATCTATCGCTACGGCGGCGGTGCTCGCGGCAACGTCGGCCCGGCCACCATCAAGGATCTGCAAACCGCCGTCGCCCAGGTCGATTCCGTCACCAACCTCTGGGCCGCTGAGGGTGGCGCCGACGAGGAGACGCTCGCCGACACCAAGGCTCGCGCGCCGGAAGAACTAAAAGCCCGCAATCGCGCGGTCACGCTCGACGATTTTGAGTTCATGGCAAAACAAACGCCGGGAGTGCGTGTGCGCCGCGCCCACGCTCTGCCTCTCTATCATCCCGGCTTCCCTGACGTCGAGGTTCCCGGAGTCGTCACCGTCATCGTCATTCCCGACAGCGCCGACCCCAAACCGTTGCCCAGCGAAGCCACCATGCAGGCCGTGTGCGCGTGGTTGAATGACCGTCGCCTTTTGACCTGCGAACTGTTCGTCGCTCCGCCGCGCTACAAACTCATCCGCGTCATCGCCAGCATCACCGCGTTAGCCACCGCCAATGCCGCACAAGTGAAGTCGGGGGTCGAAGCGGCACTCACCAACTATCTGAGTCCTCTGACCGGCGGCGACGACGGCCAGGGCTGGCCGCTGGGTGGAACCGTTCGTTTTTCGGACCTATTTCGCAAGGCGTTTGAGGTAGATGGCGTCGCAACCGTGGACGACCTGCGCATCGTGATCGACGGACTCAAGAAAGGACGCTGTGAGAACGCCGAGATCCCGAAGGATTTCGTCGTGTACACGCAAGGTCACGACATCTCCGTGACCACGCAGACAACCGGAACTTAGCTATGGCAGACCCGACCAAAGCGACGTACTTCCTGCTAGACGGCCTCGGCCCACTCGGCCCGGTGGCAGCGTGGAATGCCCGGCGCCTCGTTCGCCTGGAAGCACGCGCCAACTCGCTTCGTCTGGCCCACCTTCCTTCTCCGCCCGTTCCACTCAAAGATGCTGACGGAACCTTCGGTGGCATGGAGAATCCGACCGGAATCGCCGTCGCCCCGAGCGGCGATATCTACGCTTCCGACAGCGCCACGCATCGCATCTTTCGCATTCGCCGCCACGATCAGCAAGTCGTCTACTGCCGCATCTTCCGTGTTTCTGTCGACCGCTTCGATCAGGATCGCTTCGTCTGGGTCCCATCTTCGAATCGCCTGGAGCGCTGGCCGCAGACGATTCAGGGAGACCCGACCGATCCGGCACAAGTGGAAATCATCTCGGATCAAGCCTGGAACCGCGAACGCGCGCGCAAACTCCTGCACTGCTATCTGCGGGTGACGAAGAAGTGCTCGATCGTCAGTGAGCAGGAGGCGCAGTATCCCGCTGCCCTTCCCGTCGGCTGTGTCTGCCAGACTTCGGTGGAATACGTCCCCTGCCTGGGTGGCGAGGGCCGGACACCGCGAAAGTTCCGCATTCCCCGCGGTCTGGCTGTTTCCAGGACAGGCACGCTCTATGTCGCCGACTCGGGCAACAATCGTATCCAGATTTTCGATGTAGGAAGCCTTGCGCTCAAGCGCATCTGGGATGGCAACCGCTTCAAAAATCCCACCGACGTCGCTGTCGATCTCTCCGGCAATGTCTGGATAGCCGACACCGGCAACGCGAAAGTCTGGCGATTCGATTGCCGCCGTCGTCGCTTCAAAGCGATCGACGGTACCGCCGTTGCCGGGCATTTCTTCGAAGTCAACTACGGACCCGACGCAGGTCGCCTTTTCGTCTTCGTTCCCCTCTTCGCGCGGCTGGAGCAGTGGACTACGCCCGTACCCGCCGGCCCGAGTGACATCATCGTCGTCGCCCAGGGAGTGACTTCGGTTGATTCCGCTCGCGAACAGTTGCTCGGACTGCTTCATGCCAGAGGCGCGCGACGTCTCTTCCTTGAGCGTGACGGCGTATATCCGGCAGCGCTGTCCGCGGGCGAGCCCATGCTCGAACCGAGCGACCTTGCCGTCGATAAGGATGGCCGCGTGTACCTCGTGGATCGCCAGAAAGACTATGTGCGGATTCTCGACCGCGCTGGCCGCTTAGTGGGGAGAGTCACGTACCGCAACGAGGTTTCGGCCACTTTTGCTCCCACCGCCATCGCCATTGATGCCGATGGGAAATTGCTGCTGGCCTCTGCTGAAGGAATCCATCGTTTCCTCGTCGCCGGCCAGCCGGCCTATGATCGCTGCCACTCCGACTGGACCACGCGCTGTGGCGGCATGTCGGCCGACGATAAGGGCCGCATCTTCGCCGCCGGCGATTCGGGTGTGGCCGAGATTGTTCCTTCCGAAGGCTTCCAGAAGTCCGGCGAATATGTTTCCGACGCTTTCGACAGCGGCATCGATCGCTGCTCGTGGGACAAGATTGCACTCTCCTTCACTGCCCTTCCCAGTTCTACCAGCGTGACGGTGTCCACCTACACGTCCAACGCGCTTCTGGCCGCGCCGGATGTCGCTGCCTTGGACGAAGACCAGTGGTCTACGAACCAGGTCAACGCCGACGACTTTCTGATTCTGAGCGAGCCCGGCCGTTACCTCTGGCTGCGCCTGCGTTTTGCCGGCGATGGAATCTCGACCACTGACATTTCCCTGCTCCAGACCTACTACCCGCGCCTATCGTATCTGCTATATCTGCCCGCGGTGTATCAATCCGATCCCATCAGCTGCGACTTCCTCGATCGCTTCTTGCGGCTCTTCCAGACCGAACTCGAAAGCATTGAATTCAAGATTGACCACCTCGCCGACCTTTTCGACGCGGACGGCTCGCCTGCCGCCTTCCTGAACTGGCTGGCAGGCTGGATTGCCATGACCTTCGATCCCGCATGGACGGAGGCGGTGCGGCGGCGCATCCTGCGCCACGCTCCCGAGTTGTACCGTCGTCGCGGAACGCAGGCGGGATTGCAGTTGTTCCTGAAGCTGGCCTTCGACATCGACGCGCGTGTGCTGGAACATTTCCGCTTGCGCAAGTGGATCTTTCTTGGCCAGGGTGCGGCGCTCGGCGCCCGCTCGCAACTCTGGGGAGATCGCGTCACGGCCCGCATGCAGCTCGACGTCAACTCGCGCGTTGGCCAGAGCGCCCTCATCGGTACCGGCGATCCCCTGCTGGATCCGTTCTCGGTGTACGCCCACAAGTTCAGCGTGTTCGTACCCGCGGCAAAAATTCGCGCGGCGAGCAAGCAAACCGCTGTCCAAGCTCTGATCGAACGCGAAAAACCGGCCTACACGCAGTTTTCGCTCGTGCCGCTCGAACCGCGGTTTCGTCTTGGCGTCCAGTCCACCCTCGGCTTGGATGCGGTTGTTGGCACTTATCCGCGGCTAATTCTGAATTCTGCCAATCTCGGTTTCGATACGTTGCTCGCCCACGAACCTGCATGCAAGAGTCCGCTGCCGATGGTGGTCGGGCAGCGCTCGCGTGTCGGGGTCAATGCGGTTGTGGGCTGAAGAGGAGAAATTATGGAGAAGAACTGTGGTTGCCAGGAAACGCCGCTGGCGTGTGTCGAGTGCGGCACGCCCGTATTGGATCGGGTCAATTACTATGACGGCCAGTTCCTGGTCGCGCGCGACCTCTCCGACGAGCAGCGTTTCCTCCTCGCCAAGCACCGCGAACACGTTCACCGGCTGCATGCTGCCGGCACGGTCTGTGGCTTGAAGGTGACGCAGCACCCCGACCCTGCATGCCGCGACCGTTACATCGTGATCGAGCCGGGCCTCGCTCTCGATTGTTGCGGCCGCGAGATTCACGTCACGGAGAAGGTCTGTGTCGACTTGCGCGCAGAGCTGAGTGCCGCCGATCCGCCCGGCCCTGACGACAAGACCCTGCTCATCTCCGTCTGCTACGACGAGTGCCGAACCGAGTTTGCGCCTGCTCTTTACTCCGACTGCGCCTGCAGCGAGGATCGCTGTGAGCCATCGCGGGTTCGTGAGACGTTCCAGGTCAAGCTACAAATGGCGCAAGCGGTTCCGTTGCCGCAACCCGCAGATTTCGCCGGCGTGGACGTCGCTCGCGACGGCACGCTCAACTACGCCAATGCCTTTCGCGGCGCGTACGACTCCAATCTGAGCCGTATCTATGTTCTGAATGCTGCGAACCCCGCACAGATCGCGGTGTACGATTCCGATACCGGATGTCTTCTGGGCTCGATCGCAACCGGAGTGCAGGCGCTCGACCTCGCCGCTTCTCCCGACGGGGAGACTCTCTACCTGGTGATTCATACCACCGGTCCCGACGCTTTCAAACTGCGCGCGCTCAATGTCAGCGATCTGACGGCAGTGACTCAGGTGGGCACTGATCTCGATGCCGGCGCAGGAGCGGTGGATCCCGCAAAGCCGCCTCGTGTGCTCTGTTCCAGCACGCGCGTCTTCGTGCTCAACGCCGTGGCCAACAAGGTTTTCATCTTTGACACGTCACCGGCGTTGGCGCTCTACACCACTTTCGACGAGACGGAAGAGTTCCGTGATATCGCGGTGACGGCGGACGGCACCTGGCTCTTCGTCGCCGCCCCCACCCGCGTTTGGGCCGCCAAAGTACCGACCTTAACCGGAACGCCCACCGTGGATCAGATTGCCGAGGCCGACGCTCCCACCCGCGTCGCCGTCTCGGGCGATGGCCTGCGTCTGTTCGTAGGAACCGACGCCAAGACCGTGCATTTGTTTCTCATCCAGGAAACACCTGTAGCTTTCCCTGAAGTCGGCAGCGGAGTGTCGGTGACCGATACGATCGTTTCCATGGCCGCATCGGACGCGGGCGAATGGCTGTATGTGCTCGGCAATGATGCGTCCGGCAAGGGGCAGATTCGTGTCGTCGACGGCGACCAGATAGATCCCAGTCCGGCCACAGCAGTCGGTAATCCCGTTCCCGCCGGAGATACCCCCGAAGAGATACTTCTTGACCCCACCGGCCGATGGCTCTATGTCGTTTTCAATGGGACTGCGAGCGCACCCTGCGCCGGCGCTGCGATCTTTCATCTCACCGAGAAGGATTGCGAAGGAATTCTCTGGAAGGCGCTCGACGGCTGTCCGGAATGTGCCGATCCCTCGTGCCTTCTCCTCGCGGCGGTGAGCGATTACTCGCTCGGCGCTACGGTAACCGACAACCGGATCGACAATCGCGTCCGTCCGCTTGCCCCCAGCACCGAAACGCTACGCGAGCTGATCGAGTGCTGTTGTCATGCCAAGTCCGAAACCGGCGCCAAGGGCCCCCGAGGCGACGCCGGAATGGCCGCCACGGTTGCCGTCGGAACCACCACTACCGGAGTGCCGGGAACGAGCGCAACCGTTAGCAATTCCGGGACTTCATCCGCCGCCGTTTTCGACTTCGTGATTCCGCGCGGCGCCGACGGACCTCCGGGCGCATCCAGCACCATAACCGTCGGCACCACTACGACGGGCGCAGCGGGCGCGAGCGCAGCCGTCACCAACTCCGGAACTCCCTCAGCTGCCATTTTAGATTTTGTTATTCCCCATGGCGCCGATGGCGCTCCTGGGGCTGCGAGCACGGTGAGCGTCGGGACGACCACCACCGGAGCTCCAGGCACCAGTGCCTCTGTCACAAACTCAGGAACGCCGTCCGCGGCTGTGTTGAACTTCACTATTCCGCGTGGCGCCGACGGCGCAGACGCTCAATGCTGTGAACCCGGCTTGACTCGAATCATCGCTCTCAGTTGGATACACGACAGAGTTGGGACTCCATTTGCCACCGTCGGAGATAACCCGGCAGTTATCGTGCAATTTGGTCCCGGCCGGATTGACGTCCCCGACCTCGTTGCCGCTGCCCGAATCTTCCGTGTGGAGATGGAAGACAACTCAAACGACCTGTTCCGCTGCTTCTGCGAATTGAAGGGCACGGTGATTCCAGTACAAAACGTCAGGCTATCCGGGGGACGCATCCGGTCGGCGGATCCGTTCGCCGGAGCGCCGACCACAACTGACGCCCTTGCGTTTCAGTTTTCGTCCCAAACGAAGAACCTCATCGCCACTAGCGGCGCCGAAGTGCGTGTGACGTTGCTCGGAGACTTCCTCACTGCCGGTGGTCGCGCTATTGATGCTGAGTTTCCGCGCGCCGAACTGCCCACCGGCGATCACCCTTCTGGCGCCAAAGAAGGTATCCAGGGTGGAACGTTCCTCTCCTGGTTCTGGATCAAAGCACGGGCGAAAGCCTAAGAGGACACTATGCCAACGACCAGCTCTCCTTATTTCGATAGCGCCAGCAACATGGCTGCGAACGCAGCTGCCAAGTCCGCCAACGCTCCGATGGCGGCGCCCGCTGCTCCCTGTTGCACCGGATTGGAATGCATCGAGAAGCCGCGCTTTTTCTGCGGCCAATTGCTCACCGATCTCGATCTTGATGCGGCCATGAATTACATCGCGGCCAAGAACCGCCTGCACAACCGCTATCTGTTCGGAGCGGGTGTGGTCTGCGGCCTTATCGTCCAGTGCGATCCGTGCGTTGATGGATCCGTGATCATCAATCCGGGCTATGCGCTCGACTGTCTGGGGAACGACATCATCTTTTGTTCGCCCTACACGTTCGACGTAGCCGGTTACCTCGACTGTCGCAAGAAGCAACAGGCCGGCTGCAACGGCACCAAACCTCAGATTCCGAAAGATTGCGAAACTCCTGAGGTCGAATACTGCCTGGTCATCTCCTATGACGAGAAGCCGACCAAGCCGGTCAGCGCCCTGATCCGCGACAATGGCTGCCGGGTCAGCCGGTGCGAGCCTTCGCGCACTCTTGAGGTCTTCAAGGTCGATCTCATCGATCACGACACCGCCATGCAGTTGAATGTCCTGCCGACCTTCTGGTCGAGGCTCATGACCTGCATTAAGGACGAAGGCGAAAAGATCGTCGCGTACCTCAGTGAGCTTGCCGCGATTGAACAGATGACGCATGCGCAACAGCAGGCCGATGCGATCCAGGCTGTCGTGGCCCGCATGAAGAAGGACATTATCGAATTTTCCCAGGCTAACAACCCTGTTCACTGCAACTTGATCGACCAGCTTTGCGCAATCGACGCGGTGTTTCGCGTCGCCCGGCCGGTGATCAATCTCGACCGTACCAACCTGGAAGGAGTGAGTCCTGCCGCTGGCGCGGGTTCCGTGGTGCAGGCGCTCAGAGCGTATTTCCTGCTGTATGTGCAACTGTTGATCGACTGCGTTTGCAACGCCTACCTGATTCCGTGCAACGACTGTTGTGAGCCCGAATACGTGCTGCTCGCCTGCCTCAAGGTGCGTGACGGCAAGGTCATCAGTATCTGCAACACGGTTCGGAGCCAGGTCCTTTCCGCAATGAGCGTTCGTTATTGGCTGCAGCCACTATTTTCTGCCGTGGGGAAAGTCATGGAATACCTCTGCTGCACTCTCGACCTCAGCAAGTATGTCGGCGACCGCGCCGGCTTCGTCGGTCTGCACACGAAGGTTCAGCAGACCATCAACACTTACAAGGTGGCCAAGGCGTACTCGTCCAACCTGGTGCAGCAGGTGAAGAATAAAGCGGTCGCCGTCCCCAACCCTGCCGATAACCCCGACCAGGCAAGCGCCACAACTTTCTACAAGCAGCCATTGGACCAGGTGCAAAAGAATCTGGCCGCGATGGGAGTCACCTTTACGGTCAAGCGAGCGGCCACGGTGGGGGAAGCCTACTCAATCAGCAACATTCCGCAGCAGACGTTTACCGTCAATCGGGGCGCGCATGTCGAGGTGCTGGTCGCACCGGACAACAGCGTGGCCGGCATTCGCACCATCGCAGGGTAAATACATGGCTACTGAAGACATTCTCCGAGTCAACTACACCGAGGGCCAGTTCCTGAGCGCCGCCGACTTCACCACGGAACAGACGTACATGGACGAGAGCCGGCGCCGCCACTACATCAGCGAACACACCTGGGGGATCGTCTCGGGCCTCGGCATCGCACAGAACGCGAGCAACATATGGGTCGTTGGCGCCGGCATGGCCATTGATGGCTACGGCCGCGAGATTTACGTATTTGAAGACGAGCCTCTCGACACGACCGAGATTGCCGCCCAACTGGCAGGCCAGGCGAATGCCACGCTGGAAATCTGGATCGCCTACAGTACGGAAACCACCGCGCCGGCCATCAATGGTTATGCCTCTTGCATCTCCGGGGCAAGCAACACGCGCATTCGCGAATCCTTCCTCATCATCTATCAGGACCATCCGCCTCCGTTCGATACGCAGGATCCCGCCGATCAAAGTAAATGGCCAGTTGCATGGGAGGACCTGCCCGACGACCCGGTGGCACAACCCTGGCCGGTTTTTCTCGGCAAGATCATCTGGACTGCGGGCGCCATCACGGGAGTTGATCCGACTGGGCGTCACTACGCCGGTCTCAACGGCATCGAGGTCTACTCGCAAACGGGTCAGTTCGACGTGCATGCCTCGACGCTGCGGATTCGTGTCGAGGGCGCTAACGACGCCATCCTCACCACCAACAAGTCCGCAGCTGCGACTGCAGGCTCCGACCTACACATTCGCACCAACGACGCGAACGGCGGCAACACTGTGCAGATTGACAAAGACAATCTCGCCGTCGCCAAGAATCTCTCGGTGGATCAGAAAATCGTCGTCAAGGGGACGGTTGGCACGGGTGGCGGCAAGCTCTATGTCGAACCCGATACCGTCCAGGACCTGGCGACTCTGACGCGCCCGGCAAACGCCGGCACGGGCGCGACTCACGATCTCGCCATTCGCACCAACGACGGCAACGGCGGTAACCACATCCTGCTCGACAAGGACGATGTCACCGCGCAGAGCGTCTCCGTCATGAACGGCATCACCGTCTCCGGCGCAAGCGTGGTGAAGGGGGGAATGGAATTGTGGGGCGGCCAGCTTCTCCTCAAGCAGTCCGATGGCACCGACGATACCGACCCCATGGCCTTCTCGCGCTTTAACAATGCACCTGACCGCAACGACCTGCGCATTCAGATCGGAGACAACCTCGGCGGCGACGATCGCCTTGTCGTGGGCCCTGTCTATTTCGGCGATGGGCAATTCAAAGAGCAGTTCGTGGTCGATAACCAGGGAAACGTCAAAGCGGCGGGGAGTCTGCAAACCACGGGGACGGTCAACGGCCGCAACGTGGCCGCGGACGGCGCCAAACTCGATGGACTTCCCTCGAGCGCGAATTTCACCGCGGTGCTGAGCGGCCAACTCTCCGATGGCGCTGTAATCCCGCTGCCGGCCGGGTACACGGAGGCACAGTGTAAGTGGATTGTCAGCCCGGTGACGATGAATGGCTATCTGAGCGCCTATCTCCACGATTTCTACTGCCAAGTACAGGCTGGCCGTGTCGTCAATGCGAAATGGATTACACCGAATGAAAACCTGTCCGGCACGGTCAACTACCTGATCATCGGTGTCAAGTGAGAGGCACACCATGTATTACATCGTGAATTCGCGAGGTGAGGTAGTTGGTAGCGCCAGTGGCCCCGTCAATACCGAAGACTTGGCTCACTCGGGCTCGATTGCAGTTCACTCTGATTTCAATCTCCCGCCCTCCGAGGTCAAACTGACCGGCTTTCCCGACAAACCTCAGATCGTGGAACTCCCCAAAACCGCCCAGCCGGTCCTCAAGCTCAGCACAACCACGCAGGATGAGGACGGTGATGGCGTTCCCGATCTCAAGGCGGATGGCCGGAGCACCACCACGTTGACCGTCGTCGCACAAACGGAGGGGGGCGAGTTAATTAAAACTTCAGCAACTGTCACTTTCCGAACCACCGCGGGACGGCTCGCGGCGCGTACGGCGGCACTCAAAGATGGCACAGCGAGCGTGATCTTCACCGCCGGGCGCGACACCATACTGGCGCACATTACCGCCTCGGCCGTGGGCTTTAACAGCGCCTCGCTGGCGATAGAACTCATCCCTTGACCGACATGGACCTGTCGATTTACCAACTCGACTGCCACTACACGGTTCCGCGCGGCGCTGGCAATGAATCCGCAATACGCGAACGCATGGACTTGGTCGCCACCCGACTGCTGTCGACCGCCCTCGAGCGCGAGATGGACTCCATTTCGGAAGAGGATGGCACGCTCTATTTCGTCGACCACATGGAAATGACTGTGATGCTTCAGCCAAGCTCCGGCGACTACGACTTGGCAAAAGGCTGGGCCGGTTCGGTATCCACAGGAATCATCGAACGTATTCGCCGCGGCGAAGGGGTGGTCGTCTTTCGCGACCGCGCCGAGCTGCTTGCTTCATTTCTTGTCGATCTTGCTCATGGCACACCCGACGCGGTGTGGTACTACCGCCGCCTGGTGGAGCCACCAGGCATTTCTAACGGAGACCGCGCCAGACTTTTGCTGATGGAAGATCCCGACAGGGGACGCGATGCCCTGCATGACCTTCATGCGCGCAATCGGCTCGAGGAGGTCCTTCAGCTTTTCAGCTCTGAACAGATTGCAGATGTCGTTCGGCGTTGTCTCTTGCCGCCCAGCCCGGAAGTGGTTTCCGCAGCGAACTATCGCCGCTGGCATAAAGCAGCAGTGCAGGCACTGACTGTACGCAGATTTGTTCCTTCAGGATCACAGGCGCGCGACACGCTTCTTTTGTACTTCGAAATCCTGGCCGAGCGCGCTGACCTCGGGCCTGATGTGAATCTGGCGCGCTTCATATGGCGCTTCATGGAACTTGGTTCTATCTGCCGCTTGCAACCGCAATTGTCCGCCATAATTCGCGCGGGCGATTGGGCCCGCATACGGCCGCTGCTGGATACGGGCGAGCAGGCTCGCTTCGTCGGGGCCTTCCTGCAGGCTGTGCCTGCCCACGAAATCGCATCTGCGTTGGAGGTCTCACAAACCGGCGTTGTGCCGACCGTAGAGCGGCTATTCATCACGGAGTTCGCAGGAGCGTCACTGCTCGTTCTCGCGTCGCGAAGCGCGGAAGGCGACAAGCTCTCCGCATTCGCCCGGTATCTGACCTTATTACAGTGCCTGGGCGCGTCGAACCTTGCTGAGACTGTCGCCGATCCTGGCGTTGCGGCGCTCGCCGGATGGGACGGTCCGCCGTCGCCCCAACTCATGGCGCAGCATTTATCAGCATGGACGCCCGCGCCTCACAACGAGCGTGTTGCCGACCCATGGTTCAGCCTGGCCGCTCCCGGAGGCCCGCTGGAAGCCTTCCCCGCGATTGATGCCATGCTGCAATCTCACAGCCGGAAAATGATGGGGGACTTCCGCCTGCAGCTTGGTGCATTCTCTGAAAGCAGCAACGAGTACATCCATCGCAACCTGCTTCGCTGCCGCGGCTTCGTCACTCTGTCCCCGGCCCGCATGTCTGTGCGCTTCCTGGCGTGTCCGCTGCGCGTTGTCCTTCGCATGGCCGGTTTCGCCTCCACCCCCCTGGTAATGCCCTGGGCCGGCAGCAGACTGTTGGAGATCGACCTTGACTGATACCGAACTCAACTGTTTGCGAGCCGAGCTCACGCGTCTGGATTCCGTGCTGGCGACCGCCCTTGCTGCCGTTCACGCGGCGCGCACGGACGTGCCGCAAGGCGGACTCTACATCTCCGACGCCGAGGTGGATCGCCTGCTGGCAACAACCACCGGAAATCCCGTCGCTCCTCTCGCTCCCGATTCGGTTCCACCGCCAGCCTCCGGCCGCGTCGATCGTCTGACCCGCGCGTTCGGACTGAGCGACCTTGAGCGATCGACTGTGGTCTTGTGTCTGGCTCCGGAAATTGACCGCAAGTATGAGCGCATCTATGGCTGGTTGCAGGATGACGTGCAGGCCACACAGCCAACCGTGGGACTCGCTCTCAGTTTGTTTCGCTCCGGCATAGGCAGTCAGCTCGATGCCCGTTTAATCTTTGAGGATCCGGAAGCTCCGCTGCAGCGCTTCATCCTGGCACGAGTGCCGGATTCTGGCCATTCCCTTCTCGCCCTCCCGTTGCGTCTGGATCGCCGTATCGCCAGTTTCCTGCTCGGCAGTGACGACCTCGATGTCGCTTTACGAGAACCCGTTCCCCTCGCCCGCTGGCTGAGTCCAGCCGCAAAAACGCCTATCTGGAGCAGGCTTCACCAGGAACAATTGATCGCGCTGGATCGCCGTCCGCCGGAAGGCGACTGGTGCTGCCTGTTGAGTGGTCCCCACGGGGCTGGCAAGAAGACTTTTGCCCAAGCCGTGTGCCGCCGCCGCGGTCTGCCTCTGCTGTTCTGCGACCTCGCGGCTGCCGTGAGTGCAGGCAAAGCACTCGACACCGCACTCGCCAGCGCCCTGCGCGAAGCGACCCTCTATAACGTTCCGCTTTACCTGGAAGTGGCTCGTGACAACCTTCTCGCGATTTTCCACACAATTCAACGCTGGCCAGTTCTTCTGTTTTTGGCAAAGACTGAGCCATGGCGTGCCCCCGAGCGTCCGCAACGCACGTGTCTTGAAATCACGATCGGTGTGCCGGAAGAAACTCAACGGCGCCAGATCTGGATGCGTCAAGTCTCTTCACCCGAGCTCGGCAGCCGTCTCGCGTCTCTCTATCGCTTTCTTCCAGGGCAGATCGAAGATGCGGCCGCCCGCGCGAGAGAGATCGCTCTCGAGCGGGATGCAGCGGATCCTGCCGACACCGATTTCCTCGCTGCCTGCCGCGCACTCTCCTCCAGCAACCTCGTGTCGTTCGCGGTTAAAGTCCCGATTCGTCGGAGCTGGGACGACCTAGTTCTTGCCCGTCCGGCGCTGGATCAGTTGCACGAACTCTGCGACCAGGTCCGCTTCCATTCGCGCGTGTTCACCGATTGGGGATTCCAGGCCAAAGTCGGCCTCGGATGCGGACTCTTGGCGCTCTTCTCCGGACCATCCGGTACGGGCAAAACTCTGGCGGCAGAAGTCATTGCTGGCGCTCTCGACCTCGATCTCTTCAAGATTGATCTGTCGTCACTCGTGAGCAAGTACATCGGGGAGACCGAAAAGAATCTCGCTCGTGTCTTCGAAGATGGAGAGCGGAGCGGCGGCATCCTGTTCTTCGACGAGGCCGACGCAGTGTTCGGCAAGCGCACCGATGTCCGCGATGCTCACGACCGGTACGCCAATCTGGAAGTCAACTATCTGCTCCAGCGCGTCGAGGACTATCCCGGCGTCGTGATTCTCGCCAGCAATATGGGGCGCAATATCGACTCCGCATTCCAGCGCCGCATGAACTTCGTCGTCGAATTTCCTTTGCCCGATGCCGATCACCGCCGCCGCATCTGGCAGACCGTGTTCCCGACCACGGCGCCGCTTGAACCTGGCATTGACTTCGAATTTCTTGCCGAACGCTTCAACCTCGCCGGCGGCAACATCCGCAACATTGCTGTCGCCGCAGCGTTTTACGCTGCCGGCAATGGCGGCTCCATCAGCATGCACCACCTGCTTCGCGGGCTGAAACGCGAGTACCAGAAGATGGGCAAGGTTTGCGAGCGCGCCGAGTTCGGCGATTACTACTCCGCGGTGCGCTGATGGACGCGCCTTCCAAGAATCCGCTGACGAAGGCGCCACTCCCGCCGCAGCCCGCGCCGGCGCAAACCAGCGCTCCTCCGCCTGTTCCGGCGTCGTCCACGCCTGTTCCGTTCAGCGGCAGTCCGGCCCGTACGCCTGATTCCCTTCGGCCTGAAATGAATGCACTCGGAGGTTCTCCGGCTCGACAGGCGGAGGCCGCTCGTGATCTCCAACGCAAGCGCGGGAATCAATTTACCGGGGCTGTGCTGCAGCGCAAGTGCGCCTGTGGCGCGTGTGCCGACTGTGACAAGAAGCGCGACGACCATCGCGCCATTCAGCGGCAAGCGAGGGACTCCGGTTCCACGCCCGCCTTGATGCCGGACCACGCCGCCTTAGAACAGAGTGGCGGCAAGCCACTCCCACTGGATCTGCGGCAGCGCATGGAATCACAGTTCGGCCGCAAGTTTGAAGGAGTGCTGGTGCACTCCGACTCCGCCGCTGCCCAAGCCGCTGGCGCGGTTCATGCCCGAGCCTTCACCTCTGGCAATCACATTTACTTTGCCCAGGGCGAATATCAACCCGATACCGAGCCGGGCCGGGAACTGATCGCGCATGAACTGGCGCACGTCGTTCAGCAAAATACCGGGCGCGCGTCTGCCGCAGGCAAGCAGATCGATGGCGGACGCCACGATCCCCTGGAACAGGAAGCCGACCACGCCGCGGCTGACATCGCTCGCGGCCGTTCGCCTAGTGTCACCGGATCGAGTGATGGTCGAATTCACCGCGCAACGGCGCCACCTAACATCGTCAAGGCAAGCAAGAAGTTCAAGATCCCGGGAGAGAAGCTAGGTAGCGCTGAAGACGCGGCCGCAGTCCTGGCGATTTACAAACAACGCGCAAGTTCGGGCCAATTGCGCGACCTTCATCCGGGCCGGGTTGAAAGCACGGCATGGCCCGAATGGAATCGAGGCCGACCGAAAGAAACTCAGAATGCGCTTGGGGACCTGCGCCAGCAGTGTTCCCCAGACCACGTAGTGGAGCTCCAGGTCGGCGGCGCCGATGATGTTTCCAATCTCCGGCTCCTTGATCGAGATCGTAATTCGAAGGCGGGCACGCGGATATGGAATGAACAGATCCGAGACCTCAAGCAACCGGGCGTAGTTGTGCAGTTTGACGATGTGGAAGCGGAGCCGCCCTTTACGCAAAAAGACCCTTGCATTGATTTTGACATTCCCAACTGGAAGGGAGGGGCCTTCCGGCGCAAGGGCGACCAGATTGTAAAGTTCAAGGCTGCCGGGTCTAACGTAAGTCTCGGCATCACGCCAGACGGAACCATCATTCGTGCTGATCGTTTCGCCATTTCCGGATTCGAGCTTTCCAAGATCAAAGTCGACGAGTCCGATGGCGACAACGTCAAGACCGGAACCATTGACGGTGTGATCTCTTCTGCTGTTAAGGAATTCCTGAAGGTTAGAACGCAGAGCAAGATTGCCATCCTCATTACTAAGGGCGAGGCCAGTCTCGATACCCCCAACAAGAACCTCAAGCTCCTGTTCCCTTTTCTCAGCGAAGCGGACTTCTCCGCTGATTTCGACAGCACCGGCTTCAAAGGACAAGCCAAGTTCAACCCCAGCCTGCCGTTACTGAAGAAAGCCGAGGTATTCCTACAGGTCGAAAAAGGCGCTTTTAGCGGAAGTCTCAAAGTCGCTGGCACGGACGTCTCGATCCCTATTCCCGGCGTCACCATCACCGAATGCAGCATCGAGGCCGCTCTCAATGAATCTGCCTTTTCGGCCAAGGGCGTTCTGGCTTTCAAAGTCAGTACTTACGCCGACGCCAAGCTCACCGCGAACGCCGACAAAGACGGTTTCCGCGCTGACGGCGTCGTGGACTTCCACGTTCCCGGACTCGACAAAGCGCAAGGCAAGATTTCCTACCGCGACAAGCAACTCACGGGTCAGATCAGCATTGGCAAGGACAAGTTCAAACTGCCCGGCATCAAGTCGGCCAACCTGACTGTTGACATCACTGATACGACTATCTCTGGAGTCGGTGAGGTGCAACTGAGCGTACCCGGCGTGAAGAAAGGAACGCTGTCTTTCTCGCTCGATAAGCAAGGCAATTTCGCGATTACCGGCGCCGCCGCGCTCAGCATCCCCGGCGTCAAGGAATCGGACATCAGTCTCACCTACGCCGACGGCGATCTCAGTGGCATCGCCAAGCTGGGACTCGATGTACCCGGTCTCCAAGGGGCGGGAGCAACATTTGAAGTTCGCTATGCCAAGGGCCTGCTGACCGGTTCCGGCGAGATCTCGTACAAAAAAGGCAAACTCACCGGCAAGGTCCACGCCGAGCTGACGGAAAAACACAAACTCACGGGCGGGGGCGAACTCGCCTATGAAATCCTTCCTGGTCTGGTCGCCGGGGTCGGCATCGAAATCCTCGAAGACGGCAAGACCAAGGTTAGCGGCGAAATCCGGGTCCCGGACACGATCAACATCTTCCCGGAGAAAGCCTACGAGAAGAAGATATTCAGCTTCGGCGTCCAGATTCCCATCTTCGCCATTCCGCTCGGCACGCGCAGCGTCGGACTGGTTGCCGAGATCGGCGCTGACATCAAGGCCCGCGCCGGAATCGGCCCCGGACAACTTCGCGGCGTCAAAGCCAAGGCCACCATTGACCTTTCCAAAGACGAAAATGCGCTTGAGTTTCAGGCCGCGGCGGAACTCTTCGTACCCGCGCATGCCGAACTCGTTCTCGCCGTACACGGCGGACTGGGTCTCAGCCTCGCCATTGCCTCGGCGACGGGCGGAATCGAGCTGGCCGCATCTCTTGGGTTGATGGGGGCTCTGTCTACCAAGGTCCAAATCAACTATCAGAACGGGATTTTTGCCCTCGATGCGGTGGCGGAACTGTCAGCCCAACCATCGCTCAAGTTCGACATCAGCGCTTACGTTAAGGTTGAGGTAGATCTATTCATCACCACCATCGAGGTTTATCGCAAAGACTGGAAGCTCGCATCCAAGGAGTGGGGCAGCGGGCTGAAGATCGGTGTCCGCTTCCCCGTGCATTACGAGACGGGCAAGCCCTTCAATCTCTCTTTGGATCAGCTGGAATTCATCAAGCCCGAGATTGATATCAAGCAGGCCGTGAAGGACCTGCTACCGATGTGAGCAAGATGTAAGGAAGGAGACGAACATGACACACTTCAGTTCCGACGGCGCCGCGTTCCCCGGGTATTCCGTCCAGTCCGTTGAACACAATAATCGCGGTCTCTTTGAACATGTTGCCGGGCGCCTGGACGAGGCGGCTCGCGAATATACCAGTGCGATTGAACTGGACCCCAGCAACGCCGCCGCCTTGAGCAATTACGGATTCCTGCTCAGCCAGCAGGGACGCCACGCCGATGCTCTGCCCTGGTACGAGCGCGCCATCGCGGCCCAACCCGATTACGCCCTGGCTCACAACAATAAGGGCAATTCGCTGCTCGCTCTCGGCGATTACCAAGGCGCAATTGCCGCCTATCGTGAGGCGTTGGAGCACGACCCCACTCACCGCTCTGCCTTGCTGAATCTGGCCCAGGCCCTGCATGTCACCGGCGACTTGCCGGGTGCGGCGGCTGCCTACGACAACGTGGTGCAATCGGATCCCAACAATCCGGAGGCTCTGTTCCCTGCGGCTGTCCTCGCTGCCGCCACAGGCAACCTGACGCGCGCCGCAGAACTTTTGCAGCGCTTACTCTTTCTTGCTCCCACCCACGCTGAAGGGTGGGCCACTCTCGGTTTCGTGTGCCTGGCAAGACGTGATTACGCGTCTGCGATAGAACACTGCAAACGAGCAGTAGAACTCGCTCCAACAAATCCTCGCGCGCACTACAACCTCGCTTTGGGATTGCTCGCTATCGGGAACATGCAATCCGCCGAAGAACATCTGGCTGCTGCCGTCGATTCAGGACCTGAATTCGAGGAGGCAGCACGAGCATTAGACGCTGTGCGGCAGGCCAGCGGCAAAGCAGTTCTGACTTCTGGGGGAGTTCTCTCTCAACACCAGACCTAAGCGTGCAATGAGCCTGGTTTGAGTGATATCACCAGATACGAAGGAGGTGTCACTTATCTCGTGCTACACTAATTTCGCCCCGTAACTAGTGTCCCAGGGAGGAGCTGACCTCCTTCATCGAGGACGTGGCATTCTCCTTTCCGACACCCGACACAAAACAGTAGGAGAATACTGCGTGACATGCTCATGCGGTCAGGAGGGTTTATGGATGCAAGTTCGGTTCTAGGCGGCATTGCAATTGGCAGAGACACTTCTGGAAATTTCCGGCTGAGTCCCGCAGGTTTGGCGGTTCGCTTCGGAGATCGATGGGTCGTTAACGAGAACGGGCAGCTCGTCGAGATGTCACGGGTCTTACGATTGAGAGTATCCAAAACGTTGTGGTTCGAATCCCGAGTCAGAGAGTTGCCGCAGGTGACGTCGTTGTTCTTTCCGACAATCCGCTCAATGTGCTTTTCGTGCAGAACGTCGATCAGAACGGGCACCTTCACGGCCTAGAATTGGAGAGCAGCCAAGTCGTGGAGTACGTCCCGACCAATAACATCTTGGGAATGGCTGTACTTGTGAGAGCTGTCAACCTGGCTCAAGCCTTGAACCCTCCCCCAGGAGGAGGCGGCGGCAGAAACCCGAGAGCGAATAACCTGTTGCCGTTATTGCTTCTGAGTGGCGGCAACGGTGGAGATAAAATTGCCGACGCTTTGCTACTTAGCTCAGCATTAGGAGGACAACAGCAACCACAGAACATTGCGAATTTACTTCCTCTGATATTTTTGCGCTCGCAAGGTGGTGCATTAGATAGCCTGCTCTTGGCCGGCGCTTTTGGAGGAGGTAATAACGTTTTAGCCAACCTCTTTAACCCTGGACCACCCAATCAACCTCGAGCACTTGCAGGTGCCCGCCAGCCTCAAGCACGTGCTGCTAATCGAGGGAGACCTGCTGCGCGGAGAAGAGCTGCTGCTGTCAATCGGGCGAGAGCTGCGAGGCCGCCTGCTGCCAACCGGCCGTAGCAAACGGATTTGGTGTGACGTCACCCAGCCGCTAAGCGGGGCTGCTCGCGCAAACCTGCTCGGCAGCCCAGAAGACTCGCGCCACTTGAAAACGGCACGTAGAGGTGCTTGTTTTTGGGCCGCCAACGCGCGGCCCATTCTTTTTGGCTCTGGCGGTGAAATCGATAGACAGTCATTTCTTCCGCGTGCAGCATATAAACGTGATCCAGCTCAGCTCATTTTATAAACAGCACCGCATATGAGCAGGTCACGCCACAAGTCTTCTTCATTTCCATACTCCCGTATGCCGCGCTTAACAGTTCGCGGCCATAAGCCCTCCTTGGGCTGTAGACTTCAAGTGGACGGGATCCAATTACTCGCGATTCAACGTGACCCACCGCGGGTGCCCGCTGTTCCTGACCCCCTTTCGTCCACCAAGTGCCTGGAACGCGAGGAACCCATTCAGTTAATTGGAATGCGCGTAGTGTCACAACATCGTCGAGGTCGATCTGAGTCGTACTTTCGTATCCGAGCTGGAAATCTGCTTCCTCTCCTGTTGTTACGCTCGCAAGGGGGTTCGTTCGATAATCTGCTGTTGGCGGGAGCGATTGGAGGAGGCAACAACCCCCTCGCGAACCTGCTGGGTGCAGGGGCCAATCAGCCGGCACCTGCTGCTCCTAATCAACCTGCAGCAGCAGTCAACCAACCTGCGGCTGCTGCTGCTGATCGGCCTAAGAAAGCTGCTGCCTGATGTAGAAACAAATCGGTGAGCGAGTATGGAGGAGCCGTGCGGGTGCGGCTCCCTCGCTTTTTGCCTTGACCAAGCATCTGCTGCTCGCTCGTTGGCATGAGCGGGGCGCGTGCATCTGGTTGATCTTGGCAAACGTCCATCCCAATCTAGGATTGTGACGCCGGTGTGACGCAAAACCTGCCATCACTGCCAAAGTTGACATCATTGACACTCGGCAGCGACTGATTTCAAATAACTTGTGTGTTTGCAACGCAGCCCTGCGAATTCGGCTTATAGGTCCGGCTGCCACAAGTTATTATTTTCAATCACTTACGGAACACCGTGTCCCGTTGTGACGCCGGTGTGGCGCAGTTAAGCCGTATCGGACGGAAGTTCGGCCCTCGATTGCCTGAGAATCGCCTTGCGCATGAGGCCGGAAAAAGGGCCGACCGCACTCCACTACAAGCGAAACTTCCAGAACGCTGCACCGAAACACTCGATCCGAGTCTCAGTGGAAAGAACGACGCTACCTTCGCATAGCTTAAACCCCTGCGGGAAAACCCGCGAACTTGCAACCGCCGTTAGATACAGCCACTGCGAAAAAGAACTGACAATCCCCTGAAAAGGCGCGGTGTGTGGACTGCTTTCTCGCTTCGTCCGCGGACACACAGGGACGTCCCCAAGGTGTGAGATTATTCTTTGATCGAGTTCTGGCAGCAGAAGGTGATGATGGTTTTACGTGAACGAATCTGATCCCAAACTCTTGGATCTGCAATCTGCTCTTGCTGAGGTGCAGCGCCTACGGGAAGAAAACGTTCGCCTGCGGCGTATTTTACAGGACCACGGCATACAGCTTCCGGTGGTCCAGTCCCCGAACGGTATTCCCGTCACAACGAGCGCCCTACCAAGTCCGCACACCCTTGTCTTGAAAGCTGAACAACGCATTGCCCTCTTCCGGAGTCTCTTCCGCGGGCGCGACGACGTTTATGCAGTTCGCTGGGAGAACGCCGACGGGCGATCTGGGTACATGCCCAAGGCAGATCGTGACTGGAAGGCCTATCTTCGCGCAAGAGACGAGGAACGCAAAAAGGTCGACCGCCAGACTCGGAAGTTCAGACCGCTAACCGACGAGGTAGTGCGTGGACACCTCGTCGGAGATCACGCCATCGGTATTTATCCGCTTATGCAGAACGAGACATGCTGGTTCCTCGCCGTCGATTTCGATAAGAAAACATGGCAAAAGGATGCCATTGCGTTCTTGGCCGTATGTCGCGAACTGAGCGTGCCAGCGGCACTAGAGCGTTCACGGTCAGGCAACGGTGGCCACGTGTGGATCTTCTTCGCCCGATCAATCCCCGCAACCACCGCGCGAAAACTGGGCTGTGTAATCCTGACTCGGGCCATGGAGTCCCGTCACCAACTTGGATTGGATTCATACGACCGCTTCTTTCCCAACCAAGACACTATGCCGAAGGGCGGACTTGGCAATCTGATCGCTCTGCCGCTGCAGAGGCTTCCGCGCGCAGATGGAAACAGCGTCTTCGTAGATGCGGAGTTTCGTCCATATGGTGACCAATGGGCGTTTCTGGCAAGCGTGAAACGGATGCCCGCTTCTGCTGCTGAGGCTGTCGTTCTGGAAGCTCAACGAAGTGGGGACCTCATCGGAGTGAGAATCAGCTCTACCGAAGATGAGGGACAAGACCCTTGGACATTGCCGCCATCCCGAAAGCGAGCAGAGCGTCCAATACCAGGCCCCCTTCCGGTGCAGGTCCGAATTGTTCGCGCCAACCTTTTGTATATCGAAAAGAAGGATCTTCCTTCCTCGATGCTCAACCGGTTGCTTCGCCTTGGGGCATTCCAGAACCCCGAATTTTACAAAGCGCAGGCAATGAGACTTCCTACTTTCAACAAGCCACGAGTTATCGCCTGTGGCGAGGAACTCGCTAACCACATTGCCTTACCACGCGGCTGTCTGGTGGAGGTCATCGAGTTGTTGAAAACGCACCGCATCAAGCCAGAAGTCAGTGACGAACGGTTTGTTGGTCGTCCGATCGAAGTAGGATTCTCCGGCCGACTGCGTCCGTTACAGCAGGATGCCGTCGATGCGTTCGTGCAGCACGACGAAGGAATTCTTTGTGCTCCCACGGCTTTTGGCAAGACGGCTGTCGCAGCATGGTTGATTGCGTCACGAAAGGTGAACACTCTGATCTTGGTACATCGTCAACAATTGTTAGACCAGTGGCATGCGAGGTTGGCAATGTTCCTCAACCTTCCCGCCAAGTCAGTCGGACAAATCGGAGGAGGGACGACAAAACGCAGTGGTTGTGTCGATATTGCCATTCTTCAAAGTAGCCACGACAAGGAAGGAGTGAAAGACTTTGTGGCAGAGTATGGTCAGGTGATTGTTGACGAGTGCCACCATCTATCGGCGTTTACCTTTGAGCAGGTGATGAAGCAGGTGAAAGCGAAGTACATCGTCGGACTGACAGCAACTCCCGAGCGAAAAGATGGGCACCATCCCATCATCTATATGCAGTGCGGCCCGATTCGATTTAGGCTCAGCGCCCGCTCAACGACTGCAGCTACGCCGTTCGAGCATGAAGTAGTTCCACGGTTGACGGACTTTTCCTTGCCGCCTGGGCCAACCGATTTGACGATTCAAGAAGTGTACGCCGCACTCGTCGATGACCGCGTCCGCAATGAATTGATCCTTACCGATCTCATCCAGGTAACCACAGATGGGCGCTCACCGTTGCTTCTTACCGGCAGAACTGATCACTTGAAATACTTCGAAACGGAGCTTGCTGGCAGGGTGAACAACGTGTTTACGCTGAAGGGCGGCATGGGCAAGAAGCAACGACGATCGACAGCAGAGGCAATTGCGGCTGTGCCCGAGTGCGAGCCGAGAGTCATTCTGGCGACCGGCAGCTACATAGGCGAAGGGTTCGACGACGCTCGCCTGGATACGCTCTTTCTGGCGATGCCCATTTCCTGGAAGGGAACGCTACAGCAATACGTAGGGCGTCTCCACCGACTTCATGATGCCAAGACTGTTGTGCGAGTCTACGATTACGTGGACTCCAACGTTCGTATGCTGGCGCGAATGTACGCGCGCCGCCTGAAAGGGTACAACCTGATCGGCTACACGATCCGGGACGCCACCAACGAAACGTCGTTCTTTCAGCAGGTTGAAGACCGATCTCCCAAAGAGCTTTTGATCAACGGACAAACATGACGAAATGGAACAGTCGCCCGGCGGTTCTGCATGTGCGGAGCCTGAAAGGCGAGTCCAGGACAAATCTCCCTTCGCTCGGCAAGGCGAGGCTGAAGGAACTGATCGAACAAGCGATCGTGGATGCTTGCGGCGAAGAAGAACAAGCAGGCGGTTTTTTCACGATGATAGAGGAACACCTAGCGTTGCCGTTCCCTGTGAAGATCCTCGGCGTCGATGCTGACGTGAAGAAGATCGACATGATGACGCTTGATGGCCAAATTGTTGCCATTTGCCGTCGAGGCAAAACGCGACAGAAGATCCCGATCCTGGACCTGCCTTTGCCAACGCCGGCACCGGCAGGCGTGGAATGGATTGTCGCTTATCGCCAATGGCACCGAGGGTCCTGGTGAGCGAATACCAGTATTACGATTTCCGCGCAATCGACCGTCCGCTGACGAAAAAAGAGATGGCCGCGCTACGTTCTATCTCGACGCGGGCCGCAATCACCACAACGAGCTTCACGAACCACTACGAATGGGGAGACCTGAAAGCCAATCCGAACCAGCTGCTGGAGAAATGCTTTGACGCTTTTGTCTATGTCGCGAACTGGGGGACGCATGAGTTCTATATTCGCCTCCCGCAGGAATCGGTCGACTACAAGTTGCTCAATGCCATGGTCCCAGGCGAGACCGTGCGGGTGCGAAAAACCGCGAGATTCGTGATCGTTGAATTTGGAGGTGAGTCCCTGTGGGACGGCGAGGATGACGTACCGGATGGATGGCCTCCCTAATGCCTCTGCGCTCAGACCTGCTTCGCGGCGACCTCCGATGCCTGTATCTTGGCTGGCTTCGCAGCGCGCAGGGTGGGGGACTTGATGAAGATGAATTGGAGCCGCCCGTGCCTACAGGCTTGCAGGAATTGTCCGGTTCCCTCGATGCTCTGATCGAGTTCCTCGAAATCAACGAGGATCTCGTCGAGGTTGCAGCACAGGCTTCAAAACCGCTCGCTGCTGGACCGAGCCGCAAAGAGGTGTCCGCATGGATTCGAGGCCTGTCGGAAAAGGACAAGAACGAGTTACTTATTACTGCGCTCATGGAGCAAGGCGAGCGGTGGCGAAACGACTTCATGCGGCGTTTCCAGGGTCAGTACTTACAGCAACCCTCTGAAGTGCCCTTTGCAATCGAACGGCGTAAGGTAGGCAATCTTCTGGCAGCGGCCCATGCTCGTGCGAAGGACAGAGCCCGGCTACTGAACGAACAGCGCATAGGGGAAACGGCAAAACGAAGAGTGGAAGACGAGGCAAACCGGACTCGATATCTCGATCAAATAGGTCGACGCGAACCGGAAATCTGGGAGGAGGTCGCCGCGCATATCCTGAAGCGCCAGCCCAACGAGTACGCTAGGGCGGTTGGCTTGCTGACCGACTTGCGTGATCTCGCAATCCGCCGGGGCAAGAGAGCCAAATTTCAGATGGAACTTGAGAAGATCCGGCAGACACACGCCGCCAAGGAGAGCTTCTTGCGTCGACTTGCCAAGGCAAACTTGTAGGTAGGCTGATTGCGACTGCAGCAAACAATCGTCTCGGACCGCTCATTGTGACGCCGGTGTGACGCAAAACCTACCAACACTGACAAAGTTGACATCTTTGACACTTCGCAGCGATTGATTTCATGTAAGTTGTCTGTTTGCGATTCAGTCCGGCGAATTCGGCTTATAGGTCCGGCTGCCATACACTTTTACTTTCAATCACTTCCAAAGGCTATGGATTCGGTTCTACCACGGGCGTGACGCCCTGAGCAGGGCGCCGATATGCCCTTTGTGTTCCATTCTCCACAACCTCTTCCGCCTTGACGCGCGGCCGCTCGACATGGTATTACATTTTACAAAATGTAATGGAGCTAACATGGAGTCTGCAATCACCGTCAAGGGTCAGGCCACGATACCAAAGGCTATTCGCGAGCATCTTGCGCTAAAGCCGGGGGATCGGGTTAAGTTCTTTGTGCATCCAGATGGGAGCGTGGTTCTTTTGCCGAAACTTCCCGCTGCTGCTTTGCGCGGCATCGTCAAATCCCGGCGCAGGCGGCCGGTGAGGATCGAGGAAATGACCAACGCCGCCGCTGAAGGTGCCGCTGGGAGCACGTCGAAGGCCAAACGGCGATGATGGGGCTCGACACCAACATCCTCGTACGCTACCTTGCCCAAGACGATCCGGTTCAGTCGCCTAAGGCAAGGGAAATCCTCGAACGCCGATTGGCCGAGAAGGACCCCGGCTTCGTCAGCGTTGTGGCGATGGTGGAGACCGTTTGGGTCCTCGATCGCGCCTACGGCTTGTCATCCCAGGAAATCTCCGCCGCCGTAGAGCGAATGCTTCAGACCGATGTCCTCATTGTCGAGAACGAGCAGGAGGTTTTCACCGCCATGGTGGCGCTAAGGAGCGGCGAGGGCTCATTTGTAGATGCTCTGATCGGGGCGCTCGGTACCCGAGCCGGCTGTGCTCGTACCCTAACATTCGACCACAAGGCGCTCCGTCTCCCGGGCTTCGAGCTTCCGTGATCGGCCCCAGGATTAGCTCGGCGAACGGCAGCGGTGACGCGGTACGGCGAGGGATGAATGATGAAGTTTTATGACCGAGCTTGAATAGGGGAGAGCCCTTACATGCCGGTGCTCTACGCCCGTTGGCGTAACACCAGAAGGCGGCGGCTTGCGGAACGTTTGACATTCGAGACTTGCATTCTCAAGCTGCCGTCCTGGCACCGGAACAATCCTGAGGCACGACACTGTGACGCCGGTGTGACGCAAAACCTGCCAACACTGACAAAGCTGACATCATTGACAGTTCTCGCGGGTTCCGATTCAACAACCTATGCGTTTGCAACGTGACCGGCGAATTCGGCTTACAGGTCCGGCTGCCACATCATTTCTGTTTTCAATAATCTATTGACTCGTCCGCGCCTTAGTGTCCATAGGTGTCCACTTTTTCGAGGAAGGGACACGGTGGCGCGGGTCAACCGGAAGCGGGATGACCTCCTCTACCTCCAGCGAGGGAGGCCAACTCATAGAAGTGATGTATATATCACAAATGTATTTAAAATCGTTAAAAAGTGATGTATAAATCACATTATGCAGACGCTGGCAGAACTGGGCGAAGCGGTCTCAACCAGACGAAAGGCTCTTGGGCTGAACCAGAGCGAGGTTTCCCTGCGCTCTGGCATCACGAGGGAATCCCTGGTGCGCTTTGAACGAGGACAGGTATCGGAGTTCGGTTCCCGCAAACTCCTGGCGGTACTCGCCGTGCTGGGCCTTGAAATGAGTTTCACCGAGGTAGGAGCCTCAGGTACCCTCGACGAACTGCGGCGCGAACGGGGTGGTGCTTGAAGCTGAATGGCCACGTCCTCGGTCGCCACGTTGGCATTCTTGAACAAGTCGGCGACTTCAAGAGCGTGATGACTTACGTTCCAGACGTGGCGCCGGAGAACCTCGTCTCTTTGACGATGCCCGTCCGCACCGAATCGTACCCGTGGGACGACCAACTTCACCCCATTTTCCAGATGAACCTTCCGGAGGGCTACCTCCTGCAGGTCTTGCAGGAGGAATTCGGACCGCATATCGGGGCGAGCCCAGTCGCACTCCTCTCCGTTATCGGTCGAAACATGGTTGGAAGGCTCCAGGTCGCTCCACCTGAGGCCGCACTGGACGAGCCGGCAAAACCGATCGAAGTTGCCGAGTTGCTGAAGGGTGACAACTCGGAGGAGGCATTTTCGCGACTTGTTCGAGAACACGCAAAGAGCGGCGTTTCAGGCGTCCTGCCGAAGTTCTTGGACACCGAACAGAAGAAGCAAAGCGGCCTGGGACCGCACAAGAAGGCCTCGTTGCTGACCCACGAGCACATCATCAAAGGATCATCCAGCAAGCTTCCGTTCGCGACTGCCAACGAACACTTGTGCATGCAGGTGGCAGCGAGGGTTGTCGAATGTGCGAAAACCGAACTCTCTCAGGATGGCAAAGTTCTGGTAGTACATCGGTTCGACGTCGACGAGAACGGAAAGCCGTTCCGAGCATTGGAAGATTTTTGTGCGCTACTCGGACTTCGGCCATCCGCGAAGTACGAAACCACATGGGAGCGAATCGCGAAGGCGGTTCGGACCTATGTGCCGGGCGGAGATCAGCGCGAGACCTTCCAGAAGCTAACTGCAATTCTGCTGTTGACGTACGCGCTGAGGAACGCTGACTGTCATTCGAAGAATTTGGCATTGCTATACACGTCACGAACGGACGCACGTCTCGCACCCGCGTACGACTTCTTCACGACTTCAGTTTACGAGGGTTACCAGAACAATCCCCCCGGAATCAGTTTCATGGGGAGGAAGACATGGTTGCCCGGAAAAACTCTGGGCACCTTTATTACTTCCACCTTTGGCATTTCTCAACGCGAGCAGAAGGAAATCCTGGAGCGCATCAGTGATGCGGTGGCAGACACCGTTCCTGCCGTTCGTGAAGTAATGAAGAGCCTGGCAGGTTTTAAGGACACTGGAAAACGGATGCTAGCTGCATGGAGCGAGGGAGTGAGTGTTCTGCGCGATGCCCGTATGTACGGCTTGAGCCCGTGGAAGTCGGCCGCAGCTTTCGAGGGAATCTCCAACCCACCGAAACTCAAAAACCCGCGAACCGTCATCGGTCGCTCGGAGTTATTGACTCACCGTACCAAATCCAAATCTAAGTGACCGGTGCAACAGTAAGCAGACGATTTGTAGTCGTCGTCGTGCTTGTCGCCGTCCTTCTTGTCAATGTGCTTGATGAACTTCTTCCCCAAGAGGTAGCAGGCGTGGAAATACACGGAGTCGCCACCGACATGTCTTGGGCGAATGAGCACGCCGGTTCAACTCCTGCCACCCGGACCATTTTGTTTTTGCTGAAAACCCCCTTACGGAGAAAGCATTGCGGAGTTGAAGGCGCGGGGAAAGTTGCTTATGCTGGGAAATGACAGACTTCTCTGATGGTGACTTCGATGCGCGGCCTCGCTTCGCGATGTCTCCGCCATTGTCTAACATTTGCCGCGGCTGTCATGGCGGCGATACCTGCAGCGCATGCTGCGCCTCAAGAAAATCCATTTGGCGACGTAGGCAGATACCGCGTCTGCTCACCCTTAGGGGAATATATTTTCATCGGCGGGACCGGAGGTTTCGACACGCTCAGTCACGGCGATCTGTTCGGTGACGGCTGCGCCTTGCCTGGCATTAAGGCCGTCGGTATAGTGAGTGCCTGATGGAGGCTGAGACCGGTCGTCCCTCTGTTGCACTCAACGCGTCGAATTCCTTGTCACCGTGGCGAAAACCGGCACAACCAACCCGACGGAATCAGAGAGCGGCAAATTGCGGATCGGCGATGATTGGAACGCGATCCGTATCATCGCTCTTTCGCAAAGCAATCCTCTCAAGGCCATCGCGGAGTTCGTCGAGAACAGCATCGATGCGCGCGCCAAGACCATTGCCGTCACGCGCGGGCGCGAGCACGGGGAGCACTATCTGATGGTGAAAGACGATGGCGACGGCATCCCCCGCAATCCGCACGGGCTGCCTGACTTCAAGTACGTGGCGACTCATATCTGCGACTCGATCAAGCGACGCATGAAGGCAGACGGCTCTAGGCAGCAGCGTGCAATGGACAGCACATGCAGGACGGTGCGCGACGTCCGCGATACTGCGGCGCCGCGGTCCGAGGGAGGTGAGGTGAAGTTGTCGTACTGACAACTTATTCAAATCCATCTCGGCTAGTACCGTGACCACATAGAGAGTAATACATGTAAATACTTGTGGCCGAGGGTGTCCGGGCGTATTGCTGGGACATGGAAGATGGCAGGAGGGTTCAGGTTCGGTTGTCGAAGGCGGAACAGCAACAATTGGATAAATTGTTGCGTGGCGGTCTGCAGCCGGTACGAACGGTGCTACGCGCCTTGGTGCTGCGACAACTGGCGGATGGGCAAGCGATTCGCAAGGTGGCCCGCAACGTTGGGTTGACCCCAAAGACCGTGTGGCTGACCAGCCAACG
>WNFS01000324.1_pt1 | contig 43803 bp, 42 predicted proteins | sample 5400141 | NCBI WGS metagenome assembly WNFS01 (sample SAMN13153358, study PRJNA577476) | soil metagenome | isolation source: 60 cm saprolite under Madrone tree | place: USA:California | collected 2016-06-14
GGATGAGGTGAAAGGACTGGAAGACGTAGCCGACGGCGTCGCGGCGGAATCGCGCGAGACCATCCTCGCCGAGGGTCATGAGGTCCACCCCGTTGACCACGAGGCCACCCGCAGTGGGGCGATCGAGCCCCGCGATCAGGCCGAGCAGGGTGGACTTGCCGCTGCCCGACGGACCGGCAATGGCCACGAACTGACGCGTGGGGATCTCGAGCGAGACATCGGTGAGCACGTTCACTGGCCGGCCGCCGCTCTCGAGGCGCATGCCGAGGCTGCGGACGCTGATCATGATGCGTTCCATACTACACACGTCGAGGACCGGCTGCCGCCGGAACCGACGGCAGTCTGCGTCGCATTGATGCCGCAGCACAGAAGGCGACGCGGGCAGACGCTCCGACACTAACCCGCTCCGACACTAACCCATTGTCGAGGCTCTCGGTCTGGGCTATGCTCCGCTCTCACAGTTGTGCGTGCTGCCCGGGCCCAGAGCCTTACAGAAATGTTCGATGGCGAATCATTGTCCACAAATGAGAATGAGGGAAGGATGCGCATGCGGAGGATGCTTGTCGCGAGCACCGCGTTCCTCGGGAGGCCCGTAGGAGGACTCGTGTCCCGTCCGGCTGGTCCGGATCTCCGCGTGATCGCTCAGGCGGGTCGGCGCCTCCAACACCTTCGACGCAGGGAGCGAACCCTCGCGGCGACATTGTCTCGTTCACTTTCAGGGAGTGGAACGCTCTTCTAGAGGAATCGCCACCATGTGCGGTATTGCCGGCGTCTTCAAGTTCAGGGACCCCGTGACCGTGGAGGACGTCTCCGCGGTGCTGCGGATGCTGGACGCTCAAATCCATCGGGGGCCCGACGACTGGGGACTTCTCGTGCCCAGCACGGCGGCCCGGGAGCCTCAGATCCTCGCGCTCCTGAAACGTCTTGACCCAGATCACGTCAGCACGTATCCCGCCCTTTCTTCGGCTCCCGCCGTGGTGCTCGGGGTGCGCAGGCTGTCCATCATCGACCGGTCGACACGCGGGCGCATGCCCATGGGGACGAACGACGCCAGAGAGTGGATCGCCTTCAACGGCGAAATCTACAACTTTCGGGAGTTGCGGGCCGAGCTCGGAGGCTCTGCGGCATTCCGCTCGAACACCGATAGCGAGGCGCTGCTTCGAGGATGGCATGCGTGGGGCGATGCGGTGGTCGAGCGCCTGCGTGGGATGTTCGCCTTCGCGCTCTTCGAAGCGATGCCGTACCCCCGGCTGCTCCTCGGGCGAGACCGGTTTGGCGTCAAGCCGCTCTACACATCGGATTCCGGTTCCCGCGTGGTCTTTGCTTCCGAGGTGAGCGCCATCCTGCGGAGTGGGCTCGTGCCGTCCGAAGCCAATCCCGAGGCCCTGCGTCGGTTCCTCGAGCTGGGAAACGTCCCCGCCCCCCTCACGACCATGAAGGACGTCCGTCCCCTTCCCGTGGCTCATGTCGCTCACCTCGACGCCTCGGGTTTCCGAACGACCCGTTACTGGGACCTGGTCGACGCGGTGGAGGCGGCTCGCCAGTCCCCTCCGCCATCCCGAGCGGAGGCGGTGGCGTCCACGCGCGCGCTCCTCGAGGAGTCGGTCCGCCTGCGCCTGGTGAGCGATGTGCCGCTCGGCGCTTTCCTCTCGGGTGGCATCGACTCGGCGGCGATCGTCGCCCTGGCTTCCCGAGAGCTCCAGCAGCCACTGACCACCTTGACGCTGACCTTCGACGAGACCGATGTGTCCGAAGCGGGCTACGCACAGCTGGTGGCCCGAAGGTACGGTACCGACCATCGGGAGGTGCGGCTCAAGGCAGATGCGGTCTTCGATGAGCTGCCGAGAGTCTTCGCCACCATGGACCAGCCGACCGTGGATGGTCTGAATATCTGGTGCGTGTCACGGGCGGCCCGCGAGGCGGGCTTGCGAGTCGTGCTCTCGGGACTGGGCGGCGACGAAGTGTTCTGGGGATATCGGCACATCCGCTTCGCCGGTGCGCTTGCCGAAGTCTGCCGCCTCCTGTCGTCCCTTCCCGTGGGCGCCCGCCACCGACTCGCCAGGCTCGCGGCGGCGAGCGCACCGCTCCTTCCCCTCGGCCTCGACCGGGCCGCGTATCTCGGGACGCCGACCATGGCGAACGTCTACCTCTTCGTTCGGGGGCTCTTCAATCCGGGCCAGGTGAAGCGGCTTCTGGGGCTCGCGTCGGACGAGCCGGACGCGACGTCCTTCCCACCGACCCAGAAGACCCACGGCGGGATGCGTGAGGCTCTCACGAGGCTCGATATCTCGCACTATCTCGGTCACCAGCTCCTGCGGGATGGGGACATGATGAGCATGGCCCACTCCATCGAGATGCGCGTCCCCTATCTCGACCACCGCCTCGTGGCGCACGTGCTCTCGCTGCCTGCCCGCTTCAAGCTCGATCCGGAGCGTCCCAAGCCGCTCCTCCTCGATGCGACGGATGGTCGGATTCCTCGCGCCGTCTGGAATCGCCCCAAGATGGGGTTCACCTTTCCGATGGCGCGATGGATGCGGCAGCGAGAGCCAGAACTGCGTGCGGCCACTCTCGAGAGCAAGCTCCTCAATCCTCGCGCCGTCGAGCGGGTGTGGGATGGTTTCTGCGGCGGGCGCGATGAATGGTCGCGCCCATGGGCCCTCTACGTGTTGAGCCAGTTCGAGACGGGTGCACACGAGCTGGCGGCGTCGAGCACAAGGTAGCCCTCCGGCCCGTGCCCGTGATACCAATTCAGCCGTAAGCGTGACCGGCATCCAACCCGCCAGAACCCCGACATCTGGCGGGATCTCCGGTGAGGCCGAGATGTTCATACTACACTGGCGTCATGCGCTCGCTCGTGGCGGCCGTCGTCGCGTTGTTGCTGTTCGTTCCGTCCGCGGGCGCCGCCGAGCGCGTCGTGGTGGCATTCGGTGACAGCCTCACCGCGGGCCTCGGCGTGACGCCGGAGAATTCCTACCCCGCGCGGCTTCAGGCCAAGCTGCGCGCCGAGGGCTACGACTACCGCGTGGTCAATGCCGGCGCCTCGGGCGATACGACGGCGGGCGGGCTCAGGCGCGTGGATTGGGCGCTCAAGAACAAGCCCGATGTCGTCATCGTGGCCCTCGGGGCCAACGATGCCCTCCGCGCCCAGGACCTCGCCTCGGTGCGGAGCAACCTCGACGCCATCGTCGCGCGGTTTCAGAAGGCGGGAGCGAAAGTGCTGCTGGCCGGGATGGAAGTGCCGCCCAACTACGGCGCGCGCTACGCGGGGGAGTTCCGCAGGCTCTACGTCGAGGTGGCGCGCAAGCGCGGCGTGGCCTTCATGCCATTCCTGCTCGACGGCGTCGCAGGCAATCCCGCGCTCAATCAACCCGACGGCATCCATCCCACCGCCGAGGGCTACGGCATCATCGTCGATCGCCTCTGGCCCTACCTCCAGCCTCTCCTGACCCGCTAGGAGGCGCTTACCTTAGCCGGCGACGAAAAAACTCGCGGGCTTTTTCAGCCGCCCGCAGGTTAGTCGCGGCGGCTGCCCATGAAGCGGAGAAGGAAGAGGAAGAGGTTGATGAAGTTGAGGTAGAGCGACAGGGCCCCCAGGACGGCGTACGAACGAAGCTTGTCCTCGGGGATCGACGTGGCCATCTGGCGAAGTCGCTGGGCGTCCCAGGCCGTGAGGCCCGTGAACACGATGACTCCGACCACGGAGATCAGGAACTCGAGGGCGGCATTCCTCCAGAACATACCCACCACCGAGGCGAGCACGAGGCCGATGAGCCCCATGAAGACGAACTGGCCCATCCCGGCGAGGCTCCGCGAGGTCGTGGTGCCGTAGAGGGCGAGGGCGCCGAACATTCCCGCCGTCACCACGAAGGTGGTGGCGATGGAGGCGCCCGTGTACGCGAGGAGGATCACGGACAGGGTCACCCCGGTGAGCGCGGAGTAGAGAACGAAGAGACCGGTCGCCGTGCCCGGCGCCAGACGATCGACGCGAGCGGAGAGGAAGAAGACGACGCCGAGCTGGGCGAGGAAGAGGCCCAAGAAGAGGAAGTGATTCGAGACCAGGGCCCCGATGAGGGCAGGGGACGCCGCGATCGTGTATGCCACGAAGGCGGTGATGGCGAGACCCACGAACATCCACCCATAGACCGCGCGAAGGAAGGTGGTGACGCGCTCGGCCGCGGCGGCGGATGTCGGGAACGCAGATGCTCGGTCCAGTGGTTCCATAGCGTACCCCCTTTGCACGGCAAGGATACAGCATGACGGGGCCGCCGCGGGCAGTTGATTCGAACGGCGCTATCGCCTACCATGACCACGTTGCCGTCCCGACCGTGAAGCGCACCGCCACCCCAGCAGGGGGTCCCATGGCCACACCGTCCCAGGGCTTTTCTCTGGATGCGAAGTTCACGCGGGAGTCTGGGCGTATCTTTCTTTCGGGCATTCAGGCCCTCGTCCGGCTCCCCCTCGACCAGCATCGGGCCGACAAGCGCCGCGGGCTCCGCACCGCCACCTTCATCTCCGGCTATCGCGGGTCGCCCCTGGGCGGATTCGACCAGACACTGGAGCGTGAGCGCGAGCTCCTCGAGGCCCACCACGTCGTGTTCTCCTCCGGCCTCAACGAGGATCTCGGAGCCACCGCGGTGTTCGGCAGCCAGATGGTCGGGCTCTTCCCGCGCCCGAAGTACGACGGCGTGCTCGGCATGTGGTACGGCAAGGCCCCCGGGGTGGACCGGACGGGCGACGCCTTCAAGCACGCGAACTACGCGGGCGTGGGCAAGAACGGGGGCGTGCTGGCCCTCGTGGGCGACGATCCCGTGTCCAAGTCGTCGACGCTGCCCAGCCACTCGGAAGTCGCGCTCTACGATGCGCTCATGCCCACGATCTTTCCCGGCAATGTCCAGGAAATCCTCGACCTGGGCCTGCACGGTTTCATGCTCTCGCGGGTCTCCGGGCTCTGGGTGGGGATGAAGATCGTCACCAATGTCGCTGACGAGGCAGGCACGGCCGAGGCCTCTCCCGAGCGCGTGAGCCCCATCATCCCGACCATAGAGCTGGATGGCCGGCCATTCGAGCACCTGATCAACGTCAACCTGATCCCGCCCTATGGCCTGGACATGGAGCGGACGCTGCATCACGCGCGGCTCGAGCTGGCGAAGCTCTACGCCTACCAGAACAAGCTCAACCACATCACCGTGCCCACCCCGGACGCCTGGCTCGGCATCATGACCACGGGCAAGACCTACTACGACGTCCGGCAGGCTCTCGTCGAGCTCGGTCTGGGCGACGAGGATCTGCGCCGTCACGGCATCCGCATTCTCAAGATGGGCATGCTCTTCCCCATGGAGCCGCGGGTCGTGCGCGATTTCGCCCAGGGCCTCGAGGAGATTCTCGTGGTCGAGGAGAAGCGGGCCTTCATCGAGATGTTCGCCAAGGACATTCTCTACGGCATGCCGGACCGGCCCCGCATCGTGGGCAAGCGCGACGAGGAGGACCGGCTCCTCGTCCCTATCGTGGGCGAGCTCGACCCCGACACGATCGCGCACGCCCTCGCGAAGCGCATCGCGCGCAAGATGCGGGTGGATTCCGTCGAGGCGCGCATTCGCCACATCGACGAGCTGAAGCATCGGCCGAAGCCGCTGTCCCTGGCCCGCACCGCCTATTTCTGCTCGGGCTGCCCACACAACCGCTCCACGGTGGTGCCCGAGGGATCGGTGGCCGCCGCGGGCATCGGATGTCACGGCATGGCCATGGGCATGGACCGCGGCATCATCGGGGTCACCCACATGGGAGCCGAGGGCGCGCAGTGGATCGGAATCTCGCCCTTCACCGAGACCTCGCATCTCTTCCAGAACATCGGCGACGGCACCCTCTTCCACTCCGGCAGCCTCGCCATCAACTACGCCATCGCGGCCGGCGTCAACATCACCTACAAGATTCTCTACAACTCGGCGGTGGCCATGACGGGGGGCCAGGATGCGGCGGGGGCCTTGCCGGTGCCCGCCCTCACGCGGCGCCTCGAAGCCGACGGGGTGAAGCGGATCATCATCACCACCGACCATCCCGAGAACTACAAGGGCGTGACTCTCGCCGGCAACTGCGAGGTCTGGCACCGCGACCGTCTCCTCGAAGCCCAGTCGGTGCTCGCGGCGGTGCCCGGCGTCACCGCGCTCATCCACGATCAGCAGTGCGCGGCCGAGAAGCGGCGTCTGCGCAAGCGGGGCCGGCAGGCCGATCCGCAGACGCGTGTGTTCATCAACGAAGCCGTCTGCGAGGGCTGCGGCGATTGCGGCAAGAAGTCGAACTGCCTCTCCGTGCAACCGGTGCAGACGGAGTTCGGGAGGAAGACGCAGATCCACCAGTCCTCGTGCAACAAGGACTACTCGTGCCTGCTCGGTGACTGCCCGTCCTTCCTGACCATCGAGCCCATCGGGGAGCCGGCGAAGCGGCAGAAGCGCCTCACCCCGCTCGAGGCTGATCTGCCCGAGCCGGTGCTGCGGGTGCCGCGCGACGGCTTCGCCCTGCACATGATGGGCATCGGCGGTACGGGCGTGGTCACCGTCAATCAGATCCTGGGCACGGCTGCCATGCTGGACGGACGTGAGGTGCGCGGGCTCGACCAGACGGGGCTATCCCAGAAGGGCGGTCCCGTGGTTTCCGACCTGCGCATCGACTCCCGGCCCATCGAGGTCTCCAACAAGGTCTCGGCGGGCGGCGCCGATCTCTACCTGGGCTTCGACCTTCTCGTGGCGACCGATCCTGTCAACCTCGACAAGGCCGAGTCCGGCCGCACGATCGCCGTGGTTTCGACGAGCAAGATCCCGACCGGCCGCATGGTCGTGGACACGTCGCTCGAATTCCCCGAGCTCGGCGGCACCCTCATGAGCATCGACCGGGTCACGCGCAAGGACGCCAACGTCTATCTCGACGCGCAGGCTATGGCCGAGGGGCTCTTCAACGACCACATGGCGACCAACTTCATCATGGTAGGCGCCGCCTATCAGGCGGGCGCGCTGCCCATCAGCGCGGACTCGCTCGAGCAGGCGATCCGGCTCAACGGGGTCAGCGTGGACATGAATCTGCTCGCCTTCCGCTGGGGGCGCATGGCCGTGGTGGATGCCCGGCGTGTCGAGTCCGCGGTGGACACCGCCACGGGCAGGGTCGAGGCCCCGCGCGCGCTGTCCGCCGAGGCGCAGGCTCTGGTGGACGCGACGGGAGCGCAGGGCGAGCTCCGGCGGCTCCTCGAGATCCGCGTTTCCGACCTGATCGCCTACCAGGACGCCGGCTATGCGCGGCAGTACACCGACTTCGTCTCACGGGTTTCGCGGGAGGAGGGGCAGAAGACGCCGGGCCGTACCGGCCTCTCCGAGGCGGTGGCGCGGCACCTCTTCAAGCTCATGGCCTACAAGGACGAGTACGAAGTGGCGCGCCTGCACCTGGGGGCCGCGCTCCAGGCCGAGCTCCACGCCCGATTCGGGCCGGCCGTGCGCTACTACTGGCACCTGCATCCCCCCCTCCTGCGTGCCCTCGGGCTCAAGAAGAAGATCCGCCTCGGCTCCTGGTTCAAGCCGGTGTTCTCCGCGCTCTCGTCCTTGAAGGGACTCCGCGGCACGGCTTTCGACGTCTTCGGCTACGCCCGCGTGCGCCGCGAAGAGCGCGCGCTCATCGGGGAATACCGCGCGCTCATCGAGCGCGCGCTCGCCGGGCTGGCCCCCGCCCGCCACGACGCGGCCGTCGCCCTCGCCGATCTGCCCGACCTGATCCGCGGCTACGAGGACATCAAGCTCGACAACGTGAGACAGTTCCGCGCCCGCGCGGCCGAGCTCGCCGCCCGGCTCGGCTGAGTGCCTGCCTCGATCCACACGGTGAGACGTCACGCATGACGCGAATCCTGCGTGCCATCATCGCGACGGTCGTCATGAGTGGCTGCACGACGGCCACCATGGATTCGCCGCCCCTTCGTGGCCAGGCCATGCTCAGAGACAAGACCGGCCAGCAAGTCGGGCTCGCCACCTTGACCGAGCAGGTCGAGGGGGTGCGCATCGAGATCTCGGGCACGGGTTTTCCCCCAAGGGCCAAGGGCCTGCACATCCACGCGGTGGCCAAGTGCGACCCGCCCGACTTCGTGTCCGCGGGCGCCCACTTCAATCCCACGGGCGAGAAGCACGGCCGGCTCAACCCCGAGGGCGCGCATGCGGGCGACCTGGCCAACCTCGTGGTGACCGGAGCCGGCACGGCGAGCCTCGACGCCATCACGAAGGCGGTAACGCTCAGACCCGGAGTGCCCGGCTCGCTCTTCGGCGAGAGTGGCACGAGCCTCGTCGTCCATGCCCAGGCTGACGACGAGAAGACGGATCCCACCGGCAATAGCGGCGAGCGGATCGCCTGCGGCGTCATCACACGTAGTTAGTCACTCCATTCGAGACTCCTCCGCCATGACCGCTGCCGACGACCACGCGCCGCCTTTGCCGGAGGCGAAGGACACGCCGCCGGACGGAAGGCGGGCGGTGGTGGTCGGGCTCGCGATTGGACTCGTGCTGTGCCTGCTCCTGGCCGTCGGCGTCGCCTTGCTGGCCCGCAAGCAGATCGGCGAGCTGACGCGCGAGCGGGACGCGGCGAGGGGCGAGCTCCAAAAGGCCACGGCCGAGAACGCGGCCAGGATGGAGCGGTTCATTCTGGCCGCCCGCCTCGAGCTTGCCGAGCTGGCCCATCTGCTCGTGGTGGCCCGGCAGGACCCGAACACCGGGAGAGACATCAGCGATCCCGTGCTGCCGGCCTCTCTCGCGGGCAAGCGTCGGGCCGCGCTGGCTGCGGCCTTCGAGCTCAAACAGGCGAAGGTGCCCTTCAGGTGGGGCGGCCGGAGGAAGGAGGACGGGGTCGACTCCGTGGGCTTCGCGGCGCTCGCCCTGGCGGAGGCGGGTATGCTCCTGAGGCCTGACGTCCTCACGTCGAAAGGCCTCCAGAATCTGCTCAACGTGAAGACGGAAGGCGAGCCACAGCCGGGCGACATTCTTTTCTTCGACAGCGGCATCGTCATGCTCTACCTGGGCGGCGACAATGCCGTGGGCATGCTGCCCGAGGGCGCCGTCACCAAGGGCGGTGTGATCAAAGGGAAGGGCATCGGGTTCAAGTACCTCGGATACGGGACCATCAGATACGACTAGGCAGATACGACTAGGCAGATACGACGAGGAGAGAGACCATGAGCAAGACCCTGCGTAGGGATTTCCACCGCCACCCCGAGCTGTCCTTCGAGGAGCGCCGCACGAGTGAGGTCATCGCCGAGCGCCTGCACGCGGCGGGGCTCGAAGTGCGCACAGGCATGGCCAAGACCGGTGTGGTCGGGGTCTTGCGAGGCGACCGGCCCGGCCGCACCGTCGCCTGGCGGGCGGACATCGACGCCTTGCCGCTGACCGAGACGCTGGAGGCTCCGTTCGCGTCGGGCGCCCCCGGCGTCATGCATGCCTGCGGCCACGACGGGCACACCGCCATTGCCATCACGCTGGCCGAGATCTTCGCGGGGCGCCGGCGCGAGCTGCCGGGCACCGCCGTCTTCCTCTTCCAGCCCGCCGAGGAAGTGCTGGGAGGGGCCAAGCCCATGATCGAGGCGGGGGTGCTCGACAATCCCCGCGTGGAGCAGATCTACGGTCTCCACCTCACAACCACCGCCCCCGCGGGATATGTGACGGCGCGGCCGGGCCCGGCCATGGCCTCGGCCGACGGCTTCACCGTGGAGGTGCGTGGACGCGGCGGCCACGGCGCGATGCCTCATCTCTCCGTCGATCCCATCACCGCCGCCGCCAATATCCTCCTCGGCATGCAAAATCTCGTGTCGCGCGAAGTCCCCGCGCAGAAGACCGCCGTCCTCACCATCGGGCAGCTGGTCTCGGGGACCAAGTCCAACATCATTCCGGATCGCGCGCTCATGACGGGAACGCTGCGCGCCTTCGACGAGGGCGTACGCCGGCAGGTCCTGAGCCGTCTCCAGGACTACGTCTCCCACATCGGCCAGGCCTACCGGACGGAGGCGAGCCTCAAGGTCGACCTCGGGTCCTGTCCCACCGTGGTCAACCACCAGGCCGAGACGGACTTCATGATGCGCGCGGCGGCGCTCGAGATCGGCGAAGACGCGGTGGGCGAAGGCAAACTGGTCATGGCCAGCGACGATATGAGCCTTTTTCTCCAGGCCCGGCCCGGCTGCTATTTCCGGGTCGGGATCGGCCAGCCCGATGGCCGCCCTCGCCCGCACCACGCCCCCGAGTTCGAGATGAACGAGGCGGGCCTGCCCCCGGGCCTCCGCGTCGCCCTCGGCGTAATGATCAGAGCCCTCGCCAGCTAGGACGGTCAGGCGGTCGAGAAGGGCCCAGCTGCGAGGCGGCGGCCGGGGGTCGTACGCGAGGCGTACTCTCTGACGAGCATGTCGCGCGGCGGAATCTCCCCGCGCCAGTAGCGCTCGGACAAATCGAGGATGTCGCCCATGTGCGGCGGACGCTAACACACACAATCGCGGGCAGCAATCGCGAGCCTCCGCCCCCGCCCCCATTGACAGGAGGGAGGATTCGGGGATAATCGGGCAACCTCGCAGCCCGCGAGCGCGCCTCGTCCTTGTCGCAGCGCAGCGGAGGACAGACCATGACCCGCTCCCGAGCGTACGCCGTCGCCCTTGTGGCCGCCGTGGCGATTGCCGCGACCACGCAGGCGGCGGCTCAGCCTCCGACCGGCACGGCGCCGACCGGCCAGTTGACCTGGGGCGTTCACACCACGCTGGCGCCGACCTGGTTCGATCCGGCCGAGACGTCGGGCATCATCACGCCTTTCATGGTGCTCTATGCGCTCCACGACGCCCTCGTGAAGCCCATGCCGGGCAATGCCATGACGCCTTCCCTCGCCGAGTCGTGGAGCGCGTCCAAGGACGGGCTCAGCTATGAGTTCGTCCTTCGCAAGGGCGTCAAGTTCCACAACGGCGACGTCATGACGGCGGAGGACGTCAAGTTCTCCTTCGAGCGCTACCGGGGTGCCTCCTCCACGGACCTCAAGGCCAAGGTGGCGCGCGTGGAGGTGCTGGACCCCCACCGCGTCCGCTTCACCCTCAAGCGACCGTGGCCGGACTTCATGACCTTCTACGCGACGCCGGCCACGGGCGCCGCCTGGATCGTGCCGAAGAAGTACGTGGAGAAGGTAGGGGAGGACGGCTTCAAGAAGGCGCCCGTGGGCGCGGGGCCGTACCGTTTCGTCTCGTTCAAGCCGGGCGTGGAGCTCACGCTCGAGGCCTTCGACGGGTACTGGCGCAAGACGCCGACCGTCAAGACGCTGCTCTTCCGCGTGATCCCCGACGAATCGACCCGGCTTGCCGCCTTGAAGCGGGGCGAGGTGGACATCGCCTATAGCATCACGGGGCCGCTGGCCGAGGAGCTCAAGCGCACACCGGGCTTGACGTTGACGCCCACCTTCTTTCCGTTCACCATCTGGATCGTGTTCACCGAGCAGTGGGATCCCAAGTCGCCCTGGCACGACAGGCGCGTGAGGCTGGCGGCGAACCTCGCCATCGACCGCCAGAGCATCAACCAGGCCGCGTATCTCGGCTACTCCAAGCTCGCGTACAGCTTCGTTCCCCAGGGCATGGAGTACTTCTGGGCGCCGCCGCCCTATCCCTATGACCCCAAGCGCGCGAAACAACTCCTGGCCGAGGCCGGCTACCCCAACGGTTTTGATGCGGCCGACTTCTCGGCCGAGGCGGTGTACGGCGCCGCCATCGGTGAGCCGGTGGTCAATTATCTGCAGGCCGTCGGCATCCGCCTCAAGCTGCGCCTGCTGGAGCGCGCGGCCTTTTACCAGGAGCTGGGCGAGAAGAAGCTCCGCCCCGTCGTCCAGAACGGCAGCGGGGCGCCGGGCAATGCCCCCACGCGCATCGAGGTCAACGCGGTCACCGGTGGGCGCTACGCGTACGGCGCCTACCCCGACATCGACGGGCTCTTCTCTGAGCAGGCGAACGAGATGAACCCGCGCGTGAGGCAGCAGCTCCTGTTCAAGATCCAGGAGATGATCCACGAGCGCGTCATGTTCGGGCCGGTGATCGAGCCCGCTTTCCTCAACGGCGTCGGGCCGCGTCCGGCAGTCAGCGGCCTGGGTCTCATCAAGAATCACGCCTACTCGGCGCCCTACGAAGACCTCAAGCTCAAGCCACGGCCATGAAGCGTTTCATCCTCAAGCGGCTGGGCTACGCGGTGCTCTCGCTCCTGCTGCTCTCGCTGATGATCTTCCTGTTCGTCCGGCTGATGGGTGACCCCGCCGTGCTCTTGGTGGAGCCGGGAGCGAGCAAGGCCGACCTGCAGGCGATCCACGCCCAACTCGGTCTCGACCAGCCGATCTGGGTCCAGTACGGCAAGTTCATGTCGAGCCTGGTGCGCGGGGATCTCGGGCAATCGTTCTACTACCGCACGCCGGTTCTCGAGCTGTACCTCTCCCGGCTGCCGTACTCGCTCCTGCTCGCGGTCGCCGCCATGGCGTTCTCGCTCCTGGTCGGGATCCCGAGCGGCATCCTGGCCGCCGTGCGGGTGAATCAATGGTGGGACAACGCCGGGAAGATCTTCTCGCTGCTCGGGCTGTCGCTACCGTCCTTCTGGGTCGGCCTGGTCATGATCCTGTTTTTCTCGGTATACCTCGGCTGGCTGCCGTCTTCCGGCTCGGGCACGGCGCTGCACGTCGTCATGCCGGCCTTCGCCCTCGGCTGGTACTTCGCCGCGGCGCACATGCGGCTCACCCGCTCCTCCATGCTCGAGGTGCTGGGGTCCGAGTACGTCAAGCTCGCCCGGCTCAAGGGGCTATCCGAGGCGCTCGTCATCGGCAAGCACGCCTTCAAGAACGCCCTCATCCCCGTGCTGACGCTGGCCGGCATCAACCTGGTCATCATGGTCAACGTGGCGGTCGTCGTGGAAACGGTCTTCGCGTGGCCGGGGGTCGGCCGGCTGCTGTACGAGGGCATTGCCTTCCGGGACTTCCCCGTGGTCCAGGCCACCGTCCTCATCGGCGGGGCGATGATCGTGATCGTCAACTTCCTCGTGGACATCCTTTACGCGGTGATCGACCCCCGCATCCGCTATGAAAGGTAGGACGCCATGAATGGCAGCCGAGCCGCTTCGCTGACCGTCGCGTGGCGCTTTGCCGCGCTCCACATCGAAGGCTTTCCCTGGATTCCCTCGGCCATCCTCTGCACCATCGCGCTGGTGGCAATCTTCGCCAACGTGCTGGCCCCTTACAACCCCGAGATCGGCGTGCTCGGCGACCGCTTCCGTCCTCCGGCGTGGCAGTACGGCGGCAGCGAGGCTCATCTGCTCGGTACCGATCATGTCGGGCGCGACGTGCTGTCGCGCCTCATCTTCGGCACCCGCGTCTCCGTGGTCGTGGGCTTCACCGCCGTCATCGTGGCCGGCCTCCTCGGCACCACGCTGGGCATCCTGTCCGGCTACCTCGGCGGCTGGGTGGATCAGGTGATCATGCGCGTCACGGACACCTGGCTGGCGATACCGGCGCTGACCTACGCGATCTTCCTCGCCGCGGTGGTGGGTCCCAGCCAGTGGAACATCGTCATCATCCTGGCCCTCGTTTACTGGACGCGCTATGCTCGCGTCATCCGCGGCGAGGTTCTCTCGCTCCGGGAGCGCGACTTCGTGCGCCTTGCCATCGTCGCGGGATGCTCGAAGAAGACGATCATGCGGCGTCACATCCTGCCCAATGTGCTGAATTCCGCCATCGTGCTCGGCACCCTCATGCTGGGCGTCGTCGTCGTTACCGAAGCGGCGCTGTCTTTCCTCGGTGTCGGCGTGCCGCCGCCCAAGCCCGCCTGGGGGCTCATGCTGGCCGACGGCAAGAAGGGGCTCATGGCCGGCTACTGGTGGCTGACCGTCCTGCCGGGGCTCTGCATCATGCTTATGGTGCTCTCCGCTAATCTCTTGGGCGACTGGCTCCGCGTCAAGCTCGATCCGCAGCTCCGCCAATTGTGAGCGCGCTCCTCGAGGTGTCCGGGCTGTCGACCCAGTACGTGGGCGCGCGCGGCACCCGTGTGACGCGCGCGGTGGACGACGTCTCTTTCACCCTCGAGGCGGGCCGGACGCTCGGGATCGTGGGGGAGTCGGGCTCGGGCAAGACCACGCTGGCCCTCACCCTGATGCGGCTCCTGCCCCCGGCGGCGCGAATCGCCGCGGGCTCCGTGCGCTTCGAAGGGGAGGATCTGCTGTCGAAGTCCGAGGCCCAGATGCGCGCCATTCGCGGCAAGCGCATGGCCATGATCCTCCAGGATCCCATGGCCTCGCTCAACCCGCTCTTCACGGTGGGCGATCAGATCGCCGAGACGCTGCGGGCGCATGAAACGACAACGAGGCGCGCCGCCTGGGGGCGGGCCCGGGGGCTGCTCGCGGCCGTGAATATCGCGGCGCCGGAGCGGCGGGTGGGCGAGTACCCGCACGAGCTGTCGGGCGGGATGCGCCAGCGTGTGGTCGGCGCCATCGCCATCTCCTGCGGGCCCCGGCTCCTCATCGCCGACGAGCCGACTACGAGTCTCGACGTGACGATACAGGCGCAGTATCTCAAGCTGCTGGGGGACATCCAGCGTGAGCATGGGCTCGCCATGATCTTCATCACCCACAACCTCGGCATCGTGGCGCGGATGTGCGATCAGGTCGCGGTCATGTACGGCGGCCGCCTGGTCGAGGCGGGCCCGGTGCGCACCATCTTCAATGAGCCGGCCCATCCCTATACGCGTGCGTTGATCGAATCCATTCCGAAGTTCGGCGATGCCACGGAGCGCCTCATGGCCATCGAGGGCCAGCCGCCTGATCCCTCTGCGCTGCCTCCGGGCTGCGCCTTTCATCCGCGCTGCCCGCTGGTGGTGGACCGCTGCCGCGCCGAGGCCCCACCGGAAAGCCGCGTGACCGCACAACACCGCACGCGTTGCTGGATGGCTGCTCCGGCTCCCGCCGGCGCCCTCAAAGGATGACGCCGCTCCTCGAGGCCCGCGGCCTCACCAAGCACTTTGCCGTGGGCCGCGGGCTTCTGGGACGCGGCGGCGGCGTGGTGCGTGCCGTGGACGACATCGGCTTCACCATCGAACCGGGCCGCACCCTGGGCGTGGTCGGGGAGAGCGGCTGCGGCAAGACCACTACGGCCAAGCTCGTGCTACGGCTCGAGAAGCCGACGGCGGGGCAGATTCTCTTCGAGAACGAGGATGTGGCGGGGCTCGAAGGCGACGATCTGCGCCGGTACCGGAAAAGTGTCCAGGCGGTGTTCCAGGACCCGTACGCCTCGCTCAACCCTCGGATGCGAGTGGACGCCATCATCGCCGAGCCGCTCATTACGCACGAGCGCCTCGATGCCCCGGCCGTCGCCGCACGCGTCGCGGGGCTCCTCGACGTGGTTGGGCTGCCCGCGCGGTCGCGGGACCTCTTTCCCCACGAGTTCTCGGGCGGCCAACGCCAGCGCATCGCCATCGCCCGCGCGCTGGCGCTCTCGCCGCGCCTGGTCGTCCTTGACGAGCCGGTGTCGGCCCTCGACGTCTCGATACGCGCGCAGATCCTGAACCTCCTGCGCGACCTCCAGCGGGAGCTAGGGCTCGCCTACCTCTTCATCGCCCACGATCTGGCGGCCGTGGCCCACATGAGCCACGTGATCGCCGTCATGTACCTCGGCCGCATCGTCGAGATCGGCGACGCGGCGCAGGTGGCGTTGGCCCCTCAGCATCCCTATACGCAGGCGCTCTTCGCGGCGGCGCTGCCCGCGCACCCGGATGAGCGGCGTGAGGACGTCGTGCTGGCGGGGGAAGTGCCGAGCCCGCTGAACCCGCCCACGGGCTGCCGCTTCCACCCGCGCTGCCCGAAGGTGATGGCCCACTGCTCAGAGCATGAGCCCAAGCTCAAGCTCACCGGAGGACGAGAGGTCGCCTGCCACCTCTACTAGCTTGACCCGCGTCCCGAGCCCCGCTCGCGCAACCGGACGGTTGGCGTCGGGGGTGGGGGGTGCGCTCCCCAGACCCGTATCTTCTGCGTATAGTCGAAGTCGCAAACGCAAATCTCGTGGCGGGCCAGAGACTCCACAACGGAATGCCACTCAGCGTGGTCTGGGGAGCGCACCCCCCACCCCCGACGAGAGGCCCCGTCCGCCTCGCGCTCTGTACGCTCGTGAAGGGTGCAGGCTAGCCTTGACAGCCCGCCGCCCTGAGACGAGTATCGTGTCCGTTTGCTGCACACGGCCCGCCCAGAGAGGAGATGCGCGCTTCCCATGGACCTGGAGCTGAAGGACAAGGTGGCCATTGTCGGCGGAGGGAGCAAGGGCCTGGGGCGGGCCTGTGCCGATGTGCTGGCGGAAGAAGGCGCCAAGGTCGCCGTATGCAGCCGGACGCAGTCGGAGCTCGAGCGCGCCGCCCAGGCGATTCGTGACTCGACCGGCGCCGAAGTCCTGGCTCTGGCCGGGGATCTCGACAAGCCCGAGACGGCCCGGGACCTGGTCGCCGCCACCGTGGAGCGGTTCGGTCGTCTCGACATCCTCGTCAACAACTCCGGGGGCCCACCGCTGGCCCGTGCCCTGAGCGCCACGGAAGAGCAGTGGGCGACGGCGGTGCAGCGGTCCCTGATCTTTTTCGCGCGCATGTCGCGGGAAGCGGTGCCCCACATGAAGCGGCAGGGCGGTGGTCGCATCATCAATGTCCTCGCGAGCACGGTGTATCAGCCCATTCCCAACCTCGCCCTGTCGGGCGCCACCCGCATGGGCGTGGTGGCCTTCGCCAAGAGCCTCGCCGACGAGGTGGGACGTGACGGCATTCGCGTGAACAACGTGTGCCCCGGCTCGATCCTGACCGAGCGCATGCTGTCGAACGTGACGGCCCGCGCCAAGGAGCTCGGCATACCGGTGGAAGATGCGCTGGCCCAGCGAGCCACGGAGACCGCGGTGGGACGCATCGGGGATCCGAGGGACATGGCGTATCTCGTAGCGTTTCTCGCTTCCGGCAAGGCCTCCTATATCACGGGGACGACCATCCTCGTCGATGGCGGTCTCGTGCGCTCGGTCCTCTAGCCAATGGCCCGGATCACGGACGTCGAGGCGGCCCTCGAGAGAGAAGCGGAGTGGCTGCACCGCTTCGCCGCGCATGTGATGGAGCACACCGTCCAGTGCGAGAAGACACTGGGGGCGCTCCGCGGGCAGAGGACAGAAGGACGGCGAATCGTGCGACGGCTGACCGGGCTCCTTGACGAAATCGAGGGCCACGGAGGGCGCGCGGAGGCGCGCGAGATCGAGCAGCGGCTCCTGGAGCGCGCCGGCTCGATGGCCGCGGCCTGATCGTCCCGCCCCATGCCGGCGCGCACGGGCACGGAGTTCCTCGACGGGCTCAAGGACGAACGCCAGATCTGGGTCGGCGCGGACCGGGTACGCGATGTCGCGGCGCATCCGGCCTTCGCGGGCGCCGCGCGCTCGATGGCGGCCCTGTTCGACCTGCAGCACGAGGCCGCCGCGGTCTGTCTCATGCCGGATCCCGGGACGGGGGAGCCGATCAGTGTCAGCCATATCATTCCGCGCTCCCGCGGCGACCTCGAGCGGCGGCACGCCTGCCTCGAGCGCTTGGCGGAGTTCAGCGTGGGCATCATGGGCCGCACGCCCGACTATCTCAACGTGACGCTGGCCGGGTTCGCGGGACGGGCCGACGAGTGGGGAGCCCACGGCAATGATCACGGGGCGGAGAACCTGGTCGCCTTCCAGAAGGAGGCGGCGCGACGCGATCTCTCGCTCACCCATACCATCGTCCAGCCCACCATCGACAAGTCCCGCGGCGACGTGCCGGGCCCCGGCGACGAGGTCGCCCTCCACAAGGTGGGGGATACCGCCCACAGCATCGTGGTGCGCGGCGCGCGCGTCCTCGCCACCCTCGCGCCCTTCTCCGACGAGCTGTTCGTGTATCCGGGAGCTCCTCTGGCGCCGGGCACCGACGCCTACGCCCTCGCCTTCTCCATCCCCATGGCCACGCCAGGCCTCAAGTTCGTCTGTCGGGACAGCTACAGCGTGGCCGGCAACGTCTTCGATCATCCGCTGTCGAGCCGCTTCGACGAGCAGGACGCCTTCGTGATCTTCGACGATGTGGAGGTGCCGCGGGAGCGTGTCTTCATCGACGCCAATACGGCCGTCTACAACAGCGTGATGACCACGGGCTGGATGCCGAACATCATGCAGCAAACCTCCATCCGCGCCCAGACGAAGCTCGAGTTCGCGTGGGGGCTGGCCACCCAGATGGCGGAGGCGATCAACGCGGGGTCGGGCACGGGAGCGGAGATGCTCGGAGAGATCTGGAGCTATGCGGAGATGACGCGGGCGGGCGTGCACTCCGCCGAGCAGGAGGCCTCCGACTGGGGCCACGGCGTGTGGTTTCCCGACGGCCGGCCCTTCCGCGCCCTGCGCGGATTGCTTCCGCTCTGGTTCCCCCGCGTGAACGAAATCATTCGCCTGCTCGGGTCGCACAACCTGCTCGCCGCGCCGACCTCGGCCCAGCTCGCCGACCCGACGCTGCGCCCGCTCATCGATCGCTTGCTGCACGGAGCCAAGGGCACCACCGCCGAGCGCCGCGCGCGCATTTTCCGCCTCGCATGGGATTTCACGGGCAGCGCGCTGGCCAGTCGCGGTGAGCAGTACGAGCGCTTCTATCTCGCCTCGAGCGGGCGCGCCTTCATTCGCGCCCAGACCTACGCCGCGCCGGACCGGGCGCGGCGGCTCCTCGATCGCTTCCTGAAGGAGGAGCTCGCGTGACGGGGGCGGCGGGAAGACTCCCGGAAGGGGCTGGACGCCGCCGGGTCGTTTGCCTACACTATTATCTCCGCTTGACCCCGCAGCCCAAATAGCGAGGAGGCCGCCATGAGCGACGCCAAGAGTCCCTTCCGCCAGCGCCTGGAAGCCACTGTCCAGGCCAAGCACAGCCGGATGAATCCCTTCACCGAGAAATGGGTCAAGGGAGAGCTGAGCCGCGAGCAGCTCGGCGCCTGGGCTTGCCAGCATTACCAGTACGTCTCGCAGTTCGCGCGATGGTGCGCCGCCGTCTATGCCGAGTGTCCGGACGCGGACGCCCGCGATTTTCTACTCGAGAACATCATCGAGGAGGAGTCGGGGGTCAAGCACGTCGATCTTCTCATCCGCTTCGCCGAGGCATGCGGAGTGAGCGGCAAAGAAGTGGAGACGAAGCAGCAATTGCCCACCACTCGGGGGCTGACCGCCTGGTGCTACGAGACTTCGCAGCGGCCCTTCCACATCGCGGCGGCCGGGCTGCTGGTTGGCCTCGAGTCGCAGGTGCCGGGCATCTACCAGCGCAACCTGCCCCCTCTGAAGACGCTCTATGGATTCAGCGATCACGAAGTCGAATTCTTCGCCATCCACATCGAGGCCGACGAAGTCCACGGCGAGCGGGGCTACCAGATCGTCGAGCGGCACAGCATCACGCCGGAGAAGCAGGCCGAGGCCGTGGACCAGGTGCGGCAGGCCACGGAGATGCGCTGGCAGTACATGACCGGACTCTACCGCGCCTACGTCTTGAAAGAAGGCATGTGAGGAGACGGGAGGAGACGCCGCCGAAGGCGGGTTGAGAGAGCGCATGGAGGTCCGCGCGGCCTCCCTCGCGGAGGTTCCCACGGGCCGTTGCAAGCTGACCGAGGTCAACGGGACGCGCGTGGTGCTGGCCCGCGTCGGGGAGCGGGTATATGCCTGCGCCGACACGTGCTCGCATCGCGGCGGTCCCCTCAGCGAAGGGAAGCTGGCCGGGGCGAGACTGACGTGCCCCTGGCATGGCTGGATGTACGACGTGCGGACCGGGCAGTGCCTCCTCCCCGCCCGCGGCTCGGCCGTCGCCACCTATCCCGTGCGTGTCGAGGGCGGCGAGATCTGGATCGAAGTGCCGTGAAGGCCAGGGGGGAGGGGACGACGGGATGATCACCGTCAAGCGGCTCACGCTGGAGGACGCGCGCATCATCCTCGAGGCGGCGGAGGCCAAGGCCCGGGACATCGGCGCTCTGGAGACCATCTGCGTGTGCGACGACGGGGGCCATCCTATCGCGCTGCACCGGATGACGGGTGCGCGGCTCACCGGGGTGGAGATCGCCATCGCCAAGGCCTTCACCGCGGCCGGGCACCGCCGCGCCACGCACAAATTCAATGCTGCCCCGGGCGGTCCCGCCCTGCCCGGCAACGAGGCCTTCGGCATCCACGCGATGCACCCGGGCAGATTCGCGATCTTCGTCGGAGGTTTCCCCATCGAGGTGGAGGGTGAGGTGGTGGGGGCCATCGGCGTCAGCGGTGGCAACGGCGAGCAGGACTCGCAGGTCGGCGAGGCGGGCATCGCCGCGCTCCTGCGCTCGATCCAGTCCTAGAGTCTCAGTAGCGCGAGCACCCCGGCCGTCGCCATCAGGTTGCCCACGCTGTGCGCGATGATGCCGGGCCAGAGGCTGCCCGTCTTCTCGTAGGAGAGCGCCCACAGCGCGCCGCTCCAAAACACGGCCACGAAGCCGAGCACGCCGTAGCCGTGGGCGACCGCGAAGGCGGCGGCGGAGAGCGTGGCGGCGGGCAGTACCCCGAAGCGCGAGCGCAGCGCCGCGAACAGCACACCGCGGAAGGCCACCTCCTCGCCGAGGGGGGCCCAGATCGCGCTGTCGATGGTCTCGCGCACCACGAGCCCCCACGAGCCCCAGATGAGGTTCTCCTGCAGGCCATCCGCCCAGTGTGAGCTCAGATGGAGAGCATCGAGGGCGGCTCCGATCACCGTCTCACCCGTAAGCTGGAGTCCGACCAGGGCCACCGCCACCCACCCGATGGTGGCCCAGCGCCCTCGGGCCGGCGCGAGCCCGAACGCGTCAGCGAAGGACTGGCCTTTGGCCCGCACATACCAGAATGCGCAGAGCAGGATCGGGGCGATGGCGGCCGGCCCCGTGATACCGTCGAGCGCGCTCTGGTCGGGGATGATCAAGCCGAGGCCCGTACCCAGCGCGAGGAAGCCTAGCGCTCCGCGGATGAACAGTCCATAGCCGTCGCTCAGTGAAAGGTTGCCGAGCATCCGCGCGTCCGCGATACGCAGATCGGCATGGGTGAGTACCATCACGGCCACGCTGGCCAATCCCGCCACGGCCAGCAGCACTCCCACCACCTGCAGCCCGCGCCAGCGATTGAGGATTGCCGCGCCTCGCGTGAGGGTGGCAGATTCTGCCTGCGCGCGCGCCACGGCGTCGCCGGAGCGAAGGGCGAGGCGGGCGACCAGCGTGTCGGCGAACCACCCCGCGGGAAGCTCGTCGCGCGCCTCGGTGATCAGGGCGCGACCCGTCGCGCGGGGGAGCGAGGGTTCCAGATAGGCGGCGGTAATCCACTCCCGGCGTCGCGTCGCCGCCTCGTTGTCGGGCTCCCATTCTTCCACGCCCTCTCGCACCCCGGCGGTCCGCCCCGTCTCTCCAAGAAGAATGAGGCGATTCAGCTCCACGTCGGGTGAGCTCGAGACCTGGGCCAGCTCTTCGTGCCAGCGCACCCAGTCGTCCACGCTCTCGTCGCCTCCCGAGAGAATCGCGTAGAGTTGACGCTCCCACCGGGGCGCCCGGGCCATGGCCCCGCGCATCTCCATGTCGCGCCCGGCGAGACGCTCGAGCGAGTCTTCGGGCCAGCGGAGGTGGTCGAGCGGATCGCCCGTGGTGAGGACGAAGGCGTATCCCACGAGGAGGGCTACGAGCGCGGTGGAGAGCCAGGTCGCCCACGGGTGGAAGAAGGGCCGCATAGGAGGTGCGACCGGATCGGGCGAGAGCGGAACGACGTCGGATTCGAGGCCCGGCATGCGGCGGCAGTATAGCACCGCGCAGCCGCGTCTCTGTCGCCACCCCGTGCGCGTCACCGGAGCGATGTCTTCCGCCCGCTGGAGAACGCAGTAGGGGCACGAACCTATTGACCTGCCTCCGTGGCAGGCATACGATCCGCTCGCTCGTTCTCCGGTGCGCCATGCAGAGCACGGTGGCGCGGGTGGATGGTTGGTGGGGGGAAAATGCGTAGGCGGCTTCTCATGGCAGGGGCGGGAACCGCAGCGAGTCAGAATCTCCTGAGGAGCCTCAAGGCGGCAGATCCGGACCTCTATCTCGCCGGGTGCCACCACGATCGGTTCGTCCTGAGCCTCTGGCCCGGGGATTCGAGTCATCTCGTCCCCCGGTTGACCTCGCCACGCTTCCCGGAGGTGCTGGAGAGCATCATCCAATCAGAAGAGATTGCTCTCGTCATTCCGACGAGCGACGCCGAGGTCGGCGTGGTGTCCGGCGTGAGGGATCAGCTCTCCGGTGCGTGCTTTCTGCCTGACTCCGCGGTGATCGAGTTGTGCCGAGACAAATACGAGACGGCGGCGCGGCTCAGGGCGGCGGGGATCCGAGCGCCGGAGACCCACGCCGTGACCGGGCTCGAGGAAGTCGAGTCCGTCTTCGCGCGCTTTGGCGGCCGGACACCGCTGTGGTGCCGCCCCCGCACGGGGACGTGCGCGCGAGGCGGCGGGGCCGTGCGCACGCCCGACCAGGCCCGACGGTGGATTCGCATGTGGGACGAGATGAGCGGGATTCGCCCGGCGGAGTTTGCGCTCTGCGAGTATCTCCCGGGTCGGGAAGTGCTCTGCCAGAGTCTCTGGCAGGACGGTGTCCTTGTCCTCGCCAATACGTTCGAGCGCATCGCCTACTTCGGGGCAGACAATATTCCCAGCGGAGTGACCTCGCTGTCCTCGCTGGCCAAGACCGTGATAGATCCTCGGGTGGTGAGGGTGTGCGCCCAGGCCATCCGCAGGCCATCCGCGCCATCGCTCCGCGGGCATCCGGGGCCTTCAGCATCGACGTCAAGGAGGACGGGCAGGGGATGCCCCACATCACCGAGATCAATGCCGGCCGCCTGTTCATGGCCATGACCGCGTTCGACTCCGTCCTGAAGCACAGCATGTCGCTGACCTATGTGCGGCTGGGATTGGGTGAGACGGTGGAACTTCGGGAGGAATACGATGCGGTCGAAGGGTACTACATGGTCCGCGACCTCGATGTATTGCCCGGGGTCTTCCACGCCGACGAGCTCATTGGTGGCCACCCCGAATCGCCCTCGTGATGTGAGGGCTTTGCTCGTGGGTGTCCGGATCGCCGGTGTCATCGCTCTCGCCGCCGCCGTGCTCCTTGCCCCCGGCGACGGCGCCCTTGCCCAGCCCGATGCCACGGCCATCGCGTGTTCGGCGATTCCTGGATACCCGGTCGAGGGCCACCCTCCTGTCCGCGACGGCAATGGTCTGTTGGTCCTCCCGCTCGTCCTCCATGTCATGGAGGCCAATGTGCCCTCCGACGACCCGCGCGGGCTGAGCAGCGCCCGTTCGGTGTGGACTCCGGACAAAGTGGATCAGCACTTCGCGCCCGAGCGAGGCCTCGTCAACAGGATCTGGAATACGGCGAGCATCAGGGTGGCCGTGATGCGCGTCGATGCCTGTCCCTATGCCCCGGCCTATCTTCGTCCGGACAAGAAGGCGACGGTCATCGTCCCCGTCCCCGGGGAGGGGCCGGAGTGGGATCGGTATTATCACGAGGTCAACCAGCGGTACAACGCTCGTGACGTGAAGGCTCTGAACGTGTATCTCTGGGTGAAGACGGGGACGGGAGGATCGTCCATCTACTACGGCAGCTCGACCCGACAAGAGACGGCCGCGGTGTGGATCGACATGATGTGTGTATTCCCCGAGAATCCGGCCACTCCGGGAATCGACCACGTCATGCTGCCCCCGACCTGTGCCAGGTTCATCGCCCACGAGATTGGACACGCCCTGACCATGCCGCACACATGCAAGGACGGAAGTCCGCCGCCCGGCCACAAGGATTTCGACTTGACGCCGTGCCCTCGTCAGAATGCCGACCCGACGGTGTCGCTGGAGATCAAGCAGAATTTGATGCGGCCGGACCACGACTTCGAGCATACGCTGCTGACCCGCGACCAGAAGGCTGACACGCAAAATGCCGTAGGGGCCTATCGATGATGGCCGACTACAGGGGGTGACCGATGGGACAGGACAATACCGGATTCGTCGATGCGGGCACGAGGGCCCTCATCATCATCGAAATCCTTGGCACCATGCCCGTCGAGGTGGCCGACGCCTTCGACAGGCAACTCGAGGCTCTCATCGCGGCCTTCGTGGCGGACCACGGGGTGTCCGTCAAGCGGATCGCCACCGGCCACACGGCGCCGCCCAATGAATGACGGGCCCGAAGAGGCGGCCGCGCGCTCAGCGAATCGAGCTGAGCGGAGATCTGGATCGCCGCTCCGCCGAGTGCCTCGCCCTCGAGATTCGGGCACTGGCCAAGCGGCACGGTCTCGAAATTCGAGACGTCAGGTTCGTGACATCTTCACCAGAGACTCTTGAGAGTTGACGCGCCTTCCTCCAGCCAGCCAGGCATGTCCATCTCGCGGAAGCTCCCGACCGCTTCCGTGAGATGGGCCTTTGCCTGTGCGTGATCGCCCCTGGCCAGCCCCAGGAGCCGAGCCCGAGACGGCAGCGCGCAATGAGGGGGCGCATGTGGTGTGCCTCCGCGAGCGATACCGCGCGGAGGTAGTGTCCTTCGGCGGCATCCAGATGGCCCACGCCTCGACGACGCTCGACCTCTCCCAGAAGGTGGCGGGCGTGAGCCTGAGTGCCCTGGTCTTCCTGTCTCTGGCAAAGATCTAGAGCCCGCGCGCCGATCGAGGCGGCCTCGTCGACGAGGCCGGCGCGGAGCTTCCCGTCTCCGAGGCGCAGCATCATCTGGGCGAGGATGGCGACCTGCTTGCGCCCGGTGGCCTGCTGGACGGCCTCTTCGAGCAGCGGCAGGGCTTCGTCCATGCGTCCGAGCATGGCATAGGCGTGACCGAGCTCAGAGTCGATGACAGGCACGTAGACGGGAAGCTCATGCGTTCGGCACACGTCCCGGGCCCGCTCGAGGAAAATCGCGGCCTGCCGAGCCCCTCCGCGCGCCAGCTCGACGAGCCCGGCCCCGCGATACGCCCACAGCCCCGTATCCGGATGGTTGGTGCTCTCGGCGAGTCGAATGGCCTCGTCAGCCAGTCGCGAGCCATCTGAGAACTGCCCCGTCTCCCCCAAGCACCAGGCTTGGAGACTCCGAGCGAATACGGCAGGGAGCACGGGCAGCCCCAGGTGGTCTCGCATGAGATCCCCCTGGAGCGAGTCGACCACCTCGTGAAAGAGCCGGAGGGCACCGCGGTAGTCGCCCAGAGCCTGGAAGGCCCGGCCGAGGTAGATCGAGGTCGCGGTGCGTAGCCTGAAGTCGGAGAGCGCATCGGCGATGCGGAGGGCCCGCTCGCCCGCCGTGATGGCGCCCCGCTGATCGCCCGAGAGATACAGGGCGTTGGCCGCGAACGAAAAGGCGCGGCCGAGCCGGGGCTGATCATCGAGGCGCTCAGCGAGCGTGGCGGCCTGCCGGAGATGTTCGAGGGTGCGGCGCACGTCACCAAGCAGCGTCAGCGCGTTTCGAATGCCCAGGTGGAGATCGATGGCCTGCGAGAGCGACTCGGGCGTGTCAGGAAGATGTCTCACCGCTTCGAGGGCACGCTCGAACAAGGTGACCGCCTCGCGGTTCGCGGAGCGGGCGAAGGCGCGGAGTCCGGCCTGATTGAGCTCCCTCGCCGCCTTCTCCCATAGCTGCCCTTCGTACGCATGGTGGGCGTAGCGATCCAAGAAGTCGGCGGGGGACTGCTCGCCGGAAGCCTCCAGCGCCCCGACGATCCGCGCATGAAGCCTTCGCCGGTCCGGCTCGGGGAGCGTGCCGTAGGCCACTTCGTGGGTGAGGGCATGCTTGAAGGTGAAAGCGGCGTCAGGGCCCAGGCTCGATTCGTAGATGAATTCACCCCCTCGCAGCTCGGCCAGCGCCTCGTTGAGCTCGGGCTCGGCGAGATCGGCGATCACCCTGAGGAGACTGGCGGGCACGTCGGTCCCGATCACCGCGGCCGACTGCAGGACCCGACGCTCTCGATCGGCGAGGCGGTTGATGCGAGCCAGAAGCACCGCCTGCACGGTATGAGGCACGGAAGCCCGGGTGGCGAGGGCGCCCTGTTCGCGCACCGTTCTCCCCAGCTCCTCGAGGAAGAAAGGATTGCCCTCCGCCTTGACGAGGATCTCCCGGGCGTCCGGCTCGGTGAGGCGCTCGGGGGGGAGAATGCTTCGGAGGAGGCTCATGCTCTCCTCGGCCGACAGGGGCTGCAGGGAAAGCTGGGTCACGTGCGACGTGTCGAGCCACGATGGCCGGTACTCGGGACGATACGTGAAGATGAGCATCAGAGGCATAGCGCTGAAATTGCTCAGGAGACTCCCCAGGCTCTCCGATGCGGGATCGGCCCAGTGAAGATCCTCCATGACGATGACCAATGGGCGCTGGCGAGTCGACGTGAGGCACATCTGACGGAGAATCTGCATGGTGTGGGTCCGGATGGCCTCCGGCGTGGCCCCGTCCAGATGCTCCGTCTCCTCCTTGATTCCGAGAAAGCGCATCAGGTACGGCGCGCCTTCGTCTGTCGAGATGCCCAGGTGCTGCAGCGTTCGATGAACCTGTCGCCTCACGCGGTCCGGAGAGTCCTCTTCGCCGATGCGGCAGGCGCGGCGGAGGACTTCGAGCACGGGCAGATACGGGATTTCTCCTCCGTACGAGAGGCAGTGGCCTTCGAGGTACGTGACGCGCTCGCCGCGAAGCGCCTGCCGGAACTCATGGAGCAGCCGCGATTTCCCAATTCCCGCTTCGCCCACTATGCCCACGACCTGGCCGTTGCCCGCCTTGGTTGCCGCGAGCCGGGATGTGAGCAAGGAGAGCTCGAGGCCGCGGCCGACGAACCCGGCCATCTGCCCCTCGGGCGCCAGGCCCTTTCGCTCGCGGCCCTGGAGCCTATGGGCAGATGAGGAAAGCCCGAGCTCCGAGACGAGTTCGAAGCGCCGCTCGAGGAAGGGCATGGCCGTGTCGCTCACGAGAGTGATGCCGGGCCCCGCTTCGCCGAGCATGCGGTCGAGAGTGGTCCAGTGGCCACGCTCGCTCTCCGCGTCGATGCGAGGGCCGACGCGATCGTGGCCGACCAGCACCTCTCCCACGTGGATGCCCGTCTTGACGGTAAACCCTTGCGCACCCTCACGCCGCCCCCGCTCGGCTGCTTTCTGGATCGCCATGGCGGCGTGAGCCGCGCGCCGCGGGGCGTCCTCCACCGGATCGAGGCCGAACACGGCCCCGATACCCTGTGGGCTCAGCTCCTCGATGTGGCCGCCGAAGCTCTGGGCCTTTTCCAGCACCACGTCGAGCGCGCGGTGGGCTTCGAGGAGTAGCTCGTCGTCACCGCTCTTGATCAGCCTGGCACGCAGGAACGTGATCCTGCGGCTGTCCCATCTGATGGGAACGGCAGGACCGGCGGGCGCGGGTGACCGCGTGGCGGCCGGCGCAGCGGCGGGTTCGGGGACGGTCCTCGGCGCAGGAGGAGAGCGCCGTGATTTCGATGGGCTCCCCGGCGACGGAGGCAACCCGAAGCGGTCGATCCGGGCGCGCACGGTGTTTCGAGAGATGTCGAGGAGGACGGCGGTCCGCGAGATATTCCATCGCGTCTGCTCCAGCGCCGTGAGCAGGTGGTCGCGCATCGCCTCCTCGAGGGAGGCGGAAGCCGTGACGGGGCCCTGAGCCGCGCTCGCCGCCTCCGACGATCCCCGCAGCTCGAGCATGCTTGCCGTCACGTTGTCGCCCTCGGCAAGGAGGGCCACGCGCTCCATCACATTGTCGAGCTCCCGCACATTGCCCGGCCAGGGGTAGCGCAAGATGCGTTCCTCGGCGTCCGGGGTGAGTGTCTTGGGAGACAGTCCGTATTCCGTGCATGCCTGGTTGAGGAAGCGCGTAGCGAGAAGAATGACGTCCCGTCCGCGCTCGCGGAGCGGGGGCAGTCGCAGCGTGAGCACGGCCAGACGGTGATAAAGGTCCTCGCGGAAGGTGCGCTGGCGGACCGCAGTCTCGAGGTCCGCGTTCGTGGCACTGATCACCCAGGCGTCCGCAGGCTCGGTCTCTGTCGCTCCCAGCAGGCGTACCACGCCCTCCTCCAGCACCTTGAGGAGCTTGGCCTGGGTCGATTCCGTCAACTCTCCAATCTCGTCGAGAAAGATCACGCCGCGATGCGCGGTCAGGAAGAGGCCGGGCTTGGAGCGGCGGGCATCCGTGAAGGCACCGCGCTCGTAGCCGAAGAGCTCGGATTCGACGAGATGCTCGGGCATCGCGGCGCAATTGAGATCCACAAAGGGCGTGCGCGCCCGCGGGCCTACCCGATGGAGCACGCGGGCGACGAGTCCCTTGCCGCTGCCCGTCTCGCCCTGGAGCAGCACGGAGGGTAGCCGCCGCCCCGTCTCACGACGGGCGACCAGGCGCCTGATCTGGTCCCGCACGGCCTCGATCGCGGGGCTTTCTCCCACCAGTTCGGCCAAGGGATCCATGGCGCGCCTACTCTACCCTTACTGCTCAACTGACTGCTCAGCTTCTTACCACTGCTGACCACTGATCAGGTGCACTGACCACCATAAACTATTGAATATGTGCACATTTTTTGTGGCACTCGAATTGCGAACTGTAGGGGCATGCGACTCAGTCGAGCTTCCGCAGCAGTGGCCAGAAGCGGGATCGAAAAGCCCCGCGAGGAGAACGCCATGAGCAGCACCGAAAGAGCGCGAGGGGCCTTCGTTTCGGTTGTCCTCGCCGCCGCCACCCTCTTGGCCGTCCTCGAAGTGACGGCGGAGCGGGGAGCCGATCCGTCGCTCCGGTCGAACACCTCATGGGCGTCGTCTCTTCGCGAGACGGAGGAGGCCATCGCGCGGGGCGATGTCATGTCGGCGGCGGCGGCCCGCAGAGAGACCTACCGAGCTGCCATCACCAGCCGCACGTGGGAGGGCTTCATCGCGGCGGGCGATGCCGTGCTTCGCCTCGGCGACTTGACCCAGAGCCGCGGCGCCGCCGAACCCGATGCCCGGCGGCTCTATCTGGCCGCGCTCTTCCGCGCCCACAGCCAGGACTCCCTGGACGGGGTGCTGCAGGCCACCGAGGCGTTCGCCAGGCTCGGCGACCAGGAGGTGGTAGCCCGAGGTCTCTCCATAGCCCACGAACTCGCCGGCTCGGATCCGGCGGCGCAGGCACGCGTGCGCATGATCGCCGATCGCTCAACCCGTGAAGCCGTGACGATGATCGAGTGCAATGAGGACGGCCTCTAGCATGCGCCGCCTCGGTGGCCCGTCGCCTGGGGAGCACAGCCGTGAACTCGTACCAATTCGAAAGGACATCGCCATGCTCGTGACGCGAACCCGAATGGTCGTACTGATTGGCCCATCTCTGTACGTCTCCGTGATGGCCTTTGCCGGCGGGGTCGCCGCCGATGCCGGCCCGGTGGTGTGGTAATGGACCGCGCGGCCTGGATTCCCATGCCTACCGTACCCGATGCCGGCAGTGTCCGCCGAAGCCGGCCTGTCGATTTGCTCGCGGCTCTTCATCGTGATCCGCGCCTCGCGGTGGAGGAGGAGCACATCGTCTGTCTCATCTGCGCGGCCCGTTTCCGCCAGTTGACCAATACGCATCTGCGCGCGCATCAGCTCACCGCCCCGGAGTACAAGGCGCGCTTTGGCTACAACCGCGGGCGCCCGCTCATGTGCCGCTCCCTCGCTCGGCTCTATGCGGAGCGCGCAGTGCGGAACGGGCTCGCGGACAGGATCCGCAGCCGCCCCATCGTGGTCCAGCCCGCGCTGCGCCGTCGTGGCGGCATGCGTCCCGTCACCCTCGAGGAGCTCCTCACCCGTCGAGACGCTCGGCGGGCCGCGAGCGGAGGTGAACCATGAACTGCCGGGTGCTGGCCGCGGGATGGCCGTTCGCGGGATTGCTGGAGCTCGAGGCGAACCGTGTCGACGCCGTGTCGGAATCCGCCAAACGGAGCGGCGTCATCGCCCAGGATGATGAAGGGAGCGGCATTCTCGTCTACAAGGCGGAACACATCTACGTCAGCGTCGAGCTCGAGCGCACCACGGCGGTCTATGGCGTCGACGGCTATCCGATCTCGCTCAAGGATCTCCACGCCGGCGACGCGGTGGAGGTGGTCCAGGAGCTCCGCGACTCGCGGTGGGTCACCACCGAAGTCCGCGTGCTCCGTCGAAGCTCCGAGAAGTCGGCGGCGGCCACCCCCTCGCAGTAACGCGCCGCGTAACGCGAGCGCAGAAGAGTTGAGAGCGCCCGGCCCTTCGCGTATATTCGCGAGTGCCGCGGGGCTTCCCGCAGGCTCCCAGGTGTTCCCGCCCGAGGGCGCGACCCGCCCGGTCGCCGCCGACCGGCGTGAAGGGGAGGAAACACGATGACGTTTTTCCGCATGGCTGCCGCCCTGTGGTCAGCCATCGGTGCTCTTGCCCTCGTCACCGCGGCGCCCGCCGTGGCCCAGGCCCCGAAGTCGGGCGGCCACATCAACGTCATGCTCCGCGAGGATCTGCCCCAGGGCTTCGCCGTCCACGAGACGTCGACCATTTCGACCAGCTTCCCGTCGATGCCCTGCTTCAACAACCTCGTCGTCTTCGACCAGCTCAAGCGGATCGAGAGCCTCGAGACCCTCGTGGGCGAGCTCGCCGAGAAGTGGTCGTGGCAGGACAACTACAGAAACCTGGTGTTCTTTCTCCGGAAGGACGTCAAGTGGCACGACGGCAAGCCCTTCACCTCCAAGGACGTCAAGTTCACCTTCGACGTACTCCGCGAAGCGCCGGACGCTCCAGCCAAGCTCCGCATCAATCCGCGCAAGGACTGGTACGCGAACGTCGAGGCCATCGAGGCGCCCGATCCCTACACGGTGGTCTTCCACCTCAAGCGCCCGCAGCCCTCGCTCCTGATGATGTTCGCCTCGGGCTATACGCCCATTTACGCCGCTCACGTTCCCCCCGCGAGTTATCGCACGGGCTGCATCGGCACCGGGCCCTTCAAGGTCAAGGAGTGGCGCAAGGGCGAATTCGTCGACTACGTCAAGAACCCCGACTACTTCGTGAAGGGCCGGCCCTACCTCGACAGCATCCGCTACGTTGTCATCGAGAACCGCGGCACGCGCATGTCGGCGCTCCAGGCCGGCAAGCTCGATGTCTCCTTCCCGGGCGAGATGTCGAAAACGATCGCGGACCAGATCAAGAAGGCCGTGCCCCAGATGGTGGTCACGACCGTGGGGCAAACGGTCACCGACAACATCATCATGAACGTCAAGAAGCCGCCCTTCGACAATCTCAAGGTGCGACTGGCCGTGAGCTACGCTATCGACCGTCGCGGGATGATCCAGGCCGTGCACCAGGGCGGCGCTGTCCCGGGAGCGGCGCTGCCACCCAAGCCATGGGGCATCTGGGGCATCGCTGAGCAGGGCCTCGCGGCGCTGCCGGGCTACGGCAAGCCGGCCGACGAGAAGGCCAAGGCGAGGAAGATCATGGCCGAGCTCGGCTATACGCAAGAGAAACCGCTCAAGGTCGAGATCGGCACCCGCGCCATCGCCATCTACGTGGACATGGCCTCCTTCGTCATCAATGAGCTGAAGCAGATCGGCATCGAGGCGACCCTCAAGCAGATCGAGACGGCCCAGTGGCATGCCATGGCGACGCGTGGTGACTACCAGATCGGCGCCAACCTGACGGGCCTGGGCATCGACGACCCGGACGCCAACTTCTACGAGAACTACGCCTGCGGCTCGCCCCGCAACTACAGCCAGTATTGCAGCGAGCAGGTGGGGAAGATGATCGACCAGCAGTCCCAGGAGGTGAACCAGCAGAAGCGGCTCGAGCTGGTTCTGGCGCTCCAGAGGAAGGTCGAGGAGGAGGCGCCGCGGCCCATCCTGGACTGGAAGCTCGACTACTTCTCCCACTGGCCCTACGTGCACAATATGATCCCGCAGAACAACATCTACAACTTCGGCCGCATGCAGGACGTGTGGCGAGACAAGTAGTCTCCGGGGAGTGAAGACCTACCTCGCCCAGCGCCTCGGCATCGCGGCGCTCACCCTTTTCGGGATGTCGCTGGTGATCTTCGTCCTCCTGCGCCTGGCCCCCGGGGATATCGTCGACATCCTCTTCTCCACCGGCGGCTACGTGAACCCCTCGGAGCGTGTGGCCATCGAGAAGGAGCTCGGACTCGACAAGCCCCTGTGGGCCCAGTACGTGGAGTGGATGCGCAACATGGCCACCGGCGACCTCGGCAAGTCCTATCGGTATGACCTGCCGGCGTGGGAGATCATCCGGCCGCTCCTTCCCGTCACCATCGAGCTGGCCACGCTGTCCATGATCGTGGCCGTGCTGCTCGGGGTGCCCACGGGCGTGATCAGCGCCGTCCGCCAGGACAGCACGCTCGACTATGTCCTTCGCGTGGTGAGCCTGGCCGGGCTGTCCATGCCGTCGTTCTGGCTCGGCATGGTCATCATCCTCGCCCTCGTGGCCTGGATAGGCTGGATACCCCCCATGACCTACGTGCCGGCCCGCGAGAACCTCAAGCTCCACATGATCCAGTTCGCCTTGCCCGCGCTCGCGGTCGGCTATCGTTCGTCCGCCCTGATCATGCGCATCACGCGCTCGGCGCTGCTCGAAGTGATGCGCGAGGACTACATCAGGACGGCGCGCGCCAAAGGGCAGGGAGAGCGCACGGTGATCTGGAATCACGCCCTCAAGAACGCCATCCTGCCCGTGGTCACCGTCATCGGCATCGAGTTCGCGTTCCTGATCGGCGGGCTCGTGGTCACCGAGACGGTCTTCAACCTGCCCGGCATCGCGCGCTTTCTCGTGCAGGCCATCCTGTGGCGCGACTATCCGATCGTGCAGACGCTCACCATGTTCATCGCCATGGTCGTGATCATCTCGAACCTCGCCGTGGACATGCTGTACGGCGTGCTCGATCCGCGGGTGCGCTATGGCAGCTAGCGGGATGGTGGTGGTGGCGCTCCCCGCGCCGCGGTCGGATCGGGGCTGGCCGGAAACGCTTCTTCGCTTCTGCCGCAAGAAGCCCTTGGGCGCCGCGGGCGGCTTCATCATGCTCGTGATCGTGTTCACGGCGATCTTCGCCAACGTGCTGCAGACCCACGATCCGATCGCGACGAATGCCGCCGCCACTCTCGCCCCCCCGAGCGCCGCGCACTGGCTCGGCACCGATCACCTCGGACGCGACATCTACTCCCGCATCCTGCACGGGGCCCGCGTCTCCCTCCTCGTGGGTCTGGGCTCGACCCTGGTCGCCTCGCTCCTCGGGGGCATCATCGGGCTCTTGTCGGGCTATGTGGGGGGCAAGACGGATCTGGTCGTCCAGCGCTTCATGGACATTCTGCAGGGTCTGCCCCTGCTCGTGCTCGCCCTCGTCATGGCCGCCGCCCTCGGCCCGTCCATCCCGAACGTCATCCTCGCCATCTCGATCCCGATCATGCCGCGCGCGGCCCGCGTCATCCGCTCGAGCGTGCTCTCGATCCGCGAATTCCAATATGTCGAGGCGGCGCGGTCCCTCGGCCTCACGCATCTGCGCATCGCTTTCCGCCACATCCTGCCCAACACCGTCGGTCCGTTCATCGTTCTCGGGACCGCCCAGCTCGGCAGCGCGATCCTCACCGAGGCCGCGCTGTCCTTTCTCGGCCTCGGCGTTCCCGAGCCGTATCCCTCGTGGGGACGGATGCTCTCCGTCTCCGCCGCCGAATACGCGCAGAAGGCGCCGTGGCTCGTGCTCTTCCCCGGCATCGCCATCAGCCTCGCCGTCTTCGGGTCGAATCTGCTCGGGGATGCCCTTCGCGACACCCTGGACCCGCGCCTGCGCGGCGCCTGACCACACTCTCAACGGGAGGAAGTAGACATGGCTTCGGATGGGCTGTGCTGGATGCCGGCCTCGGAGATGGCCGCCGCCATTCGGCGAAAGAAGGTCTCGCCAGTCGAGGTGATGAAGGAGGTGCTCGCCCGAATCGACCGCCTGAACCCGACCCTGAACGCCTTCGTGACTCTCACGGCCGAGCAGGCCATGCGGGATGCCCGCGCGGCCGAGCGGGCCCTGGGGAAGAAGGGGACCAAGCTGGGCCCGCTCCACGGCGTGCCGTTTTCCACCAAGGACCTCGTCTTGACCAAGGGCATCCGGACCACGTTCGGGACGCGGCTCTATGCCGACAACGTACCGACGGAGACCGCCCCCATCGTCGAGCGGATGCTCGCGGCCGGCGCGATACAGCTCGGCAAGACGAACACGCCGACCTTCGGCTGGATCGGAGCCACCCACAACCTTCTCTTCGGCGTGACGCGGAATCCGTGGAATCTCGACCGCACCCCGGGCGGCTCCAGCGGCGGCGCGAGCGCCGCGGTGGCCGCCGGCCTGGGGCCCCTCGCCATCGGCACCGACGGCGGAGGCTCCATCCGGATTCCCGCGTCCTTCGCGGGCATCGTCGGTCACAAGGCCTCCTACGGACGCATTCCGATCCAGGCGGGCAGCGCGGTGTGGAGCCTTTCGCACATTGGTCCGATGACGCGGACGGTGACCGACGCTGCGCTCATGATGAACGTGTGCGCCGGTCCCGACTCGCGTGATTCCTTCTCCCTGCCTGCCGAGCGCGTGGACTACGTCAAGGCCCTCAAGGGCTCGCTCAAGGGACTGCGCGTGGCGTGGGTGCCCGATCCCGGCTACGCCAAGCTGGTGGATCCCGAGGTCGTGGCGGTGTGCGCGCGCGCGTCCAAGCGCTTTCGCGAGCTCGGCTGCCGCGTGGAGGAAGTGAATCCGCGCTGGCCCTCTCCTCGTCAGCCGTGGAAGGCGATCTTCTGTGGAGGCGTGGCGGCGCGCCTCGCGCCCTACCTGGCGGAGCGGCGTGCCGACATCGACGCCGGGCTCGCCGCCCTCATCGACGAGACCCTGGCCTGGGGTCCCACGACCTACGCTCAGGCCTGGTTCGAGCGCATGGCGTGGTGGGAGCACCCGCGCCGGCTCTTCGAGACCTATGACTTCATGCTCACCCCCACCGTGGCCTGCCCGCCCTTCAAGATCGGCCTCGACAACCCGAACGAGATTGCGGGCCGTCCCGCCGAGCCGTACGAGTGGATCCCGTTCACGTACCCCTTCAACATGACGGGCCAGCCCGCCTGCTCGGTGCCCGCCGGCTTCACCGCGGACAAGCTTCCCGTGGGCCTGCAGATCGTGGGCCGCCGCTTCGACGACGTGACGGTGCTGCGCGCCGCCCACGCCTTCGAGGGCGCCCAGCCCTGGCAGCAGCTCACGCCGCCCCTCAACTGACCCGCCGCTCGACGAGCGAGGAGACGCCATGACCGCCGACGATGTGAAGAAGATCCTCGTGGTAGGTGCGGGGCAGATGGGTGCGCAGATCGCCATGCAGTCGGCCCTGCACGGTTATCAGCTCACGCTGAACGATCTTTCCATGGACCTGCTTCAGAAGGGCATGGCGGGCAACCGCAAGCAGCTCGAGCGGCGCGTGCAGAAGGGTCAAATGACGAAGGACCAGATGGAAGAGGCCATCGCGCGCGTCAGACTCGAGCCCGATCTCGAGAAGGCCGCCCGCGACGCCGACTTCGTCATCGAGGCCATCGTGGAGCGCCTCGAGCCCAAGAAGGAATGCTTCGCGAAGCTCGACCGTTTCTGCCCGCCCCACGCGATCCTCGCCACCAACTCCTCCACGCTCATGAATTCGCAGATCGCGCCCTCGACCAAGCGCCCCGAGAAGTGCGTCAACATGCACTACTTCTTCCCGCCCCTCGTCATGAAGCTCGTCGAGGTGGTCAAGGGGCAGGGGACGACCGAGGAGACGGTGGAGATCACGGCCGAGGTGACGCGGCGGAGCGGGCGGGAGCCCGTGATCCTGCGCAAGGAGCTGCCCGGCTTCCTCGTCAACCGCATCCTGCGCGCCCTCGTGCGCGAAGCCTACTACTGCCTCGAGCAGGGAGTGGCCAATCACGCCGACATCGACAAGGCCGTGGAGCTCGGCCTCAATCACCCGCTCGGACCTTTCCGGTTGGGTGACCTTTCCGGCCTCGACATCGGCTACAATGCGCGGCTCGAGACGTATGAGCTGACGAAGAACGAGAACGATCGGCCGCCCAAGGAGCTCGAGAAGCGAGTCAAGCGGGGCGATCTGGGGCGCAAGACGGGCCGGGGCTTCTACGACTACTCGACGGACCCGCCCAGGCCCATCCTGGACTGAGGCCGAGCGGGTGGGGCAGGGCGGACGGGTGGCGCGGCTTCTTGGGCGCGCCGTGCTCCTGCGCTGCCCTCGTTGCGGAGGAGCGGGTGTGCTCCGCTCCTGGTTCGACGTGCGCGAGAGCTGTCCCGTCTGCGGGCTCTACTTCGAGCGTGGCGAGCAGGGATACTACCTGGGCGCCGTGCTCTTCAACCTGATCGCGGCCGAGCTCGCCTTCGTGGCCGGGCTGGTGGCCGTGGTGCTCCTGACCTGGCCGCACCCGCCCTGGGACGGCATCTTCTGGGGCGGCATCGCCCTGATGATCCTCCTCCCCGTTCTCTTCTTTCCGTTCTCCAAGACCCTCTGGCTGGCTTTCGACCTCGTCTTCCGGCCTTCCGTGCCCGGGGACACGGAGTCGCGCCCCGGCGCCTGACGGATACGTGTCTCGTCGCGGGGTGCCACGAAACAGGGACATTGACGCGCGCCCCGCCACGGCCGAGTGTCTGCGGCATGGGCGGGCGGCGTGAGCAGGAGCAGGCGGGGCATTCGCTGGTCGAGGTGCTCATCGCGACCGCAGTGATGGCGCTGCTCATGGCCGCCACCCTCAGCATTCTCCAGTCCGGCCTGGCGGCTTCCGGCTGGGGCTCCGGACGTTGTGGAGGCGCAGCAGGCGATCCGGGCGGCCCTCGAGCGTATGGCGCGCGAGCTGCGCGAGGCCGGCTATGATCCCGCATCGGCCGGCATAGAAGCCGTGGTCGTCGCCGAGGCCACCCGCATCGTCTTCCAGGGTGATCTCAATGGCAATGGCGTGATCGATCCGACGCACGAGCGGGTGACCTATGTCCTCCGCGCCGGCGAAAGCACGCTTCGGCGCGACGCGGGGGGCGGCGCCCAGCCCATTGCCGACGGCGTGCGGCGCTTCACGCTGGCCTATTTCGACGACCATGGCCTCCCCACGACCGATCCCGCGCGAATTGCGTCGGTTCGTATCGAGCTCGAAGCGGGCAAGACGCGGGCCGAGGCGACGATGGCCACCCACGTCATGCTGAGGAATGCGCCGATCTGGTAGGATGCGCGCATGCGCAATTTCCCGTCCTATTCCTCGATGGTGGCAACCATGATGGCGGCGACCGTTTTCGCCGCCTGCGAGACGGTGCCGTACACGGGCCGCTCCCAGCTGCAGCTCATCTCGCCTCAGCAGGAGAGCGAGATGGGCGTGCAGGCCTTTCAGCAAATCGTGGGCAAGGCCAAGCTCTCCAACGATGCCGCCTCGAGCGAGATGGTCACGCGGGTGGGGAAGCGCATCGCAGCCGCCGCCGGTCATCCGGAATACCAGTGGGAGTACCGGCTCATCCAGGACGACAAGCAGGTCAATGCCTTCGCCCTGCCGGGAGGCAAGGTTGCGGTCTACACGGGCATTCTCCCCGTCACCAAGGACGAAAACGGGCTTGCGGCCGTCCTCGGCCATGAAATCGGCCATGTGGTGGCGCGCCACGGCGGCGAGCGCATGAGCCAGCAGATGGGAGCGAATGTCGTCGTCGAGACCTTGGCCGGGCTTTCCTCCGGCAACCCGCTGGTCGTCCAGAGCGTCAGTGCGGCCCTCGGCGCAGGCGCGTCGGTGGGAGTGCTTCTGCCCTGGGGGAGGGCCCAGGAGTCGGAGGCCGATCATCTCGGTCTCATCCTCATGGCCAAGGCCGGCTATGACCCACACGCGGCGCGGGATCTCTGGGTTCGCATGGCCGAGCTGTCCGCCAAGGGATCGGGCAAGCCCCCCGAGTTCCTCTCGACCCACCCTTCCGACGCAACCCGCATCACGCAGATCGAAGCGTGGATGCCGGAGGCGATGCAGTACTACAAGCCGCGCTGAGCCGTCCCGTCTCCCAGATGCGGTAGCTTCACCTCGTGGCTGGCCCCACCAGTCGTCCCTCTCAAGTGCCCCGGATCTAGCAAAGAAATTGGTGTTTTTGCTTGACACCCAATTTTACAGGCCTTAGATTGGTCCGCTAGTGGGATGAAATCCCATGAAGTGGTGTCTATCTATTGTCCGGGGAGAGATTTTTCCCCCAAGGGGAGCGCGTGTTTCGGGGACATTTCAGACACACGGTGGATCCGAAGGGGCGACTCAGCATTCCCGCGAAATTCCGGGAGCTCCTCGCCGACGGATTTGGAGACAAGCTCGTCATCGTTCCCAATGGACGTGGCGGCCTTGACGTGTACCCCGAACGAAACTTCAACGAGCTCTCCGATCGCGTGGGTCGTCTGCCACGGCTCGACCCGTTCCGGCGCGCCTTTCAGTACCAATATCTCTCGAAGGCTCAGGACGTGATTTTCGATCCGCAGGGGCGAATCCAGATTCCTCTCGATCTGCGCCAGAGCGAGAGTCTGACCAAGGACGCGTTGATCATCGGCATGCAGGAGCGCTTCGAGGTGTGGAACAGCGAGCGCTTCTCGCACTACGAGCGCGACAAGATCGGGGCGCCCATCGAGGACGTCGAGGCGAAGCTGGCCGAAAAGGGCGTCTAGGTGTGGAGCGGGAGGGGGCGCACCTCCCGGTCCTCGCCGACGAAGTGACGTTTCTCTTGCGCCCCCGACACGGGGGCTGGGTGGTGGACGGGACGATCGGCATGGGTGGACACGCGGAGCGGCTGTTGGATGCGGGCGGCACGGAGACGCGCCTGCTCGGCATCGACCACGACCCGGAGGCGCTGGCGCGGGCGCGAGAGCGTCTCGCTCGCTTCGGCGGCCGCGTGACCCTGCGGCGCGGCAGCTTCCGCGACCTGCGGGAGCATGTGCGGGCGGCCGGCGTGGAGCAGGCCGCGGCCGTCCTCCTCGATCTCGGGCTCTCGTCCTATCAGCTCGAGGGTTCCGGGCGCGGCTTCACGTTCCAGAAGGACGAGCCGCTCGACATGCGCTTTGATCCCAGCCGGGGCCGCACCGCGGCCGAGCTGCTCGCGGATGCCTCGGAGGAGGAGCTCGCGGCTATTCTCTTCGACCACGGCGAAGAGCGTCACGCCCGGCGCATCGCCCGGCGCATCGTGGAGCGCCGTCACCGCGTGCCGATCCAGACCACGGCTGACCTGGTGGACGCGGTCAAGGCCGGGGTGCCCCGTGCCGCGTGGTCGCGTCGCACGCATGTGGCGACGCGCACTTTCCAGGCTCTCCGCATCGTCGTCAATGAAGAGCCGGAGGCGCTCCGTGAGGCGCTGGAGGCCGCTCCCGAGCTTCTCGAGGGCGGGGGCCGCCTCGGGGTGATCTCCTTCCATTCGGGCGAGGACCGGGCTGTCAAGCACGCCTTCCGCGCCCTGCGCGACCGCGGTTTCGCTCCGCTCGAACCCTCACCGATCACCGCGTCGGATGACGAGACCAGAGAGAATCCGCGCGCACGGAGCGCCAAGCTCCGCGTTCTCCAGCGGATGGAGGCCTGATGTGCGAGCCACGATGTGCGAGCCGAGACGCAGGCGAAATGCCGCAGGCAAGACGGCGGCGAGGCGAGGGCTGAGATGAAACCAAGCAGTGGTCACACGATGCCGATCCAGTTGTCGCTCGGTCTCCGGCCCCCGTCCACGGCCGATCAGCAGGTCGCGCGCTTCCATCGTGAGAGCGATCGTCGGCGCCTGCGCGCCATGCTGGCCGGCGCGGCGGCGGCCGGCGTCTTCGTGGCGCTCGTGCTGGGTCTGGTCGGGCTCCGCATGCAGCAGGTGCGGCTATCCTACCGGTTGGACGCCCTTCGCTCCGCGCGAACCCAGGCCGAGGAGATGAATCGCCGGCTCCGCGTGGAAAAGGCGAGCCTGCAGTCGCTCGCGCGTATCGAGGTCGAGGCTCGGACCCGCTTCGGCATGGTCGCGCCGACTCAGCAACAGGTGCGGCTCGCGCGCGAATTCGTCGCCGGCGGGTCGGGCACCACCGCGGCTATCGAGCGTACGGTGGCCGCCGCGTCCCCGGATCAGCAAGGGTCCCACTAGGATGAAGCGAGGCGAGGCCACTCCGCCGCCATGACGGCCATCCAGACGGCGGGCCTGAGGAGCCGGACGCTGGTCTTTGCCGCGTTCGTCGCCTGTGCCTTCCTCGGGATCCTGGGCCGGCTGAGCTATCTCCAGGTCGTCAAGCACGACGAGTACTCCCGGCTGGCCGAGAGCCAGCACGCCAAGACCATCGCCCTCAAGCCCAAGCGCGGGCCTATCGTGGATCGCACCGGGCAGGTGCTGGCGGAGTCCTCGGCCGCCGAGTCGCTCTTCGCGCTGCCCCATCGCATCGACGACATTCCTCGTCTCGCGCGCAGGCTGGCGCCCATCCTGCGCGAGCCGGCTTCGGAAATCGCCAAGCGCATGGATGCCTCCAAGCGCTTCGTCTGGGTCAAGCGCAAGCTGCCGCCCGCCGTGGCGCAGGCCGTGCGCGAGCTCAACGATCCCGGCCTCGGCTTCCTCCAGGAGAGCCTGCGCCTCTATCCGAGCCGGGAGCTCGCCGCCCAGGTGGTGGGCTTCGAGGGGCTGGACGGCAAGGGTCTGGGCGGTGTCGAGCAGGTCTGGGATCACCACCTTGCCGGCGCCGAGGGCCGGGCCCTTGTGGAGCGTGATGCGCTCGGCCGCGACGTCACGGGCGCGCCGGCGGTCCTCAGGCCATCAGTGCCCGGCCAAGGTGTCGCCCTTACCATCGATGCCACCCTGCAGTATCTGGCGGAGAAGGAGGTCGAGGCCGCGTGGCAACGGACCCGCTCCAAGGCCGCCATGGCGGTCATGATGGACCCCCGCACGGGGGAGATCCTCGCCCTGGCCATCCGTCCCACGTTCAATCCCAATGCCTTCGCCACCGCCACCGACGAGCAGCGGCGCAACCGCGCCATCACCGATCCCTTCGAGCCGGGCTCGACCTTCAAGGTCATCATGGCCGCGGCCGCGCTCGAGGAAGGCGTGGTGAAGCCTACCGATCGCTTCTACGGTGAGAACGGCAAGATCAAGGTTGCCACGGCCGTCATCTCCGACTGGAAGCCTTTCGGCTGGCTGACCTTCAGCGAGGTCCTTCAGAACTCCTCCAATGTGGGCTCGATCAAGGCGGGGACGCTGCTCGGCAAGGAGCGCTACTATCGCTACATCACGGCCTTCGGCTTCGGCCAGCCCGTGGGACTGGGCCTGCCCGGGGAGAGCCGCGGCCAGCTCCGGGCGCCCGCCAAGTGGTCGGCGCTGTCACTCGCCACCATGTCCATCGGCCAGGAAATCTCGGTGACCGCGGTACAGATTCTCTCGGCGTTCGCGGCCATCGCCAACGGGGGACGGCTCATGCAGCCGCAGATCGTTCGCGCCGTGCTCGATGCCCAGGGCCGCGAGGCCAGCGTCTTCGAGCCGAAGGCGATCCGCCAGGTGATCTCGCCCGAGACGGCGCGCGAGCTCACCACCATCATGACCGCGGTCGTGCGCGAAGGCACCGGGCACAACGCGGCCATCCCCGGCTACGAAGTGGCAGGCAAGACGGGCACCGCGCAGAAGATGGACCCGGCCACCCGCCGCTATTCGCACGCGCCGGGCATTCTGTCTTTCGTGGGCTTCGCCCCCGCCGACGATCCGCGGATGGCCATGATCGTCCTGCTCGACGAGCCCAAGAACGAGAAGTGGGGAAGCGAGGCCGCGGCGCCGATCTTCTCCGCCATCGGGCGAGAGGCGCTGCGTCACATGAACGTGCCGCCTCGCGGCACTACCCCCGTGCCCATCCTGCGCGCCGACTCGAGCGCCGTCGAGGCGGTGGGGGCGGCGCCCGTGATCAGGCTGGCGAGCCTCGAGGAGGCGTCCGACGCGTCGGGGGTCATGCCCGCGCTTCAGGGCCGCTCGCTCCGTCGCGCGATGGCCGCGCTCGCCCCTTTCGACGTGGCCCTCGAGGTGCATGGGCACGGCGTGGTCGTCGCCCAATCTCCCCCGCCGGGTTCGCCGATGTCGATCGGCATGCCGTGCCGCCTCACGCTTGCCGGTCCGGCTGGTCAGCCGGCCGCGAGCCAATGAGTGGAGACCCCGTGCCCACGGTGAGGTTGCTCGAGGCCTTGGCTGACAGGAGGGTGCTGGGCCAGCTGCCCGCGGATATTCGAGGCGTCGCCTACGACTCGCGAAAGGTCGAGGCTGGTGAGATCTTCGTAGCCATTCCCGGCCTCAAGCAGGACGGCCGACGCTACGTCGAGGATGCCCTTGCCCGAGGAGCGGCCGCGGTGGTTCTCGAGGGCCCGGATCTGCTGGAGGGGCGAAGCGTGGGACGCGTGCTCGTGTCCTCCGCGCGCGAGGCGCTGGCCCGCCTCGCCGACGCGTACTTCGGGCATCCGTCCGGATCGCTGACGGTGATCGGGATCACGGGCACCAACGGCAAGACCACGACCTCCTATCTCGTGGACGGACTGCTCGCCGCCCAGGGGCGACGCACCGGTCTCATCGGCACCGTGCAGTACCGCATCGGCGCTCTCAGCATGCCCGCCGGCCAGACCACGCCGGAGGCGCTCGAGACGCAGAGGCTGCTTCGGCGCATGGTGGACGAGGGCGTCACCGCCGTGGCCATGGAAGTGTCCTCGCACGCGCTGGCGCTGTCGCGGGTAGAGGGCATCGACTTCGACGTAGCCGTCTTCACGAACCTGACCCAGGATCATCTCGATTTTCACGTGACCATGGACGCCTACCGAGACGCCAAGCGACATCTCTTCGCTCTCCTCGTGGCCGGGGGCAAGCCCAAGCGGACGGCGGTGGTGAATGCCGACGATCCATCGGGACTGGCCATGGTCGCCGACCTGCCCCTCCACACCCTGACCTACGGCGTCCGCGGCCGTGCCGACGTGCGCCCCACGCGCTGGTCCTCCGGCGCCGAGGGCATTCGCATGAATGTGCGGACGCCGGCCGGCCATCTGGACATCTCGTCTCCGCTGGTGGGCGAGCACAATGTCGAGAATCTGCTGGCCGCGACCGGCGTGGGCGTCGCCCTCGGGATGGATCCGGCCCTGATCTCGAGCGCCCTCGGATCCGTGGGCTCGGTGCCGGGACGCTTCGAGCGCGTCGAGGCGGGTCAGCCCTTCCTCGTGGTCGTCGACTATGCCCATACGCCGGACGCGCTCGAGCGGACACTGGAGACGGCGCGCAAGCTTCGCGGCCCGGCGGGACGCCTCGCCGTCGTCTTCGGCTGTGGCGGCGATCGCGATCGCGGTAAGCGGCCCCTCATGGGTGGAATCGCCGCGCGGCTCGCCGATCGCGTGTGGGTCACCTCCGACAACCCGCGCAGCGAGCCGCCGGAGGCGATCATCGCCGATATCGTGGCGGGCATTCCGGGCGGTATCGCTCTCGACCGGCATGAGACAATTGCCGACAGGAAAGCCGCCATCCAGCGCGCGCTTGCCTGGGCCGGAGCCGGCGACGTGGTCGTCATCGCCGGCAAAGGTCACGAGACCTATCAGATCATCGGCTCCGACGTGCTCCCCTTCGACGACCGTGCCCAGGCCCGGGCTGCGCTTTCCGGGAGGGCGACATAGGACCGCGCATGCCGGCATTCACCGTCGAGGAGATCGTCCGCGGCACCCGAGGCGCCCTCATCGGAGGCGACCTCGGCATCGCCGTGTCCGGCGTGTCCATCGACAGCCGCACCCTCAATGTGGGGGAGGCGTTCTTCGCGATT
>WNFS01000377.1_pt1 | contig 43724 bp, 37 predicted proteins | sample 5400141 | NCBI WGS metagenome assembly WNFS01 (sample SAMN13153358, study PRJNA577476) | soil metagenome | isolation source: 60 cm saprolite under Madrone tree | place: USA:California | collected 2016-06-14
TCAGGGCGTTCGATAACGCGGGCAGTGCCCCGTCCGTCGCGCCCCTCCTTGGGATCACGTCGATGGTTTTCACGCATCCGGCTCTCATTACACCGACAGGCTCCTAGAAGGTCTTGAGGAACTCGATGAGGGCCCGCTTGTCGTCGTCGCTGAGCCCCGGCTCCTCTTTGAAGGCATCGGTGCCGAAGTAGTGGCCGCGGTTGACCACGTAGTCCGGACACTTGCTGAGCTTGAACAGCCGCTCGCCCAGCGCCGCGAACTGCTTGCGGGCGTCCTCGTCGGTGGCCTGGGGCGGCAGGATACGCAGGTTGTGCTCGATGTCGAGGAGCAGCTTGAGAATCTCCCCGCCGTGCTTGACCCGGTCGGCGGCGCTCCCCCCGTCGGGCATGAGCTCGAGGTTGCCGAAGAGGTCGACAGGCGCGCCCACCGGGATGGGCCCGATCTGCACTCCCCCCTCGCCGAAGAGCCAGGGGACGTAGCGGTGGAGCGGCCCGAGGAGCGGCCGCAGGAACGGAGGCAGATAGCCTCCCGCCACGCGCAAATAGCTCCGCGCGGTGGTGCGGTCGATGACGCCGGGGATCTTGTCCCCGAGCACGGCGTCCTTCTGCCGCCTCTCCGGCCACAGCATCTGCTCGATCGAGCTGTCGAAGGAGCGCAGGCGGGCCTCCACGGAGGGGCTCGGATCGAACCGTCCCACGCTGTTGTTCTGGAGAAACGGCGCCGTCGACCAGAGGCTCACCAAGGAGGCGGGGCGCGTGTAGCCACGGCCACCCGCGGGCATCGTGTACGGCTGCGGATCGCCCGTGAACGGGTTGTACACGGTAATGGTGCCCACCGACGGAAGGTCCTTGTACGACTTCGACGAGAAGTTGTCCCAGATATTTCCGGCGATGGCGTTGGTGGCGAGCGGGCTGCAGGCATTGGTCTCGAGCAGGGTCGCGGGCACTCGCACGTCCGTGGACAGAAAATTATCGTTCAGGAAGTCGTCGGCCATCACGATGCCCCGCATCTGCTGCTTGTACTCGTCCGTCTTCGTCCACTCCCAGTAGCGCAGCCAGCACGACAGGTAGCCAGGACCCGCGCAGCCGGCGGGATCGAGCCCGGGCGCGGCGGGCGGCGCCTTGCTCGAGTGGCAGCGCGCGCAACGCTCGGCGAACACCGTCTTGCCCTTGGTGAGAGTGGCCGCGTCCTTGGTCAGGTAGGCGGGGCCGCCCGGGGCGTCCTTGAGGTAGTGCGGCGTCGCGCTCTTGAGGAAGAAGAGGGCCATGGACGGCGTCTGCGCCTCGGTGGCCAGCCAATACGCCGAGTTCTTCCGGGCCACCGTGATTTCGATGGGCGAGATGGGCGTGCCGCCCGCGAGCGCGTTGAAGTGCAGCAGCCACTCTTCGCTGAACAGGCCGATGTTGAGGTAGACGCGATTGAGAGCCCCCAGCGCCCCCACCGAGTCGGAGGCGTCCTTGAGCACGTGGGGCGTCCACACCGTGTCGGGCCTCTGGAAGAACTCCGTGAGCGGCCCCTCCTTCACGTAGTCGTTGAACTGGGCGTTGTTGAGGCCGCCCCCCGCGAGCGTCTCCTTGCCCCAGCGCTTGGCGATGCCGAGGCGCGCGCCCAGGTTGTAGACGGCGTTCATGGTGCGCGGGTTGTTGATGTAGTCCGTGGAGACGAGCGAGGTATCGAGAGAGCCCGGGCGCGAGGTGTGCAAGAGCTGGAACATGTAGTTGGAGGGGTCGTACCTCCAGGTGAAGATGCGGTCGACCCAGAAGTATTGCGCCCCCACGTTCGAGCTCAGGTTCTCCCACTTCGGATTCTCCGGATCGGCGGGCGGCTTCACCGGGTTCGGCCCCACGTGGCAGAAGGCGCACGCCATGCCCACGCGATAGGGCCGGACGAGATCTTTGGACAGATAGTACTTCTCGTCGTTGTAGTACTTCTCCGCGTCCCATTTCTTGGCCGCGGCCTCGTCGAAGGCGGGGTTCGGGAAGAGGCGCAGGCCCACGATCCCCGTCGCGTAGCCGTAGAACGAGCCCGCGGCCAGATTCTTCCCGCGGGCGCCGATGGCCACCCCGGCATACTTCTTGTCGTTCTCGAAGGGATCGGGGGGGCAGGTGGCGGAGCGCTTGTCGAGCCACAGGCCGTAGCGCTGGGGGTCGGGGCCCGTGGGCTTCTCGAAGCACGGCTCATTGGCCAGCCCGAGATAGTTCCAGCGATTGTCCCGGCTGAACTTGAGCGAGGCGTGCGAGGACACGATCTTGAGGAGGTCGAAATTTCCGAAGCTGTTGATGGTGATCGAGTCCCAGAAGCGATCGTTGCCGCCCGTCCACACCATCCAGGTGTTGCGCCCCTGGATCTCCTCCCGGGACAGGGGCAGGCCGCCGTCCATGTCGTGGAAGTAGTCTTCGTCCGCCGCCGGAAACGACGCGACCGTCCGTCCTGCCCGGCTCGCTTCGTCGAGGACCTGACCCGACCGGTCCTTGCTGCAGCCGGCGAGGAGCAAGACGCACACCGGCAGGAGAGCCGCGATGAAGCGCAGGCGGTGTCCGATCATGAAGGGGTCTCCCTCGTCGCACCCACGTCTCTGAGGAATCTGCGCGCATCCTCTCCCACCCGTCGCGACGATGTCAAACATCAAAACGCGCATGGGCTCGATGCTCGCGCCATTCTTGCCTTGGTCGTCGATGACACGCCGGGAGGGGCAGAGGGGTTCCCCCCGCAGACCACGCTGAGTCGCATTCGTGTGTGAAGTCTCCTGGCCCGCCACGAGATCGAGGTCGCCGGCTTCGACAACACGCAGAAGATACGGGTCTGCGGGGGGAACCCCTCTGCCCCTCCCGCCTCTCCGCGTGGAGAAGTACCAACGCGCTTCAGAATTGATGCGGGGCGCAGAGTAGAGGGCGGAGGTGGGGGGCATGTCCTTCCTGGACCCCTATCTTCTGCGTGTGGTCGAAGCCGAACACGATGGTCTCGTGGCGGGTTCGAGACTGCACACACGAATGCAACTCAGGGTGGTCCAGGAAGGACATGCCCCCCACCTCCGCCCGTGAAGCCACCGCAATCCATCTATCCACGCAGGGGGTCTCGAGGAATTCGATGGGCCGGCTCCGCGTGCAGGGTGGGGGCGGGGGGCGTGCCCTCCCTGGACCCCTATCTTCTGCGTGTAGTCGAAGCCGAAGACGAAAATCTCGTGGCGGGATCGAGATTCCACACACGAATGCGACTCAGGGTGGTCCAGGAAGGACATGCCCCCCACCTCCGCCCGTGAAGCCACCGCAATCCATCTATCCACGCAGCGGGTCTCGAGGAATTCGATGGGCCGGCTCAGCGTACAGGGTGGGGGTGGGGGGCGTGCCCTCCCTGGACCCCTATCTTCTGCGTGTGGTCGAAGCCGAAGACGAAAATCTCGTGGCGAGATCGAGACTCCACACACGAATGCAACTCAGGGTGGTCCAGGGAGGGCACGCCCCCCGCCCCGCCCGTGAAACTAGCTCCTAGCTATCGACCTAAAGAGTCTTGAGGAACTCGATGAGCGCGCGCTTGTCGGCGTCGGGCAAGTTGGCGCCGAAGAGATGGCCGCGGTCCTCGATCAGGTCCGGGCACTTGCTCGCCGCCATGAGGGCGGTCATCAGCTTCCCCCTCACCTCGTCCGGCGGCAAGCCGTCGGCCGGGTTGAGAAGGTCGAGACGCCCCGCCGCGCCCAGACTGGCATTCACAGCAGGGATCAACGTGAGCAGCGTGTCGAGCCGGGGCTCGATGTTCGCGAGGAGGTTGATCGGCGTCCCCTTGGGAATCGGCCCGATCTCGAGGAACCCGTTCCTCCCGAGCGGCTTGACCAGGGTGGGCACGAGGGCCTCGGGAATCCGGATCACGCTGCTCTCGCCGGTCGTCCACACGGAGGCCCGCCCGAGTCGCCGCTCCGGCCACAGGAGCTTCGCAATGGCGTCGTTGAAAGCGCGCAGGCGTCCCTCGACCGACGGGTCGCCGGTGAACTCGCCCACCGAATTGTTGTGAAGATACGGCGCGGACGTCCACATCGAGATCAGCGACGGCACGCGATAGTAGCCCGGCCCCCGGCCGGACGCCGTGAATCTGAAGGGCGATGACGGGTTCAGCGGATCGAAGGTCTCGATCACTCCCACCGGCTCCAGGCTCTGGTAGGTCTGGGACGAGAACTTGTCCCAGATGTGCCCTGCCGTGGCATTGGTGGCGAGGGCCCGGCAGGCATTGGTCTTGATGCGCGAGACCGGATAGCGCCGGTCCGTGGAGAGAAAGTTGTCGTCCCTGAACTCCGGCTGCGACACCGACTCCCGAAGCCATTGCGCGGCCGCGTCCCTCCCCGAGTCGATCCCGGGCGGAGGCTGCTTGCTCGAATGGCAGACCGCGCACGTGTCGGCAAACACGGTCTTGCCCCGGCTCATCACCACCTCATCGGTCGTGAGATACGCCGGCCCGCCCGGCGCGGCCTCGAGCCGCATCGGCTTCATCCGGGCGAAGAACCGGGCGACATTGCCGACCCGGTCCGACGTCGCCTGCCAGTAGACGGAATTCTTTGCCGCCTGCTCGACGCTGAAGGGGCGCTGGGGACGGAGCCCGAGCAGCGGATCGTGGTCGGTCAGCCATTGCTGGGAGTAGAGTCCCTCGTTGACGTAGACGCGCATGACCGCGCCGGCCACGCCGATGGAATCCGCCCCGTCCTTGAGGATATGCGGCACCCTTCGCGTCTCTCCTCCGGCCATCTTCTCGGGGACGGCGATGGCGAAGCGGGCCTCGAGGTCGAAGATGGCGTTGATGGCGCCGGGATTGTTGATGTGATCCGTGGCCACGCGCGAGGTGTCGGAGGTGCCCGGCGGCTGCGCATTGAGCATCTCCCACAGGAAGCTCCCCCGCTCGGTACCGGGGGCGAAGACCCTGCCCTCGCGGAAGTATTGGTTGCCGATGGCGGAGGCGAGATGCTCCCATCGCGGATTCTCCGGATCGGCGGGCGGATGGAGCGGATGCGGGCCGACGTGGCAGAGGCCGCACGTCACGCCGACGCGATACGGCCGGATCAACTTGGGGTTGGCGGCGTACACCGGATCGCCGTAGTAGCGATCGGGATCCCAGGCCTGCCGGGCCTTGGCGTCGAAATCTGGATTCTGATAGACGCGAAAGCCCATGACCCCCGCGGATCGACCGTAGATCCTCTCGTCGATGCCGAGGGGAGCGGGCTCGACCCGCTCGTCCAGCCACAGGCCGAACTCGTCGGGCCGCTCGGCCATGCGCAGGCCCGGCTCGTTGATGAGCCCCATCTCGGCGAAGCGATGCGGACGCCGTCGGGAGTCGAGAGTCTTGAGCAGATCGACGAGCCCGTAGCTCTCGCGGGCCATGCGATCCCAGAAAACCTGATTGCCCGCCGTCCAGAGGATCCAGGTATTGCGCCCCTTGATCTCATCCTCGGTGAGCGACATCCCGCCGTCCATCTCCCGGAAGACGTCGGCGGCGGCCTGGGGAAAGTCCGCGGCGGTGAGCCCGGCCGCCTTGGCGTCGTCGGGCGGGAACTGGGGGGACCGGTCGCAGGCGGAGACCACGCAGATGAGAAACGCCGAAGCGAGCATCGCGAGCCCCCGCCGCATCATGCCGCGGCTAGAGCGTCTTCAGATACTCGATGAGGGCATTCTTGTCGGCGGGCGAGAGCCCGGTGCCGAAGGCGTGACCCTGATTGCCCGCCGCGCGCTCCGTCGTGTCGTATTTCGTGCCGACGTACTTCGCCTCCTCCCCCTGCGAGACGAAGCCGAGATTCACCGGGTCGTAGAGGTTGTAGCCGCGCCAGAAGAGCTTGGGGCGCTGATCGGGGGGCATCAGGAGATCGCGTACCGTGGGCACGGAGCCGTTGTGGAGGTAGGGCGCGCGGAGCCACAGTCCGTCGAGGAAGGGCGCGTTGTAGCCCACGAGCGACTCCTCGACCAGGCCCTTGCGCTCGATACCGAAATCGCGCACCGCCCGGTTGGCGGCCACCGCATTGTCCTTGCTCCAGCTCCAGATCCGCTCGGGGTCGGTGCCCACGGCGGCGAGGGGCATGCGCTTCCCCGTCTTGTCGCTGGCGTGGCAGCCCGCGCAATTGGCGTCGAAGATCCCCTTGCCCGCCTCCGCCTGTTTGGAATCGATGGGAAACGGGAATTTCGGCGGCGCCTTCTCGCGGAGATACTGCTGCAGCCACTTCACCTCATCCAGGAATTCCGCCTTGTGCTTGGGGGCGGCTCCGATGACGCCGAGGGCGGAGTCGATGATGACCGAGTAGGAGTCGTGGCTGTCCCCCGCCCAGTTCATGGTCGTCCCTTCGCGGTCGTACTTCTTCAGGTTCCAGATGGGCAGCATGTCCGTGGGGCCGGTGCTGTTGTCCATGGGCAGCTTGAGGAGGAAGTACTTGGTGAGGTTCATCGCGTCGTCCCGGCCGCGCCCCCAGTCGGGCAGGTCCTTGCGATACACCCACGCGAACTGGGTTTCCCGCTCGAGCAGGCGCTTCTTGGTGATCGGGATGAGGAGAAAGCGATAGATCTGGCGATCGATCCACGACAGGTGCGTGACGAGCTTGATCTCGCGCATGATGTTGTCGGCATTGAAGCGCGGATCCTTGGCGCAGTCGACGAGGAAGCGGAAGATGCCCTCGAGGTACAGGGTGTGGCCGGGCCCCGCCCCCACGAAGACGGGATTCTCCGTGAGCGACGTCCGATAGCTCGCGGCATGGCACGACGCGCAATTGTTGGCCACGCGCGGAAAGCCCACCACTTTCTGGGTGAAGCCGATGGGCAGCTCCTGCCCCTGCTCCCACGACACGCCGAGCGCGACGAGGCCCCCGGGCTTCGGCAGCTTGTCCGGGAACATGCGCGGCAGCACGTAGAAGATCCAGTAGGGGATGCCCGATTCCCGCTCGGCCCCGATGGAGCCGTACTTGAACCGCATGTCGGGATCCTTGGTGATCCATTCGGGTTGCCGCTCCTCGCGGAAGAACTTGTGCCAGGTGAAGGCCCCCCCCACGGCGCCCAACCCCACGAGGATCACCACCGCGACGACGATCTTCCCCTTCCACGAGCCCGACGTCCGCATGGCGTCCATGGTCTGTCTCCCGTCAGAAGGTCTTCAGGTACTCGACGAGGGCGTCCTTCTCCTCGGGCGGCAGCTCGGTGCCGTAGGCCTTGCCCTCGTGCCCGACATTGGCATTGCCGGGCACGGCGGTGTCGAACTTGAAGAACGCTCGCGGGCCGAGGGCGGGCACGCTCGACACGAAGCCGACATTGGCCGGATCGTACACGTCGTTGCCGCGGTAGAAGAGCTTGGGCCGCCGTGCCGACGGCTCGAGGAGATCGCGCACGCTCGGCACCGAGCCGTTGTGGAGATAGGGCCCGCGGAGCCAGAGACCGTCCAGCGGCATGTTGGCGTAGCCGAAGGTCTTGCGGAAATGCTGGAAGCGCCACGGATAGCCCGCGTAGAGGGTCGACTGGTTCACCGCGAGGTCGTAGGTGTAGGTGTCGAGCCGGCGCCGATCGGTGCCGATGACGTCGATCGGCGTCACCTTGCCCACGTACTCGCCGGAAAAATCGCGTCCGTTCGCCCCGTGGCACGAGGCGCAGTAGCGCTGGTAGACGGGGCCGCCCCGGGCGGCCTTGGCCGCATCGATGGGATATGGATACTTCGGCGGCTCCGCGGTGAGGAGCCAATTCTCGACGCGCCCGATGGCGGCCAGATCGATGGTGGGCGGCGTGGTGCCCGTGCCGAATGCCGCGCTCTTGTTGCGCTCCTCCACCACCGTGTTGTTGCCGTCCCAGTGGAGCTGCTTGCCCTTGCGCGGCTGCTGGAGCCAGATCGATGGAAAATCCGAGGGGCCGTTCTTCTCGTGCTCGGGAAGCTGGTCCAGAGGAAAGTTGAAGAGGATCTTCGCCGCGTTGAACGTGTCCACGCGGCCGGGGCCCCATTCCGGATAGGGGAGGAGGGGCTCGAAGCGCCCGCGGAGCATGAGGAGCCGCTCCCGCACGATGGCGATGGCCACCGGATAGACCAGGTAGCGGTCGACCAGACCCAGGCGCTCGCCCTTCTCGCGCATGAGCCGATCGATTTCGGGCACCACGTACTCGGCGGAGGACCGCGGATCCTTCGCGCAGTCGAAGAGGAACTTCTGGAAGCGCCAGACGTTGAACGTGTTCGCGGGCATGCCCAGATAGACGCGCGGCGTGGCCTCCGGATTGTCGCGCACCGTGCTCGCGTGGCACACCGCGCAGTTCAGGAAGGTGCGGTCGATGCCCTGATAGCGGCGCCTCGACATGCCCACGGGCAGGTCCTTGCCCTCCTCGTAGGTGAAGCCGAGCGACGCATACCCGGGGCCGGGCAGATGCAGCGCGCACACGCGCGGCAAGGCCTGGAAGATCCAGTAGGGAAAGCCGGACTCGCGCTCGCCGCCCGTCGATCCGTATTTGAAGTGCTCCTCGATTTTCGCGTACACCACGGGCTCGTCTTCGGTGAAGACATGGGCGAGGTAGAGGACGAGCGCGACGAACGCGAGCGTGGGGAGGACCAGCACCACCACCAGCCACCTCGCCCAGCGCTTCCGGGCCACGCGCTCCAGCCACGAGGGTTCGATCGTGGGCGGCCTGTCCACATCGTTGGCAGTCATGACGGTGTCGCCTCCTCCCGCAGCCTCGAGGAGTAGCCGATGCCTTGCGGCGCCCGGGTCACTGGACCCAGGCGATCCAGCTATCCAGCGACTTCTTGACCTCGGGGAGGCCGGCCCCCATGACGCCCACGGTGGCCCGCAACCGCTGGGCGAACAGGGCTCCCTTTTTCGCCTCCCAGAAACGCTCCTGCGCGGCCTGGTTGAGGAACTCTTTCACCCATGAGGCGGCGAGATGCGGGGGCACGCTCGAGAGATCCTGGAAAAGATAGGGCCCGGGCGCGGACGCCGTCGCGCCGCCCATGGGCCTGAACGCGGCCACGATATACGGACCGTCGCGGTTCTCGCCGGGCAACGCCCGCAGCACGCTGCGCGCGCGCGCATAGTCGTAGCTCTCGAGAACGGCCTGGGCGGTGACGGGCTGCGAAGGGGCACTCCGCACCGGCAGGTAGAAGATATTGAGCTCGCCGCGCGGCACGTACTCCTCGAGGCTGAGCACATCGGGGATGAGACTCAGATAGGCGTCGAGCGCCTTCAGGTAGCGCTCGCGGCTCGCCTCACTCGGCGGGGCGCCCAGCAACAAGTAGCTGTAGAGCCCGTAGCCGGCCGTCTCGCTCTGACCTGCCACGAGGAAGAAGCGGCCGGTTTCCCGTGACATGCCGCGGCCCTGCGCGTCTCGTCTGACCGTGACGCGCACCACGCACTCGGGAGACACGCTCTGGCCGTCGGCGGCGGTCACCATCGCGGCAAAGGTACCGGGTCTGAGCTCGGCGAGATTCCAGCGCGCCTCCGCGCCCCGCCCCTCGATGCGCCCCGCCGTGGCCGTCCACACGTAGCGCACCGCGCGCCCACCGGGAGGGCTTGCCCAGGCCTTCACCATGACCGTCCCTCCGAGAGGCACGGTCGGTGTCTGTGCGCTACAGGTGAGGCCGAGAGGCTCGGCGGCCCACGTCTCCCGAAGAGCCCATGGCCCGCTCGTCAGCAGGCCGGCGAGGAGCGCGGAGGCGAGCAGGGCAGCTCTAGCCATGCGGCTCATCGCCGCCCCGCTTGCCGGTGACCCGGGACAGTATCCACTGGAGGCCCAAGACCAGCGCGGCAGACACTCCTACCACGATCACGGTCTCCCCCTGAGTCAGCGGCGTGGAAGGATTGTAGATGTAGACCACCGTCCACACCACGAGCGACAGCGCGCCGATGGCCACCAGCGTGCCGAGAGAGGCCTTCATCGCCCGCCCACCTTGACGAGAGGCAGCTGGCCTTCGAGCTCGCCTTTCATCACCGGATGCTGATTGCCGCCGATGGCGCGGGACTTCTGCGCCACCTGCTGCTCGAGGTACTGGTACACCTCCTGGAGAGACACGATGCCGTCCCGGTCGAGATCGGCGGCGCCGCGGAGACCCTGCACGAGAAAGTATGTGAACAGCCCGTGACCCAGCTCCGGCACCTCGAGGGACACTTCGGAGGCCCGCGAGGCGGTGACGATGGCGCGCCCCTTGGAGCGCGTGAGCCGGTCCAGGAAGACCTCGTCCACACGCCCCGCCCGCGTGCGCCGGGAGGCGAAGGTGCGACCCCCCGCGGCCCCGCTGTAGCAGGCGTCGAGAAACACCACCACCCGGTCGGCTTCGATGCGATCGAAGATGGTCTGGAACTCGTCCATGGGCAGCGCCGTCGAGTAGAGGTCGTTGGGATCCGCGTCGCTGGGCACGAGGTACTTGGCCAGCCCGTCGGACTCGGCGCCGCGCGGGTCGATTTCCGGCGCGCCGTGCCCCGCGAAGAAGATCAGGATGAGATCGTCCTTCTTGGCGGATCGCGCGAGAAACGTCCCAAGCGCCCACTTGAGATCGCGGAGGGTGGGCTTCCGCTCGGTCTTGTCGGTGAGGAGAAGAACGTTCTCCTTCTTGAACCCGCCCTGGCCCACCAGCACCTGATAGACCAGCTCGGCATCGGCCACCGAGTAGCGAAGCTGGGGAATGGCCGTGCTGTTGTATTGACCCACCCCGATCACCACCGCCCACTGCTCGCGGTTGGGCTTGGAGGCGAGCGCGGGCTCCGCCGGCTGTACGGGAGCCGGGCGCTCGTACACCACGGTGCGAACCTCCTGGCGGACGGTGCCGTCGGGCTCGCTGGCGCGGATGATGATGGTGTTGCTTCCTTCTCGAAGCTTGACGGGAGCCGCCACCGCGATCGATTTCTTGGGGGGGCGCTCCGCTTGCTTGAGGACCTCGGAGCCGTTCAGGAGCACGTTGACGGACGCGATGCCCTTGCCCGAGCTGACCTCCGCCGCCACCAGGCTCGACTGGTCGGTCACCCTCGCGCCATTTTCGGGATGACGGAACTGCACGGTCAAGGGCACGACGCGGTCGAAGAAAACGGCACGAACGTCCTGCTGGGTCACGCCGTCGGCGTCGGTTGCGGTGACCACGATGGTGTTTTGCCCATCCCGCAGCTTGAGGGGGAGGTTCACGGGGAACGTCCGCGGCGACGCGCGCTCCTCCAGGCGCGAGACCTCGACGCCGTTGACCATCACGAGGACCCGCCGTATCCCCTTGCTACTCGACGCGAGCCCGGCCAGCGCGATGCTCTCCTGATCCACGTGAGCCTGGTCCCTGGGCGAAGAGATCGCGACCTGGAGTGCGGCGGCCGCGGGCGACGGCACGCTGGCCGGAGCGACCGACGGCGGCGCCGGGATACTCGACGACGGTGCCGGGGTGGCCGGGGGCGGGGTCCGGGTGGCCGAGGGCGGTGCCGGGGCGGCCGGGGGCGCGGCGGACGTGACCGACGGCACTGGGGACGGGGCGGGGGGCGAGCCTGGGCGATCGCGGAAAATCACGCGCGCTTCCTGTTTGGTCTGGCCCTTGGTATCGGTGACGGTGACGAGCAGGACATTCTTGCCCTCGCGAAGGGGCACCGAGAAACTCAGAGCAAGCTCGGGAGGCGGAGAGCGCTCCGCGCGAGCGTGAATCTCCGAGCCGTTGATCGTGGCGGACACGCGCGCCACCCCCGCGCCGGAGTCCGCGGAGCCCGGCTCCTTCGGCCTTCACGATCTGCCGGGCCTCCGGGGCGTACCACATGACGACGTTCCAGTACTGGCGGCCGGGGACGCCGCCGCTGCGCCTGAGCGGATCCCCGATGTACTCGGCCAGGTAGACGATTCGGAAGGCCTGGTAGACGCCGGCCGGTACCTGCACGCTCTCGTACGCCTTGACCTCCCACGTGAAGCGCACGGGGAGCCCGCTTGGAAACTCGCGGCTGTGCATGACCGCGTTGAAGAGCGTGCCGAACTTTCCCACCTCGAGCGGCCACTTGATGGGAGGCGGCGGATCCATCTGCCAATCCACGTTGCCGTCCTTGAGCACCTGATACAAGCCGAGGTCGCGGGTGAGCTGGATCTTGCGGGTGGGGCCGGCGGCGAAGAAGTACACGTCGCTCGTGGAGCGAATCAGATCGTAGGCGCCGTCGTTGAGGAGCCAACGCATGCCCACTTCGTAGCTCGGGCGCTCCGCGCTCTGCTTCTGGGCGAAGCCGGTCTCCGCCGCGACACACCACACCAGCGAAATGCCGAAAGCCAAAGCGGTGGGGCCTCGCCTCATCCACGCACCTCGAGCGGCAGGGGTGATCGCCGCCTCGTCAGCATGAGCAGCTCGTCCTCCAGCACCGGTGAGGCTGGCCTGACCGACGTGCTGTACCCGGCAAACCGACGCTCTACATTACCGCATGAGCGGGCCAAACCGGGCGTGCATAGACGGCTCGTTCCTTCAGTCGGGCTTGATGTCGAGCGTGACGGCGAAGCGCTCCACCACGGAGTCGTCGCCTTCCCAGTGGCGCCAGCGTTTCAGTCCGACCCGGGCCCGGCCCGGAGCGCGCGCTCTGAAATTCCAGCTTCTCGCCCCGCCTGCGCCGAGACCGGCGCCCTCGCTGTGATAGGTCGGGGCGTCGGCCTCGAGCCGCTTGGCATCGACGGAATCGATGGCCCACGAGTAGCCCGTGGTGGGATTCTCGGGAAGATGCACGGAAATCACGTCGCCGACCTTCGCCACCACGACGCGACCGTTATCCTCCCGGGTGACCGCCACCTCGGCCATAGAGTCAGTCCGCGATCGCTGAACCGCGCTGGGTCAGACCGTCACCCCGTATGACTCGCCGAAGAAGCCGCTGTTGATGTAGGCGGAGGAAGCATAGGCGAAGCCGTTGTCTCCCCACGACGTCCCCCAGCTGTTGCGAACGATGAACCGCCCCGTGGCCGTATAGCCCACGATGGCGATGGCATGTCCGCCCCGCACGGTGTTCGGGTAGAAGGTGTCGAGATTGCCGTGGGTGGCCGTGGCATTGTCCCAGGTCTGGTCCACAGAGAGACCGGCGAGGATGGGCCCATGCGCGGCCAGCCAGGCTTTCCACTGGTTGAGATTCTTGGCCAGGTTGAAGTACGCGCTGATCTTGCGCTGGGCGGCCGCGGCGTAGAGCGCATTCTCGGTGCCCGTGTACATCAGGGTCGTGATGTGGAAGGGCAGCATGCCCATGGTGGCCACGCCGAACTTGCGGCACACGTCCATGGCCGCTTTGAGCGACGTGCCCGCTTCCTCCACGAAGCTCTCGGGCCGCTGCACGAATTCGTCGGTCTCCTTGGAGGACATCCAGACATAGCGCGGCGAGAGCTGCTCCGTCTTCTTGAGCTTCTTTTCCTTCACCATGTGATAGCGGACGACGCCTTCCGCGGTGGCCCATCCAACGCACGACCCGGTCTGGCCCTGGTCGCCCACCGCCCACCACGACTGCCGGAGATCCACGGAGGCGGGGGGCGCCGCCACCGCGCCGAGCGCGCCGGAGGCGAGAGCGTCCTCGAATTTCCAGTCCTTCTCCACGCCCTTCGAGGGCACGAGATTGCAAATGCGCTTGACCCCCTCCGCCCTCGTCTCTTTCTTGACTACCACCTTGACGATCTTCACGGTCTTCGTTGCCTTCGCCGCCTTCGCCCGCGTCTTCTTCCTCGAGGCCATGAGATTCTCCTTTCCCCGAACGCATCCGCAGTGAACGTCAACCGACGAGCAGCACAATTAGAGGGCGGCGGGCCGACGCTGTCAAAGAGAATCGGCGGTCCACGCTCCGCTACGCAAAATGACGAACGTCTTGTCCTTGACCACGCCTCCCCCCAGAGACTACTCTCAGCGGCGTCCGCCTATGGCCGCGCGCGCACGCAACAACGCTCCGGCGGAAGGAGATCGAGTCCATGACGGAAGAGCTTCCAGCCGCTGGCGGAATCAAACGTCTCGTCCTCTGCTTCGACGGCACCTGGAACACGCCGGAAGACCAGACGAACGTCTCCCGCCTCTACGCGGCCCTCGCCGACGTGTACGGAGGGTGCAAGGGCCAGCTCAAGTTCTACGACACCGGGGTCGGCACCATAACCGGATCCCGGATCACCGGGGGCACCCTGGGCTGGGGCCTCGACGAGAACATTCTCCAGGGGTACTGCTGGCTCATCAACGAGTTCCTGCCCTTCGCGCAGGCGCCGCGCCCCGAGCCGGAGTCGGACGGCGAGGTCTTCGACATCGGGCCCGACATCTTCATCGTGGGCTTCAGCCGCGGCGCCTATACCGCGCGGAGCCTCGCCGGGCTCATCAACCGCTGCGGCCTGCCCAGGAAGGAGCTGTTCGTGGGGGAGAAGAACCGGATCACGGGCAAGGTGGACGATCGCGCGAACACGAAGTCCAAGATCGTCCAGCGCGCCTGGGATCTTTATCGCACGCGCTTCCCCAAGGGTGTGGACGGGCGCGCCCAGGCGCCGTGCCTGGCGTACCGGACGGAGAACTGCTGGAACGTCAAAGTAAAGATGCTCGGGGTGTGGGACACCGTGGGCGCCCTCGGCGTGCCCGCATTCTCGAACACGCCGCTCGCCCGCGCCAAGTATGGCTTCTACGACACCAGCCTCGGACGCGTCATCGAGCACGCCTATCACGCGGTGGCCATCGACGAGCAGCGCGAGGACTATCAGGTCACCCTCTGGGAGGCCGTGCATCCGGTGGGCACCCGTGAAGTGGAGCAGCGCTGGTTCCCGGGAGCCCATGCCAATGTGGGGGGCGGCTATCAGGACGATCTGCTTCCCGACCCGCCCCTCAGGTGGATCGCGGAGAAGGGGATCGGGCACGGGCTCGAGTTCTCCTCTCAGTTCGAGGCGAACCTGGGGGCGGCGCGCTGCAAAAACGCGCTGCCCGAAGATTTCAAGCTGCGCGGCGACGAATATCTCTCCCCCGTGCGCGACTCCTACCGCGAGTTCCTGCGCGGGATCTATCGCTTCGCCCGCGCCCTCGTGTTCCGCGGCCGCTACCACCGGCCCATGCTGATCAGCGGAGTGGGCGAGACGATCGACGAGACCGCCCACATGAAATGGGCCTCCGATCCCCGTTACCGGCCGAAGAATTTCGCCTTCGCCGGCCGGCGCGATGTGAGTCTGGGCGCGGGAATCACCCCCGCCCCGGAACCGTAGAGGAGAGGCGCCATGGGACTGTCCGGCGTGCTCGAGGCCATCATCGGCCTCGTGTTCATCTACTTCCTCGTGAGCGTTCTCTGCTCAGGATTGAACGAGGCCATCGCGCAGGAGACGGGCCGGCGCGGACGCTTCCTCCGGGAAGGCCTCGTCAATATCGTGAGAGACCGGTGGCTGTTCCTGCGCCTCATCAACCACCCGCTGGTGTCCAGCATGTACCGTGACGTTCCCGGCAAGCCCCGGACGCCTTCCTACATCCCTCCGGGCAGCCTGGTGAACGCGCTCCTCGACATCATCGTTCTCAAAGCCCGGCAGATCGATCCCGCGCGCGCCGCCACCGCCGGCCAGATGCTGACGTTCGACGAGGTGCGGGCGGCCGCCCTCACGTGCAAGCAGGGTGGCTTCCAGGTTGCCGACGCCATCCTGCCCCTGCTCGATGCGGCCCAGGGCAATCTCGACGTGGCGAGGAAGAATCTCGAGGCGTGGTACACGGGCGGGATGGACCGCGTGTCGGGCTGGTACAAGCTCCACACCCGCCGCGTGCTCCTCGTGGTCGGTCTGCTCGTGGCGGTGATCTTCAACGTGGACACCTTGAGCATCGTGACCCAGCTGTCCCGCTCCGCCGAGCTGCGCAAGTCTCTGGCCGACGCCGCCACCCAGGTGGTGGAGACCAAGCGGTTCAACGGGGTGGAGATGCAGGTCAACGAAGGCGATATCAAGATCGCCCAGGACGATCTCAAGAAGTTCGCCTCCGGCATTATCGCCTTCGAGAAGCAGGGCCTGCCCATCGGCCACTCCTGCCTCAGTCCCGCGGAGGTCGGCACCGACAGCCGGCTCAAGGCCGTCATCGGCAGGTGCTGGCTCAACATCCGCGCCACCGCGGCCGGGGACTGGCTGATCAAGGTCCTCGGATGGCTCGTCACCGGCCTCGCCGTGAGCCTCGGCGCGCCCTTCTGGTTCGACCTGCTCAATCGCCTCGTCGATCTTCGCGGCGCGGGCAGGCGACCCGACCCGACGGCGGAGCCCGCTCCGGCGAAGTGACCGGCGCGCTATCCGCCCCAGCCGAGATAGCGGAAGAGGGTCAATCCCCCCGCGCTGCTGATGGGAAGGAGGAGGGCGCGTACGACGGGCTGCTCGGTCAAGGGGGCGAAGGCGCCCCGCCGCAGCGACTCGATCTCCCGCGTCATGATCTCGATCTGGGACGCGATGGCGGGCGCACCCGCCTGCCCTTTCGCTCTCACCAGGAGATGGGTGAACCGCTCGAGGGCCATGCCGCGGGCGCGCTCGGCGACGCCGCGGAGCTTGAACGCGCAGGCCGCCGCGTAGAGCCCGCTCACCCCAAAGACGACCATGAGCTGATACGGCGTGCCCAGGTTGTCGAAGAGCGGGCTCCGGGAGAGGATCATGAGGCACAGGACGATGAACGGGTAGTAGATGATGGGACTGACGATGTCCGTCCACATCTCGATCACCTTGATGTCGAGCCAGTGGCTGATGCACGCTTCCTTGATCGCGGCGTCCGGCGTCTCTCCGCCCAGCGAGATACCGAGTCGCTTGCCCGCCTCTTCCAGCATGTGGCCGGGCCACTTCGTGGGCTCGGCGGCGCCGAGAAACTTGGCGTACTTGTCGCCGAGCCGGATGGTGTCGCTCACCACGAGGATCAGCCACACGAGGAGCGGCGCGGAGAGCCACAGGAGCACGTGATCGATCCACTTCACGGAGAGCCCGCGCGTCGGCACCACGAGGGGATCGAAGGACAGAATGAGGCCACAGAAGATCAGGAACAGCAGGGCGGCAGGAATCACCCGCTGACACTGGCTCCGGAACGAGCTCTGCTCCAGATAGCGACCCCACAGCGCCTCCGCCTTGTAGCGCTTCTCGTCGAGCAGCCCCGTGGTCTGCCGCCGGTCGCGGAGCGCCGGCCACACGCCCTTGAGCCAGCTCTTGAGCCCGGAGCCTCTCGGCTCGGGAACCGCGATCTTGCCGAACTCCTCGTCGAGCTGCAATCGAACCCGCTTGATGACCCGGCGCACGGCCACGAGGAAACACACGGAGAGGGCGGCCGCGGTGAACCTGAGCATTTCCGTCGGCCAGAGACTGATACCCGAGAAGGCGAGGAACGGCTCGCCCTTCTGATCCTCGAGGATGATCCCCACGCAGGCCGTCACCACGAGCCCGGCGGCGAGGAGCAGGCCCGCCGCCGCCCAGGCCTTTCGCCGACGCGGCGCCCCCCGGGCCCGTCGCACGATGCCATCTATCCCTTCCTTCAAGGGAGGGCTGACGAGATAGAGGAGCAAGGAGCCCGAGAGGATGATGCCGAGGCCGATGACCAGATGCCGGCCGTTCGGATTGGGAAGAACGCGCGGCACCTCGGGATGGATGCCGCGCGGCACGTCGCCGCTCAGATCGAAAGCGAGGCCGCGCCCGATCTCGAAGATCCGGGGCGGGATCTGCGCGCTCAGCGCGGACTGGGTCACCCGCGGCGCCTTCGTGCACCCGGTACCCGGCGCCTCCAGCGCGCATTGAGTGGCGAAGAACATGGCGGTCTGATACGTGTCGCGAAACGGCGGGATGTGCCGCTGGAGGCTCGGGTCGAGCATGAAGCCGAAGCTCGAGGCGACCACGAGGTTGCGCGTCCACGCGTACTCGGCCGGATGCAGCATGCGGGCGTCGAGGTCGGTGGTGAAAAAGACCGCCTTGGGAAATTCCCTCCGGAAAGCCCGCAGGACCAGCGACTTGTCGTAGACATCGCTGCCGAGCACGCCGACGGCCTTAATCTCTCCCGGGGCACCTCCGTCTCCAGGATCGGGCGCCAGGTCGCGAACATGCGAGGCGAGCCGCCGCAGATAGTCGACCTGCGAGGTGCCCTCCGCGCGCTCCAGAGGCTCGAAGGGGCCCGAGCTGTCCGGCTGGACCTTTTCGCTGTCGCGCCTCGAGGACGGGCGCGGCGCGCCCGGGATCTGGCCATCGAGGCCGCGGAGGTAGCTGAAGCGACGAATCCAGGGTGGCCGCGGGGGAGCGCCCACGCACGGCGCCCCGGACTGGCAGATCGCCGTCTCGAGTGCCCTGGGAAGCTCGCGGCCGTACGAGGTGTCCCACTCGGACACGAGGATGATCCGGTCCGGACGCTCCTTGCGCGTGGGATCGATGCCGCGCCGTCGGAGCTCGGGGACGAGCGCCCCCATCACCGCTCCGTCGGTGGCGATGACCCGCAGCACCGAATCGGGCTGGACGCCGGACGATCCGCCCGCCGTGGTGGAGGTCGCGGTCGAGAAGAACATCATGTCGGGCGGCCCTTCCTTCCGTCCCGCCACCTCGGCCGTCATCCCCTGGAGCGTGCCCGAGCCTATGGGTCCCAGGATGACAACGCGTCCTCCCGCTCGCTTGGCAAGGCCGGCCAGCTGCTTCGTGAAATCGACGAGCTGACTCACCGCTCGATGCTCGTCGAGGCTGTTCTCGTCCAGCCAGAGGAGGAGCACGCGGCGGCCCGAGCCTTCCTGGCGGAACCACTCGAAGGGCACGCGGCGTTGACGCTCGAGCCCCGCGGACGGCAAGATGAAGCCGAGCCCTTCCGGCTGCTCCGGCACGAAGCTCGCCGTGGACAGCGCGGATACCACGGCGTAGCGAGTCCGCCGCCGCTGCTCCGCGTACTCGGGGTAGTCGCCACCGAAGACCATCGCGCCCACGATGTCGGTAGTCGCTCCGGGCTTGCCGAGCTCGGCCATGACCTCGGCGAGGCGGTCGCGTCCCGAGCGCTGCGACGCGGGATCCTGATCGGCCGCGGCATCCTTCGGCCGCTTCAGGTACTGGTCGATGGCGGCGAAGGGATCCTGCCAGAGGCGCCCGGGCACATCCTGCAGCGTGCCCGGCGGGTAGCCGGCGATCTCCGTCGGCGACGGGCGCGTCCCTACGAGCTGCCACTGCCCGACGAGGATCCCCGCGAAGGCCACGAGCACGGTCGCCACGATGGCGACGGAAAGGCCGGAGCCGGACCCGTCCTTCTTCTCAGAAGCGGCCATGCCGTCGTCGTCCTCCCGGGGCGCCGCTCACTCCATCGTGACTTGGCGAGGCACCTTCACCATCACACGGTCAGGCCTGAGCCTGCTCCTCACCTACCGGGTCTTGTCCCTGTCCATGAGCAGGCGGCGGAGGATCTTGCCCGAGGCCGACTTCGGGATCTGGTCGATGAACTCCATCTGGCGGATGCGCTTGTGGGGGGCGACGCGCTCCGCCACCCAGCCCATGATGGCCTCGGCCTTGGTCGCGCGTGAAGCCTCGTCGGGCTTCAGCACCACGTAGGCCTTCGGCACCTCGCCCGCCTCCTCGTCGGCCCGGCGGACGACGGCGGCGTCGAGCACCGCCGGATGCGTCACGAGGAGCGCTTCGAGCTCGGCGGGGGCGACCTGGAGGCCCTTGTACTTGATGAGCTCCTTGGTCCGGTCCACGATGAAGAAATAGCCGTCCGCGTCCACGTATCCCACGTCACCGGTGTGGTACCAGCCCTCACGGTCGAGACAGGCCGCCGTCTCCCCGGGCTGATTGAGATAGCCCTTCATGATCTGCGGACCGCGGATCAGGAGCTCCCCTTCCCGACCCTCGGGCACCGTCTCTCCCGTCACCACATCGATCATCTTCACCTCGGTGTTCGGGACCACGCAGCCCGCGGACCCCGGCTTCATGGGCGCGTTCCTGGTCGGGCTCAGATGGGTCACCGGGCTCGCCTCCGTCATCCCGTAGCCCTGCGTGACCGGGCAATTGAGCTTGCGGCTGAGCTCGCGCGCGATGTCCTCGCCGAGGGGCGCCGCGCCCGAGAAGACGAGCCGGACACTAGAGAGGTCGGCCTGGGCCGCCGCGGGGTGCTTGACGAGGCCGAGCACGATGGGCGGCACCAGAGGAAGCACGGTGACCCGGTACTTCTGCACCGCGGCGAGAAACTCCTGCATGTCGAAGCGCGGCAAGACGAGAATGGTGCCGCCTCCCGCCAAGCCGAGCATCATGATCACCACCATGCCGTAGATGTGGAAGAAGGGCAGGACGGCCATGGTGATGTCGTGCTCGCCGAAGCCTTCCCAGTTCCGCATGCCGTTGCACTGACAGAGATTGGCCACGAGGTTGCGATGGGTGAGCATCACGCCCTTCGGAAGTCCCGTCGTCCCGCTCGAATACGGCAGGGCCACGAGATCCTCCCGCGGATCGATACGCACTGGAGGCGGTTCCGTGCCGGCCTGGAGGAGATCGGAGAAGGGCGTGGCGCCTTCCGCGGATCCGAAGACGAAGATCTCCTCGATCGCGCTCTTCTTTGCGGCCTCCGTGGCCTTGTCGAGGAAAGGCGCCACCGTCACGAGGAAGCGCGCCCGCGAATCCGTGAGCTGCTTGGCGAGCTCGTCGGCCGTGTAGAGAGGATTGACGGTGGTATTGATGCCTCCCACCGCCGCCACTGCGAGAAAGATCACCGCGTACTCCGGCACGTTGGGGCTGTAGATGGCGAAGACGTCGCCCTTCTTGAAGCCCCGCTTGGCGAGTCCGGCCGCCGCCTTGCCCACGCTCTCGGCGAGCTGGCGATAGCTCAGCGCCCGTCCGGACGGCCCGTCGATCAGCGCGGGCTTGTCGCCGAGCCGGGCCGCGTGACGCAGGACGAATTCCGTGATCGACACCTCGGGAATGCTGACGTCCGGGCTGGTGCTCTTCACGATCATCGGGGGCTCCTTGGGGTGAGCGGCATAGAGGCTGCCTGAGACTGTGCCACAGTATCGCGGAATTGGGGAGGGCGAAGACGTCAGAGATCGGCGCGATCAGCTCTCCGGTCGAACGCGGCGAAGACGATCACCGCGCCCACGAGGAGCAGGATGGCGGCGACGGTGAGGGCGACCGGTAGCCAGAGATGAAGGCGTCGAGGGCGGGCGCGATGACGGAGGCCCCCAGGACGGTGACCACGGCCCGGGTCGAGCCGCGCCGGCGAAATGCTCAACCGGAGCTTGTGGGACTTCCCGTCGCCTCGAGGACCGCCTCCCGCCACTCCCGCTTCAAGGGAAGGATGGGCGGCATGGGTACCATCTCGGGGACCGGGGTGGGCGCGGCCACCGCGTCCTTGCGATCGGTGGCGGCACCTTTCTTCATGAAGAGGTTGTAGATGGCCCACTGGATCCGGCGGCGCGAGCCGCGGATCGGAAAGCGCTTCATCATGGACCCCGGCGAGTAGAAGGTCTCGTAGGCCGCGGTCTGGCCCAGCCGCAGCTCGTCACCCGTCATGCGGGCGGGCCGGTAGACCACGTTGGCCTGGTCGTACTTCTCCCAGTCGTAGGACACGATGCGATCGGCCTTCTTCATCTCGTACCAGGTCAAGGTGCCCGGATAGGGCGTGAGGACGGAGTACGCGCAGGCATCGTAGTCAGCATTGATGTTGAAGCTCGACGTCTCCTTGAACACGGAGGGATCGTCGCCGTCGAAGCCGAACATGAAGAGGCCGAAGACCATGATGCCGTAGGAGTGGACCTTCTCCACGAGGGAGGCGAAGGTCTCCGGGCGGTTCACGTGCTTGTGCACGCTGGTGAGGGTCGAGCGCGTGATCGACTCGAAGCCGATGCTCAGCATGGTGCAGCCGCTGGCCGCGGCCAGCTCGAGCATGCGGTCGTCCTGGGCGAGCTTGGAGGTGACGCCGGCCTGCCAGCTGATGCCGAGCCCCTTGAAGGCCCGCATCACTTCCTTGGGCCGCTCGGGGGTGCCGAAGAAGTCGGCGTCGTTGATCGAGATGATGCGCGAGCCGCAGCTCTCCACCTCGCGCACCACCTCGTCCACCGGGCGGTAGCGGAACTTGAGCCCGTTCATGAGCGGCTCGGCGCAGAAGGTGCAGCCCTGGTGGCAGCCGCGGGAGGTTTGTACGAAGGTGCTGTTGACGTAGCGGTGCCGCTTGAGGAGGTCGTAGCGCGGGGGGGCGAGGCCTTCCATGGGATGGAGCTTCTCCGACTTGTAGGTGCCGCGCATCTCGCCCTTCTCGAGATCGTCGAGAAGCTTGGGCAAGACGAGCTCCACCTCGCCGATAACCACCGCGTCGCAATGCTTGAGAGCTTCCAGCGGCATGAAGCTCGGATGCACGCCGCCCATGGCCACGGGCACTCCCCGCGCCCGGAAGGCGTCGGCGATCTCGTAGCCGCGGTTCACGTAACTGGTCATGGCGGAGATGCCGACGAGGTCCGCCTTCAGGTCGAAGTCGATGGTTTCGATGTTCTCGTCCGTGAGCACCACGTGGTAGCGGTCGCGCGGGATCCCCGCGGCCACCGCGAGCAGGCCCGCGAGAGGCGAGTAGAGCGCCCGGTTCAGATAGAGGGGGCGGGTGGTCAGCGAGTCAGTCTTGGGATTGATCAGATGTATGACGCGTTGGCGCATGTGGTCACTCCCGGGATCGCAAGGCGAAGCAAGAGAGCAAGTACTGGGAGCCTACGTCTCCCGGGGTCGAGCGTCAAGGCAATCATGGCCCGGCCTCACCCGATGGGATTCGGCCGAACCACGAGTCCCCCCCGGAGGCGCTGGGGGGTGACCCGGCCTACCGCGGTGGCGGTGGCTCCGACAAAGGCGCCCAGCGCCCCGAGGGCATCGCCCAGACCGTTCAGCGCCTCGTCCCGGTCGAGTCTCTCACCACCCGTCGGCGGCGTCTTCCCCCTCGCGAACCACGGCTCGAAATGCACGTGCCGGATCTCCAGCCGGCGCTCCGCCCGATGGCTCTTGGCGTCGACGCGTCCAATGAGCTGGCCGTGATGGAGGATGGGCAGGGTGTAATAGCCGTGCACACGCTTGTGGCCGGGCGTGTAGACCTCGATGCGGTAGTCGAAGCCGAACAGACGCGCCACGCGGCCGCGATACCACAGGAGCGAATCGAAGGGCGACAGGAGCGTTGTCCCCTTCGACAGCGCGGGTGACCGCCGCGCCCGCGCGAGAGCGGGCATATCGCGCGTGAGGGCGAGCCAGCGGCCCGGCCGCCCTTCGACGTCGATCTCCGCGATGTCTCCACTGTCGAGCATGGCGCGGAGCGGAGCGCGGCGACCGCCCGCTCCGAAGCGTGGAAAGGTCATGTAGCCCGCGAGGTCCTGCTCCGTGGCCGCGCCCATGGCGTGGAGCGAGCGCTCGAGGTGCCAGCGGCGGAAGTCCTCGGGTGAGGGGGCCTCGCAGCCCGCGGCCGCGGGAATGGCCCGCTCCAGGAGGTCGAAGCGCTTCTGGAAGTGCTGCCGCGAGTGAATGGTCAGGGCGCCGGTCATCCACAGGTAGTGCAGCGCGTGCTGCGTAGGGCCCCACCTCCACCAGCCGCCCTCTCCCGACGGCCGGCGCCCTTCGAAGTCACCGTTGGCCATCGGGCCATTGGCGAGCACGGCGGCCCGCACGCGCTCCAGCACCTTGCCGTTCCGGCGCAGGTCGGACCATCCGGTATGGCGCAGGCGGTAGTCGAGCATGGCGCGCCGCCACCACGGCAGCATGCTGGTCGGCACGAGACAGGCGGCGTGGGCCCAGTATTCGAAGAGCAACCGGCGGCGATAGACCTGCCGGTCGAGCCAGGCGCGATCGTAGGGTCCGAAGCGGCTCCACACCGTGAGGTAGTGCGCGCGATCCAGCACGTTGATGGAGTCGAGCTGCAGCCCGCCCACGTCCTCCACGAAGCGGCCGAGCCGCCGGGAAGTGACGGTGGCCGCGCGCGGCCGAGCCAGGTGCTGGCGCTGGAGGAAGAGGGAAGTGACGGCGCGGAGGGGGACGGAGGGGCGCGGCATGATGGCCGAGAGTACCATCGGCTGGATCACACGGGCGGTCTGGGCTAATCTCAAAGGCCCATGACAGACGCCACGCCGAGCGGCTCGAGCGTTCCCCGCTGGCCGGGAGAGGCGCGCGCGGCCTGCGCCTTTACCTTCGACCTCGACGCCGAGACGCTTTGGATGGCCCGCGGAGTGAGCGAGCCCGTCGCCCTGTCCCAGGGGCGCTTCGGCCCGGTGGAGGCGGCTCCGCGCATTCTTGAGCTGCTGGAGAGCGCGCAGATCCACGCCTCCTTCTTCATCCCCGCGTGGACGGCCGCGCACTATCCGGACACCGTGCGCGCCATCGCGGCGGCGGGGCACGAGATCGGCTGTCACGGCGACGAGCACGAGCGCGTCTCCGATCTGGAGGCCAGGCAGGAGGAAGCGATTCTCCTCAAGAGCCTCGCCACGCTGACCCCGCTGGCCGGCGGGCGGCCCGTGGGCTGGCGCGCGCCGGCCTGGCAGCTCTCCGCGAGCTCGCTCGATCTCGTGGCCAAGCACGGCTTCGAGTACTCGTCGAACATGATGGACCGGCTCGTGCCCTATCTGCATGCCGAGGCCCACGGCCGGCGGCTCGTGGAAATTCCCGTGGCGTGGGTGCTCGACGACGCGCCGTTTTTCATGTTCACCGGCCAGCGGAGCATCCAGGCGCCCGGCCCCGTGCTCCAGGGCTGGCTCACGGAATTCGACGGCATCTCCGAGGTTCACGGGGTCACCAACTTCACCTTCCATCCGCAGATCATCGGTCGCCCGTCGCGGCTCGCCTGCCTGCGCGAGCTGCTCGACTACGTGAAGCACACCCCGCGCATCTGGATCGCGCCTCTTCGCGACATCGCCGCCCACTGGCGGCGCACCTCGCCGGCCTGACCGTCCGCCCTAGCGCCAGGCAAAGATACGGTCGGTGGGGATCCGGTCGATCCTGATGTCGATGAGGGTGGACGTGTTCCGCGCGAAGAAGGTGACGTGATGGCCCGCCTCATCCGAGGGAATGGGGACCTCCACGGGCAGGTACTTCAGCGGATCCGTATTGTAGGTCAGGTCGTTGGTGGGTCCGGTGGCGTCGAGGTTCATGCCGATGTATGCGGCGGGGAACTTCCGACGGAGATCGGCGAGAAGGGCTTCCAAGCGGTTGAGATTGACGAAGAACGTTCGGTAGCTCGGATTGACGGTGTGGGGCTGGACGTCGACGACGACCTCTTCCTGCAGGATGGTCGTGTACTCCTGGTAGCGCTGCAGGCCCTGGAGAACGGCGGGGTCGCTCCACGCGCCGTGGGGGATGGTGGGATCGACCACGTGGAAGGCCACCCGATAGTCCGTGACATCGTTGTCCAGCTCGTCCCTGACATGGAAGAGAAACTGCTGGTAGCCGTGCACGCCGTCGTCGCCTTGGGCGGCATAGAACGCATCGTTGGCCTGCTCGAACTTCTGCCGGAGCTGACGGTATCCGGCGAGATCATTCACGGCGAGGCATTCCTGGATCAAGGCGAAGGTGGGATGGGAAGCGCCCGGATCGTCGGGCACCAGCGTGCTGTGGTTCTTGTCCGGGACGAGACGGAGGGCGAAGGGCTCGTTCTTCTGCAGCCTCACCGCGATCTTCGGAGCGGCCGGGTCGAGAAAATCGATATCCAGCCTGATGCAGTTGAGGGCGGCCGCCGAGGCGCGGACCGTCCCGTCTGATCCGTCCTCGTTGGCGCCTTTGGCCGCCAGTCCCTTCAAGCGCCCGTACGTCGATGTCCCGGACAGGATGAAGACGAAGGGGCCGCGAGCTGGATCGGTCGGATACATGCGGACGTCGCTGAAGAGATCCCGCTCCGCCATCGCCCACAGCTCGGGACTGCCCAGCTCGAGACCCCCGAGGATCTGACGCCCGGTCTGGAAGCCATGCTCGACGCCACCCTTGAAGAGCATGGCGAGAGCCGACTTGCCCTGGGCGGCCAGGCGCGAGCCGAAGTTGGCGGGGGCGAGCATGACCACGGACCGGATGGGGTTCTTGGCTCGATCTCCTCTGCAGATGATGGTGAGGTAGTAGTCGAGCCAGTGACGGAAGACGGGTCCGCCTGTGGAGTGCACGATCACGTCGAGGGCATGCGGCTGGAGCGGGGGGAGCCGGCCTTCTCGAACCAGCGCGTTCAGCTGGACCTGGAAGCCCACGGCAAGATCATCGAAGGTCACGTGGTCTTCCATGGATTCGTAGTTGGCGAGAAATACCGATTCGGCGGTGTACCCATTGGCATTGAACCAGGCCTTGAGCGGGGCAAACGACTGGTAGTTGTCGCTCCAGCCATGAAGGATCAGGATGGGATTGGGCATGGTAGGGCTCCTGTGGTCCCGGGCGGGCACCCCGCGACCGGAGAGAGTGTTCGCGCCACGAATCGCTGGCGATCATGGAGCCGGCGATTTCACCTGTCAATGTCCGGCCTCCCCCGCCCCCCGTCCGTTCGACAAAGATTGACGCCTGCCCCTTCCCCCGCTATAACTGGCGCACTTCAGCCACAGGCGTATGCCGCCCCCCGGGCGACTCAATGAAGCGCCGCGGCCGGGCGAACGTGGGAGGGCAGCCTGGACATCGTCCTGCAGCTCGTGCTGAACGGCTTGGCCGTGGGCTGCATCTACGGCCTGGTCGCCCTCGGCTTCGTCCTCATCTACAAGGCCACCGAGCTGGTGAACTTCGCCCAGGGCGACCTCATGATGCTGGGCGCCTTCACCTGCTACATGTTCGTGGTGTGGTACGGCGTCGGCTACTGGGTCGCCTTTGCCGCCGCGGTGGCCGTGGTGGGACTCTTCGGGGCGGCCCTGGATTCCGTGGTTCTCCGCCGTGTGCTCGGTCAGCCGCAGTTCGCGGTGGTCATGCTGACCATCGGGCTCGCCGCGGTCTTCCGGAGCTTCGCGTCGATCGTGTGGGGAACGGAGATCTACACGCTTCCCACGCCCTTCAGCGCCCACACGTCGCGGGTGGGCGGCGTCAGCGTCAGCCACGAATACGTGTCCATCATCGTCGGCACCGTCGTGCTCTGCGCGGTGCTCTACGTGTTCTTCACCCACACCAAGGTGGGCGTGGCCATGCAGGCCGTCTCCCAGAACCAGCTCGCCGCCTACTACATGGGCATCCCGGTGAAGCTCATGTGCTCGCTCATCTGGGCCATCTCCGCGGGGGTGGCGGCCATCGCCGGGGTGCTCCTCGCTCCCGTGTCGCTCGTCGATATCAATTTGGGCTTCATCGGCCTCAAGGCCTTCGCCGCCGCCGTGCTCGGAGGCTTCGGGTCCATTCCCGGAGCCTTGGTGGGCGGGCTCACCATCGGCGTCATCGAGCTCATGTCCGGCGCGTACCTGCCCCCCGGATTCAAGGACGTCGCTGCGTACCTCGTGCTGCTCGTAGTGCTCGTGGTCCGGCCCCAGGGCATCTTCGGGGCGGTCGGGCGAAAGAAGGTCTAGCGCCTCGCCATGCGCTTCCTCTTCAAGACGTCCTATGGCCAGGACCTCACCCTCTTCACCGACAGCACGCAGCGGAACTGGTACATTGCCCTGCTCGTGGGCCTGCTCGTGCTGCCGAAGCTCGTCCCCGCCTATCTCGTGGACATCAGCCTCGTGCTCATCTACGGACTGTGCGGCCTCTCCCTCATGGTGCTCGCGGGCTACACCGGGCTCGTCAGCCTGGGCCACGCGGCCTTCCTCGGGATCGGCGCGTACGCCCACGTGTACTTCACCCAGGATCTCGGACTCCCGTGGATACTCTCCGTCGCCTTGGCCACCGTGCTCACCGCCGCTTCCGGCGTGCTCGTCGGCCTGCCCGCTCTCCGCATGACCGGCGTCTATCTCACCATTGCCACCCTCGCCTTCGCCCTCATCATCCAGGAAGTGTTCACGCGGTGGGACGGGGTGACGCACGGGCTCAAGGGCCGGCCCGTCGACAAGCCCGTGATCTTCGGGGTTTCCTTCGCCAATGAGGTCGCCTTCTACTTTCTCTGCCTCGCCATCCTGATCGGCGGGCTCTGGCTCACTCGCAACCTGTTGCGCTCGCCTACCGGCCGCGCGTGGGTGGCCATGCGGGACAGCGAGATCGCCGCGCAATCCATGGGCGTGAATCTCGCCGCCTACAAGACCATGGCCTTCTCGTACTCGGCCGCCCTCATGGGCCTCGCCGGCGCGCTCTTCGCGCACAAGATCGGCTATCTCGCCCCGGACATCTTCAGCGTGCTCCTCTCCATCCAGTTCCTGCTCATGGTGGTGGTGGGCGGCCTCGGCAGCCTGCACGGCGCTCTCTTCGGGGCGGTGTTCGTGGCCTTCCTTCCCGTGCTGATCTCCCAGGCTCGCGACTCCGTGCCCGCGTGGATCGGCGGGGTGGTGTCCATACTGGGTGCGGACGCGGGCAGCACCGTGTTTCGCCTCACCGACCGTTTCGTGAAGCAGCCCGGGCTCGAGCCCGGCATCTTCGGCCTCATCCTCGTGCTCTTCATCCTCTTCGAGCCGCTCGGCCTCTACGGGCGGTGGGTGAAGCTCAAGGTCTACTTCTCCACCTTTCCCCTCTACAAGCGCGCCACCTTCAAGCGCCAGCGGGCGTACATGCGGTCGGAGCGGCTGCGGTGAGTTTCTTCAAGGCCGAGGGCGTGGGCATCAACTTCGGCGGCGTCAAGGCCCTCGACGAGGTGAGCTTCGACGTGGAGCCGGGGCAGGTCTTCACGATCATCGGCCCCAACGGCGCGGGCAAGACCACCATCTTCAACGTGATCAGCCGCATCTACGATCCGAGCCACGGCCGCCTCGTCTTCTGTGACGAGGACATCACGCGCGTGCCCGCCCACGAGATCGCTCCCCGCGGCATCGCGCGAACCTTCCAGAACATCGAGCTGTTCGAGCACGCCACGGTGCTCGACAATCTCCTCCTCGGCCGCCACGCCCACAAGCGCTCGTGCTTCCTCGAAGAGCTCCTCTTCCTGCCGCGCGTGCGCGCCCTCGAGATCGAGCACCGCGAGGCGGCCGAGAAGGTCATCGACTTCCTCGACCTCCAGCCCTATCGAGACCGCCTCATCGCCAACCTGCCCTATGGCGTGCGCAAGGTGGTCGAGCTGGCGCGCGCGCTGTGCACGCAGCCGAAGCTCCTCCTCCTCGATGAGCCCTCCTCGGGCCTCAGTGTGGAGGAGACGGAGGAGATGGCCTTCTGGATCCAGGACATCCGGAGCCTCCTCCACATCACCGTGCTCATGGTGGAGCACGACATGAGCCTGGTGAGCTCCGTCTCCGATCGCGTGCTCGCCTTGAACTATGGGCGGACCATCACCACGGGCACCGCGCGCGAGGTCCAGGACCATCCGGAAGTGGTGAAGGCGTACCTCGGTGGCTGAGGCATGACCGATACGCTCCTCGAGGTCAACAACATCGAGACCTTCTATGGCCCGATCATGGCCATACGCGGGGTGAGCTTCGCGGTGCCTCGGGGCGCCATCGTGACCATTCTCGGCGCCAACGGCGCGGGCAAGACCACCATCCTCAAGACGGTGTCCGGGGTGATGGACGCGCAAAAGGGCACGGTGACCTTCGACGGGCGCGCGGTGCGGGGACTGGATCCCGACAAGGTGGTGCGGCTCGGCCTCAGCCACGTGCCCGAGGGGCGCGAGGTCTTTCCCCTCCTCTCCGTGCGCGAGAACTTGAAGATGGGCGCATACTCGCGGAGCGACACGGCCGGCGTGGCCCGGGACATGCAAATGGTGTATGAGTACTTCCCGGTGCTCGCGAGCCGCGCCGAGCAGCGCGCGGGCTCGTTGTCGGGTGGCGAGCAGCAGATGCTGTCGATCAGCCGCGCCCTCATGGCCCGGCCGAAGATGATGCTGCTGGACGAGCCCTCGCTCGGGCTCTCCCCCAAGCTGGTCAAGGACATCTTCGAGATCATCGGCAGGATCAACCGGGAGCAGGGCATGACCATCCTGCTCGTGGAGCAGAACGCGAACATGGCCCTCCACTTGGCCGACTACGGCTATGTGCTGGAAGTCGGCCGCATCGTGATGGAAGACACCTGCGCCCGGCTCCTCCAGAAGGACGACATCAAGGAGTTCTATCTCGGCATCAAGGACGAGAGCATCCGGGGCACCCGCCGCTGGAAGCGAAAGAAAATGTGGAGATGAGCGTGATCACTCGGACACGACCGTTCGCCGCCGACGGACAGCCCTGGATCGTCAAGGGACAAGACACCCTGCCCCGACTTTTTCGCCACGTGGTGAAGGAGCGCGGAGAGCAGGTCGCCATGCGCGAGAAACACCTCGGCATCTGGCGCTCGATCACCTGGCGCGAGTACGGCGACAAGGTCCGCCGGGTCGCCCTCGGATTGGTGGCCCTCGGGCTCCGGCCGGGCGAGGTGGTGTCCATCGTCGCGGACAATCGCCCGGAGTGGCTCTATACCGATCTCGGCACCATCTCGGCGGGCGGTGTGACCAACGGGATCTACACCACCGACTCGCCGAAGCAGGTGGAGTACATCGTCAACGACAGCGGCACCCGCTTCTACTTCGCGGAGAACGAAGAGCAGCTCGACAAGATCCTCGAGGTCCGGGCCCGCTGCCCCCAGCTCGTGAAGATCTTCGTGTACGACATGGACGGCCTGCACGACTTCCGCGACGATCAGGTGATGCCGTTCGAGGCCCTCCTCGCGGAGGGTGCCCGCTACGACCGTGAGCATCCCGGCGCCTTCGATCCCCTCGTGGAAATCGCGCAGCCCGGGGACCTCGCCATCCTCGTGTACACCTCCGGCACCACGGGGCCTCCCAAGGGCGCCATGCTGAGCCACCGCAATATCCTCTTCCAGATCGGTTACTCCGATTTCGTCACAGAGCCGCGGGCGGGCGACCAGCAGCTCTCCTTCCTTCCCCTCGCCCACGTGGCGGAGCGGACGTTCAGTGTCTTTTACCCGCTGTACTCGGGGGCCACCGTGAACTTCGCGGAGAGCATCGACACCGTGCCCGAGAACATTCGGGAGGTCGCGCCCGCCGTCTTCTTCGCGGTCCCCCGGATCTGGGAGAAGTTCTACTCCTCGGTGGCCCTGCGCATGCGCGAGGCCACGTGGCTCGGCCGGCTCGCCTACGCCTGGGCCATCGGCGTGGGCATGCGAGTCGCCACGTGCACCCTCGAAGGGCGGAAGCCTCCGGCGGCCCTCCGGCTCCTTTACCAACTCGCCGACCTGCTCGTGCTCGACAACGTCAAGCGCTCCCTCGGGCTCTCGCGCGCCCGCGCCGCCATCACCGGGGCGGCCCCCATCGCTCCCGAGCTGATCCGCTGGTATCTCGCCCTCGGCATCGACATGCGCGAGGTGTACGGCCAGACCGAGAACTGTGGGCTCGCCACCGGAATGCCGGCCGGCCGGATCAAGCTGGGCACGGTGGGGGTGGCGCGCCCCGACACCGAGGTCCGCGTCTCCCCCGAGGGTGAAGTCCTCCTCAAGGGCCCCCACGTCTTCCTCGGCTACTTCAAGAATCCCGAAAAGACGGCGGAGACGGTCACCGACGGGTGGCTCCACACGGGTGACGTGGGGTTCATCGATGAGGACGGGTTCCTCACCATCACCGATCGCATGAAGGACATCATCATCACCGCGGGCGGGAAGAACATCACGCCCTCCGAGATCGAGAACCAGCTCAAGTTCTCTCCCTTCATCTCGGACGCGGTGGTCATCGGCGATCAGCGGAAGTTCCTCTCCTGCCTGGTCATGATCGACCACGAGACGGTGGCCCAGTTCGCCCAGGAGCGCAACGTGCCGTTCACCAACTTCGCCTCCCTCTGTCGCGCCCCGGAGGTGCAGGACCTGATCTGGGGCGAGATCGAACGGGTGAACAGGCAGCTGGCCCGCGTGGAGACGATCAAGAAGTTCCGCCTCATCGAGCAGATCCTCACCCCGGAGGACGACGAGCTCACGCCGACCATGAAGCTCAAGCGCACGTTCGTCAACGTCAAGTACAAGGACGTCATCGACACCATGTACGTGGATGCGTAGCCCCCACGCCAAAGGAGCCCCCATGAAGAAGACACTGGGCATCGCCTTCCTGATCGCCGCCCTCGCCCTCGCCGGCGTGGCCCTCGCGCAGACGCGCGGGGTCACCCCCACCGAGATCGTGCTCGGCATGCACACCGACCTCTCGGGCCCCGCCGCCACCTACGGCGTGTCCTCGTCCAATGCGGTGAAGATGCGCTTCGACGAAGTGAACGAGAAGGGCGGCATCTACGGGCGCAAGATCAAGCTGATCGTCGAGGACACCCAGTACCAGGTCCCGCGCGCGGTCCAGGCAGGAGCCAAGCTGATCAACCGCGATCGCATCTTCGCCATGGTGGCGGGGCTCGGCACCCCCATGAACAACGCGCTCTTCAAGGACCAGATCGAGGCGGGGGTGCCGAACCTCTTCCCGCTCTCCGCGGCGCGCTCGATGTTCGAGCCCTTCAACCGGCTCAAGTTCTACGGCGCCGCCACCTACGTCGACCAGGTCCGCGCCGGCATCAACTACTTCGTCACCAAGAAGGGCAAGAAGAGCGTCTGCGCCATGTACCAGGACACCGACTTCGGCAAGGAAGTCATGGACGGCATCCAGATGCAGGTCGACAAGATGAAAATCAAGCTCGCCGAGACCACCACGCACAAGCCGACCGACCAGGACTTCACCGCGCAGATCACCAAGCTCAAGGCGGCGGGCTGCGATCTCGTGGTGGTGGGCACCATCGTGCGCGATTCGATCGTGCCCTACGCCACCGCGCGCAAGATCGGCTGGACCGACGTGGACTTCCTCGGCTCCGCCGCGAGCTACGATCTGGTGGTGGCGGCCGCCCAGGGCGGCGTGACCGAAGGGTTCTATGCCATGGGCCTCACCGACATGCCCTATCGCGACACCTTGAGCCCGGCCGCCCAGGCCTGGTTCGACCGCTACAAGGACCGCTACAAGATCGAGCCGAATATCGGCGCGGTCTACGGTCACGTCGCCGCCGATCTCACCGTGGTGGCGCTCGAGAAGGCGGGCAAGGACCTCACGCTCGACAGCTTCGTCAAGGCGTTGGAGTCGATCAAGAGCTACAAGGACATCTTCAACGGGCCGGAGGCGAGCTTCGGCCCCGACAAGCATCAGGGCGCCAACTCGTCCTTCCTCGCCGTGGTCAAGGGCGGTCGCTGGGGCCGCGTCACTGACCCGCTCTCCTTCTGATTCGCGACGCGCGCTGACGGACAGGGCCGGCCGGTGCACCCCGGCCGGCCCTGCGCCACGGTACCCCTCGCCCACAGCGTCTACAGCACCGCGTGAGCTATCTGAGCTTCGCCCCTCGCTGGGTGACGATGTCGAGCAGCCGCTCGACTTCCATGTTGATCTGCTCGACGTCGGCGGGAATGAATCCGCCGGCCGCGAAGTGACCGGTGACGGAATCGGGATTGATGGGCACCGTGCGCACGTCGCGGATGTACCGGGCCGCCTCCAGCGGCTCCCACTCCGGATTCAACAGGTCCTTCGTCCCTGTCATGATGAGGGTCTTGGCCTTGATGGCGCGGAGGGCCTTGACGTAGTCGCCGTTCATTCCCGGGGTGGTGCTCACGTCGTGCGTCTCGTAGGCCCACGTCTGATAGATGTAGTCGTTGGCGTCGAAGAGGCTCTGCTGCGCATCTTCCTGGGTCTTGAGCCAGGGGAGCACGTCGAGGGGCTGGGGAAACTGGTAGCGGTAGAGCTCCGGCGTGCGCGCGGCGGCGAACCCCACGATGTCGCGCCAGAGCCGGATGCCCTCCACGGGCGGGGTGGTGTACTCTCCACCCTTCCACGCCGGGTCGAGCATGATGGCCTTGCGGCTCGCGTCCACCACCACCACACTCCAGGCCGGAGTCCGCGCGAGGGGAACGAGGGCGACCAGGCCGTCCATGAAGTCCGGATAGCTCACCCCCCACTGGAGCGCCTGCATGCCGCCCATGGACGGCCCGATCACCGCCACCACATGCTCGATGCCGAGCTTGTCCTTGAGCAGCCGGTATTGCGACTGGATCATGTCACGCATCACGAAGCGCGGAAACTGCATCCGCGGCTGCGTCTTGCTGTTGCTCGGCGAGGTGGTCAGGCCGTTGCTGATGGCATCCGTGGCCACCACGAAGTACTTGGTGGTGTCGAGGGCCTTGCCCGGCCCGATCAGGAAGTCGAGCCGATGGTGATTCCCCGACAGCGCCGTCACCATGAGGATGGCGTTGGACTTCCGGGCGTTGAGGGTGCCGTGCGTCACATACGAGATCGCGAAGTCCTTGATGACCTTCCCGCTTTCCAGCGTGAGGTCGCCCATCTGATAGAGCTGATGCGGCGGGTCGCCGGGACGGTGGGCGGAGGCGAGACCGAGCAGCGGCCCCAGCAACAAGAACCAGGCGGTGGCAAGGAGCATAGGCAGCAGCATCGGTGAGCCTCCACGTTGAGGGTTTGGGGCGCGGGCGCGGCGATCGTGCCAGATCGCCCACGAAAGATCAACCGCCGCCGGGCTGGCTGCCGCGCCCGGTCTGGGCTATCCTCAGAGCCCGATGCCCGAGGCCACCGCGACGTCACGCATCATCACAAAGTCCTGAGAGGAGCCAGTCCATGCCCGCCATCCTCGAGAAGGCCACGCCCTCCTCGCTCGACCTCGACCCCAAGGCGCTCGAGCGCCTGCACGAGATCATCACGTGCCACGTGGCCGAGGGGCGCTATCCCGGCGCCCAGTACGCGGTGGCCCGTCACGGCAAGCTCGCCGTGTTCTCGAGCATCGGCGAGGCGCGCACGGAGCCGTCGCGGGCCGCGGCCAAGGACGACACGCTCTGGCTGCTCTATTCCAATACGAAGGTCCTCACCGCGTGCGCGGTGTGGCTCCTCGTGGAGCGTGGCGCGCTCGCCTTCACCGACAAGGTGTCCGAGCGCCTGCCCGGTTTCGAGCAGAACGCCAAGGGCGATATCACCATCATCCAGCTCCTCACCCACCAGGGAGGCTTCCCCAGCGCCGACGTGCCCAAGGCGGCCTGGGAAGACCACGATCTCCTGCGCAAGGCCGTGTGCGGCTTCACCCTCGAGTGGACGCCGGGCTCGCGTGTGTACTACCACGGTCGGGCTGCCCACTGGGTGGCCGCGGCCATGATCGAAGCGGTGACCAAGGGCGACTACCGCGATTTCATCCGGAGCGAGATCACTGAGCCGCTCGGCATCGCCGACGAATGCTTCGTGGGCTTGCCGGATGCGCAGCACGCCCGCGCCGTGGACATGCACGAGCCCGCGGCCGATGGCGGGCGCCAGGTCGCGCGGGCCGAGGAGAACAATCCGGACTTCCGCCGGGCGGGCACCCCGGGCGGCGGCGGCTATGCCACGGCGCGGGCCATGGCCGCCTTCTATCAGATGCTGGCCCACGGGGGAACCGTCAACGGCGTCCGGCTCCTCTCGCCCCGCATGGTGAGCTTCGTCACGCGCAATTTCACCGGTGATCGCGTGGACGGCTACATGGGCATGCCGATGCATCGCGGGCTCGGCCCCCATTCGCGCGGCACCACGGAGACGATCCGGGGCCTGGGCTCCCTCGCCTCCCCGCGCGTCTTCGGACACGGGGGCGTCGGCTCCTCCTACTGCTGGGCCGATCCGGACTCGGGCGTGTCGTTCGCCTATCTGACCAATAGCCGCGTCCCGGATCCCTGGCACAGCGCCCGCCTCGACCAGGTGTCGAATCTGGTGCATACGACCATCCGCTAGATGGCGAAGCCTCGCGTCCTCGTCACGGGAATGAGCGGCCTCATCGGCCGCGCGCTCCGGAAGCAGATCGAAGACCGTGTCGAACTGAGCGCGCTGAATCGCAGCATGGTCGAGGGCGTGCCTTGTCATCGCGCGGACATCGCGAATCTCGAGGCGATCCTGCCCGCCTTCGAGGGCGTGGACACCGTGGTGCATCTGGCCGCCGACGCCACGAGCCCGGACCCGCCGTGGGAGAGCATCGTCAACAACAACGTCACGGGCACCTACCATATTTACGAGGCGGCGCGCCGGGCCAAGGTCAAGCGGGTCGTCTTCGCGTCGAGCGGGGCCACGGTCAGCGGGATCGAGAGCGATCAGCCCTACAAGGACCTGGTGGCCGGCCGCTATGCTGGCCTCACGGGCTGGCCCATGGTCACCCACCTCTCCCCCGTCAGACCCGCGGCCCTCTACGGGGTGAGCAAGGTGTGGGGCGAGGTCCTCGGCCGGCAGTATGCCGACAGGCACGGGCTGTCGATCATCTGCGTGCGCATCGGCCGCGTGCACGCGCAAGACCGGCCGTTGTCCGCGCGGGAATTCTCGGTGTGGTGCAGCCAGCGCGACATCGTGCGGCTCCTCGAGCGCTGCATCGACGCTCCCGCCACCTTGCGCTATGACATCGTCTTCGGCAACTCGCGGAACAAATGGGGCTATCGCGATCTCGAGCACACGCGCGCGGCGCTCGGCTGGGAGCCCGTGGACGCCGCCGAAGACCACCGCTGAGCCCCTCTCTCGCCCTCACACAAGGAGACACACCGATGGCCATCCAGACCCGCTACCTCTTCACCGCTTCCATGGACGTCGAGCCCTCCACGGACGCGCTCTTCAACGAGGTCTACGACACCGAGCACGTGCCCCTGCTCCTCAAGGTGCCCGGCGTGATCGCGGTGGCGCGGCTCAAGAAGACCACGCTGACCATGATCATCGGCGGCGAGAAGAAGACCATCGTGGCGGAGAGCGAGCCGACTTACTCCGCCACCTACGAGATCGAAAGCCCCGAGGTGCTGACCACTCCCGCGTGGGGGGCGGCGGTGGACCAAGGGCGGTGGCCGGGACAGGTCCGCCCCTACACCAAGAACCGCCGCCACGTGCTCTACCAGCGCATCCTGCCGTAGCGGATGGCGGCCCGCTATCGCCTCGGGCTCGGGCGCCGCGCCGTCAATCGGATCATCCGTGCGCTGCTGCGGCTGGGCCTCGGGCCCGCCGGGACCTATCTCCTGACGGTCGCCGGCCAGCGGAGCGGGGCGCCCCGCTCGACGCCCGTCACTCTTGTGGAGGACGGAGGGCGGCGCTGGCTCGTGTCTCCCTACGGCGAAGTGGCGTGGGTGCGCAATCTCCGCGCGGCCCGGCGGGCCACGCTCTCTCGAGGCGGACGGACCGAAACGATAGCGGTGAGCGAGATCGGCGTGGACGACGCCGCGCCGGTGCTCAAGATGTACGTGACGCGCGTACCTATCACCCGTCCGTACTTCGACGCGCGGCCCGAATCGGACCTAGCGCAGTTTCGGGCCGAGGCGCCGCGCCACCCCGTCTTCGCCATCACCAATCGGCCGTGACGCGGCTCCGGGCCGGTCCGTGCGCTTGATCCCCGTGGGCCTGGGCGTGGTGGCGGCGCTCCAGATCGTGGCCGCCGCCGCGGCCTATCCCGTGCTGACGCTGGCCGTCAGCCTCGCGGGAAGTCTCATCAGATCAGCTACGAGCCGCGATCAGGGAGCGCTGACGATCTTCTTCGTGGCCGGACTGCCCATGGCCTTCGGCTCGCTGCTCATGGCGGGCGTGTTCGTGGCGGTGCCGCTCGGCGTTTGCGTCGCCGGCGCCTCCGTAGTAGGGCGGCTGGGGCGACGGCGCGGCGCCCGCGCCTCGGTAAGTCACCTGCTCGCGTTCGGCTCCGCGGTAGTCCTGATCAACGTGGTGGTGCTGATCGCCGGCGTGCTGCTCTGGCCCGTCTGGTGGTACAGCGAGAAGCTCGCCACCCTCATCCCGCTCTGGCCGCTCATGGTCGGCTTCGCGTTGAACGCCGTATTCGACAGCGTGGTCACCGCGGTGATACTCCGCTCCCAGCTCAGGGCGAGAGGGGGGGCCGCTTGTTGATCCATGGGCGCGCTTTCTCGAGCTGAGCGCCCAGGGAGAGGATGGTGCCTTCATCACCGAAGCGTCCTGCGAGTTGGACGGCGATAGGGAAGCCTGACGCCGAGCGCCCGAGCGGAAGCATGAGCGCAGGCTGGCCGGTCAGGTTGAACCAGACGGTGAATGGCGAGAAGGTGAAGACCCGCCGCCAATATTCGTCCACGTCCTCCAGCATCATGTCGATCCAGCCGAGCTTGGGCGGGAGCATGCCGAGCCCCGGGGTGAGGAGGACATCGTAGCCCGCGTGGAAGGCCGCCATCTGCCGGCCGAGCTTGTGGGCGGCCTGGGTCGCGCGCACATAGTCAGCCGCGCTGATCTGCTCCCCCTTCTGCGCGGTGCCCCAGGTAACGTTCTCCACCTCGCCCTTGCGCGCGGGGCGGCCCGCGGTGGGATGGCTCGCGAGGTTCACCACCATGTTGGCGGCGGCGAAAGTGAGAAAGGTCGGCACCACGGAGGCGCGGTCGATATCAGGATCCGCCTCTTCCACGCGATGGCCGAGATCTTTGCAGAAGACCACCGTCTCGGCGAGCGCCTTGAGATATTCCGCCTCCACGGGAGCGCCGTTGGGCGCCACGGTCGTATAGGCGATGCGCAAGGGCGGGCGCTCGGCCTGCACCTCGGCGAGGAACGATCGCGCGGGGGCCGGGGCCACGTAAGGATCGCCGGGGCCCGCCCCCGCGGTGGCGTCGAGCAACGCCGCGGTGTCCCGCACCGTCAGCGTCACCGCGTGCTCAGTCGAGCAGCCGGCCAGCCCCTCGCCCGTATAGGGCGCCATGGTATTGCGCCCGCGTGTCGGCTTGAGACCGACCACGCCGCAGCAGGCGGCGGGAGCGCGGATGGAGCCGAAGCCGTCCGAGGCATGCGCCATGGACAGCATGCGAGCGCCCACCGAGGCCGCCGCGCCGCCCGATGAGCCGCCGGAGATGCGCGTGGTGTCCCACGGACTCTTGGTGGGCCCGTAGAGCTGGGGCTCGCAGGTCAGGGACAGGCCGAGCTCGCACGTATTGCTGCGGCCGAAGATGACGAGCCCCGCACGCTTGAGCCGCTTCACGTGCTCGCTGTCCGCGGTGGGCGGCGGCGTGTCGGCGAAGAACTTCGAGCCGCGGGTCATCTTGACCCCGGCCAGGGAGGCCGTGAGGTCTTTGAGGAGAAAGGGCACGCCCTTGAAGGGACCGTCGGGCACGCCGTCGCTGATGACCTGGCGGCCATAGTCGTAGAGCTTCATGGTGACGGCATTGACGGCGCCGTTCCGCGACTCGACGCGCTCGATGGCGGCTTCGAGCAGCTCGGACGGCGCGACCTTGCCCTGCTTGACGAGGTCCGCCAGCCCGAGCGCGTCGTAGTGTTCGTAGTCCTTGAACGCGGCCATGCACTCCTCCCTCACCCGCCCCTCCCCCCTCCGGAGGGCGAGGGCAGGGGCGCCTATTTCTGGAAGGCGGGGGCGACCTTGATCATGAACTCGTCGAGGGCCGGTCGCGGGTCCTTGGGCAGGAACATGGTCGGGATGAAGAGCATGCCCACGCCGGTGTCACGGAGTCGCCCGAGCTTGTCCTGGATCTTGGCCACGCTTCCCGCGAGCAGGATGTCGTTCGCCGACACCTCGTCGCGGACCATGCGCTTCATGATCGCCTGCTTGAGACGGTCCACCTGGGCCGCGTCGTCCGTGATACCGGGGACCATGACGGCCGAGCGCAGGATGGCCTTGGGATTGCGACCGACCGTCGCGCAGTGCGCTTCGAGGATCTTGCTCTTGGCGGCGAGGATGTCCGGCCCGCCCCAGACATTCCAGTGATCCGCCCAGCGCGCGGCGATCTTGAGGGTGACCTTCTCGCCGCCCCCGCCCACCATGAGCTCGGGGCGCGGCTTCTGCACGGGCCTCGGCATGTGCGGGGCATCGTCGAGCTGATAGTACGTGCCCTTGAAGGTCGAGCGCTCCTGCGTCCAGAGGAGGTTGAGCACCTGGCACGCCTCGTCGAGGCGCTTGAGCCGCTCGGGCATCGTGTAGAAGGGAATGCCATAGGCGGTGTGCTCGTTCTCCTGCCAGCCCGCGCCCACCCCGCAGATGAGCCGGCCGCCGGAGATGATGTCGATATTGGTCGCCATCTTGGCCAGCACCGCCGGGTGGCGATAGGTATTGCCCGAGACGATGGTGCCCACGCGCATCCGCTTCGTCTCCGCGGCGAGCGCGGCCAGCGCCGTCCAGCACTCCAGCGTATCGCCGACGCGATCCGGCGTATTGGGCATGAAGTGGTCGGTGACGCAGGCGGCATCCCACCCGCTCTGATCGGCGTGCTTCCAGAGAGAGAGCACATCGCTCCAGGGCGTGTTGCCCATGCCGGTGAAGATCGCGAATTTCATGCTGGCTCCTTCGAGATGCGCGGCGGTTGACAGTGGCGGTCGAGTTGGATGTCCGGCGCGACCGTTACGGCAGTGTGTCCCTCATGACTTTGCCGGCCTGTTCCTCCCGGAATTCGTGGAGTCGCTTCCGCAGATCCGGGCGCTGATTGGCGAGGATGGCCACGGCGAGCAGGGCCGCGTTGGTGGCGCCGGGCTTGCCGATGGCCAGCGTGCCCACGGGTATCCCCCCGGGCATCTGCACCGTGGAGAGCAGCGAGTCCATGCCGTTGAGCGACTGGCTCTCCATGGGCACGCCCAGCACGGGCAGCACGGTGTGCGCGGCCACCACCCCCGCCAGGTGCGCGGCGCCGCCCGCGGCGGCGATGATGACTTCCACGCCGCGTCCCTCCGCCCCGCTCGCGTACTCGATGGTGAGAGCGGGGGTGCGGTGAGCCGACATGACCTTGCATTCGTGGGGCACGCCGAACTGCGTGAGTATCTCGTCGGCCTCGCGCATGGTCTCCCAGTCGGACTTGCTGCCCATGATCACGGCCACGAGGGGGGTGCTGGAATCAGGCATAGGCTGGAGATCGAACGATGCCGCAGCCCATGAGGTTAGTCAAGCGCTTTCAGGGATAATAGGGCGCCATGCCCGCGCCTCCCCTCGAAACGCTCGTCGTGCATCCCGGCGCGCTCGGCGACGTGCTGCAAGCCGTTCCCGCCCTCGGCGCGCTGGGCAGGCTCGGCCATCGTCTCAGCTTCGCCGGCCAGCCGAGGCTCGGCGAATTGCTCGAGGGATCGGGCCTCGTGCTCGCCGCCACGTCATTCGACACCTTCGGCTTCGAGGCGCTCTTCGTCGAGAACCCGCCGCCCGAGCGTCTCCTCTCGCGGCTTCGGCGGTTCCAGCGCGTGATCTCGTGGTTCGGATCCAAGGAGGACGCGTACCGGAAGCACCTCGGCGCTCTCGTCCCCGAGAGCATAGTGGCCCGGCCCGTTCCCGACCACGATTCACCGCTCACGGTGTGGGAACACCTCGTTGACACCCTTTCCCCCTGGGGTGTGACCGTGCCCACCGAGCTGCACCATCTCCCCACCGCCGAGCCATGGCGCATCGCCGCGCGCACCGCCCTCATGGCCGCGGGAGCGGATCTGGGCCGGCCGCTCCTCGTCGCGCATCCCGGCGCGGGCGCTCCCTGGAAGCAGGCGCCTACCGCGCGCTTCGCCCGCGCCCTCGAGGGCATGGCGGCCCACGGCGGCTTCGAAATCGTGCTGCATCAGGGTCCCGCCGACGGCCGGGCGGTGGAGGCTCTCCTTTCCGTGCTCGCCGAGCCGGCCGTTCGCCTCGTCGAGCCCTCGCTGACCGAGCTGGCGGGAGCCCTCGCCCTCGCCACGGCCTATATCGGGAGCGACTCCGGGGTGAGCCATCTCGCCGCCAGCGTGGGCACGCCCAGCGTCATCCTCTATCCGCCCGAGACGCTCCGGCGCTGGGCGCCGTGGTCGTCCTCCGCCGTGCCGCTCGGCGTGGGAGCCGAAGGAGACCGTGCATGACCGCCGACCGCGAGCTCTATGCGCCGAGACGCCGCTGGTGGGGCAAGTCCGCGGGGCCGCCCGAGGTGCAACGCTTTCTCGCCGGTCCCCAGCCGCGGCTCTTCGAGCTCGCGCGCGCCATCAGGATCTTCGTGGAGTTCATCCGCGGCTTCCGCGCCCTGCACTTCGTCGGCCCCTGTGTCACTGTATTCGGATCGGCGCGCTTTCCCGAGAACCACCGCTACTACGAGCTGGCGCGTCAGGTCGGCGCCTGCCTCGCCCGGGACGGCTTCACGGTGATGACGGGAGGCGGTCCCGGCATCATGGAGGCGGCCAATCGCGGAGCACGGGAGGCAGGCGGACGCTCCATCGGCTGCAACATCGAGCTGCCCACCGAGCAGGCGCCGAACGCCTACCTCGATCGCTGGGTGACCTTCAAGCACTTCTTCGTGCGCAAGGTCATGCTCGTCAAGTACTCCTACGCCTTCATCGCCATGCCCGGCGGCTTCGGCACCCTCGACGAGGTGATGGAGGCGGCCACCCTCATCCAGACGGGAAAGATCGCCGGCTTTCCCATGGTGCTGGTGGGTGTCGACTTCTGGAAGCCGCTCCTGGACTTCATGCGCGACATCCTGATCAAGGAAGGCACCATCGATCTGACGGACCTGGACCTGCTCTTCGTCACCGATTCCCCCGAGGTCGCGGTGGCTCACGTGCGCGACATCGGCATGAAGAGCTTCGGCCTCACCTACGAGCGGCCGATCAAGCGCCGCTGGTACCTCGGCGAGTAGGGTAAAATCAAGGGTGTCGGTGTTCTGGGCAGGTGAAGCGAGAGGAGGACACAGGCCATGGCGCATCCCAAGGTGAAAGAGCTTCGAGCCGGCTCGGACAAGGCGTGGGCGCACCTACGGGCGCAGCTCCAGGGCATGGAGTCGCATATGGACAATAGCGACCGGCCCGGACAGTGGACGACGCGGGAAGTCCTGTGTCACCTCCTCTTCGAGCCCGGATGGAAGCCTGTCCCCGTGCTCAAGACCTTCGCAGACAAGGACTTGCCCGTGATCGATATCCGGCCCGGCGATACGGACCTGACCCCCGAGCGCAAGACCATGACCCTCAAGCAGTTCGCCGACGCGCTGGAAGGCCAGCGGCGCGACGTCATCAACTATCTGGAAGGCCTGGGCGAGAGCGATCTCAATCGCAAGGCGCGCATTCCGGTCTTCAAGGAGATCATGGGCATGGACGAGATCGACATCCCGACATTCGTCGGGGCACTGTTCGAATACCACTGGAACGACCACGCGGGGCAGCTCGCGAAGATCAGAAAGGCGGTGGGCCTGCCCGATACGAAGTAACCCCCGTTGGGCCGCTACTGCCAGCCGATAACCTCGTAGCCCCTTATGAATTTCCCTCCCGATGATCGGACGAACGCCGTGGGGATTTGTTTAGGCGTCACGGTCATAGTACCAGCGGTGGAGTCGGGCAGGAGGGACGCCAGCCATGTAGAGGAGGCGAAGAGCCCACATGAGGGCCATGGTGCGGAGCGCGCCCTCGCGCTCCCACTTCCGTGACGACGTGGTCACGCGCCACCGAAGGGCGGCGAGGCGGCCCCGTCGCTTGAGGCGCCGGCTGAGCTCGACGTCCTCCATCAGCGGCAGGTCCGGATAGCCGCCCATCGCCTCGAAGACATGGCGCCGGACGAAGATCGCCTGATCGCCCGTGGAGATGCCGCTCATGCGCGACCGCAGGTTCATGAAAAAGGCGATCATTCGAAAGACCGCGCGCGGGCTGTCGAAGCGAACATCGAAACGACCGCCGACGACCCGGGAATCCTCGAGGACGGCGGTGACCGCGCCGAGCGCCCCATCGGGCAGCCACGTGTCGGCGTGGAGGAACAAGAGCACGTCGCCCCGTGACGCGCGGGCGCCCGCATTCATCTGACGCGCGCGGCCGCGGGGGCTCGTGAGCAGGCGGACGTCGGAGAAGCGCGCGGCCACCTGGGTCGTCAGGTCATCGCTGCCGCCGTCCACGAGGATCACTTCCGCCTCCGGGACACGCGTCAGGAGATCCGGGAGCAGGCGCTCGAGGTTGCCGGCCTCGTTGAGGGTGGGGAT
>WNFS01000204.1_pt1 | contig 43596 bp, 35 predicted proteins | sample 5400141 | NCBI WGS metagenome assembly WNFS01 (sample SAMN13153358, study PRJNA577476) | soil metagenome | isolation source: 60 cm saprolite under Madrone tree | place: USA:California | collected 2016-06-14
CAGGACACTTGCGGCTTGTGTTCTGGGGCGGCACGGCGACGAGAAGACCGCCCTTCCACTGGGTCTTGTACTCCAGCTGGCGCCGCAGTTCGAACGGGTTGGCGTCCAGAATCGAACGGTTGAGTCCCGACTTCTGGCCAACCTGCTTTCCCGGCTTCGCCTTCCTGCCCTTGGCCGACGCCGACATATTCTTTACTTGCAGGTCTTCGATAAACACCACGGCGTGGTTTTTGCTGATGTCGTTCGAAGACTGGTGGACCACGTCCTTTCTGATATGAGCAATCTTGCTGTGCAACTGGGTGATTTTGGCTTTCGCCTTCTTCCCGTTGCTGGAGAACTTTTTCCGGCGCGCTAGCCGTCGTTGCAGTTTCGCTAACTTCGGCAACAACCTTCTAAGCGGCTGCACCTGCTCTTGGTACTCACCGTCGGACAGGGTATAGAAGCGAGCGACTCCCCCATCCAGACCGTGGCGGCGCACCGCTCGACCGAATCCAACGCTACATCGAGCAGCCAGCGACACCGTTATAGTCGGGGCTTACCCCGGCCTGAATTCCGGGGCTTGCGCCACTCGCTGGTCACCACTTCACTGGGCTCGTTAAAGGGACGTCCCGCAATGACGCGGTCTGCTTCTGCGGCAGTCAGGCCCGGCAGGCTTAGCAACTGATCCTTGGTGGCGGTATTCAGATCGAGCGGCTTGTCGCGGCTCCAGCCTTCCCGAATCCCCTCCGCGACCGCCTTGGCGTCGCGTTTCACCATCGCGGTTTCTTGTGCGGTTTTTTCCTTCAGCTCCTGCGGGTTTTGTTGTGGAGTGCAGCCCGCGCGGAACCAACAGCAAGATTGTGGGAACATGCCGGTATCTGAGGAAATCCATTTTGGTTAACTTTGTCCGCCGGGTTGGATGAGAATTTGACCCTGTCCGGTTGGCCCTTTTCGTGGTCCTGCCGGTGGGGACGCGGACAAGAGCGTCTGCGCCGCACAAGCGGCAGGAGACGAGTCGAGGATCAGGCAGGAGTTGAAGTAGCTTTTGAATGGAGGGGGCCGGAAACCACGGTCCCGCGCTCGCCGGACTGAACCTGCAAAGTGCCGTCGAACTGCCTCAGGCGTTCGCGAATGCCACCCAAGCCCACCCCGCGTGAGGCGCTCAATTCCTGTTGTTTTTCCACGGATATGCCGTTTCCTGACCGCCTGCTTCAGCGGCACGTGTGCGTAGCGCTTGACCACGTCGAGGTGGCGATCCGCATAGAGCCTGTAGCGTAACGGTCCGGCGGTCAGGCGGGGCATCCGCCGTACATGACCAGCGCAGAACGGAATCTTGAAGCCATCCGGGGCTGTATTGTGCAATCCATGCACGGAATAGGTCCAGAAGTTCTGATCCTTGCGCTGTTCACCGTCGCTGAGCGGGGAACCGGTGGCCGCGAACTGTCGAATCGTATCCCGGATCGCTTCGTCATAGATGGGATCCAACTTCGGATCCTCGAAGTCTCCGGCCTCGGCAATCGCTGCAAGCAATTCCAACGGTCTCGAAATGCTTCCAATCGGCTCTGTCGGGATTGTCAGCAATGTTTATCAGTCCCCGGATTGTTTCTGGACTTCCCCTCGGAGTTTTTCACAGCCCCCCGCCTACGGGGAAATTCGGCTGCGCTACCAAACGGAACTGACCGAACCGATCGCAAAGATGATCATGGAACGCTCAGTGGATTGCTCAATCTCGAATCGCGACAATTTAACCTCATGCACTGTCACCGATGCAAAATCGCGTTCAAGGTAAGGGCTTTCCCGGAGAAACTACTTCGGGTTACAAGGCAATAGCCATTGGATACGTCCTGTGCGTCGAAGGATCGGCCAAGTGGCGCGGGGCGGCGCCAAAACAGCCCTGCTCTTCGTGTTTGTGCCCGAGCACGCGGCGAAAAAAGACGCGTTCTGCGCAAGGCGAACCTCGGGTGCTGATCTTCATGCGGCGGGAACTCCCTCGCAGAGCTTCTGTCGACCATAATCCCAAGAGCCTGGTAAACGGTCGCGTTCAATTGACTTACGAGTCGGCAGCCAAAGGCGGCTTGCGGCTTCTCCCGGCGAGCTGCTTCCAAGACACTCTAGATGGACGGCTTCGCTAAGTTCGTTGGCACTGTGTACCTTACCCAGCACTGATTAGACCCGTAACGTACAGACGAGACAGTGAAAAACGACTAACGTGGATGAGTCTCCTATAGCATCGTTCCCCAGCCTGTTGGTTTGAGGACGGGTTCCTTGCGAAATCAGACGGCGTTGCCGTTGCGTAAGGAGCCCTCATGGCCAAAAAATCTCCTGGTCCGCCACACCGGCGTTCTGCAGAGCTGCGCCAGTCTGATGGCGACGGGAACCGCATCTACAATCAAATCCTGCTGCGGCTTCCAAAGAATGAGCGTGAAAGGGTGTTCCCCAAGTTAGAACTGGTGCGCTTAAAGGCGCGCCACGTTCTTCATGAAGCGGGCGACACCTTGAAGTCTGCCTATTTCTGCAATACCGGGATGATATCGATCTTGAGCGTATTCTCCGACGGGAAGAGCGTGGAGGTGGGACTGGTTGGCAGGGAAGGCTTCGCTGGAATGCCCCTGGTGGCCGGGTTTCGCAGCGCCGCCACCCGGGCAGTAGTGCAAGTGGACGCAACGGTGTTGCGGCTCGAGGCGGAAACGCTGGCCGTATTTCTTCGTGAGTGTCCTCAACTGGAGCGGCAGTTGCAGCGCTGTTCACAGATTATGGCCATGGAGGCCGCGCAAATTGCAGCCTGCAACCGGCTGCATGAAGTGGACCAGAGGCTGGCCCGATGGCTGTTGATGTGTGCCGATCGCATCGGCAACACCTCGCTGCCCTTGACCCAGGATTTGCTGGCTCAAATGCTGGGCACTCGGCGCGCAAGCGTAACGATTGCGGCTGGCATCTTGCAGAGAGCGGGCCTGATTGCTTACGGCCGGGGGAATGTGAACATTGTGACCCAACCGGGACTGGAGCAAGCGGCCTGCGAGTGTTATGGAATGATGCAGAGGCAGAAGCAGAGGTGGCAACGCGAAGCAGCGTGAGTTCCGGGATCGGCGGTCCTGCGTTCCGGATGCTGACTGCGCGCAAACGATTTTTTCGTTGCATGCGCGCCAGGTGGCAAGCGGTGCGACGATTTCGGCGGGCGCCTTGATCACGCTCCGGTGCAAACGGTGGTCAGCCAAGTCGCCAGGTATGTGAGGTTCTCGGCCTTCGAGAAGACACGCTGAACACCGACGGCCTGAGCTTGCCGCACAAGTTCTTCACAGCTGTGGAGCGTGAACAGCGCCAGGGTGGCCTGCGGCGCGATGAGAGCAATCCGCCTTGCCGCTTCCAGGCCGCCCATGACCGGCATCTGCCAATCCAGAATCACCACGTCCGGGTTGAGTTCTTTGAATTTCTCAACGGCTCGCTGGCCATTCTCGGCCTCTCCGCACACCACGACTCGCGGGTTCTGCTCGATGCACGAGCGAAGCGCGCTGCGGACGAGGGCATTATCGTCGACGATCAGAATTTTGCAGATCATGCAGCCAACCCGAACTGCCTCAGCGGGTTGCTGGCCGGACCGTGAAAGGGTCGGCAACGAGGAAAGGCAGTGAAATGTTCCTTATCGAACTAGTTAATGTTCGATATCGCACGATAGTACTCCTAATCCGAACAGCGTCAATACCACAATGCTTCTAGGGTCCAGACGGGCGAGATCAGCTCAGCGATGACCGGGAAGGGGTGTATTGTCTGCTGCCGCGAGAGCTCGGATTTCAGATTTCAGAATTAAAGATCGTAGATTGCTTTGAAGAAAAGAGCCTCGGCGGCTTGGGTCGAGGCCCGGGTTGTCGCGCGCAGTGGGGTGAGCGCCTTGCGGGGATCTGAGGTTACTCTCCACTGCAACCTTTGACGACGCCGGTGAGCACTCCTCCTGCTGCGGTGAGTGTGCGGCTATAGCAGAATCCGGTGGAGTCCGACGCTTTGTAGTGTTGCGAACTGGCTTGGCCGCTGTTGCCGATCAGGTTGAAGCTGGAGTCAAATTGCAGCGTGTCGGACGGGCGGACGGTGTTCGAGACCAGGCTGGAGAAGGTGGTGGTCCCGTCGTCGCTGTTGGTGAGGGCTTTCTGGTAGGTCTGCTCGATGGTGGTGGTTTGGTTGAGGGAACCGTCGGGATTGGTAATCTGGGAAAGGTCGACGGTCAACGGCCATTGCTGGTGGACGGCGAGCTGGTGCGTGCCGGTGTTGTCACTGGTGTTGGTGGTTGAACGGATATCGGTTTGCTGGGTGATGTTCTGGATGTAGACGGTCGGGGTGATCTTGAAGTATTGGCGGTTCGAGAAGTTGATGGTCTGCTCGACCGCAGTCGTCACCTTGCCGTGCGATGTATTGACGTATCCCTGGACAGTGAAGCGGCGGCCGCTGGTGACGGTCACGAAGCCGCGCGGCAGTCCCTGGACCATGGTCAGATTCTCGGTGACTTTCGGACTGGGCTGGGCGGTCAGCGTGTTTTTGAGGATCGCGCCGGTGACCTGGGTCGAGCCGTGGTCTTCATAAATGAGCAGGGTGGCAGTCGCGGAGAAATAGCTGTTGGCGTTGAAGACGCTGAGCGCGACGGTGTGCGGATTGCCGTCGCTGAGGGTGCCGGCGAAGGGCGTGAGATCCACGCGATAGGGGACAAAGTTGAGGGTCTGCACACCCGGGATCGGACGCCAGAGATAAGGATCGATGCCGCCGGTGTAGATCCACGGGTAGACGGGCGCTACGCCGGCAGGTTGTCCATCGATGGTGACTTCGGATTCACGGAAACCGGTGTTGCCGCAGCTGAACAGTTCTGCGGCTACGTCGTTGGGGACGCAGGCGTACCAGAACTCGTCGTTGGACTGGCTTTGGGCGAGCACATCGAGGTAGGCGCGTTCCACGGTGGTGGGCAGCGTGAAGGTCGCAGCCAACTGATCGGTGGTGGTGTTGAGGGCGACGGTCTCGCCGGTTGGTCCCGACGACATCGGCAGAACCAGGTCCGCGGTTATGGGCGCAGGATTCGACGCGTCGGGCGGATAGAACTGCAGGAAGGCGCTGCCGTGCAGGACGCTGGTGTAGGTGGAGTTCACCAGGTTACCTAAGTCGACTTCTCCCGCTTGCGGGTTGGTCAACAGCGCGCTGTAGTCGGTGAGGTCACGCTGGATGTGCCAGGTACGGCTCACGTCGTGCGAAGGCTCGGCGGTGGTGCCGAAGTAGATGTTCACGCCACCCAGCCAGATGTTGGCGGTGCGGTCGAACTGGCGTCCGGCATTGATCTGGAAGGTCGCGATCAGAATGACTTTTGACCAGGGACCGGCGCAGGCCGGAGTGTAGGTGTAGGACTTCGGTGTGAAGTCGGCGAAGGCGACGTCGCTGAACAGCGGGACCGTGCAGGGCGTGGTCTTGGGATGCGGGATTGGCGGATCGGCGGTGACGGTGTTGGGGGAGCCGATCGTTTGAGATGTGGCGAGGGTTGCGACCACCAGGAACGCGCCTGCGATCACAAGCGTGCGGGCTGAAATGCGGTTGGGAAGCGAGGGTTGGGCTGGGTCGGGAACAATGCTGGGCATGGCGTCCTCCGGGAGTCGAAATCACACCTGGTCGAAGTCGAGAAGCTGAACAGCCGGTAGAGAAACGGTGCCGCGAAGTCTAGCTGCGGGGCGAAGGTGAGTCAAGCTGCATTCGGTCGAAGTGTCATTCGGTCGAAGCTGCATTCGGTCGAAGGCGGTGCTGGGCTTGGGATTTGGGGCCAGCCGCCAGTCGTCGGTGATCCGTCGTCAGCGCGGACGGAGCGGAAAACGAACAACCGTCGTTCGTCGTCAGCATTGCGTAAGGGCGCAAAGAAAAGCCCCGGCGGCTAAATACCGGGGCTTTCATTTTTTGAGGGTGCTTTTGAGGGTGCGGTCGGTTCGCAGACAGCAGTGTCCCCTCCACCCTGGGTTAGCGATGGGCCATGGCCGGCTCGTGGGCTGCTTTGAAGCTGGCATAACGCTTGTTGATCTCGTCCCAGTTCACAACGTTCCACCAGGCTTGCAGGTACTCGGGACGGCGATTGTTGTACTTCAGGTAGTAGGCGTGCTCCCAGACGTCGTTGCCGAAGATAGGATAGAGGCCCTGGCTGATGGGATTGTCCTGGTTGGGCGTGCTGATGACCTGCACTTCGCCCTTGGCGGTGCCGGCCAGCCACACCCAGCCGCTGCCGAACTGCTTCACGCCGGCGTCGTTGAATTTGGTCTGGAAATCCTTGAAGTTGCCGAAGGTCTTGGTGATGACATCGGCGAGGGGCCCGTTGGGATCGCCACCCCCCTTGGGCTTCATGATCTGCCAGAACATGGTGTGATTGACGTGACCGCCACCGTTGTTGCGAACTGCGCCGCGAATATCTTCCGGAATGGCATTCAGGTCGCGGATGAGATCTTCGGGTTTCTTGGATTGCAGATTCGGATATTTTTCCAGCGCGGTGTTCAGGTTCTTCACGTAGGCCGCGTGGTGCATGTCGTGATGCAGGTGCATCGTCTTTTCATCGATGACAGGCTCGAGGGCCTTGTAGTCATACGGCAAAGGGGGTACTTCGTGCGCCATATTTATCCTCCGAGAATTAGAGATGACGGGACCGGGAACGGAGATTCAGTGAGGATCATTATATATGGTCGGAGTGGGATATACGGTGGGAGTGGCCGCGCCGAGACAGTTCTCTCGTTATCGCCAAACCAACTGCGAAGAAAACGCGCGCGGAGAACAGGCGCACGGCTTCGCCGGCCCACAGAGAATTCCTGGGCCGGGGCATGTGGCAAAACGTTTCAGTCAGAAATCAAAAAAAGCAGGCGAGAGATTAAGTCTCGGCGTCTGTACAGCCGGTCAGGGGTGAATCACTACCGAGACTAACTCGGGATTGCACCGGGAAGTTTGCATGGCCTTGACAACGTCTTCGGCGGTGAATCTTCCCATCGTCAGAGCCAGCTTGCGGTTGGTGGTTGTCTGTACGGGGGTGCGATCAATGCGCTGGACGTACTCAGCGCCACGACCGCCGACGCGGTTCAGTTTCACGACAAACTTTGTATTGTTCATGTTTTCCTTCAGCTTATTATACGCCCGATTCCGATTAACTTCCCGATAATCGGCAGACAGGCAGACAGGCTCGTCGTCGGAGCCGCACTTCCGGTTTGTCGCCGGTTTTCGCGTCACTCTACATCCACGCGATTGGCGGCCGCGGCCCGCCCATACCACAAGCCAGAGTCCTTCACGGTGCGCTTCTGGTCGCGGAAGTCTACATAGGTGAGGCCGTAGCGCTGGCTGTAACCGTCGCTCCACTCGAAGTTATCGAGCAGGCTCCAGGCATGATAGGCACGCACGTGGGCTCCGTCGGCGATGGCGCGGGCCAACTCGGCAAGATGGGTGCGGAAGAAGGCGGTGCGGCGCGCGTCGGGGACGCGGTCGTTCTCCTTTTCATAGGGCGTGTCGAGATAGCTGCAGCCACTCTCGGTGATCTCGATGATGGGACGCTTGTAGTCGCGGGTAACTTTCATGACCAGGTCATAGATGCCGCGAGGCCATACTTCCAGTCCGGCGTCGGTGAGCGGGCCCTCGGTGGGCATGACCGCATGGAAGCGGGTGTAGCGATCACGGCCTCCGGCTTGGTCGGCTTCGATCTCGGTGCCGAAGTTGCCCTGGCCGCCGGCATTGGCGCCTCCGGCGTCGGAGATGATGCGGCGGGTGTAATAGTGGAAACCGATCCAGTCGAGAGGCACGCGCATGATCTTGTCGTCGCCTGGCTTGAAGCCCATGGCTTCGTAGGGAGTTTCGCCGACGAACGCTTTCGGATACTCGCCCCGCATCGCGGTGTGAAGAAAGTAGTAATTGTTCATCGCATCGTAGCGGGCGGTGGCGGCGCGATCGGCTTCACTATCCGTCTTCGGATACGCCGGAGCCATGCCGTAGGCACTGCCGACCGTGGCGCGGGAGGATGCGGCCTTCATCGCGCGGAAGGCCTCGCCCTGCGCGAGGTTGACCGTGTGTGCCGCCTTGAGGAACAGGTTGTAATCGGCTTTGCCCGGCGGATGAATTCCGATGCCGTAACCAAAATAGGTGAACGCCCAGGGCATGTTGAATGGAGCCCAGACCTGGATGCGGTCGCCGAGATGCTTGGCGAGGATACCGGCGTAGTCGGCGAAGTATCCGGCGAGGTCGCGGTTGGGCCAGCCGCCGCGGTCTTCGAGTCCCTGGGGCAGATCCCAATGATAGAGCGTGACGAACGGGCGGATGCCGGCTTCTAGGAGCGCGTCGGCGAGGCCCTTGTAATGGTCCAGACCTTTTTGATTGGCTGGCCCGGTGCCAGTGGCTTGAATGCGCGACCAAGCAATCGAAAAGCGGTGGCTCTTCTGGTTCAGGCGCTTCAGGATGGCGATGTCTTCTTTGTAGCGGTGATAGGAGTCGCAGGCCTGGTCTCCGGTGGCGGCTCCCTTTATCTTGCCGACAGTGTGCGTGAAGCGGTCCCAATTGGATTCCCCTTTGCCATCCTCGTTCCAGGCGCCTTCCACCTGATAGCAGGCGGTGGCCATGCCCCAGAGGAAGTCTTTGGGAAAGCGCGCGGCGTTGGTTTCCTCGGGCGGAGCGGCCACCGGATTCGGAAGCGTGGAGGCGGCGGTGATTCTGCGACTGGCGAGTAAAGCCATGCTGGCGGTGGCGAGGGAGTCTTTCAGGAACTGGCGGCGGTCCATCTCGTGGTCCTCCGGGGAGGACCACGGTAGCACTGTTTGCATGATTAGAAAATCGTTTTTTTAATGAATTATCGCGAGTGGAGATCCTGTCACGGTCGTTCAGAAACGCCATCCCGTCAGCGGCGTGACAAGCTGGCAGAACATGGGTTGGGGCGCGGGAAAACTGACCTCAGGCGCTGAGGCCCAACCGGCTTTCAGGGTTTTGGCGGCACGAGCAAACTCGTGCGCCTCCTGCTCGGCGCCTGAAGGCGCGTTGAAATGTGCCAGGGCTACGGCCTGACTGAAAAGCAGGCTCTGCTACGAAGGGTTCGTCCTTGGCCGATGGCATGGTTCGCAGAGAGGGGCACGGTGCAGTAAATCAGCGCGCGGCGGTGCTGGCGGCTTTCGGGCTGGTGACGTACACCGGATTTGCGAATACCCATAGGGTCCAGCGGCGCCAGCCGGTGAGCCCGGGTTGCCGGAGGTAGGCTTCCGCGCGGTAGCGGCCAGGACCGGGTAGTTGCACGTCGAGCGATTGTGTTTCCTGCACGGCGATTTCGTGGCCGTCGCGCAGCACGCGGATCATTGGATGCTCTGGGCCCGCAGGGGCTTTGACGTGCAGCACTTCATCTGGTTGCCAGGCGATGGAGTTGCCGGGTCCGGCAGTGAGGTTCACTTCGGTCACAGTCTCGCTGAATCCGTCGGCGGGATAGAGTGCGTCCACCGCACAGAAGGAATTGCCGGACTTGATGGCATTGAGGATAACATCGGCGCCGGCGTGATCGGGATCGATTCCGGGTTGATCGGGCAGCAGAACGTGCTGGCGAGCCAGGCTGAAGACGGAGAGGTAGCTGGGGAACTTGGCGATGGTGCGCTGGTTGACGATGATGTTGGCGTGCGCGTCGGACCCGCAGATGCCGGCCACGGGGCGCTGCTCGAGGAGCTGGTCCCACCGGGTAAAATTTTCCTGCGGGGTGCGCGCCAGCCGCAGCAGCGCCAGGCGGGAATTCACGGGATACATCAGCGCCGCAATGGCAATGTCGTACACCTTGTTCTTACGCCACACGGCGTCGTCGTTGAAGATCTCGATCCCGTCATAGTCGGTGGCGCCCCAATCCATCCAGCGCTCTTTCAGCCCATAGGGGTGCGCGATGAAATTGACCGCACCCGCCTTGCGGGTAGAAGCCATGAGGGGCCGGGCAGCGTAGCTCGGGCCGCGCGGCCAGAAGTCCGGCAGCCCCAGGGCAAGGAAATGTCCACCGGAAGTGGAGACCTCTTCGCCATCGATGACGGCGAATTCGGGAGGGTCGGCGGCGTCGACGGCGGCCTGCGCCATCGTGATGTTATGGTCCGTGATGGTGATAAACGACAGGTTGGCAGCGCGAGCAGCCGCGATGATTTCCGGCAACGATCCGCTGCCGCAGGAGGCGTTGCTGTGCACGTGAATGACGCCGACCCGCTCCCCGCGAGCGGGCGTGCCCGCCAGACCGGGTAGCCGGGTAAGCAGGCCATCGAGCCAGACGACCAAGACGAACGCCGGCAAGACCAGCGCAAGGTAACGCAAGACGCGTCTTCGGCGCGGTTTCTGGGGAAGGGGAGGGTTAGCTCCGGGCTCTCCCAGCACGGGTGCCGAAGTTTCAACTGGTGCAGATACCCCTTGCAGTGCGGAACTCAATTGAGCCGAGTCTGACTTCACGGTTGGATGGTGTCAAGCGAAAACGGGTTGCCGGTGCCCAGCTCGAAAAGGCGGGAGGATGACAATCGTCCTCCGAGATCCATCCGGGCCAGGACTCGCATTTCCCTGCCTGCAGGCTGCGGAAAAGCGTTGTAGCACAGGAAAGCCAACCTCAGGGGCTGAAGCGCCACTGGCTTTCCACGTTCAGGCGGCACCAGTTAAATTCGTGACTCTCCCTTTTCCTCTTCCCGCGCCGCTTTAAGCGGGCTGCCTTGCTTGCGCCATGAATTCGCCTGCACTCTAGCTTGTTCCGGATCGATCGAGCGCCCTCAGGCGTCTCCCGCATTTTATTTGCGACCGTATGGTCTCTTTTTACATCTGATTATGCCTACGAGGCAGGACCGTGGCAACCGCGACCCAGAGTGCAGACATCCTCGTCGCTGCGAACGAACGCACTGCCCTCAGCCCGTGGCTGATCGCCGTTACGGTCACCCTGGCGACGTTCATGGAACTGCTCGATACCGCGATCGCCAATGTTTCCCTTCCCCACATTGCCGGGGGCCTGGCTACCAGTTACGACGAGAGCACCTGGGTACTGACCAGCTACCTGGTGGCGAACGCGATCGTATTGCCGCTGAGCGCGTGGCTGAGCCGGGTGTTTGGACGCAAGAACTACTACATGACTTGCGTGGCGCTTTTCACCGTCAGCTCGCTCATGTGCGGGCTGGCACCAAGCCTCAGCCTGCTGATTTTCTTCCGCGTGCTGCAAGGGATCGGAGGCGGCGGACTGGCGCCCGTGGAGCAGGCCATCCTGGTGGATACGTTTCCTCCCACCAAGCGGGCGGCGGCGTTCGCGTTGTACAGCATGGCCATCGTGACGGCGCCGGCGATCGGGCCTCCGCTGGGCGGCTGGATCACCGACAGCTTCTCGTGGCGCTGGGTCTTCTTTATTAATGTGCCCATCGGGATTGTGTCGCTGCTGCTCACAAGCCGGATCGTTTCCGATCCGCCGGAATTCACGCGCGAGCTCGAAGCTGCACGCCAGGCGGGAGGGCTCAAGATCGACTACGTCGGGATTCTGCTGATCGCGCTGGGCTTTGCCTGTCTGGAAGTCGTGCTCGACCGGGGACAGCGTGAAGACTGGTTTGAGAGCCATTTCATCGTCGGCTTCTTCGTGGTGGCGGTGGTGGCGCTGATCGTGGCAGTGGTGTGGGAGCTGCGGCATCCGGATCCGGTGGTGGAGATCGCCTTGCTCAAGGAGCGTAACTTCGCCATTTCGAACGCGTTCTATTTTCTGTTCGGGTTTGTGCTGTTCGGGTCAACGGTGCTGATCCCGCAAATGCTGCAGAGTCTTTACGGATACACGGCGACCGATGCCGGACTGGTGCTCGGACCGGGCGCGATGGTGATCGTGGTGATGGCGCCCTTGATGGTGCGGCTGGTGCGGAAAATTCCCGTGGGGTGGCTGATCGGCTTCGGCTTTACGGTGCTGGCCTGCGCGATGTGGTACTACTCCAGCTTCAATCTCGCCACCGATTACGGCAAGGAAGCGTGGGCGCGCGCGCTGCAGGGCTTTGGGATCGCGTTCCTGTTTGTGCCGACCAGCCAGCTGGCGTATTCCTATCTGCCCAAAAACAAGAACAACAAGGCTTCGAGCTTGACGAACCTGTTTCGGAACCAGGGCGGGAGTTTTGGGATCGCGTTTGTAACCACGATGATCGAGCGGAGGACTCAATTTCATCGCAGCGTGCTGGTCGCGCATGCGGGGAGTTTTGGAGGGGCGTTCCGGGGGGCCCTGGCGGGCATCGCGGCTCATTTCATGCAGCAGGGCTACTCGGCGGCTGACGCCGCGGTGCGGGCCACGGCGCAGATCAACGGCCTGATTCAGCGGCAGGCTGCGGTGCTCGGATTTCTGGATTGCTTCTGGTTACTGGGCGTGATCGCGCTGGCAGGGCCGGTGCTGGCGGTGTTCGTGCGAAGGTTCAACCAAGGCGGAGGAGGCGGGGCAGCGCATTGAGGGGTCGGTCGCTCTGTGGTTAGCGATTCGGACGGAATCTCCAGCCGTCGTGCGCCGTTCCTGCTCAGCGGCTGCTGGTGGCGATCTTTTCGACAATAACCCGCTGAATCGCAATTCGGGAGCGACGCGCTGTGACGCACCTTGATTGCCGAGTACGGTCCACGCTGCGAGGTGACAATGCCGATTGCTCCCTATTTCACGAACGTCAATCCATGCGGCACGGCGGATCGGAAAACATAGGCGTAGAGAAGCACGATCACCCCGACGATGGAACAGAGGGCTACCGAGTGCCAAGCCACGAAGCGGAAAATGATTCCTTCATTCCCCACCTGCTCGGTGGCCGCGGTCGCGATCGTGATGGACTGCGCGTCCACCATCTTTCCCATCACGCCTCCGGCGCTGTTGGCAGCACACATGAGGATGGGATCGATGCCGAGTTGTTGAGACGTGATTCTCTGCAGACTGCCAAACAGAGCATTCGCTGAGGTGTCGCTGCCAGTCAGCGCAACCCCCAGCCATCCCAGGAACGTTCCGAAGAACGGATACAGCCATCCGGTACGCGTGAATGCCAGACCCAACACCGCGTCCAGACCCGAGTAGCGCGTCACGTAGCCGAGACCCAGCATGAACGAGATCGCGATCATGGCGAGCCGCATTCGCACCAGCGTTTTCCAAAAAATCCTCATCAATTCGAGCGGGCTTAGTCCGAGCAATAACCCGGAGACGACTGCGGCAAGAAAACAACCGGTCCCGGTGGCCGAGAGCCAGTTGAAATCGTAGCGCGCGGCCTCCGGAGTCGGTTTCGCAACCACCGGAACCGCGCGAGAGATCGCATTATGCAAGTAGGGCACGTCCCAGCCCGGGGGACCGGGCCGGACCTTGCCATCGGCAAGCATCACCCGAAAGGCGGGCGTGCTGGCTCGGTTCATGGCCAGCTTGATCTTTGGCAGTCCCCAGAGAAGCACAAACAGGGAGAGGATCGCGAATGGCATCCAGGCCTTCAAAACCTCTCCGGCAGTATGCCTGCGCACCTGCACAAAACCGTCGAACTTCCCAGCGGCCCATTCGCCGCCAACCTGGTCTGTGATCTCGGCTACCGGCGGAACAGGCGCGGACGCGTTCTCGTCATAGTCGAAGCGCCAAATCGTCTTCGGCTTCCAGAAGCGTAGGAACACCAGGACGGCGACGATCGAAACCACGCCTCCCATGATGTCCACCAGATTGCTGTCCACGTAATTCGACCAGAAGAACTGGGTGAGGGCGAATGAGATCCCGACCACCAGAATGGCGGGAAGCACTTCGAAGGTCTCCTTCCAATTGACCATGGTTTTCACCAGCCAAAAGGGGACAATGATGGCGGTGAAAGGAAGAATGCGGCCGATCATGGCGTTGAGATCGGATTCCGGCAAAGCTGTGACTGCCGCCAGGGTGTGAACTGGCGTGCCGATCGCTCCCCAGGCCACCGGCGCTGTGTTGGCGATCAGATTCAACGCGGCGGCATGAAAGGGCTTGAAGCCGAGCCCGATCATGAAGGCGCCCGCGATTGCGACCGGCGCACCGAATCCCGCCGCTCCCTCGATGAACGCGCCAAAACAGAAGGCAACCAGCAGGACTTGCAGGCGGCGGTCGGGAGTGATTCCGGCGACCGATTCCTTCATGATTTCGAACTGCCCGGTCTCGACCGAAATGTCGTAGAGGTATACCGCGGCCAGAACGATCCAGGCAATTTTCAATACGCCGAAGGCAACGCCGTACCCAAAGCTGAGTGCGGCCAGCGCGGGAGGCATCTTGAAGAACAGGATCGCCACCACCACAGCCGTCGATGCGCCGGCGATGGCACACCAGTGCGGCTTCACCTTGACGCCGGCCAGCAGCGTGAACAGAACAATGATGGGAAGAGCCGCGACCAGGGTGGAGAGCCACCAGTGGCCGAACGGGTCGTAGATCTGGGTCCACTGCATAACAGCTCCTTGCGGACGGACTCTGCTGCGTAACGGAAGACCCAAACTGCTAAGCCATGAATGTGGTAAGAACTTTCTGCGCGACAGGAATCAGACAGGGATCACAATGTCGCTGTCCGGACGCTCCAATCAAGCCGATATCCTACCACCGCGGGAAGCCGGAGACGAATCGGAATCTCGACCCTGGCTCCGAGCCCGATGGTCACTCGACGATTCCTCCCCAGTCGCGACCAATCGAAAAAATGAGCCCGCTCATACTCGGTGGCGAAGAGCCTCTACATGCTATCGGGGCGACCCGTTCCAGTTCTCGCCACAATCAACGCTCCTCCACACATAGCCAGCGCCACGAACGCGCTCGTCCATTCGTCGCCATTGTGGGGAGAACCTACCACGCGCGGCGCGTGCAACAGCACCACCCACAGCAGGAACATGATGCCCAGCCAGGTGGCGGCCATACGCCGTGTCCATGGCAGCTCGATTCCAGCTCCGGCAGCAATGAAGGCGACTCCGGTGAGGTGCGTCAGGAACAAGTGGACCGGTATCCATGCCGGAATCAGGGTCGCGATGAATTGGGCATACTGGAAGTGCTGAATCCCGAAAATCACCATGGGGAAGGCAAAAAGGAGCCGCCCGCCCAGCAGAATCCAGTCCGACTTGTGACGGGCTTCCTCCCAGCCGCTACGTACGGCGGCGCCGGCGGCCAGCACAAACGCCGCACCACCCAGGGCCAAGGGTTCCAACGCCCGCGTGCGCGCTACCCCATCGTGCAAGATGTCTGAAAATTTCCGGGTATGGAGCAACACGACGCACGCCAAATAGAACCCGCCCAGCAACAAAGCCGACCGGCGGGTTCCCTTTTCGATCAGAATACTCAGGCCCGTCGAAACCAGGACCGCGCCCGCCACGTAGGCACCGATCCGTCCACCAGGAGCCCAGGGCGGCACGGGCGACAGTCCACCTACAAATCTTCCATAGAGGAAGTACTGGATCCCGAAAACCACCATCGGAATTGCAAAAAAGTATCGCCCGAGTCTGGTGAGAGCGTCCATAGGATCGTCTGTGTTTTCCTGAAAACAGTTGGCGCGCTTCGAGCCGCGAGCGGTCAGTAGACCGCAGTGCGCTCGCTGCCTTCTTAGGCCTGGGTAGCTCGCAGCACGAAGCTTGCAGCACGAAGCTTGCAGCACGAAGCTTGCAGCACGAAGCTTGCAGCACGAAGCTGCGCTATTTCTTCGGACGCGACTCCGGCGGGACCAGTCCGGCAACGCGGTAGTAGACGACCAGCTGCCCGTAATGCTCGCCGTCGTGCTCGATGAACCCCCACGCGTAGTCCGCGACTCGTACCTGGTCGTGGCTGTACGGATCGGTCACCATGTCGCCCATGCCCTTGTCGCCCTTGGCTTCGATCGCGGCAGCTGCATCGGCGAACGCCTTTTTCACGTACGCCACGATGTCCGCCTTGCTCTTGAACAGTTCGCGCTTTGGATTCTCTTCCGCGGGCGGCTTTTCGCCCCTCGCGACGTTCGTGAAGTAGTAGTTCACACCCGCAGCGTGCAACAGTTGCTCGGAAAAGCTGCGCTGGCTCGGATTGGGCTTGAACTCGTACTTGTCCTCGGGAAAGTCTTCGGCCATTGCAATCAGCTTGCGCCCGATGTCATTCCATGACTCCAGCACCGCCTTCTGCTCGCTGACCACACGCGGCTTGGCCGCAGCCGCCTGCGCCTGCGCGCTCACCGTCCACGACGCCGCCACCAGCAGCCCCGCCACCAGCCAACTCAGTTTCCTCATCGTAGCTTCCTCCATCGATCAATGTGTGCAGACGTCGAACATCGTAGTTCGGGTTTTGACCCGGCCTATCTTAGCCGCAATTGCCGCAATTGCCCATTGCCGCAATTGCCCACTTTCGAAACTGTCCTCTTCGTGTTATCCTCCCGCTCCGACGGACACGGGGCGTGTCTCGCTCGCCTTACGCGGCAATTTCCCGGCTCGAAGATCGCAGCGCTTCAGCCTGTTTTGGGAAACGGGCGAGATTCTATTGGCGCGTCAACCTGCGCGCCAGCTCCCCTCCGATTCAATCATGCTTCTGACGTTCGCCCTGGGAGGTTTGTCACCATGAACCACCGGCGTTCTTCACGTTGCCTTGGCCTTCCGGCCTTGCTCGCTGGCTGTGCACTATTCACAGCCTGTGTCGGAGCCACGCGTCTTCCCGCCCGCAGCCGCGGTCCCGCGGGCGCTCAGATTCAAACGAGCGAACTCGACATGAGTTTTCTGGAGACCGCACCGGTTTCTCGTGACGACGTCTCTAGCAAACTGGCCAGCATCGACACCGGCTACCACGATTCCCACCTGTTCTGGGGCCGCTGGTTCGATTCACGCTGGGGATACTGGTGGGTTGTCGTCGCGGCGGGTCCGGGGAGCCCGGCCGCCGGAGCGGGAGATGCCAAGCGTGTCTGGCACGTGAAGAATCTGCTCATCACCTTCGACGACAACAGCGTGATGCAGAAGCGGGAGGTCATCGACAACGACCACATCCTGTGGCGCGAACTGCACGCACACGTGGCGGCGATGCCGCCACTCGATCTCTCCCAGCCGGAATATCTCGTGCTCGACAACCCGAACGCCCGTTCGATCCTTCTGCACAGCGACTATCTCGAAGTCACCGGTGAGAAGAAGGGGCCGACTCGCATCTCGACGTCTTCGATCACTCGCGTGGATCACGAATCCACCAAAGACAAGCGTGAGAATGCCGGCACCACCTGCCACACTCTGTACTTCTCCGAAAAAACCGCGGTCGGGAGGAAACTGAAATTCTGCGGCAACGCCCAGATGGTCGTGACGCTGTTTGAGTACCTGCAGGAGACTGCGCCCGCGATGATGCAGTGGGAGTAACGCGCTATCGAGCGCCCGCCGAAGCAGCTTGAGCACCCTGACGCGCTCTTCTGGAATGAGGAAAATCGGCAAACTGCTCGCCGCTCTTGTAGGTTTGCCCTGCACGGATGCGATTGACAGGTGGTTTCTGTTGGGAGCAATGGGGGCACGATGCATATCAGACCTCGGGCAAACAAACCTACCGAGCAGCCCGATACATCGATGCCGGCTGAATCTTCCCACCAGCAGTAAGGGCCGCTTGTTGGAGCGCAGGAAGTCATCCGCTTCCTTCCCGGCGCCCGTTCAATCTGACGCTCATAGTCGTCGGCCACGAAACGCTCCCGCCGCCAGAACAAATCCTTGGAAATGGCGAAACATTCTCGTCCCCCACCAAAGGCTCAGGAGGCTGCGAGCGCGACATTTTACCCTGCGTCACCCTACGCCTGGCGCGCCGTCTCTCGCGCCGGGATGGGCGGTCGGCAGATCCCGCAGTCTCAGACCACATTCGCAAACAGCTCGCGCATGATCGCGTTCAGGTGCACGCTCGCCCCATTGATATGCGGAAAATCCGCGTTGCTCTCGTTGAACACCAACGATAATTCCGTCCCGGCCAGGATGATGGCCTCAACCTGGTCACGTTGGCGCAGGGTGTGGGCGATCCGTCGAAGACTCTGATAGATTTCTTCGCTTCCCTGCCCTGAATTCACGAGTCGCAGATACCTCTCGTGGATGGTGTCGATCTCTTCCGGACTCGGGAGGACAAGGTCGACGCCGGGGAGTTGGCCGAACAGCCGGCTCTCGATCGCAAAGCGTGTACCGAACAGCGCGACTCGCTTGAGGCGCCGGATCTGGATCTCACGGGCGATCTCGTGGATGAGATTGACGAGCGGAATCGGTGAGAGCTGGACGAGCTCGGACGTGCTGATGTGGGGCGTGACGGCGGTGATAACCCCAAGCTGTGCGCCGGCCCGGGCCAAGCGGTGGATAAGTTGTGAAAGATATTCGGCCAACTGAGTCGTCTCACCGGCGGCGGCGTGTTGGAGGACACGATTCACGTCGGCGTGAATGATCACAAGATTCGGAACGTATCCACGCGCCGCGTGGGCTTTCGCCAATTCCAGGTAGTAGTGGACGGTGGCACCCACTCCGAGACCTCCGATTAATCCCAGGCATCGTGGTGTGGAGACGTCGGTCATGGTTCATCGGCCTCTGCGCACTAACCCGCCGATTCTAACTGGGTGAGACCGTCACAACACTCCTTTCAAGAGTAAGGAACTGGATCCGGGGGCGGGTGGGTCGTCCCGGAGGCAACGAGCAAGAAAAAAGCTCCTCCCGCCGTAGCAAGAGGAGCCATGACGACTGCGATCCGGTTAAAAAGTGATCTTCAAAGCCAACTGCATGTTGAAGGCTTCGCCGGGGCCGATGCCAGGCGCTCCGTTGAAGTCGCCGATGGTGTCGGTAATATCGCCGCTGGTTGGACTCGTAGCGCCCACGCCAGATGCGAGATTGATGCGGTTGGTCAGGTTGAAGAACTCCACGCGGAACTGAGCCTTGACCCGCTCGGTGATCGGAATGTTCTTGAACACCGAAAGATCGATGTCGCCGAAACCGGGACCATAAATTTGGTTGCGGCGCAGGTTGCCGCCAGCCACATTGGGGAGGCAGGTGGCCGAAGGCGAGCAGAAGGCGTTCGGGTTTATCCAGTGAACGCCTGTGAAACCATTGACGTTCTTCTGGAATGCGTGGGACACTCCGGCGAATGGATCAGCGATCTCATTCAATCCAGTGCGAACCTGATCAAGCGGCTGGCCGCGATGGAAGGTCAACAGGCTGTTCACTTGCCAACCGTGGGTAAGCAACTTCGGTCCGTGAGAGGAACCGGGGATATCCCAAGTCAAAGTGCCCGAGAAATTGTGGCGAGTGTCGAAATCTCCGTTGCCGTACTCGGCCTTAGGATTGGTGCTATTAAACGGCAGCGCGCCGCGATATGCAGTGATCTCGTCGAGTGCATGTGCCCAAGTATAGGCGAACTGTGAGCTGAATCCATGCCATGCCCGCAGTCGAAGGGTACTTTGCATTGCACTGTAGTTGGAGGTGCCGATGCTGTTGAGCTGGTTGATGCCCCCGTAGTTCGGGTATGGGGCATTTAGACCTGTGGAGTACTGGCCGAACTGATTGATGTTCAGCATGATTGAGAGTTTGCGGCCCTCGCTGCCCACATAGCCAATCTGCCAGATTGCGGCACCATTGGCGAAGCTCTTCTGCACATTGAAGCTGTACTGGAAGAAATAGGGCGTGCGGAAATTCTGGTTCACAGAGAACACGTCGAAAGTCTTGCCCGTGCAGTTGGGGTCAGTGGCCGCATTTCCAGTCAGGCAGGTAGAAACCCCGGGAAAGATGGATAACGTGTGACCCGGTCCCTCGGTCGTCTCCCAGTTGTAGGATGAGGCTCCAAGACGATTGGCGCTATAGGTAGAAACCGGAGAAGGACCAGCTGGATTGTCTTCCAACCCATCGGCGTTGTTCGGGGGCCGGAAGTCGAGGAACGGGTTCATATTGATCTGGTCATAGAACACGCCGAAGGAACCGCGGACCACCAAGTCGTTCCGCGCCGTAGGTTGATAGGCAAAGCCAAACCGCGGCGCGAAATTGTTCCTGTCAGGCGGAAAAATGGAGCCAATGCCGTTGCCCTGAATCTTGATGCCACCCGCTGACGGGACAAATACGGCAAGATCCTTGCTGCCACTGTGCAGCGGTCCGAAGTAGTCATAGCGAAGACCGAGGTTCACGTTTAATTTTGGCGTGACCTGCCATGCGTCCTCGGCAAAGAAATTGAGGCCGTTGACCAGAACCTTGCGTTCGGCGTTACCGACCGCGATGCTAGAGGATTGCACGTTGCCGGCAAGGAAGTCGGCCAAGGCATAGATATTCGGGTCCGGTTTTCCCAAGGCATTGTTGCACCCGGCGAAGCTCGCATTCGCAGCACAATACGTCGCCCACGGCCCTATCGATCCGTCGAATGTGAACTTCCCACGCGAGTTGCGGAAATAGAACTCGTCCACTCGACCCTGCCGGAATTCACCGCCGAATCGAAACTGGTGCTTGCCGACGGTGTAGGACACGATGTCAGACAGCATTCCGGTAATGTCGTTACGGCCTTGCGGAGCGCTGATTCCCACCTGCTCGAACCCGGTGAAACCGGGGAACGCCGTTTGTAGAGCCGCACTTGGAATGATCTTGAGATTTGGTGCGCCCGGGATCGGTTGACCATGGATCAGGGCGTCCGGACTGAGGAACAAGCCCATAGCTTTGGTGTCGAAGCTATGGTTGGCATCGTTGAAGGTCTGGTTGAAATAGTTCACCCCGAACAAAAGCTGGTTTGTCATCCTAGGGGTGAGCACGGAGTTCAGGATAGCGGAATAGTTATAGACGTGGATGGGAGCTTTTTCGAAGTAGTAGGACAAATTGGAACTGGCGGTCGCCAAGGCCGCACTTCCACCGAGCGGTGCGATCTGATCGCCCTGTCCTCCGAACCAGCGGATTGAGAAATGGTGTTTGTCGGTGAAGTTGTGATCAAGTTTGATCACTCCGTTGTAGCTGTATCCAATGGAGGGGTTGTTGGCAAAGAAGTTGCTAGGCTGCGCTGCCAGACCGTTGATCGAACTCGGCCAAAGGTTGGCCATCAGTTGCTGCGAAATCGTGCTCTCAGCAACACCGTTTGCGGTTAGCAAACTGAGGGCCTTAACTTGGTAACCTGACGACGGCTCCGTATTCAGTCCGGAAAGACTGATGGTGTACTTCTGCTTTTCAAAAGCGATGAAGTAAAAGGTCTTGTCCTTGATGATCGGGCCACCGAACGACAAACCGTAGTTCTCATTGCGCAAGGGCGGCTTGTTCGGGTTCTGAGCTGATTTTGAGAAGAACGGAGTGGCCGCTCCGTAGGCTTCGTTCCGGTTGAAGTAATAAACCGATCCGTGGATCTGGTTGGTGCCGGACTTCAGCACCACATTGACAATGCCCCCGGCGTTGCGGCCACCTTCCGCATTTGACTGCGTCTGGGCGGAGAATTCGTCGATCGCGTCCAGCGGCATGATCACACCCGCGATTCCGGAGACACCGCCCTGGTTGACAGCTGGAATGTTATGCCAGAAGTCGTTGTTGTCGACTCCGTCGATCTGCCAGTTCATCTGGTTGGCGCGGGTGCCGTTGAGGGAACCGAAACCGCCGACCGAGTATCCTCCATAGCCCGGCTGGACGGCGGCAAATTGCGTGAAATCGCGTCCGTTCATGGGGACGTCCTGCACGGCTTGCGTAGGCAAGATGTTGTCTTGCGTCGCGGTAGTGGTGTCGATGCTCAGCGCAGCCGCCGACACCTCGACGCTAGTCGAGGTCTCGCCTACCTTGAGCTTTACCGGCAAAGTGTAGACCGCGCCGGCCGTCACGGTCACGTTGTCGGTGGTCACGGACGAGAACCCACTGGCCGTTACCACAATCTTGTAAGTACCGAGCGGTATGTCCTGGAAAGCGAACTGGCCATCGCTGGTGGTCGTTGTGGTGAGCGTTACCCCGGTGGCAACGTTGGTGGTCCTCACACTGGCGCCCGCGACCATCGCTCCCGACGGGTCGCTTACGGTACCGTTGATCGCTCCCCGAAACGTCTGCGCGTATCCCATCACCACCAGCACCGCGAATACGACGAGGCTTCCCAATAGACGTCTCATATCCCTCCCTCAAAAAACCTGAATGATGGTTCTTAGCTGCTCGTTGTTTGACAGGCTTGGGTGCAACTAAGCAGGTTACGAGCCATTGTCGCAGAGGAGACTTGATCTATTGTTTGCAATAAGTTATGAACAATCTCAAAAGGGAAAATACACTTCGTCGGAACTTCACAATCCCGACAATATGAGAAATTGTAGGCAATGTTCGAATTGCCTCGGAAGACGCTTGGTCGAGATACCCTTATGCAGGCATCCGGATGCAGGCATCCGGCCTGCCAAAATCGCTCCGCAGACTCATGATGCTTTTCGGTTTGACTCACCGAAAACTGGCTATCAGCCGTCGATTCGCTCCTTGCCCAGTTGGTGGTGGCAGGAGTTGCCTTCAACAACGACGGGCGGGTCGCAAAACCTCTCGCCCGCTCTGGGCGCACTCGGTTACAATATCGAAATCTTCGGATCGCCGTCTCTGACGCGGTCTGTCCCGGAGTTTCCCATGGTTCGTTGGGTCGCGTTTGATGACGACACTGCCGAAGCGGTGGTCAGCCGGCTGCGCCGGGGTGCTGCGGAGATTCAGCACAACATGCCGGTGGACGCGGCGCTGCGCGCCGAAGGCCCTTCCGTCCTGGTGCTGCCGTCCCACAATCCCGGAAGACTCCTGATCGCCCGATTCTCTCCCCGCAAGGATGCGCAACTTCCCACTACGAACGCGCGCACCGCCCGGCCCGTGCCACCTGCGCCCAGCAAGCCTGCGGCCTCCGCGCGCAAACCGTGGTGGCGCAAGCTGGTCGCGTAAACGAATTTTCCGAAGGATTTCGAGAACGAGACCAAATGGATTGCGAGGATTCTGATTCCTTGGCCAAGACGCCCGCACGCCCTGCTTAGGGAGAGCGCTTCAATACCACGACCGCCGCTTCATCGGCCCCGATCGTACCCAGAAACTTTCGCAGTTCTTCGGTGTGCTCGGGACCGATCAGCACGTCGCGCCGCACGAACTCCCTCGTGTAGCGCACCTTCGTGCCCTCCACCTCGACCTTGCTCTGGTAGGTGGCAAATCCGGCGTCTACTTTCACCGGGTCGGGGACATCCTCGACCGCATATTCCTTGGGCAATTCGATCTCGAACGAATCGGTCTCGCGTGACTTGCTTTCGAATTGGAACGGGTACTGTCGCGGCTTCCGCTCCAGCGCGAAACTTTTTTCTCCAAGGACGCGCGGCCGAACCAGCATCAGCGGTCCGCGCACTTGACCATATCCCGGATCGCTGAGTTTCATCGAAATCACCAGCTTCTGCTGGATCTGCTCCAGTTGCCCGATATCGGTCTTCTCGAGCGTGAACCCTTTCAGCGAGCGGCTGAGCCGATGCTCGATCCGCTGCGCCCGCTCTTGTTCGTTGGCATGGATCAACGCGATCCGCTCCTGCCAGGCATGATCCCCGCTACGATCCTCGACCACCTCTCCCGCCAGAGACCCATCCGGGCTCAGGGTGAAGTGCCCGGTGCGCACCAGCAGGTTCGTTTCGGGCGCGAGCAGGGGCGTGTGAATAAGGTCGCCGCGGCCGTCCGCCACCAGAAGGGCATAGGTGTCCTGCAAGTCTCCGCGCAGATCACCCACGGGCGTGTAGGGATCGGTGGGATCAAAAATGAGGTAACGCTGGTTGTTTTTGGCCGTGACTACGGTGCGGTACGGATCCGAAGGGGTCCCCGGGGGCAGCTCGATGGCGAGGATAACATGATTGAAAACGGGCGAAGGCAGGTCGGGTTGCACCATGCCACGATACGTGCTGATGATCAGGTAGTCGGACTCAATCCCCACTTCGTGCAGCATGCTGCTCAGCAACGTCGCCTTGTCCTTGCAATCACCATAGCGCGCGCGAAACACATCCTGCGCCGGATGTGGTTGATAACCACCGACTCCGATTTCGATCGCGACGTAGCGGATATCGGACTGCAGAAACGAAGCGAGTGCGCGCAGCTTGCCGTCAAAATCCGTCTTCCCGGCGGTCAGTTGTCGCGCCTTGTCCGACAACTCTGGAATCGGATTCCTCCGTCCAGCTGTCAGCTGGTCGTACCATTTTCCCATGGCCTCCCAGGTCGCCATGTTTTTGGCTGACTCTCCCGGCTCCAGATAGGAGAGTCCCAGCCTCGCCGAAAGGGACCATCGCGGCGGACTCATGGCCTCGTGCTCGATGGCCGGCAGATCGCGCAGGGTCCACTCCGCCTGATGGGCCGCTCTTTCCAGTGGTGCTACCGGCGCAATTCCGGCCCAGTACGCCCGATATTCCCATCCGGGTGGCAGTTGCAGCACCACGTGCGATTCATGCACCGGAATCGATTCCTGAAAGCCCCAGTCCAGGTGATTCAACCACGGACGCCGGCGCACCTCGAATTCAAAGGCCACCACCGCTCCGGGATCGGCCGCCGGCGCGGTCGCGGTCCGCAACTTGATGTCGTTGTAAAGCTCAAAATCGAACAGACCACGCTCTGCGAAATCCTTATCCTTGAGCTCATACTCGTGCCCTGACTTATCCATCGACCAGGCATGCAGGAAAATCACCTTTTCCTTTTGCCGGAAGTGCACTCTGAAATCGGCTTCTTGGCGTCCATCGGGCCGCAGAATTTTGACCGCTCGGCGGTAGTGCTCCACGTAGTCGTCCGCACTGGTGACGGTGTAGGTGATTTCATCCAGCAGAACCACCGCATTGGTATCGGGCTCATACTTCGGCAACGTGGCGCTGGCCGCGCTCCGGACCCAATCGGGCACCGATACTGCTGCGCCTGCGCGGGAAGTCAAAAGCAACATCACGGCGGCCTGTGCAAACCGACGAGCGTGCTTACTTAAGTTCCGCATGTGCGGCCGCCTTGGCTACCACGGGCTGATCATCCCCGGCCTTCACCTTGTCAAAAAATCCCTTCAGCTCTTTATACATGTTCGGGGGAAATGCCAGACCGCCCAGCGTCAGATCGCGAACGGCCATCACAGCATTGCCTGACTCCTGCTTTTGATTGGTTGTGTACAGCGCGTAATCCAGACGCACGTTTTCGCCTGGGGGCAGGCTTTCCACCTCCAGATCGGGCGGGAGGGTAACATGGACTTCGTCAATTTCCCGGGACAGGTAGTCGAAGTAAATTGAGTTGGTACGCTCGGAAGCGGAAAAGCGGGGTCGCTCGTTGACCTGGAACAGGTGGATGGGCACGATCCAACGCTTGCCGGCTCCGGTAGCGAGCGGACACGAAATCTTGAACTCGGCGGCCAGGTGGCCCTCGGTTGCATCCCAGTCGGGGGTATTGATCAGCGTCACATCGCTATCTGCCGGCAGCCAGCGTTTCACTTCATCCTCGAGTAATTTCTTGCGCCCCTCGGCGTCGGTGTTACCCGCTTCCCGTCGGCGTTCCATGGCCTCAAGACCGTAGAATCCGGCCTTAAGCGTCCCTTCCGCCTTTCCATCGGGCGTCATTTGCACGCGTGCCAGCCGTTGCAGCATCGCCTGGTTATAGTCCGGCAGACTGCTCTGGACAATCTCGGTTCCCCTCCCTTCGCGCTGGCGCACGCCACGGACGTTGGAGTATCGCCAGTCCAGCAATCCATAGGGACAGAATTTCGACCCCGGATCGAGGAAAGCGTCTTTGCCATTCAGTTGTACGATGGCAATCTCGGCCACCAATTGCCAGGTACTGAGAATCTCCGGTTCAAAGAACTTCTGATCCCGCGATGGCACCCACATCAGCCACGCCGGAATTCCGGCTGCGCGCAACATAGCCACGTACAACTTGTTCAGATCGTCGTGCGTGCCACCGTGCTGACGTAGAACGTCTTCGGCACCCCGATCCGCTTTGATCCCGAGCGTGTGCTCCTCCTGCTCACCGCGCGCGGGCTGATAACTCCAGTTATCCAACTTGGCCACAAACGCATAGATCTTGCGAGCCTTCTGCTCCGGAGTGTCCGCCGCGCCGACGGTCTGCCCCACTGCCTCCGCCACCCCATTCTTCCGTCCAAGAAAGTTCTCGGCGTCCTTGTTCCAGAACTTTCCCTCATCCTTCCAGAATTCCTCCTGCTTCGCTCCCACCATGTAGTAAAAGTTGACCCGATAGCGCAGTGCTTCTATTGGCGGCATATAAGGCTCGCGGACCAGCGGGGGGATGTTCGTCATTTGCAGATCGATGTAGCCGGTCGCAGTCCGTCTGGTCGCCATGCGCGAGGTCGGAATCTCGTGCTCCACTGCCTGGCTGCCCTCAGGCAGGTGCGAGGTCCACGCGACTCCGCTCCCCACCCGGTCATGGGCAAGCTGGAGCAATCCTGAATAAGGGATGAACTTGAAACTTGCTTTCTTCTGGAACAAGTCGGTCTGGACTTCCCACTCCGGTGCGAAGAACATGTGGTCATCGTAGCTCTGGTGAAAGCGGTACTCCAGAATGCTCCCCACCTGCACGTCCGGCAGGGTGAAGGACTTGACTTGATAATGTTCCTCCTTGCCACGCTCTTTTCGCCGGACCATGACTCTGTCGAACGGCTTTCCGGTAAAGGGGACGATCGTGCCATCGCTATGAATCGTTCGCCCGCTCAAGTCGTAGATGGTGAAGTGCCGGCGGCTATATGGAATCTCGACGTTCGCGTATCTTCGTCCCGGCTCGGCGAGTACCTTGATCCGCACATACACGGTTTTATGGTTATGCGGGTCATCGGTCAGTTCCTCGCGCATCAACCCCACGGCGACTGCTCCCGGCTGTTCCGGCAGCGTCTTCATGTTGAGTTCTTCGGAAGATACCGGAGGCCAGTCGTCAGCCTTCGCAGCAGGATGCACGGTCAGAGCAGCCAGGACGAACAGGGCTAAGTGGCAGGACCAACGACGCCGAGACGCCATAACTCCTCGAGCAAGACGAAGTAGCGCCGGCATTATGCCGAGTTACCTCAGGCTACGCAAGGACTATCCGCCAGTTCTTCCGGCCGGCACCGAGGCTTAGTTAGGATTTGATCGGGAGCACTATCGCTTCGAGTGGCCTGGCTCCAGTTCGCTTCCAACGCAAACGCCCGGCGAAAGCCGGGCGCTCTGCGACCTGGAAATCAGGAAATGCTTCAGAAGGTGAACGCCAACCCGCCGCGCACCGAGCGCGCTGATTGCACCAGATACACGGTTCTTCCGTCCTGGCCCATCACCGGGATATAGCCCTGGGCCATCAGATTGCGCAAATCGAGCATGGCTTCCATGTGTACCGGGAGGAATCCGAATCCCGGCAGGGGCTGGCGCAGGAACACATTCAGATAGGGATCGGACTGGCCCGCCGACGCGTTGAAGGTATCGACCGGTGTCAATCCACGTCCGCTGACCCACCCGTAGGACGTGGTCCAGTGAGTCTTGCATCCTGGTACGCGGCCGCTTAGCTTCCCCGAGAACGCATGCCGCCGTACGGTCGAGAGCGACTCGCGCGCCTGTTGCAATCCCACATCCGGCCGCGCCAAATCGAGAACGCCGCCGTATCCGTAGTCAAGGGTCGCGGTGAGATCGGAAGCCAGCTTCCGCTGCAAGACCAGTCGCAGCCCGTTGGTGTCCAAATCACGACCCTGGTATGAGAAGGTTCCCGAGTCGACGTCGGGGAGCAACTCTCCGCCACCTGCGCCCACCGCGCCCACACCGGTGAGCACAGTGTTTGAAACCTGGTCGGAATAGTAGGCTGCCTGCAGGTTAGTTTTGCCGATCCGCCGCGAGATCGAAATTTCCTGGTGATGCGCCCGCTCCAACGCCGGCGAGAAGCTCGCAATGCTCACCCGCGGCCCGGCGTCGCCGAGGTCGGTACTCTCCACGTCACTGTCCTTTGCGATCGTGCCCGCGGGCCGCGAACTGGCGTAGCGGTACTCGACGACCGTGTTCGGCGACAGATGCAGGTCTGCGGTGCCAAACGGACGGAACGCCGTGAACCGGCCCATGAACTGGACGGTCTGCAGTTCGCTGCCGAACTTCAATTCCAGAATATTGCCCACCGTAAGGCTGTCGGTGGTGGTCAGGCTTATCGACTGCAACCCTTGGGTGTGGAAACCCACAACGGGCGGAGCCAGTCGCCGCACCGTTAACGCCACGGTGGGCTCAGATCCGGTGAGACTCTTGTGTTTATAAGAAGCTCGCAGGATTGCGGCGCCCGCACCCTCGCCGTAACCGACATTTCCCGCCATGCCCACCGTGTCCTGGCCAAGCACTCTCTGCTCAACCGAGAAGCCGGTACTCATGTCAGAAACACCGTTGTAGCCATCCGAAGGAGATCCCGCAAGGAACGACAGGCTGGCCTTCAGGTCGTGGCCTTCGCCTTCCGCCTTCGCTGCCTTTGTCTGCGGATCTTCGTCCAGCACACGCAGGATGGGGCGGTTGGCCATCGACCGCAGCGTCCACTTCCAGTCGTCGTCATCGACTGGGCCGCGCAGGGGTCCCAGCTGGATTGCTTCAAACAGGGTATTCAGGGTTACGTTCACCATCATCGCTGAACCTGCGCGGAGTCCAATCCGCTCGCGCAAGGCAGGCAAGAAGGAAGGGGCAGTGACTTTCAGGCTGTACGTGCCGGGGATCAGATCGCTGATGGAGTAGAAACCGCGCTCGTCGGTAAACACTCTCAGATCGTGCGCAGCCGCGCTCAGGACCTCGACCATCGCCCCCATTTGCGGGACACCGCCGCCGCTGCGCACGTACCCGGAGATCGAGCCCGGCTTGTCCGCGGCCAGGGCGGGCAACACCAGTCCGGCTACAACTGCCAAGACGCCGAGTTTTTGGAACATCACACCACCTCAGGGGTCAAGCGCGTGGCCCTACTCTACGGCGAAGGTCGCCGTCGGACCTACGGTCTGCTTGGAGATGTTGTCGTTCACTTTGATCTCGATCCGATATAAGCCAGGCTCGAGGTTCGCGGCCGCCAGGCTTTTTTGCAAAGTCACCTGGTCGCCGACATTCCCCATCTGGTCTGTCGATTCGGTCGTGTGCACCACCGACTTGTTGGTGGCCGTGTTGATCACTTCGTAGGAGAACGTGGCGGAAGGCTTGTGGGTCTTCTCATCCACGGTCAAGTTATACACCTGCATCCAGAAATTCATCTTCTGGCCACGCTTGAAGGCGATGGGCTTGCCATCGGCGGCTTGCACCCGCGGCCGTACCTTCATGGTTCCGATCACAAAACTTCCGGTGCCGATATCCTTGGTGGCGACCGGATACATCTGGTCGGCCACGATCAGGCTGGAGGCTGCCAGCCGGTCTTCGCTGAAATCAGGAACCGTCAGGCTCCTGCTCCAGTTTCCGGCGCGGTCGCCGTTGACGTCTTTCACAACGATGTCGAGACGATAGTGGCCGGGTTTGAGGGGCAAGGCCTTCCAGTAAATCTGCGAATTCTCGGCGGTCTTGGGCAGCAACTCCGTGGGAACGTCTACCTGCACCGTGTCTTCGAAGGTTTGTGCAATGCGCCCGCTCAAGGTCGTAACCCGCCCGAAAATGTTCACGGTGCCGCGCTGGACGCCGTCCTTGTTCGCGAACGTGATGTCGCGGTTCTTGATCTGGATGGTGACCGGTGTCAGCACTGTGTCGCTGGTGACCTTCACGAAATCCGCACGCACGTCGAAGGGCATCAGGTTGACCGTAATCTTGTGCGAAACGATTTCCTCGAGGTCCTTGAACTTCACTGCCGGAGGCTTGTTCAGTTTCGCAAACTGCTCCAGCCGGTCGAATTCTTTCGCACCGTTGTTCTGCGTGAACGGCCCCTGTCCCAGCCGCTCGAGCCCGCCGTTGAAGCGGCTCGCCTTGCTGGACATGCCCTGCTGCTCGTACAGAGTCAGGCCGGCGTTGGGCGTGTAGAGCAGCGCGTCTTTTTCGGACCGGTCCATGGTCATGTGGTAGTCGCCGCACATGCAGGAGTCCACAAACTCGATGATCACTTCCTGCCCGATGCCTTCCAGGTAGCGGTACCGCCAATCTTCAAATGGAAAGGTCGAGGTCTCTCCTCCCCCCTCCTCCATGGGCCGCTCGTACGATCCGCCGGACGGATGCGATTCAATCTCGTCCGCCGGGCCATACATTATATACATGCGGCCGCGGTCAGTTTTCCAGCCGGGAATGCCGGCGGCGAAATGTTCGTTCGCATAGGCGATGCGACGGTAATGCTCTTCCTTGAATTCGTTTTCGATGGTGTCGGGAGTGGGGTCGCGGCGTTGCCAGAAGGCTTCGATGAACTGGTCGCGCTCCTCGTCGTTGGAGAGCTGTTTGAAGGCGGAGCGTTCTTCGTCGGTGATGATCCAGCGGACGTCTTCGTCGAGCCACTTCTTGTAGGCGCCGCTGACTTCCTGCTTGAAGCGCTTTTCGTTGGCTTTCTTCTCTTGCAGACTCAGCGGGCGCTTCAAGGGGTCAACCTGGTCGGCTTGAGCTTTTGCGGAGCCGGAAGGCCGGGCGGCCGAGGAGTCGGAAGCATCCGACTTGGCGGTCGAGGTATCGCTGGACTTTGGGTCGGACCGGTCGGCTGACTTTGTCTCGGCTTTGGTGTCGGATTGAGGTGCAGGCTGAGTGGCAGCAGCCGCCTTGTCTTCTTGAGCGTACGCGGTCGAAAACCCTATCAGGCACAAAAGAGTCGGGACCAATAGGGAAACAACACCGTGACGTAAACCTACCTGGGTCATGAGGGGGGTGCTCCTTACCGACACACGCGTGTCCAAGATTGTACGTTCTCGGGGCTGGCAAGGCAAGGTAAGTCTCGCCTCTAGAGTGTATTGGGAAGCCTTGATGGGGTGGCGGGGTTGCCTGTGCCAAAACGGTTCGAGTCAGTACTTCAGCGGTACAGGGACAGCGCAAAGCGGTTTATAATTCTGGGTTTACCCAGCGAAGCTCGAATTCGGAATTCCTCTCCGTTTGTCAGGTTTGCATGGTTCTGCCTCCGGGGGGAACTTTCCCGGCCGGAGCAGCGTATCTGAAGACGTGCGACCCGTTCGCTCGAGTGTGCCTGGTGGTGGTGTCTTGTGGATGTCTGGTTCTGCCGGGCAGCCTACTGGTCGGATGCAGGTTTGAGTTTTGGCGGGGACGCATGAAGACTTGGAAAAAAGTACTGCTTGGAGCCGGCGGCACACTTGTTTTGTTGATTCTGGTGGCGGTCGGCATCCAGCAAAGCCATAAGGGCGTGGTCACGGTACAGACCGGGAAAACACAGAAACAGGACCTGTCATCGATCGTGAGCGCTTCCGGAGAGATCAAGCCCAAAACCTACGTAAACATCGGTGCGAACGCTTTTGGGAAGATCACCCACCTTTATGTGAAAGAGGGCGACCGGGTGAAGAGGGGCCAACTGCTGGCGCAATTGGAGAACGTGCAGTCGACGGCCGACGTGGCAGCGACCAAGGCTTCGCTGGAAGCTTCGCGGACCGACGCGGTGGCGGCGGTGGCCAACCTGAATACGGCCAAGGCGGATTTGAATCGCGCGAAAGCGGACGCCGAGAGAAGCCGGCTGGACTGGCAGCGGGCCGAAGGGTTGTTCAAGGACGCTCTGATCTCGCGGGCCGACTACGAGTCGCGGAAGATGACTTGGCAGACGTCGGAAGCCGGACTGGCGCAGGCAGAAGCGCGAGTGGCCCAGGCTAGGGCGCAGGTGGACTCGGCGGACCGGCACGTGACCCAGACGGACGCGACCTTGACGCGGGCCGCGGACGTTCTGCAGAAAACGGTTTACGCGGCGCCCTATGCAGGCGTGATTACGAACCTTCCGGTACGGGAAGGCGAGACAGTGGTCATCGGGATTCAGAATGCGCCGGGCAGCACACTGATGACTCTGGCGGATATGTCGGTCATCACGGCGGAAGTGAAAGTGGACGAGACCGATATCGTGAACGTGCAACTGGGACAGTCGGCGGAAGTGACGATCGACGCGATTCCAAAGAAGGTGTTTCGTGCGGTGGTCACAGAGATCGGAAACAACGCGATCGTGCGGTCGACCGGAGTCGCGACTTCGCAGTCGACATCGGCAAGCCAGGAAGCAAAGGATTTCAAAGTTGTGGTGACACTGTCGGATCCGCCCGAGGACCTGCGGCCGGGACTGTCGACCACGGCCAAGATCACGACCGCGACGCGCAGCAACGTGGTGACGATTCCGATCCAGGCGCTGACCATCCGGCGGCCGGAGGATCTGGAAAACGCTTTGGAAAAAGGTTCCGTGCAGGCAGCAGCGCCGCCGAAAGACGCGTCCAAAGACAAGAAAAATGATGAGCTCCAGGGCGTGTTCGTCATCCGGAACAAGAAGGCGCAGTTCGTACCGGTGCAAACGGGAGTGGCCGGGACGACAGATATCGAAGTGCTCAGCGGCCTGAAGGAAGGCGATGAGATCGTTACCGGCAGTTACAAGGTGTTGCGGACAATGAAGCCGGGGACGAGCGTGAAGATTGATAATTCGGCGCCCAAGAAGGACGACGCGAGCTAGGTGTCGGGTATCAGGTTTCGAGTTTCAAGAACCGGGCTAACCATGATGTGGGTGTTTCGTCCAACTGGAAGCTGTCCAGACGGGAGAGGGTAAGTGTCCCACGAGGACCAGGAGAAGAAAATGGCAACTGCTGAGGTGGTGAGTTTCGCGGAGCCAGTCGTGTTGGCGCCTCCCAATCAGTGCATGATCGCGACCGAGGACCTCTGGAAGACCTACGACATGGGCTCCGAGCAGCAGGTGGACGCGCTGCGCGGGGTCAACTTGCGCATTCAGCGGAATGAGTATGTGGCCATTATGGGGCCGTCGGGGTCTGGCAAGTCGACGCTCATGAATCTGATCGGGTGCCTGGATTCTCCTTCGAAGGGCAATTACTGGCTGAACAACCAGCTGGTGAGCGAACTCGATGACGATGAGCTGGCGCGCATCCGGAACAAGGAAATCGGGTTCGTGTTCCAGACCTTCAATCTGCTGGCGCGCGCGACGGCTTTGCACAACGTGGAGTTGCCGCTGATTTACGCGGGCGTGCCGGCGGAGGAGCGCATTGCTCGCGCGGAAGGGGCGCTGGCGGCGGTGGGCATGGAGAAGCGCATGACCCATAAGCCCAATGAACTGTCAGGCGGGCAGCGGCAGCGCGTGGCGATTGCGCGCGCGCTGGTCAACAAGCCGTCCATCATTCTGGCGGACGAACCGACCGGAAATTTGGATTCGCAGACGGGCAACGAGATCATGGCGGTGCTTGACCGGCTCCAGGCTGAGGGGAACACGATTGTGCTGGTCACACACGAGCACGACATTGCGGAGTATGCGCATCGCGTCATCTTTATCAAGGATGGGGTGATTGCCGGAGATGAACGCAAGAGGAAGAACTAGGTTTCAGGCTTCGGATTTCCAGAAACGCCCGGCGTTGGAGCTGGGCGTTTTGTTTTGGGACGGATTCTCGTCGTTGGTGGGCGGCGATCACCGCATCGGGACCCACCAGCGGCCCTCGGTGTTGACTCGCGCCCTAGGCACCGAATCGTTCGGCGGCACGTGCTTTTGCCTTGGCGGCTTCTTCTTCGCGGTTTTTGGGCGGCGCGGTGGTTTCGAGGCTCCGGAGTAGACCATGACAGAGGCCGGCGATTTCGTCGATGGCGGACTCGAAGGCGGACTCGTTGGCCTTTGACGGCTTGTTGAAGCCGGTGATTTTCCTGACGAACTGGAGCGAGGCGGCGCGAATCTCGTCGTCGGTGACGGGAGGATCGAAGTTGAAGAGAGTTTTGATATTCCGGCACATAGAACAGGCCCTCGAGGATCAGGACTTCCCAGCAGGCGAGAAGACCGTCAGGATACGTCCGATTTTAAAACAATCTTGCGAGTCCTCCCCTGGCGCTTTTGTCGGTTTGCGAGATGAGGCCTTAGGAGAGCTCGCCAACCCCGTCATCGTTCGGGGATGATCTGAGCAGAAAGCGCCAGACCGTTTTCAGATAGCTTTTGGGGAAGCCCATGCTGAGCCTCCGGCGTTTCCCGCTTTCGTTTCTTTTCGACCTGAGGTGGAAGCCGTTCCCGGTCGTGCCCTGATCAGCACTCCCCGGTCAGAAGCTTCAGGGCACGGCTGCGGCTTGGGCCTTTCCCGGTGGCGCGGCGATCGTCCTGATAAGCGGGGGCCAGGTAGGCGATCGGACCGATGATCACGAGGGTGAGCCCTGTCCAGTTGAACCACTTTCCCGTGACGGCCATCGCGTCGGCAGGGAGCTTGGCGGTGGCGACGGCGCCCAGGCTGCCGCCCTTTGGCGGAATCGAATCTCGCCGGAATCGCGCAGCGACCGCTGCGGTCGTATATCCCCCCGTGGGTGACGAGTTCCCACCGACGCGAGCCCGCTGTGAAGAACATGTGGCCGATAGGGTGTTGGATGAGGACGACATTCCCCGCCTTGTCTCTCCGTGGCTTGAGTCCAAAGCACCAGGCATGCATCTAGGTAGGCATGTCAACATTGACGCAATTCAGCCTGGCCGAGGCGAGCGCAGTTCTCACCCGCACTCCCGCAACCCTGGATGCGTTGTTGCGCGGGCTGCCCAACATCTGGGTGCGCTCGAACGAAGGAAAAGATACCTGGAGCGCGTTCGACATCGTGGGTCACCTGATCGTCGGCGAGCGCACCGACTGGATGCCGCGGGTGCGGATCCTGCTGGAGCACGGCGAAGCGCGGCCATTTGATCCCTTCGACCGCTTTGCGCAGCTGAAACAGAGTCAAGCCAAGTCGCTGGAGCAGCTCCTGGACGATTTCGCCCGCCTGCGAAGGGAGAATCTGGGTGCACTGCAGGCATTGAATCTGCAGCCGGAAGACCTGAGCCGACGAGGAAGGCATCCGGCGCTGGGAGTGGTGACGCTCTCGGAACTTCTGGCGACGTGGGCGGTTCACGACCTCACGCATGTGCATCAACTATCCCGCGTGATGGCCCACCAGTATCGTGATGCGGTCGGCCCGTGGAGCGCTTACCTGGGCATACTGCACTGTAACGGCCACAGCGCTGGGTAGGGGAGCGAGTCTCAACCGGGGATCCGCCGCGACCGGCGCCCGGCCTTTGCGGACCCCGCAGTCGGATTGGGGCCAGCTCCGGAATGGTCGGCCGCTCGGAAGCTATGCGGTGGTTGGCGAACGATCGCATTCTCACCCCACCAAGCCGCTCGCGAGCGCGAAGGCCTGTGCGTACAACGATTCGAAAACCGTCCGCACAGGAGCGGACGGTTCGTAACGCGAATATGCGCTTCAATGGTCCATATACTGGGCTTCGCCGTTGCCAAAGGACCAATTTTCCCAGGATGTTTCGACCAGGCTCACGAATAGGTCTCGTGGCGGTAGTCCGGGAGACTTCTCAAGGATGGCCGCCATGCGCTCGAAGAGTTTTCGTTTTTGTTGAGGCTTGCGGCCACAGCTAAGCGTGATTTGGACGAAAACCACGCCGTCCGACCGCTGGACTCCAAGATATTGGGGGTCGAAGATCAAATCGGAGGCGCCGTGCTCGCTGATTACCTGAAAATGATCGTCCGGGGGAATCGCCAGAGCCTCCACCAAGGCGCGATGAACGCCATCTCCGAGAGCTCTGCGATATTCCGCAGAACGGCCGGCCCGAAGGAAGATCCGTACCAAAGGCATGTAGGTTTCTCCTTTCCGTTGGATGACCCCAGGGTCGGTTCCGTGGCAGGGGGTTTCGTTGTGCACGGCCGCAAAAACCCTACCTGCGCCCAGCCAGCCCGCTTGCCGCCGTTTGCGCCAGGGCATAGCCGAATCGACGAGTGACCGCTCGTGCAGATCTGGAATCAGCAAGCCCGCCAGGTCTCAAATGGCCACCAATCGCCCGTTGCACTCGCGGACCAGGCCTCAGCAAGTCACTCGATTGTTGAAAGCCTTATGTCCAGACCGATTTCTCGTTTGTCCCCCAAACGAGCGGTCGCAGCGGGCCGTTCGCTGGCAGCGGTCAGGCTCTTCCCCGGAACTGAATGATCCTTCGGCGATCCCGTTTTGAAGGCCTGCCGGCGGGTAACTGTTCGAACTGCTTCATCGCCTTCTGCTCGGCTGCCACTTGGATCCGCAACTCGCGGCTGGCATCGGTTTCGCGGTAGAGGGTTTGGGCAACCGAGGCGGGGCCGCGCACGTCGCTGAGAAGCAGGACTTCAAGCTGGAAGTCGCCGCCGTGGTTGATTACCCGTAACCTGTCGCCGATCCGGACCTCGCGCGCAGGCTTGGCAGGCTGGCCGTTGAACTGAATCCTGCCGAGTTCGCAGGCTCGCGCTGCCAGGGCGCGCGTCTTGAAAAACCTGGCGGCCCAGAGCCACTTGTCCATTCGCACGGAGGTCATTGACTCTATTTTCCTATATTGAGAAGGATCGTAGCGGGGAATACAGGATCGGGAACCGTTGTTCCCTGGAGCACGGGGGGTTGATGTTGCGGCCCATGAAGTTCGTTTCCGTCGGTCTTGCCGGCAATCATCGTTCTGATCGCAGTGCGGGCCCGCCGAATTCGGAGCCCGGCAGCGGCACCTGAGGCTTGCCGGGCTCGAGTCAGCGATCCGGCAGCTCGAATCCGCCGACGTCGGGTCGCGGACGAACTGGATCACGAGCCGGACTGATTGCGGCGGAGTTGCCCATCCCGGCGACCATCGCGCCCACTGTGTCACAGCCTGAATGTGATCTCAATCAGAGCACGTTGTGATGTGGCCAGCAGCCCTTCAGAGCAGGTCACGCTCCGGCAGGAGAACATCCCCGGGTTATTTCAGCCTCTTCCAGAAATTCACCAGGGTGATGACGCCCATAGACAACAGCAAACAGCACCACAATTGCAATCCGCACCTGCGGGAATTCCTTCCGTGATCGCGGTGCTCGCCCCGGCACGAACTCAGGGAACGTGGGAGGGACAGCGGGTGGAAATGCGTGTTCATCTTTGACCGCGCCCTACCATCGGCTTAGAATTTCGATGCTTTGGGCTGATTGCTCGGGGGAGTCATGAAACGCGGCGGGCTTTGGTGCGGAGTTGCGGGCTTGGTGGTGGTGCTGGAAATGGCGGGGTGCACCAGGGCCCCCCTGGATTTCCAGAAGACTCTGCAGGAGCGGCTGATTGCGGCCAAGCCGGGGGATGTGATCGATCTGCCGGAGGGAAAGTTTCACCTCGACCGGACGATGTCGTTGACGGTGAACGGAGTCACGATCCGCGGGCGAGGAATGAACAAGACTGTGCTGTCGTTTGCGGGGCAGAAAACCGGCGCGCAAGGCATGCTCGTCAAGGCCGATGATTTTCTGATTGAAGACGTGGGGATCGAGGACACGGCCGGGGACGCTCTGACCGTCCAGGGCGGGAACAACATTACGATACGGCGGGTGCGGGCGGAATGGACACGCGGCCCGAACGAGGCGAACGGGCCGTACGGGATTTATCCGGTGGAGTGCAAGAACCTGCTGCTTGAGGACTCGGTGGCGAAGGGCGCGGCGGATGCGGGCATCTATGTGGGGCAGTCGGAGAATGTGGTAATCCGGCGGAACCGCGCGGAGCTGAACGTGGATGGGTACGAGATTGAGAACTCCGAGAATGTGGATGCGTACGACAACGTGGCCACTCACAACACGGGCGGCATCGGCGTGTTCAACCTGCCGAATTTACCCCGGCAGGGCGGCAAGCACGTGCGCGTGTTTCACAATCAGATGGTCGACAACAACACGCCCAATTTTGCGCCCAAAAGCCTGGGCCCGATCCACTACCTGCCGACCGGCACGGGCATCTACCTGATGGCGATCCGCGACGTGGAAGTATTCAACAACACGACCACGGGAAATAACACCGTGAACGTGTACATCATTAACTACAACACCGGAGTGGATGAGACTTCGTTACGCGACACGGCCTCGTCGCCGATCACACAGCAAGTCTTTGCTGCGAACGACAAACGCTTTTATCCTTTCGTGCAGAGCGTGTACCTGCACGACAATGACATTTCGGGGGGCGGGCAGTCGCCAGATGTGCGCGTGGATGGAGTGAAGATGCTGGCGGAGGCGCTGGGGGGAAAGTTGCCGGACATTCTCTATGACGGCGTGGTGGATAAGGCGTGGGGGAAGAAAGGCCAGAATACCGGGCAGGTGTGTTTACAGCGGAACGGGGAGGCAGGGTTTTTGAATTTTGATGTGGCGGGAGAAATGAAGCATCCGGTGAAGGATGTAAAGGTGTATGACTGCGCATTGCCGGCTCTGGAGGTGGTGTCGATTCCGCAGATAGCCGACAGCGGGCCTGCAGGGGGACGGTGATGAAGTGGTGTCGGGGACAGTCGCGCCGGGTGACTGCCTTTGTTGGGCTAGTGGTCGGGCTGGTGGCAGCGCCGGGGTGCTCGCGACAAGTTGGCGTAGAGGGGCACGTCGAGGAGCCATTTCCGAAAAAGCTTTCGGGTTGGCATCTGTTCACGGCGAGTTCTCCTGTACTTGCGCCCAACGTGGGGGTGGTTCCGTACGATCTGAATACTCCACTTTTCTCCGACTACGCAGACAAGTACCGGTTCGTGTGGATGCCGGCAGAAACTGCGGCGGAGTATCGGGAAGACGGGCCACTTGAGTTCCCTTTCGGGACGGTCCTGGCCAAGACGTTCGCGTTTCCTCGGGACGGCGGCGGACCGGAGAAGCTGATCGAAACGCGGCTGCTGGTGCACGCGAAGACGGGGTGGGTTTCGCTGCCATACGTCTGGGATGAGAACGAACGGGATGCGACGCTACAGCTGGTGCCGGATCCTGTGGCGGCGAAGTTTACGGATACCTCGGGGCAGGCGCACGACTTCACCTACGTGATTCCGAACGCCAATGAGTGTCACCAGTGTCACGAGAATCAGAAGGTGCTGTTGCCGATCGGGCCGAAGGCGCGGAACCTGAATAAGGATTACGCGTATGCGGACGGGATCGAGAACCAGTTGGCGCACTGGGCGCGGGTGGGGTATTTGCGCGGGTTACCGGAGCCGGGAGCGCGTCCGCGAGCAGCCAGGTGGGGTGACGCCGGGTCACCGGTTGCGGATCGGGCGCGGGCGTATCTTGATAACAATTGCGCGCATTGTCACCAGCCAGGCGGGCAGGCGGGCAGGCGGGATATACGGGCGTCGATTTCCAGTGGACGCAGACGGATGGGGCGCACATGGGATTGTGCAAGGCGCCGAATTCGGCGGGCGAGGTCGGTGGGCTGCGGTATGACCTGGTGCCGGGGCATCCGGAGAAGTCGATCTTGATTTACCGCCTGGAGTCGACCGCGCCGAAGGTCTCAATGCCGGCCCTGGGGCGCGACGTCGTGCATGCGGAGGGCGTCAAGCTGTTGCGGGATTGGATTGCGGCCATGACGGGCGGGTGCTGAGACCGGGGGCGCGTGCGGGAGTGAGGAGAGTTTCGCGTTTCCTTGGAGCCGACAGCCGTTTCGTTCTGCACCAGGACCCAAGACACTTTCATTTTCTCGCGAGCTACGGGATGCCGACAGGCATGCTCTGATACGAATCGTGGATCGGTGAGGCTCGCCTCCGGTGCCCAGTTATGCCCCAACGGTCCCCAACGCTCATAGGATGGCTTCACCATGAATGCGGCGGATTTTCGACGGATTGCTTTGAGCTTCGAAGGAGCGGAGGAAGGCTCGCACATGGGGGCAGTTGACTTCCGCGTAGGGGGCAGGATCTTCGCCACGCTTGCTTCGCAAAAACAAGGCTACGGAAACCTGAAGCTGACACCTGAGTTACAAGCGGACTTCGTCCGTGAGCTACCCGAGGTTTTCCTGCCCATACCGGGCGGTTGGGGCCGGTCGGGGATGACTCACATTCGTCTGTTGAAAGCGAACGAGGAGGTGCTGTCCGGCGCTCTGCGCACAGCCTGGAGACTCAGGGTCGAAAACAATAAGAGAAGCAAGACGAAGAAGAAACGGGCTCGGCGCCGCGCCTGACGGGACGACATTCCGGTCGCCGGTTGCTATGGCTGGTACGGTATAGAACTGCGTTGCTGTGCATCAAGTCTCAGAAGTTGTGACGCGCCTCTCACTGAGCGCGGCCGAGCGCGCTGCGGGTGGGCCGATCATTGGCAACCGTGATCGGGTTGCGGTATGCAGCAGGGACGCGCTGCACAGGATCAGAAGCGACGTTCGCACCTGAGTCGCGGCTGGCAGCGAGAGGCTGACGCCGGTTCCGGGGCGCGACATAGGCGGCCAGGCACAAGGGACACTTCGGCAGGAGCGCGAGAACAGCGGCCGGAGCGAGCCATCTCGCAAGCTCGCGGAGGCGACTCAAGAATGAGGAAGACAGCGGGCCAGCTTGAGTGGTCCGCTGTCTCCTGGTGCTGCAGGCTGCGCTGCGCGATGCGAATTGGCAGCACGGATGGACGCTCATGCGTGGCTCTTTCTGGTCGAGCAGCGGGAATGGCCCGCGGTTGCGGTTGCAGCATCCCGTGGCTTTTGGTCGCTGCTGCAGTCGTCGGTGTAGCGATCGTGGTGGCGAACCCAGGCCATAGGGAATTCCAACCCGCCTTCGTCGCGGCCCTTGGGTACCAGGTCAAGGTAGTTGTACGCCCCGATGAGCAGGTCCCAGCCCCGCCCGTAGGTGGAATAGGTGTGGAAGACCGTACCGGTGGCGTCTTTGTAGAAAACGCTGGCGCCCGACCCTTCATCGCTCGGAAACTGCTGTTCGCTGTAGTTGTACTCGAACTTGCCTCTCGCCACCTCCTCCGGGGTGAACGACACGTGATGGTCCCCCTTGAAGTCGCTCCCGAAAGATGAGACCCACTTGAAGCGGTGGGGCGTCGCCGAACGACCTGGCGGGATCGCGACCTCGCCATCCACTCGGACCGCTCGCCCGTTACAATCGGAGAGCGAGGAATTCCCGCGGCCATGATGAGATTTCCCCAATTCCCCCGCCAGAAGAGAACGATTCGAACTATGAGCACCCTGATCGCCAGCGGAGCCATGTTGTTCGGCCCCATCACGCCTGCACACGCCGCGGCCGCGGAGTTCGGCCCATCCAATCCGTTCTACGCGCCCAGCACCCTGCCCTTCCAGGTCCCGCCGTTCGACAAGATCAAAGATGACGACTTTCAGCCCGCGCTCGAGGCGGGCATGGCGCAGCAGCAGGTCGAGATTCGCGCCATCGCGAACAATCCCAGTGCTCCGACTTTCGACAACACGATCGTTGCCATGGAAAAAAGCGGGCAGTTGCTAAACCGGGCTATGGCAGCCTTCAGCGGAGTCACGGGAGCGAACACCAATCCTGTCCTGCAGAGAATCAAGTCCATCGAGGCTCCGAAGCTCGCCGCTCATCAGGACTTCATCTATCTGGACTCGAAATTGTTCGCCCGGGTGTCGGCGATCCATCAGCAGAGCGCCGCCCTGAAACTCGATCCCGAGGCGCTGCGCCTGATGGAGTACTACCACGACAAGTTCGTACACTCCGGGGCGAACCTCTCCGCCTCCGACAAGACGGAGTTGAAGAACCTCAACGAAGAAATCTCCACGCTCTCGGATACGTTCACCACCAAGCTGCTCGCCGCGACCAAGGAAGGTGCCTACCTCACGACCGATAAGGCTGCGCTGTCGGGGCTATCGGAAGCTCGGATCGCGGCGGCCGCGCAGGCCGCGCAGGGCCGCAACCTTGAGGGCTTCTTGATTCCGCTGCAGAACACGACCCAGCAGCCTGACCTGGTTTCGCTCAGCGGTCGGGCCACGCGCCAGGCAATATTCGAGCGGTCGTGGAATCGTACGGAGCAGGGCGACGCGAATGATACGCGCGAAACCATCGCGCGCCTGGCTCAGCTGCGCGCGCAAAAAGCAAAACTGCTTGGCTTCTCGAGCTTCGCCGCTTGGAAGCTGCAAGACCAGATGGCCAAGACACCCGCAGCCGCGTTGCAGTTCATGGACGCCATCGTGCCGGCCGCGACTGCGAAGGCTGCGCTCGAAGCCAAAGAAATCCAGGGGATCATCGATACGCAGAAGGGCAGCTTCCAGGTGCAACCCTGGGACTGGGACTTTTATGCCGAGCAGGTTCGCAAGGCTCGCTACGAGCTCGACGACGCGCAGGTGAAACCTTACTTCGAGCTGAATAACGTTCTCGAAAACGGCGTGTTCTACGCTGCGAATCAACTCTACGGAATCACCTTCACCGAGCGCCACGACTTGCCGGTGTACCAACCGGATGTGCGGGTTTTCGAAGTGTTCGACGTGAACGGCAAGCATCTGGCGATCTTCTATTGCGACTACTTCAAGCGCGACAACAAGAACGGCGGAGCATGGATGTCGGAATTCGTCGGGCAGGCACACCTGCTGGGAACGCAGCCGGTGGTGTCCAACGTCGCCAACCTGCCCAAGCCCGCCGCAGGCGAGCCCGCGCTGATCAGCTTCACCGACGTCATCACGATGTTCCACGAGTTTGGACACGCCCTGCACGGCATGTTCGCCGATTCGGAGTATCCGACGCTGTCCGGGCCGACGACCACCCGCGACTTCGTGGAGTTCCCTTCGCAGTTCAACGAACACTGGGCGCTGGATCCTGTGATCTTCAGCCACTACGCGAAGCACTACAAGACGGGAGCAGCGATCCCGGAAGACCTCGCGGCGCGAGTGAAGAAAGCTGAGACGTTCAACAAGGGTTACGGGATGACTGAACTGCTGGCCGCAGCGGAACTCGACATGCAGTGGCACGCGCTGCCGCCCGACGCGCCGCCTCAGAAGCCCGACGAGTTCGAGAAACAGGCGCTGGAGAGGACGCACCTGAACGTGAGCTACGTACCTCCGCGCTATCGATCCAGCTACTTCAGTCACATCTGGGGTAGCGGCTACGGCGCTGGTTACTACGCCTACCTCTGGACCGAGATGCTGGCCGATGACGCTTACGAAGGATTCCTCGAGCACGGCGGGCTGAATCGCGCAAACGGGGACCGCTTCCGGCAGATGGTCCTCTCGCGCGGCAACACGCAGGATCTCGCCACCATGTACGAAGCCTGGCGAGGGGCGCCACCCAACTCGAAGGCCATGCTGAAGTATCGCGGGCTGGAGGGAACCTCGGCCAGGTAGCATGGCTCAGGCCGGGGGCGCCTTGCCTTTGGTCCCGCGTCCCGTTCGTGTTTTCCCGGCTCTCCACTCGCTTGAGACCCGGTAAAATTCCTCCCTCACCACTGTTTGCCGGGGGAGCCGTTATGAGCGTGAAGGCCGGATATTGCACTCCTCTGCTGCATGTCGAGGAAATCGAGCGATCGATTCGCTTCTATGAGCTAGTGGGCTTTGCCACGATCGACACCGATCGCGCAAAGCCGCTGGGATGGGCTCGCCTGCATTGCGAGGGGGGCGCGTTGATGCTCGTGCGGGCGGAGGAAGGGCTCGACAAATCAGCCGCCCACGCGGTTCTGCTCTATGTGTACACACCCGACCTGGTGGGCTTGCGTGAGCAGTTATTGGCGAACCAGGTAGAAGTGTCGCCGACCCGATATCCGGGATATCCGGGATATATGCCCAGCGGTGAACTGAGCGTAGACGATCCCGACGGGTACAGCGTCCTGGTGGCGCACTGGGGTAGCGCGGAGCAGGAAGCGTGGGAGAAACGAATCGCAATCAAGGCGTGATTGGATGAACTCTAGCCCGAAGTTCCAGAAAGAATTAGCCCAAATTCTGAGTTAAGTCTTTGATTTATTGGAGGGGGTCAGATTTTCTGCTGTCGATAATGTTCCCATGTAAGTAATATGTTTCCCTTGACTGTGCATATAAGTTGTGCATAATA
>WNFS01000435.1_pt1 | contig 43500 bp, 38 predicted proteins | sample 5400141 | NCBI WGS metagenome assembly WNFS01 (sample SAMN13153358, study PRJNA577476) | soil metagenome | isolation source: 60 cm saprolite under Madrone tree | place: USA:California | collected 2016-06-14
CGCCAGCACCTCCTCGACATGGCCTGTCACTTTGATCTTGCGCCAGATGTTCCGGATAGCGCCCTTGGGATCGATCAGGAATGTGGCGCGCTCGATGCCCATGTATTTCCGGCCATACATGCTTTTTTCAACCCAGGTGCCATAGGCCTCGCAGACCTTGCCGTCCTCGTCGGAGGCCAGGGTGAAGGGCAGGTCGTATTTTTTCTTGAACTTGTCGTGACTGGCGACGCTGTCGCGGCTGATGCCGATGACCACCGCATCGCTCTTGCCGAATTTCGGCAGGCTGTCGCGAAATCCGCAGGCTTCGGCCGTGCAGCCCGAGGTATCGTCCTTCGGATAGAAATAAAGAATGACCTTCTTGCCTTTCAATTTCGAAAGGCTGACCTTGCCATTGCCGTCGGTTGGCAAGGAGAAGTCGGGAGCCTTGTCGCCGGGTTTCACGCTCATAGAGCTTTTTCCTCTTCGGATTCGACGATGTCACGGTAAAGCTGTCGCAGGCCGGCAGCCGTCTCGATCATGTGCAGTTTGAGGGCGGCAAAGTCAACGCATCCGCCGATTTCGGCCAGACGCCGGGCGATAGAGGGCGCCAGGTTCCCCTCATCGAAGCCGCTTCCCACGGTAATTCGCAGGAACCCGTGCAGATTGCGCCACAGCCGCAAACCCGCGCGCAAGGGCGTGACGGCGGCGGCTGAAAGAATACCGGCGCGCGCCAAGGCGACCAATGCCCCATCCGTGTTCGCCGTCAGAAGATCGGGTCGGGCCGCGGCATGGCGCAACATCAGAAATTGAACGATGAACTCGATATCCACCAGCCCACCGGCCAGATGCTTCAGGTCCCAGAGCCGGTCGGTCGGATGTTGCTGGGCCATGCGCCGGCGCATGGTGGCGACGTCGCCGGCGAGCTTGGCCAGATCGCGCGGCCGGGTCAGAATCGCGCGCAGGCGCGCGGTGCACTGGGCGGCAAAATCGCGGTTGCCGTATATCACCCGGGCGCGGGTGAGCGCCATATGCTCCCAGGTCCAGGCGTCGCTCTCCTGATATCGGCGAAAGCCTTCGAGGCTGGAGGCGATGGGTCCGGAATTGCCCGAGGGGCGCAGGCGCATGTCGACGTCGTAGAGCTTGCCCTCGCCGGTGGGCGCCGTGATGGCGGCGATGAGCCGCTGCGCCAGCCGGGCGTAATAGTGGATGGGCGCGAGCGGTTTCGGCCCATCGGAATGCAGATTGTCCCAATCCGGCCCCTCGAGTTCGGCTGGCGCGTCGTACACGAAGATCAGATCAATGTCGGAGCCGATGGTGATCTCGCGCCCGCCCAGTTTGCCCAGCGCCACCGTCGCCAGTCCGCGCCCCGGCAGCCGGCCGTGCTGACGCAGGAATTCCGCTTCCACCCGCGGCTGGAGTGCCGCGATGACGATCTCGGCCACGTCGCTCAGCGGCCCGGCAGCCCGGTCGGCGTCGGTGTTTCCGCGCAGAATATGGACGCCGATCTGGAATTGCCGATCGCGGGTCCAACGGCGGGCGGTGTCGAGCACGTCCTGCAGGTCGCCGGCATGAGCCAGTTGCCGGTCGAGTTCCGCGGCCAGCTCGGCGCGCGGCGGCGGCGGGTCGGCGAAACCGGCGCTTAGCACGGCATCGAGCAAGGCCGGATTGCGGCTGAGATGCTCGGCCAAGCGCGGCGCGCCGCCCATGATCTCGGCGATCAAGTCGAGCAGGCCGGGATTGGAATAGAGCAGCGAGAACAGCTGCACGCCGGCGGGCAGGGCATGCAGGAATGCATCGAAACGGGCAAAGGCCTCGTCGGGCTGCGAACTGCGGCCGAGCGCCTGCAGCAATGTCGGCATCAACTCAGTCAGCAGCTCGCGCGCCCGGGTCGACCGCATCGCTCGCGCCCGTCCGGCATGCCATGCCCGGATGGTGGTGGCAATCGAGGCGCCGTCCTTGAATCCGAGCTCGTTCAGCGTCCGCACGGTTTCGGGATCGTTGTCAGTGCCGGTGAAGACCAGGCTTCCGGGTCCAGAGAGCGAAGGGGCCTCCTCGAACAATTCGGCATAGTGGTCTTCGACCTGGCCCAGATGACCCAGCAATGTCGCGGTGAAGGATTCAGTATCGGAATGGCCGCAGAAGCGGGCGATGGCGTCCAGGCCCGGGCCCGCCGGCGGCAATGTGTGGGTCTGGTGATCGTCGACCATCTGCAGGCGATGCTCGACATGGCGCAGATAGCGATATGCCGCGATCATCGCATCGCCGATAGCAGGTGCCAGGTGGCCGGCGGTGACCAAGGCGCGTATCGCCTCGCAGGTGGCCGGCGCACGCAGCTCCGGCTGGCGCCCGCCCCAGATCAATTGCTGGGTCTGGGCAAAAAACTCAATTTCCCGGATACCGCCACGGCCGAGCTTGATGTTGTGGCCGCCCACGGCGATCTCGCGATGACCCTTGACCGCATGGATCTGGCGCTTGATCGAATGAATATCCTGGATGGCGGCGAAGTCGAGATGCCGGCGCCAGATGAAAGGGCGCAGATGCTTCAGAAACTCTGCCCCGGACCCCATATCGCCCGCCACCGCGCGCGCCTTGATCATTGCTGCGCGCTCCCAGTTTTGCCCCATGCCTTCGTAATAGGTCTCCGCGGCCAGCACTGACATGGCGAGCGGTGTCGAGCCGGGGTCGGGCCGCAAACGCAGGTCGGTGCGGAAGACGTAGCCATCCTCGGTCAGATCCTGAAGCAGGCGGATCAGATCGCGGGCCAATCGGACGAAGCAATCCTGCAGGGTGCGCCGGCCGCGATAATCGACCTTGTCGCGGTCGTAAAGGACGATTAGGTCGATATCGCTGGAGTAGTTGAGCTCGCGCGCGCCCAGCTTTCCCATGCCGAGGACGACTAGGCCCGAATCCTCGCTGGGCCTGTCGAAGGAGGGTAGGATCAGGTCGCCTGCCGCCGCCGAGCGCCGCAACAAGTGATCGACAGCCAGGCGCAGCGCCGTCTCGGCGAAATCGGCAAGCGCGCCGGTAACCTGTTCGACGTTCCACCGCCCGCTGATGTCGGCCAGCGCGATCAACAAGGCGGCGCGCCGGCGCGCCCGGCGCAGGGTTCGCATCAGGTGGGCGTTCTCGCCGGCCCCGGCTTCGACGGCCAGCCTTCGCTCGAGATCGGCCAAGACATGGGCCGTATCCTGGGCTAGGAATGCCTCAAGAATGTCGGGCTCGGTAAGCAGCAATTGGCTGAGGAAGGGGCTGTTGCCGAAGACCGCGCCCAGCAGGGCCTGGCCTTCCGTCGTTCCGGCTAAATCTTGCAGGACCGCCGGTCCGCCCGCGACCCGTTCGAAGCCCAAGCGGGCGAGCGCCAGGTCGCCTGGCAGCGGCGGTCTGATGGCGGTGGATGTGGTGAGAGGGGAAGTCATGGTCCTCGGCCGTTGTTGGCCGCAGACTGCTGAAGCGTCGATCCGGGGTCAAGGGTAGCGAGATTTGATACGCCACAGCCTGTTCATCGCCTTCGAAATTGTGGCCACATTGATCGCCGGCATCGCAATTCTGGTCGGCTTCGTCGCCTGGCGCCTGGCCGACGGCCATCCCGTTCATCTGGGATTCCTGGTGCCGTATTTCGAACGCTCTCTCGATGCGCCCGACCATGCCTTCAAGGTCAAGCTGGATGATCTGGTCGTCACATGGACGGGCGGCAATCAACTCGTCAGCATTCGTGCGATTCGCGTGCGGGCGGTGACCCCCGAGGGCCGCGAACTCGCAAGCGTGCCTCAAATCGGGTTTCGCCTCAGCGTTCGGGCAATGATGCGCGGATTGGTGGCCCCGACCGAGATCGAGGTCTTCGATCCGCGCATCCACATCCGGCGCAACCGCGACGGCCAGTTTCAGTTTCTCGCCACGGTCGTCAGCGCCGACGAAGGCCAGCCCTCGGCGATCCTTCCCGAAATTTTCGCCGATCTCATGGGCCCGCCCAACCCGAACCTCTCGACAGGCTATTTGCAGCGCGCGCACCTGGTCGGCGGCACCCTGGTCTTCGACGATCAACGCACCGGCCTGATCTGGCATGCGCCGAAGATCGACATCGATCTGTTGCGCGACCGAGAGGGCATAACCGGCGAGCTTTCAGCCCAGGTCGTCGAACTCGGCGATCCGGCCCTTCTCAGCGTGAAATTCGCCTTCAATTCCACGACCCGGGATATCGCAATGCATGGCCGCTATCACGGCGTCGATATTGCCTCCTTGGGATTGATCGCCCCCGATCTTGTCGCGCTGTCGGGCTCGCATCTGCAGTTCGACGGCGCGCTCGACGCTTCGCTCAATCCGAACGGCCACATCGGTGCCGTGCATTTCACGGTCAGCAGCGGCCCGGGCCAGATCGATTTGCCCAATCGCTTCGATGCGCCCTTGTCGGTCGCGGGCTTGGCACTCGCCGGCCGCTTGGACGACGGCTTCGATACGTTGACATTGGAGAGCTTCGCACTCGACCTCGACGGCCCGCAGCTCGCCGCCAGCGGAAAGTTGAGCGGCTTGATATCCCAGCATGCGGCGAAGAGTGGGCGTCTCAGATTCCAGGGCCGTGTCGTCCTCAGCAACGTTCCAGTGCCCGCCTTGCCCCACCTGTGGCCGAAAAGCGGCGGAAGCCTCGATAACCCTCGTGACTGGATCGTCAGTGAAATAGACGAGGGCCTCGTCAAGGAAGCCGAAGCGAACTTTGATGTCGAGTTCGCCGGCGGCGATTTAGGGGCCGCATCCTTGCGCGCCTTCGGCGGCAAATTGAAGGCAAGCGGCATCGGGCTGCATTATCTTCGACCTTTGCCCCCTATCCGTGGAGCCGAAGGCACCGCTACCTTCGATGCCAGCCAGTTCGTCGCCGATTTTGCCTCCGGCGGCGTAGGCAATCTCGCCCTTCAACGCGGCCATCTGGTGATTTCCGGGCTCGACAAGGTCGCGCAGATCATCGCTGTCGAGGGCGATGTGAAGGGCCCACTGAAGGATGCCCTCTTGTTGCTCGATAACCCGCGCCTGGGTTATCCCAGAAGGGTGGGCATCAAGGCGGCCGAGAGCGACGGCACGACCCAGACCCATCTCACCTTCCGCTTTCCCGCCATCAAGGAACTGGCATTCGAGCAGGTCCAATTGACCGGCGCCTCGAAAATCGAGGGTGCGCGTCTGGGCGGCATATTCCTGGGACACGACCTGACCGAGGGAAATTTCGATCTGAAGCTCGATGGCAAAGGCATGGGGGCGACCGGCACGGCGAAGCTTGCCGGGATTCCCGCGGGCCTGCGCTGGGACGTGCATTTCGACGGCGCTGAGTACGCGACGCGCATCGCCCTTGCCTCCAACACCAATGCGGACGAGCTGGCGCGCCTGGGCTTCGACTACCGCAACGTGATCAATGGCCCGCTGCGCACGGATCTTGTCTACACCGAATACAAGAATCGGCTCAGCGACGTGGCCATAGACTTCGATTTGCTGAACGCCGTCGCCAAAGTCGAATTCGCTAAATGGAAGAAGCCGGCGGGCTTTCCCGGCCATGCCAATATCAAAATGACACTCGAGAACCAGCGGCCCGTGGCGATTTCGGCCTTCACCTTTGAGGCCGGCGACTTCACGGGCAACGGTCGTGGGCAGTTCGCCTCGAGCGGGGAGCTTTCGGAGGCGACCTTCGACAATATCGTGCTGGGCAAGACCAAGCTCAGCGCTGTCACCATCCGATTCGTCGGCCCGCGCTGGGATATCCAGGTGGGCGGCGGCGTCTTCGATGCGGAGCCCTTCATCGGCAAAAGCAAGGTGGGGGGCCAGGACGCGCCACCGGCGCCGGTGCCGCCGCCGGGCACGGAAAAGCCGACGGGGCCCTATACCCTGGTCGCCGACCACCTGGATCGCGTCGTGGTCGGCACCGGCCGCGCGATCGAGAGCGTTCGCCTCAAGGCTGCCTATGACGGGCTGCATTGGCTCTCCATGGAGGCGGATGGCAGTCTTCCGGGCGGCAAGGCGCTGACCCTGCGCTGGCTGCCGGCGGCCAACGGGATCCACCAGTTGTCCGTCATCGCCGACGACGCGGGCGCTGCCCTGAAATTGCTCGATATCGTCGGCAATGTAGTGGGCGGCCGCCTCGCCATCACCGGCACTGCCAATGATGCGGAGCCCAGGCGGCCGATCACGGGGCATGCCGAGATTTCCGAATATCGGCTGGTCAGGCAATCGGCGCTGGTCCGGCTGCTGACGATCGCGACATTGACGGGGCTTGCCGATGCGCTGACCGGCGAGGGCTTCCAGATGTACAAATTTATCGGCGATTTCACCAAGACCGGCGGCCGCATCGACATACCGCTGGCCCGCACCTATGGCCCCTCGCTGGGCCTAACCGCCACCGGATTTTTGGATTACGACACCGATAAGGTCGATATCCGCGGCACGGTCGTTCCCGCTTATGCGCTGAACAGCCTGATCGGTCAGATCCCGTTGGTGGGGTATCTGCTGACCGGGGGCGAGGGCAGCGGCATGTTCGCCGTCGTTTACAGCGCGACCGGGAAACTCTCGGAGCCCACGATCATCGTCAATCCCCTGTCGGCGCTGGCGCCGGGGTTCCTACGCGGCGTGTTCAACATGTTCGGCTCCGGCGAAGGCAAACCCTCGGCGCTCCCGCCCAATTTCGCGCCGGGAAAGAAAAACTAAGCTCCCGCGGCCCGTTTGGCGAAATAATGACGAGGCCCTGTCGAATTCCAACCGGTTCGAACGTCATAGGGACGGCGGAGCATATTGCCCGGCCTAAACGGACAAAGGAGATTCCGATGAAGTACATGTTGCTGCTTTTTGCCAGCGAAGCCGCTCAGCAGGCGGCCAGCAAGGCGGACACCGATCAGATGCATGCCGCCTATGGCGCCTATACCCAGGCAATGATCAAGGCGGGTGTAATGGGCGGAGGCGAGCGCCTGAAGCCCAGCACCTCGGCGACTACGGTTCGCATTTCCGGCGGCAAGACGAAGGTGGTGAACGGGCCCTATGCCGAAAGCAAGGAACAGCTCGGCGGATACTACATCGTCGAGGCGCCCGATCTCGATGCCGCGTTGTCCTGGGCCGCGCGATGCCCGGCGGCCAGTCATGGCGCGGTCGAAGTGCGCCCCATCTGGCCGATGTAAAAAGGGGCGCCATGCCGCAAGGAAGCGACGAGCCTGTCCGCGAAACCGCCGAAGCGGTGGCCCGGTGCAGCTACGGCAAGCTCGTCGCCTTTCTTGCCGCGCGGACCGGTGACGTCGCTAGCGCCGAGGATGCGCTTTCGGCGGCGTTCACCGCCGCACTGACTGAATGGCCGGTAAGCGGGATCCCGCGAAATTCCGAAGCATGGTTGATGGCGGTGGCCCGCAACAAATTGGTCGACGCCGCGCGCCGGCGCCAGGGTAGCGAGCGCGCCGCCGGTGATCTGCGGATGATGGCCGAGGAATTGGCGGCTTCGGCCGCAGACGACGCCTATATACCCGACGACCGGCTGCGGTTGATGTTCGCTTGTGCCCACCCGGCCATCGACCCCGGCGTTCGGGCAGCCCTGATCTTGCAAACCGTCCTTGGGTTCGATGCCGCCACGATCGCCTCGGCGTTTCTTCTGTCGCCGGATGCCATGAGCCAGCGCCTAGTCCGGGCCAAGAACAAGATCAGAGAGGCCGGCATTCCCTTTCGCCTGCCAGAGCGCGAAGAACTTCGCGAACGGCTGGATTCCGTGCTGGAGGCGATCTATGCGGTCTTCAGCGAAGGCTGGTCCGATCCCGCCGGGACGGAACTGCGCCATCGCAATCTGGCCGAGGAAGGCATTTGGCTAGGCCGTCTCGTCGCCTCGCTGTTGCCCGAAGAACCCGAAGCCCTGGGACTCCTGGCATTGATGCTGCATGCCGATGCGCGGCGTGGCGCCCGGCGCGACGGGGCCGGCGAATACGTGCCGCTCGCCGAACAGGATGTGGCCTTGTGGAACGCCAAATTTATTGAGGAAGCCGAGGCCCTGCTGTTTCGCGCCGGGGCGATGGGCGTGGTCGGCCGCTATCAATTGGAGGCGGCCGTGCAATCGGCCCATGCCGTGCGTCGGCTGACCGGCGGATCCGATTGGGCGGCGATCGAGCGGCTTTACGAAGCCCTGGCGGCGATCATCGATTCGCCCGTCGTGACGATCAACCGGGCGATTGCGATTGCCGAAACCCGCGGCCCCGCCGCCGGCCTCGCCATGCTCGATACCTTGGCCTTGGATGCCCAGCTAGGAGAATATCAATCCTATTGGGCAGCGCGCGCCGCCTTGCTGGCGCGCGCCGGCCAAACCGATGGCGCCGACCAGGCCTATCAAATGGCCATCGGTCTCGAGCCCGATCCGGCGGTGCGGCGGTTCCTGCAGCGTCGCCGAGCCGAGGCGATCGGGCGAGCTTGATTGATGGTCGCGTGGATTAGACCGGCCGAACCAGGGCGTGTTTCTTCTTGCCGGCGCTGAGCTTGATGTAGCCCTCGGCCGCCACATCGCCATGGGTCAGAATCGCGGCATCGTCGCTGAGCGCCTGGCCATTGACCCGCGCGCCGCCGCCCTTGATCAGCCGGCGCGCCTCGCTCCTGCTGCTGGCAAGGCCACTGCGGTGGAACAGGTCTATGGCGGGAATCCCCCGGGCCAGATCGCTCAGCGCGACCTCGATGTGCGGCAGATCGTCACCAGCCCCGCCCTCGCCGAAGGTCTGGCGAGCAGTTTCGGCCGCCGCCTCGGCGGCGGCGCGGCCATGGGCAAGCGACGTCGCTTCTGTGGCCAGCCGGATCTTGGCGGCGTTGATCTCCTGTCCCTGTAGGGCCTCGAACCGAACAATTTCGTCCAGCGGCAGATCGGTGAACATGCGCAGGAACCGGCCGACGTCGGCGTCGGCGGTGTCGCGCCAGTATTGCCAGTAGTCGTAGGGCGAGAGTTTATCGGGGTTGAGCCAGACGGCGCCGGCGGCGGTCTTGCCCATCTTGGCCCCGCCGGCCGTCGTGATCAGCGGCGTCGTCAGCCCAAACAGTGCGCGATTGTCGACGCGCCGGCCTAGCTCGACGCCGTTGACGATATTGCCCCATTGATCGGAACCGCCCATCTGCAGCCGACAGCCAAGGCGCCGCGACAATTCAAGAAAGTCATACGCCTGGAGCACCATGTAGTTGAATTCGAGGAACGACAACGGCTGCTCGCGTTCCAGGCGCAGGCGCACGCTGTCGAAGGCGAGCATGCGATTGACAGAGAAATGACGACCGTAGTCGCGCAGGAACCGGATATAGGCAAGCCCGTCCAGCCAATCTGCATTGTTGGCCATCAGCGCGTCGCTGGCGCCATCGCCGAAGGAGAGGAAGCGCGCGAAGGTCTGTTGGATGCCGGCGATGTTGCGGGCGATATCCTCGGGCCTTAGCAACTTGCGGCTATCGTCCTTGCCAGAGGGATCGCCGATCTTGGTGGTGCCGCCCCCCATCAACACGATCGGGCGGTGGCCAGCCTGCTGAAGCCGGCGCAACAGCATGATCTGGACCAGATTGCCCACATGCAGCGATTCCGCCGTCGCGTCGAAGCCGATATAGCCGACAAGCCCGCCGGCGAGCGCCAGCGCGTCAAGCCCCTCCAGATCGGTGCATTGATGGAAATAGCCGCGCGAGATGAAGTTTTGCAGGAACTCGGATTTGGGTTCGCTCATACTGGGGTCCGCTCGTCGGCGCTTGCCGATTTCGGCCGGTCATGTAACACAAGCGTATGGCAAAGCCCATGATCATTGGCGAACCAGTTCTGGCGCTCGGCTTGATGAGCGGGACGTCCTGCGACGGCATCGATGTCGCGCTGCTGACGACCGACGGGCGTTCCCATGTCGCCTTCGGCCCGGTGCTGACGGAGCCTTATCCCGACGATTTTCGCCGGCGGCTGCGCGGCATATTGGGCGGCCGGGGGCCGGTGGACGAAGTCGGGGCGGAATTGACCCGGCGCCATGCTGAGGGTGTCGGGCGGCTGTTGCAAGTTGCTGGGGTCGAATCCTCTGCTGTGCGCGTCATCGGTTTTCACGGCCAGACGATTCTCCACGAACCGGCGAGGCGGCGAACCTGGCAGATCGGCGATGGTGCGCTTCTGGCGCGGCTCACGGGCATCGACACGATCAGCGATTTCCGTGGCGCCGATGTGGCCGCCGGCGGCCAGGGCGCCCCCTTCGTGCCGCTCTATCATCAGGCTTTGGCCGGCCGGCTCGAGCGGCCGCTCGCCGTGCTCAACGTTGGCGGCGTGGCCAATGTCAGTTTCATTGGGGCCAACGATGATTCCCTGCTGGCTTTCGATACCGGCCCTGGCAACGCGCTCATCGACGATTGGGCGCTACGCCATACCGGGCGTCCCGTGGATGAGGGTGGAAGGCTGGCCGCCTCGGGTCAAGTCGACAGCAAGGCCTTGGCGGCGCTCATGACCCATCCCTATTTCGACCTTCCGCCGCCCAAATCCCTCGATCGGGATGCCTTCGAGCCGGCCGGCCTGTCCGGGCTGACCCCTGCCGATGGTGCGGCGACATTGGTCGCCTTCACCGCCGCCGCGGTGGCCCGCGCGCGCGATAGCCTGCCGGCCCGCCCGCAGCGTTGGCTGGTCACCGGCGGCGGTCGTCATAATCCCGTCCTGATGTCGGCTTTGCGAACGGCGCTCGGCGTGCCGGTCGAGCCGGTGGAGAGTGTCGGCTGGGATGGCGACGCCGTGGAGGCCCAAGCCTTCGCCTATCTGGCGGTCCGCTCGCTGGCAGGATTGCCGCTCAGCCTGCCCATGACCACGGGCGTCCCTCGCCCCATGGCCGGCGGGCGCCTGGATCGCGCCGCGGCTCAACCCGCGCGGTTAAACTGACCTTTAACGCGCTGCCGCTTTCGTTTTGCCCTTGGCAGGCGCGGCCGAGGCGGGCAGGACGCGCGTCAGATATTCGTCGACCACATTCTTCAACTGATCCAGGTGATCGCTGAAGAAGTGGTTGGCGCCCTTGATGATCTTGTAGTCGATCTTGATATCGCGCTGGTTGCTCAACTTCGTCACCAGTTTGGCGACTGCTTCATGGGGCACGATGTCGTCGCGGTCGCCCTGGACCATCAGGCCGGAGGAGGGGCAGGGGGCCAGGAAGCTGAAGTCATAGATATTGGCGGGCGGAGCCACGCTGATGAAGCCGGTGATCTCCGGCCGGCGCATCAGAAGCTGCATGCCGATCCACGCGCCGAAGGAAAATCCGGCGATCCAGCAGGCCGAGGCGTTCGGGTTATAGGTCTGCAGCCAATCCAGCGCGGACGCGGCATCGCTGAGCTCCCCTTCGCCGCGGTCGAATTTGCCCTGGCTGCGCCCGACACCGCGGAAATTGAAGCGCAAGACCGAAAATCCGCGCTCGGCGAACTCATGGTAGAGGGCATAGATGACCTTGTTGTTCATCGTCCCGCCATGCTGCGGGTGGGGATGGAGCATCAGGGCGATAGGGGCCGTGGGGCCCTCGCCATGCTGATAGCGCCCCTCCAACCGGCCTTCTGGGCCGTTCATGATCACTTCAGGCATAGCCGATCAGCCTCGCAATCTTGGAAATCCGGGAAAAATGTACAAATCCGAGTGTGGCACTAGGAATTATCTGCCTAGGCGGCCGTGAATCCTGGTCTTAAACTTGACTGCAGCAGTAGGACTTATTATATATTCCTCATGCGTCCAGGGGGCTAGCCAACCCTCCCCTTGGGCAAAAAGGGACTTTACCACGGCGGCGGTCATGATTTTCAAGCGCATTCGCCAGCATCTCGATTCAGTTATAACCCGGGACCCGGCTGCGCGCTCCCGCGTGGAGGTGCTGCTTACTTATCCGGGTGTGCATATTCTGTTCTTCCACCGCCCAGCCCATTGGCTCTGGCGCCACGGTCAACGCCTGCTTGGGCGGGTTGTGTCCCAGTTCGGGCGCGCCCTGACCGGGATCGAGATACATCCCGGCGCCTCCATCGGGCGCCGGCTGTTCATCGATCACGGCATGGGCGTGGTGATTGGCGAGACCGCAGAGATCGGCGATGACGTCACCCTCTATCACGGAGTGACGCTGGGCGGCGTGGCGCCTTCGGTGAATGCCGCAGCCCAGGTCGACCGCAAGCGCCATCCCACTATCGCCAATGGCGCCATTATCGGCGCGGGGGCGCAGGTCCTGGGGCCCATCACCATCGGGGCGCATGCCCGTGTAGGTGCCAATGCAGTCGTCGTGCAGGACGTGCCGGCCGGCGTAGCCGTTGTCGGCATTCCGGCCAAGGCCGTGCAGCCGCATAAGAAGATGGGTGAGTTCGTGGCCTATGGCACGCCGACCGGCAATGTGCCCGATCCGGTCGCCCGCGCGTTCGAGGCGATGGCCGAGCAGGTTGCCATTTTGCAAGAAAGACTGGTTGCGCTGGAGGTGCGGCCGACGGCGCAGAAGGATTCGCTGGGCAAGCCATTATCCCATGGTCAGATACCCCATGTCGTGGTCGACAACGACAGGATGGATGACGACCGGCTGGCCGCCGGCGGTAAATCGGACTGTTGAAGGAGTGATGCCGTGAAACTGAGCACCAAGGGCCGCTATGCGGTAATGGCGCTGGTCGATCTGGCAAGCCAGAGCGACGGGCGCCCGGTAGCGCTGGCCGACATCGCCGAGCGCCAGGAGATCTCGCTTTCATATTTGGAACAGCTCTTCGCCAAGCTCCGGCGGGGCGGGCTGGTGCGCAGCGTGCGCGGTCCGGGCGGGGGATATCTGCTGGCCCGGGCGGCCGACGATACCCGCATCTCCGATGCCATCTTGGCGGTGGATGAGCCCATCCGGGCGACGCGATGCAAGACTGGTTCCTCGGCGGGGTGTCGGGCAAACAAGAGCCGATGTCTGACCCACGATCTGTGGGAGGAGCTGGGCAACCAGATCCACGTCTACTTGAGCTCCGTCTCGCTGGCCGACGTCTGCAATCGCCGGGTCCTGCGCAGCGGTCATCTGGTGATGGGCGAGGCCCACGGGGCGCCCGAGGCCAAGCCGGAACATTCCGTCGCGCCCGCGGCGGCAGCGGAGTGAGCGCGAAGTCATGACCGCCCCCGTCTATATGGATTACAACGCTAGCGCACCGATCCGCCCGGAGGCGGCGGCGGCGATGAACGCGGCGCTGGCGCTGGGCGGCAATCCGTCGTCGGTGCATGCCCATGACCGGCGCGCTCGCCGGGCGGTCGAGGATGCGCGCGAGCAGGTGGCGGCCGCCATTGGCGCGGCGGCGCCGGCAGTGGTCTTCACCAGCGGCGCCACCGAAGCGAACGGCCTGGCCCTTCTTGGCAGCGGTCGCGAGCGAATCCTGATTTCCGCCATCGAACATGATTCGGTGCGCGCCGCCGCGCCGGCCGCCGAGATTGTGCCGGTCACATCGGCCGGCCTCGTCGATCTCGACGCCTTGGCTACGATGCTGGACAGCGACAGGCGGCCGGCCCTGGTTTCCCTCATGCTGGCGAACAACGAGACCGGCGTTCTTCAGCCCGTGGCCGAGGCGGCCCGGATTGCCCATGCCCATGGTGCGCTGCTCCATTGCGATGCCGTACAGGCGGTAGGACGGGTGCCGGTGGATGTCAATTCCCTGGGCGTCGACCTGCTCAGCCTCTCGGCCCATAAACTCGGCGGTCCGGCCGGCGTCGGCGCCTTATATCGCCGCGAGGGCGTTGCCCTCGCCCCGCAATTCCGGGGTGGCGGGCAGGAGCGGGGCCAGCGCGCCGGCACGGAGAATCTCGCCGGCATCGCAGGATTCGCCGCGGCCGCGGAGATGGCGGTACGGGAGCTTGACAAAGCGCCTCGCCTCGCCGATTTGCGGGATACGCTGGAACGGCGCATCGCCGTGGCGTCCCGTGGCGCGGTGCTGTTCGGGGGTGGCGTGGCGCGTCTGCCGAACACGGTCTGCGTGGCGTTGTCCGGCATCTCGGCCGAGACCCAGGTGATGGCCCTCGATTTGGCCGGCGTATCGGTCAGCGCCGGATCGGCCTGCTCCTCGGGCAAGTTGAAGCCCTCGGCGGTCCTGCTGGCCATGGGCGTGGCACCGGATCTCGCGCGCTCGGCTATTCGAGTCAGCCTTGGCTGGCTGAGCCAAGCCTCGGATATCGATCGGTTCATGACCGCCTGGAACGGGCTAACGGTCCGCAGCCTCGCGGCCTAACAGGAAATGTGAGTGGCATGAATATTCAGGCGCAGAAGGTGGCGGAGCAGAACGGACGCAATCGGCCGGCCACCCCCATCTATCTCGATTACCAGGCGACGACGCCCACCGATCCGCGGGTGGTCGCGGCCTTTCTGCCGTATTTCACCGAGAAATTCGGCAATCCTCATTCGCGCAACCACCCCCATGGCTGGATTGCGGAGGAAGCGGTCGAGAAGGCGCGCGAGCAGGTGGCCGCCTTGGTGGGCGCCGATCCGCGCGAGATCATCTTCACCTCCGGCGCCACGGAATCGAACAATCTCGCCATCAAGGGCGTGATGCGCTTCCACAAGGACAGGAAGAATCATCTGATCACCTGCGTGACCGAGCATAAATGCGTGCTCGACAGCGCCCGCCATCTGGAGATGGAAGGCGTGGAGGTCACATATCTGCCGGTCCTGCAGAACGGCCTCATCGATCTGAAGGCGCTCGAAGCGGCGATCACGCCCAAAACGGCGCTCGTCTCGATCATGGCGGTCAACAACGAGATCGGCATTATTCAGCCGATCGCCGAGATAGGCGCGCTCTGCCGCTCCAAGGGCGTCTATCTTCACACCGATGCCGCCCAGGCGGTCGGCAAGATTCCGATGGATGTGGAGGCGATGAAGATCGATCTGATGAGCATTTCCGGCCACAAGATCTATGGCCCCAAGGGCATCGGCGCTCTTTACGTTCGCCGCAAGCCGCGGGTGCGACTGGAAGCGCTCATCCATGGCGGCGGGCAGGAGCGCGGCATGCGCTCGGGCACCTTGCCCACGCCGCTCTGCGTCGGCCTCGGCGAGGCTTGCGCCATTGCGATGAAGGAAATGTCCGAGGAAGCAAAGCGCCTGACCATGTTGCGTGACCGGCTGTATAACGGGATCACCTCGCGTCTCTCCGACGTCGTCTTGAACGGCGAGGGCGCCCCGCGAATTCCCGGCAATCTCAATCTCAGCTTCGCTTATGTTGAAGGCGAGGGGCTGATGATGGGGATCAAGGAGCTCTCGGTCTCCTCGGGCTCGGCCTGCACGTCGGCCTCGCTCGAGCCCTCCTATGTGCTGCGCGCACTCGGCGTGGCGGAGGAAATGGCGCATACATCGATCCGTTTCGGCCTCGGCCGTTTCACCACGGTGGAAGAAGTGGATATCGCGGTGGAACAGGTCGTAGCGGCGGTGACGCGGCTAAGAGAATTGAGTCCGCTTTGGGAAATGGCCCAGGAAGGCATCGATATTAAATCGATCAAATGGGCCGAGCATTGAGGCGCGTCCCTTCGGGCGCGTCTTCGTCTACGGTTTGGAGAACGCAAAATGACCTATAGCAGCAAGCTCATCGATCACTACGAGAACCCCCGCAATGTCGGGGCGCTCGACAAGAACGACCCCTCGGTCGGTACCGGCCTGGTGGGCGCGCCCGCCTGCGGCGACGTCATGAAGCTGCAGATCAAGGTAGGGACCGACGGCCTGATCGAAGACGCGCGGTTCAAGACCTTTGGCTGCGGTTCGGCCATCGCGTCGAGCTCGCTTGCCACCGAATGGATCAAGGGCAAGTCGCTGGACGAGGCCGAGACGATCAGGAACACTCAGATCGCCCAGCATCTGGCGCTGCCGCCGGTCAAGATCCATTGCTCGGTCCTGGCCGAGGATGCGATCAAGGCGGCAATCCGGGACTACCGCGACAAGAACAAGCGCGCCGAAGCGGCGGAGTAGCGACCGGCGGCGAGAGTTCGAGACCCAGCGAAAGCAGAATTGACGAGTATCATGGCAAGACCGCGTCCCCAGGCAATAAAGCTGACCGAAGCCGCCGCCTCGCGCGTGCAGGAACTTCTGAGCAAGCGAGGCAAGCCCTCGCTGGGCATTCGCATCGGCGTGCGCTCCAAGGGCTGCTCGGGGCTCAGCTACACCCTCGAATACGCCGATCAGAAGGACCCCATGGACGAGCTCGTCGAACAGCATGGTGTCACCGTGCTGATCGATCCGAAGGCCACATTGTTCATCCTGGGTACCGAGATGGACTATGTCGAAGAAAAGCTGCAGTCGGGCTTCGTATTCCGCAATCCGAACGAGAAGGGTCGTTGCGGCTGCGGCGAATCCTTCCATGTCTGAAGCCCGGCGATAGCCGCGGCGCAACGGCAATGTCAGCGGCGCTCGATAAGGACGACGGGATCGTCGGTTGCTGGTCCTGTCATGGGCCGGTGGCCGGCCGCGCGCTGTTCTGCCATACCTGCGGGGTGGTTCAACCGCCGCGCCAGCTGGATCATTTCGCTCGCCTCGGCCTGGAACGGAATTTCGATATCGACGCGGCCGATCTCGATCGCCGCTATTTCGGCTTTCAGCGCAACCTGCATCCCGACCGTTTCGCGCGGCGTGCAGCCAAGGAGCGCGCGATCGCGGAAAGTCAGTCCGCCAGCCTGAACCAGGCCTATGAGACGCTGAAGGAACCGTTGACCCGGGCTGCGCACCTTCTGGAGCTTGCCGGCATTCGCACTGCCGCCGCCCATGCGGCAACCGTCGATGACGAGGAATTGTTGACCGAGGCGATGGAAAATCGCGAGGCCCTGATGGAAGCCGAGACGGTGGGGGTGGTGGACGCGCTGACCGCCAAGGCGCTCGCTGCCGCCATCAATTGTCTGGCCGACCTGGGCAAGGCCTTTCGCGAGGGCGATCTGGAAGGCGCCAATCGTCTTGCCACGCGGCTGCGCTACTGGCGCAAGCTGGGCGAGGAAGCCCGGGGCAAGCGCCGGCTGCTGGACGGGGTCGAGGCATGAACCTGCTCCAGATCCATGAGCCAGGCGCGACACCTGGCCCCCACGCCCAGGAAACGGAACTGGCCATCGGCATCGATCTAGGCACCACCAACACCGTCGCCGCGATTGCCACGGAACAGGGCCCTGAGGTGCTGCGCGCGGCCGACGGCACCGGCCTGCTGCCCTCGGTCGTGCATTACCGCGCCGATGGCGTGGTTGAGGTGGGGGTGGTGGCTCTCGATGCGCTGGTCGGCGACCCCAGCTCCGTTGTCGCCTCGATCAAGCGGCTGATGGGGCGCGGAGCCGAGGACGTACGCCGCCTGGCGGGGCATTTGCCCTTCGAGATCGTTCCGGGCGCGGGCATGGTGCGTCTCAAGATCCGCGACCGCCTGTTGACGCCCGTCGAGATTTCCGCCGAGATTCTGCGCGCCGCTAAGGCTCGAGCCGAGCAGGATTTGGGTCGCGCCGTCGGCCGCGCCGTCATCACGGTGCCCGCCTATTTCGACGATGCGGCCCGCAGCGCGACCAAGGACGCCGCGCGTCTTGCGGGGCTGGAAGTGCTGCGCCTGGTGAACGAACCGACGGCGGCCGCACTGGCCTATGGCCTCGACAAGGCCGCCGAAGGCATATTTGCGGTTTACGACCTGGGCGGCGGGACCTTCGACATTTCGCTGCTGCGCCTGGAGAAGGATGTCTTTCAGGTTCTGGCCACGGGCGGCGACACGGCCCTTGGCGGCGACGATTTCGACCATGCCATCGCAGAGCGCTTCCTCGCGGAGCGCGGCGGCGCGGTCTCATCGGGCGAGGCGAAACAGGCCCTCATGCTGGCGCGCAAGGCGAAGGAGGCGTTGAGCGCCGATGAGCGGGGAAACTGGCGCCTTGCGCTGGGGGATAGTGCCTCCGATCACAGCTTGGATCGGGCCACCTTCGAGGAATTGATCGCGCCCCTCGTCGAGCGCAGCCTGAAAATCGTTCGCGACGTGCTGGACGATGCCAGCCTACCGCCTGCGGAGGTGGACGGCATCGTGCTGGTCGGAGGATCGACCCGCGTGCCTCTGGTGCGCCGCCGCGTGGCGGAGCTCTTCGGCCGCCCGCCGCTGGCCGATATCGACCCCGACGAGGTGGTGGCGCTAGGCGCGGCATTGCAGGCCCGCGCGCTCACCCGCGGCTCCGATACCCTGCTGCTCGATGTCATTCCCCTGTCGCTGGGCATTGAGACAATGGGCGGCATCGTGGAAAAGGTCATCGACCGCAACACGCCCATCCCCGTCGCTAAGGCCCAGGTGTTTACGACATATCAGGATGGGCAGAACGGTATGCTGCTTCATGTTGTGCAGGGCGAGCGCGAAACGGTCGACCATTGCCGGTCGCTGGCGCGCTTCGAGCTCACCGGTATTCCGCCCATGACCGCGGGTGCGGCCCGCATCAAGGTGAACTTCGCGGTCGATGCGGACGGGCTGTTGTCGGTAGAAGCGGTGGAACAGACCAGCGGTTCGCGCGCCGCCATCGAGGTCAAGCCCTCCTATGGCCTGTCGGACGAGGACATGATCCGCATGCTGCGCGACAGCATGGAAAACGCCGAAGACGACATGCGCCGACGCTTGCTGATCGAGGCGCAAGTGGACGCCGAGCGCGTGCGCCTGGCCCTCGATGCCGCTTTGGCCGCCGATTATGCGCTGGCGAGCGAAGAGGACAAGAAGGCGATCGCCGCCGCCGCGGCCCGCCTCGACGCGCTGAGAACCGGTGAGGATCGCGAACTCATTGTCGCAGCCATCGAGGCCCTGGAGGCGGCGGCCTTGCCCTTCGCCCAGGCCCGCATCGATCGGGCCATCGGCCAGGCGCTCGCCGGACGCAGCCTTGACGAGGTGGAGGCTTCCGTGGCAACAGGCACCGCCGCGGACGCACCGACCGCCGTCGGCTCGTAGGAATTCGGGAGAGAAGGGGCGATGCCCAAGATGACCTTCATTAAGCCGGACGGCACGCGCGTCGAGGTCGAGGCGCCGCTGGGGCTTTCGGTGCTGGAAATCGCCCACCGCAACGACATCGATCTGGAGGGTGCTTGCGAGGGCTCGCTTGCCTGTTCGACCTGCCACGTCATCATCGATCCCGAGTGGTATGAATCGTTGCAGCCCGCCAGCGAGGACGAGGAGGACATGCTCGATCTGGCCTTTGGCCTCACCCATACCTCACGGCTGGGCTGCCAGATCAAGATCACCGAGGAGCTGGACGGGCTCACCGTCTCGCTGCCCTCGGCCACGCGCAACCTGATGGTCGAGAAGTAGAATGCGCTGGACCGACATCCACGACATCGCCGCCGAGCTGGAGGAGCACCACCCGGACGCCGATGTGGTGAACTTGCGCTTTACCGATCTGTGGAAATGGGTCCAGGCCTTGCCGGGATTCGACGACGATCCGGCCAAGTCGAACGAGAAGATTCTCGAGGCCATCCAGATGGCCTGGCTCGACGAGAAGCGCTGAGGGGCGGGTCCCGTGAACAGCCTTGGTATCGATCGCCCGCCCGCCGAGACCCGCGTCGTCGTTGCCATGTCGGGCGGCGTCGACAGTTCGGTCACAGCTGCCTTGCTGAAGGGCCAGGGTTATGACGTGGTCGGCATCACACTCCAGCTCTATGACCACGGCCAGGCCATCGGCCGTAAGGGCGCCTGCTGCGCCGGCCAGGATATCTATGATGCCAAGCGCGTGGCCGACCGCCTTTCCATGCCCCATTACGTGCTGGACTATGAAAGCCGCTTCCGTGCGGAGGTGATGGAGGATTTCGCCGCCAGCTATGCCGCCGGGGAGACGCCCATCCCCTGCGTGCGCTGCAATCAGCGGGTCAAGTTCCGCGATCTTCTGGCCACCGCGCGCGATCTGGGCGCGGCCGCCCTTGCCACCGGACATTACGCCCGGCGGGTCAGCGGGCCGGGCGGAGCCGAACTCCACCGCGCGCGCGACGGCGAGCGCGACCAGAGCTATTTCCTGTTTGCTACCACCACTGATCAGCTCGATTACCTGCGCTTTCCCTTGGGCGAGTTGACGAAGCCGGAGACGCGTGCCTTGGCCGCGGAATTCGCCCTGCCGGTGGCGGCAAAGCCGGACAGCCAGGACATCTGCTTCGTGCCCGACGGGCGATACGCGGGTGTCGTCGAGCGCCTGCGGCCCGGCGCGTCGGAGCCCGGCGAAATCCGCCATATCGACGGGCGCATCCTCGGCCGGCATGAGGGCGTGATCCATTTCACCGTCGGCCAGCGCCGAGGCGTCGGCGTCTCGGGCGCGCAGCCGCTCTACGTTCTCAAGCTTGATGCCGCGCGTCGCCAGGTGGTGGTGGGGCCGAAGGCGGCTCTTTCCTGTGCGGGCGCGAGGCTGCGGGAAATCAATTGGCTGGCTTCCGACGCGAAGAACCCGGAGGGCACGGCCGTGGAGGTCAAGCTGCGCTCGGCCAGCCCCGCGGTGCCCGCCAAGGTCTTCGCCGATGGCCGCATTCGCTTTGCCGAGCCTCAACTGGGCGTGGCGCCCGGCCAAGCTTGCGTCCTCTATCAGGGTGATCGCGTCATGGGCGGCGGTTTCATCGCTGCCTCTTCGGTCGCCGAGGCGGCATGAGCCTCGAAAGCCTCACCGAGGCGCTGCGCCAACGCGCTGCCCAGAATCCCAAGCTGGGCTACAAGGTGAAATTCGCTCTCGACGACGGCGGTGTGATCTTCTGGGAGGGGACCGGCGATCAGGCGGCAATCACTAATAGCGACGGCGAGGCCGACACCACCATGCGGCTCTCCGAGGAGAACTTGGAAAAACTGCTCGCCGGCAACCTCGACCCCACCATGGCCTATATGACCGGCAAGCTGAAGGTGGAGGGCAGGATGGGCGTGGCCCTCAAGATCAACGCCATGTTGAGCGACTAGCAGCGGAGGGTGTGGGCGCGGTTGACAGCCAATGAGCCTTCGCCCTATATCCCTGCTCCTCGCGATCGGCGGCGGGATAGCTCAGCTGGTTAGAGCAGTGGAATCATAATCCACGTGTCGGGGGTTCGAGTCCCTCTCCCGCTACCACCGTTATTTTCGACCCTGCCGCGGATGCTTGGCGCGGGCCTCCGTTGGCCAGGGTAAGGATCGCGGCGAGATCGCCGTCCAGTTCAATCTCGAGCTGGCCGTCCTGTGGAACGAGACATATCTGCCGGATGAATCCGCGCAGGATCACGCCGCCTCGGCCAAGGCGAAGCGTCGGCAGTGTTCAAGATACGCGGCCTCGTGGATCGATATCAGTTCAACGACGCTCGACCACAGCCATGATGGGGCATCCAGGCTGACTGTCCGCGCGCGCGCCAGCTCCGAAAGCCAAGAATTACGAGTTGCCCTATCCATCTGTCGTCCGTGGGCTCGGCCGACGACGCCCGCAAGATAGAAAGCCAGAGACATGGCTTCTTCCCGATTGAGTCGGTCAACCTCAATCTTCAGATCTTGCGGCATGAGTTCGCGTATCACCACCGCAGTATCCAACAACCTGCCTGCCATCATGCGCTCACCAACATTGGGAGAAAGCGCCTTGGCGCCGTTGACCACTCGCATCGCGTTGTCTTTAGGCATCGCGGCCTCCGCCGCACGTGGGGCTGCGGACTTTGTTGCTTCTTTGATATCCAAAAGACATAGCGAACCAGTTCGCAACTTTCCGACCCGCAACATCGCGGCGTAACGCAAGCGTCCGAGAGAACTGCAGCCTTTTATCCAGTATGCGGCGTCGACAAGCTCCACCGGAGCGTCGTCATCTCGCTCCTGGAGGGTCATCACCATTTTACGGACGGCTTCTTGTTTCAGAAGCTCGGCCAATTTCGAGCGTTCCATTTTCCCAAGCGCCCAGAACCTCTTACCCAAAGGCAATTTGGGCTTGACGGTTTCCAGCCGTTCCAATGCAAGGTGGCGCCAACGACGCCTTATCGCCGACACCAGCAGTTGTTGGATAGCCGGCGGCCGATGACTTTTATCATGAGGCATGTCGAAATCGGCCCGAAGGGATGTCTGGTATCCTGAGATAAGTTGCTCCAAGATTTTGGCCGTCGTGACTCCAGGCAAATCGGACCCACGTGCGGCGGACGCCATTGAGAGCCCGAGCCGTATGATATCGTGAGCGGGATTGCCGATGACGGTTTGATCAAGATCGCGAATCTGTATTGCTACACGGCCTTTGGCGTCTGCCAAGGGCCCTTGATTTCCAACATGGCAATCCCCGCAGATCCAAACTGGGGGACCTGCGGGGAGTTTGCCAGAGCTCTCTTCAAGCCATTTGTAGAACTGGACAGTGGTGCCCCTCACATACGCCTGGGCGGAACGCGCCATCTTTAGGTTTCGAGTCTCGGAAAGTCTTGACGCTCTTGCTCGTTGACCAACAGCCCTGATCGCGACTTTTCGTGCGGAAGTCATCTATTGCTTCGCTTCACGCAGCTTCATCAACTGGAGCGCCCTGCTTGAGCTCGTGCCCAGTAAACGACCTGGTCTCCGGCGGCGGGAGGTGCTCGCTCCTCAACTTGGCCATCAGTTCCTGCTTGCGAGCCAGCAACCGGGCGCCCAGGTCGTCCATATCCAACCCCGCCTTCTTGGCCTGGGCAAAAACACCCTCGGATGGCGCTTCTTCTTCCTTCACGTGGTGCTTGATCTCTTCGGACAGGACCGTGACCTTGGCGTCGAAAAACCGGTCATCAGGGCTGCTAGCCAAGATTTCGGCGATCATCACCTTTGCGCCATCATGCTCGACATAGGCTTCCGCCATCATATCGTCGTCCACTTCGCCCTTGCATGCAGGGTAGAAAAGTTCCTCTTCAATGGTGGCGTGAATCATCAGTTCGGTACAGATTTCCTGCGCCAGCTTCATCTTCCGATCGGATTTGCTTAGCGGATTTAAAACTCTCGAAAAGCTTCTCAACCTTGCGATGGTCTGCCTTTAGCAGGGCCACGGCGTCTTTAGAGGATTGCGACATATCTGTCTCCTGACTAGGGTGCGTGGATCAACGGGGTTGCGACGCCATTGTTCCCTGCGACGGGACCCGGCAGGCGTATTTTCTGTTCACTAAGGAAATAGTCGAGCGCAAAGCCCGATTTCCGCTGCCGCAGGACTACTGCGGGCCACGGTTCGGCCTGCAGCTCGATGTAGCGCTTGCTGAGCTGATAGAGTCGCATCATGGGGTGCGACACGGCCGAGTCAGACGGCGGCTGTTCAAGCGCGCCAGAAGAGGGATAGGCATGGATAAGCAACATCCCCATTCGGCGCGACTTACAAGATTTCGCGGCAGCGCGACGGCAGCTTTGCAGTGGAAGTAGTGTTTTCGGCCGGCCCCCGCGTGAATGTGAAGGGTTTTGCCAGCGAAGCGTTGGCGGAAATAATCGAGTCACTTTGCGCTTCGCGTGGGGCCGCTTTTGGTCAATCGCAAAACAACCCATGAAGTTGCACCGGGAGAAAGAAACGGCTTGCAAATATCTTTATCGCCATCTATGTACCATCCAGACAGATGGTGTGGGGATGTTTTACATGGGTGATGAAACGCCAGAACCGAGGCAGAGACGAAGTGACAGTGAGAAAATAACGGTCAACCTCGGCTATGTGGACCTGGGTCACATCGATTTACTGGTGCAAGAGGGCTTTTACTCAACTCGTACCGACTTCATTCGAACAGCGATTCGCAACCAAATGGATCGACATGCCGACGCAGTGAAAAAGTCGGTTGCCAGACATCAGTTTGACTTGGGCCTGCGCCAATACAGCCGGAGGGATCTGGAAGCCGTTCGGGCCGCAGGAGAGATGTTGCATATCCAGGTTCTGGGTCTGGTCATCATCGCGGCCGATGTCTCCGCCGATCTAGCGCGCGAAACTATTGCCTCTATTCGCGTACTTGGAGCTTTGCAGGCGAGCTCGGCCGTGAAAAGCGCACTCGCCGGCCGCCTCTTATGAGCGTCCAATTTCTCCGCCTCTAACCGCTCATGGCAGACTACCCCAGGCTCTTCAGACAAAAGAGGTTCGGCAATTGCTTTTCCGATTCCAAGTCACAAAGGACTGCATCCCATGAAAGCAGTGCCGCTGAGCGAAATGATCGAGCCTACCCGCCTTACGCGCGAGGGGCGCCTTGAACAGGCAAAGGCGGTCATACAGCGCGCGCTTGCCAGTTTGCCATTTCCCGTCGCACCGCGCGAGGTCAAGGGTGAGGCAAAGCAAAAGCAACGCGAGGAGGCACCACAAGTTCTAGACCTGATGCCGCCTTCGCCACGAACCGGAAGCTCCTGGACTTCCCCGCACTTTACCCCTGCCTCCATTTATCCAGTTCGCGATGCCCACCCGAAGGTTTCCGGCGCACCTCGCGGGTGGGTCGAGGGTATGGAACATACAGGCTCCGAGAGTGGGCGAACTTCCGCCGAGCCTGTCGCAGCGTCCGCGCCCCAGGGGGCGCGGTTTGTTGAGTGCACCTACGCCAGCCAAGCGGGAATGCGGCGCTACAAGCTCTACGTCCCAAGCGGCTACAAGGGACAGTCTGTGCCTCTATTGGTCTTACTGCACGGGTGCACCCAGTCACCCGACGACTTCGCGGCTGGCACTCGCATGAACGATCTGGCTGAAGAGCAGACGTTCCTTGTCGCCTACCCAGAGCAAGCCCCCTCCGCCAACGCCTCAAAATGCTGGAACTGGTTCAGAACGGGCGACCAGCAACGCGATCAGGGAGAGCCTTGCATAATCGCCGGTATTACCCGGCAGATCATGCGTGAATACTCGGTGGAGGCGGGCCGCGTATATGTTGCCGGTCTCTCGGCTGGCGGAGCGGCCGCAGCGATAATGGGATCCAATTACCCAGACCTTTATGCAGCTATTGGCGTTCATTCGGGGCTGGCCTGCGGCGCCGCTCGCAATATTTCTTCTGCCTATGCCGCGATGCGGCAGGGTGCGCCTGCGGAGGCGAAAAGAACTTACCGTCATGACCAGCCCGCCGGGGTTACTCCGACCATCGTGTTCCATGGCGATCGTGACACAACGGTTAGCCCGATCAACGGCGATCAGATCATCGCCCAATCAAAGGCCTCGGCGATTCTGCAAACCGCTGTCAGTCACGGCGTAGCTCCGGGCGGGATAAGGTTCACCCGTACGGTTTATGCAGACAAAAGCGGCCGCTTGATGCTCGAGCAGTGGGTGCTTCACGGGGGCGGCCACGCTTGGTCCGGCGGGAGTTCCGCCGGATCCTACACCGACCCCCGTGGCCCCGACGCCAGTCGGGAGATGGTTCGTTTCTTCCTCGAACTCTCAGGACGGCCAGCGGCAGGCCAATTTATGTCGCACCCCGCTGCGCGCAATACCTTTTTTGGCGGGTGACCGGACGAATACCGCCTAACGCGGATCGGCAAGACGACAACTTTCTAAGGCCAGGGGTTTAAACTCCGCGAGGAGGCTGGCGAGCGCAGGCTGGGAACACAAGGAACCATCGATGCCACACGGACTAGTCAACGCAGCTGCCTGTGGTGCCTCACGGAGCTGATGAACGCCTGCGACACTCAGTTGGATGCGTTCCCACCGCCCTTTCCGTTACCCCCGCCGTTCCCGTTCCCACCGCCGTTTCCGTTACCCCCGCCGTTCCCGTTTCCTCCACCGGCACCATTCCCTCCGCCGTTTCCGTTCCCACCGCCGTTTCCGCTGCCCCCGCCGTTCCCGTTCCCACCTCCGTTTCCGTTGCCGCCGCCGTTGCCGTTCCCGCCGCTTCCCCCACCGTTCCCGTTACTATGCCCGTTGCTATTCCCGCTCCCACTTCCTCCGCTCGCGCCGCCGCTCGTGCCGCCGCCGGTGCCGCCGCTGGCGCCGCTGCCGGTGCCGCCGCCGCTGCCTGTGCCGCCGCCACTCGCACCGTTGCCGGTGCCGCCTCCGCTCGCTCCGTTGCCGGTGCCGCCTCCGCTCGCTCCGTTGCCGGTGCCGCCGCCGCTCGCGCCGCTGCCGCCCCCGCTCGCGCCGCTGCCGCCGCCGCTCGCGCCGCTGCCGGTGCCGCTTCCACTCGCGCCGCCGACGGTGCTGCCACTGCCAGTGCTGCTGCCGCTACCGCTTGTGCCGGCAACTCGGCCCACCGCTGCCGAGCGGCCTCCGTCGTCGGCGCGCCCGCGAAGGACTTGGATCAGGTTATCTGCGGCCGGACCGGTGAAGGCGAGCGGCACACAGTTGGGACCGCAGTTCTCCGACAACCCGACAATATCTGCCGGCGGCCGAGCCGGCGCCTGACCATCCGCTGCTGCCGCAGGTAAGGAGGGGAGTTGGACTACTCGTACGGGCGGGTTCGATGGGGGTTGCGAATCAGGTTCCAGTCCAGCGAATGCGAAATAGAACCGCCGACGACACTCGTCGCTATCGGGCACGCCAAGTCGCCGTGGCAAAGGAACGAGCCAGCAGTCGAAATTGACCTGAGCGATAGCGGCGAGTAGGGGCTGACGCTGGGCTGCCCCCCCGTCCAGGCGCGCGACCAGCTCCTTGCGCGCGAATCTTGCCTCTCGCAGGATCGAAGGATCGAGCAGGTCAGGATCGGGCCATTGGGGCCTCACGAGCCTGCCCCGGAGCGCCATAGCATCCCGCTTTCTGAAATAATCGACGACCTGATCGTCGGCAGCGGCGCGCCTCGCAACGGCAGCCATCTGTCGGTAGCCTTCGGCCAGATAGACGCTGAAGTTCGGCGTCAGCGCCACCGGGGACTTGGCATGGAGCGAGGAAATGGCAAATACAGCGCAAATCGTTGCCGCGATCAGCCCAGAATAGCGCGCGACAGACTGTCGGTGTTCGATGGGATGCATATTCCACCTGCGGCCCCGGCCGCCAATTCCAACTTGGCAGGACCGAACGGACCCGGTCCGCCCCATGAACGTTTCGACCTCTTCCTCCCAGCATGCGACGTCTCCTTCGTCTCGCACGCCTTGCCGTCGAGTTCGTTCGACAGGCTGCCTTGGAAGAATAACCGTTGACATAAAACTAAGTTCCGCGGCCCGCATGGCGGGCGAGTGCGCTCGAATGTTTTGCGGGGTCGATTGTGGCCAAAAGGGGACACCTCTCCGCAGGGTCACTTCGTTGGTCTTCCTCTACACCCTAAAAAAAGAGGCTGCCGAGATGCTTTGCCAGGGCGCATCCTTCAAGCTTGCCCAAGTCAGACGCCCGACATTCAGCGGGCACAGTCGGACGAAGAACGCTTGAGATCGGGTTGGTGGAAGGCACGCCCGAGCTTCAAAGCTTCGCCCGGGATTGGATCGAGTATCAGTATCGAAGGCATGCGTCAGCCCGATGCCCGCGCGTCCTCATGAGAGTCTAAGTCAGCCAGCTACCCAACATGGCAAGTGCCTTCCCGGCTGTAGGTCAATCGCGCCGCACAGAGACAACGTCAGTTGGCTCCGTTGGTTTCAAAGATCCTCAACCATTCGTCACTGACTTAACTTCAATCGGTCGAAATCGTTTCCCATCGTGGAACTCTTCTGACTGTGCCGCCTTATTGGTGACAACTGAAAAGGAGAAGATCCATGCGCAAGCTTACTTTATCTGCAGCAACCGTCGTTACTTCGCTCGTTGCTGCGACGGCGGGCAACGCAGCCACTTTCTACTCGTCCCAGCCATTGACTCGTTCAGGGTATCAGGCAGTCGACGACGTGACGATGACGCTCAATAAGGATGTGGCTGTTGCTGTAGCGCCCGACGGAAACTCCAAGACAGGAGCAACTCTTGATGCCGGTACGAAGGTAACTGTCATTGGTGGGACGAATGGCCAGTGGACCCACATCCAGGCAAACGGTATCGACGGTTATGTCCCTACCGGCGCGCTGACCAAGTAATTCGATTCACGGTGCGGGAAGCCTTGCCGCCTACACCCGTGGCGAGGCTTTTCGTTTGAAACTAAACGAATTCTCGGGGTTAGGGGCTCAGCGAAGGCCCTTTCGACACAGGATGTGTCCGCTCTCGACTACTGCCCGACAACTAGGCGGCTGATTTCAAGGATTTCGGCCTCCGTCCTGTCGGCTGGCCGCAGGACTATGGCGGCCCAGTCCCTGCCCGTAAGGCTTAGACATTTCTCCCCAGACATCATCCGCGCCGCCAAGCTTCATCGACAAGCACGGGATCACAGCGGCCGACTACGATAAACGCCGTGTCGAGGAATTGTTGGTCAGCGGCCACAGCGATGCCAGCGAGTTGTGGCGCCAGATTGTCGCTGCGATTGAGGAGTTGCATCGCGGTGGGCGGTGAGGGGAAGCCATTAGATTGGACGACTGGTCAATTCCTCCTTTTGTCCACGGAGGGCTTCAGCGACAGCTCGGGCTCGGCAAGGAGTCGGCGAAATGGCTCATCATTTCTTCTGGTTATCCCGCGCCTTCGAGTGCCCCAGCAGCCCCACATCAAGGCCCCATCAGTACTAATGCAAAATCCGACACGGCGGCAATTGCGCCGCTGTGAGCGGCTGCACAGGAAAGCGTTGAACGGAGGGCGAGGCCATGGCGTCAGACATTACGAAGCAGATTATCGAGGTCCTTGCCGCAATCGCGACGGCCGGACTGCCAAGCCTAACGAATTGGCACCGGGCATCGCCGAATCAAACTGGATCGGTTCCTCGATCAATGCCTTGAACGTTACTCACCTTTCGAAGTCTTTATCCCTGAGCCACACAAATTTTCGGAGCATACCGGGCAGAGAATTTAGATGACCCGCTTCGGCCTGTGTCGTGGCCAGCGCGTAAATGCGCGCCCTAGCGCTGTTAAACGCCAACCGGCAATCTGTTTCGGCGAGTGACTTTGCCAAGAAGTTCTTATTGAGCTACGAGGCCCCTACTCAAGGAGATGCACGCGTTGAGTGGCGAAAACCGCGGATAAGAGTGATGGTCCAAGACCAAAAATCGAAGATATAGGGTCGTAGTAAAGGGATGAGTGTTGCCGGGAGGCATAGCCTTAAAAGGCTTTTTGATTTGGCTGGTGTCGCACGAGGCGCGGCTAGGTGGCCGCAATTGTCGAGAAATTGATCGACGACCCAGACATATTCCGCGCCGCGAAGCCGTTAACTGGCGGGCACGGTGACGCCGCATCAAGATATGCAACCCGGCGGTGCCAACAGTTCGCGGAGAGGAGAGATCAGGAGGGCTATGCGGTCTGGGGGCCGCATCTTGGAAGCGATAAATGAGGTAACTCGCGGCCGGAGGGATGGGAAGCCGCTTAATTGGGCGGCTAACCAATTCCTACCGTTGTTTACGGAGGGCTTCAGCAACAGCACAGGCGAGTTCATCCTGCCCGAATGGTTTGGCAAGTTTAACGGGATCCGACTCTAGTCAACCCTCCGAACGCGGCAGGATTGAACCAATCCGTTCAGTCCGTGTTACAGCTTTGGGTGCGTAAGCACCAAGGCTGGAATAGTATCTTTCATCCCAGTGCTTACTTGGAGCAGACGTGTTGGGCGTCGATATCGCGAGGAACCTTGTTGAGGCTGGGAACAAGCGTGCCAAGGGGCAGGGCCTCACGGACTGCAAGTTTCAGGAAGGCGATGCGTCCAATTTGCACGAGCTGAAAGATCACACTTTTGACCTCGTCGTGAGCATCTTTGGAGCAATGTTTGCGCCAAAGCCGTTTGATGTGGCCAAGGAGATGGTGCGCGTGACCCGGCCTGGAGGCCGGATCATTATGGGGAACTGGATTCCAAATGATCCGACACTGGTAGCACAAATCCTGAAAATCAGCTCCTCGTACTCGCCGCCACCGCCGGAAGGCTTCATTAGTCCCATGAAGTGGGGAATTGAGAACGACGTGATAGAGCGATTTGCAGGCGCGGGGGTTCCAAAAGAGAAAGTATCATTCGTCAGAGACACGTATACCTTCAACTTTCCCGGCGCACCGTCAGAGTTCGTTGATGCATTCAGAAAATACTATGGGCCAACCATGAATGCATTCGAAGCGGCAGAAAAGAATGGCCGAGCCGGCGACCTGCAGAAGGAGCTGGAAGCTCTGTTCAACAGCCAAAACAAAAGCACGAGCAAGAATGCCACCTCCATTCCTGCGACCTTCTTACGCGTTACAGTTACGCTCAATTGACCAGCAACCCCGCGCGAAGTCGTCCTCGAATATTCCGCCATCAATATGGCGCAGGCTTCGACGATTCTCCGGTGACAGAGGTTTGGGATTGAAATCTGAACTCATGCCTATCTTGGAGATGGCCGCAGCAAACTAGTCGTTATCGTTTTCGCCATCTCAGTGACCAGCCGAGAGTCTGCGGTTGGCGTGCGCCGTGGAAAGGCGGCGCTTTCCCGTGGGTGCAAGTCTCACCCGGCAACCGCCCCAGCCGGAAGCAATCGGAGCAGTCATGGAGGTAACGAAATGGCTGAAGCCTTCGATTAGCGTGTCACGAATGGGTGACAGCGCGAGTGTGCAGGCCGCAACGCGAGTGAACGCCGAGCAAGCCTTATATGAGGAAGGCAAAGTCAAGAGGGTAGTATCAGGGGGCATTTGTTGATCCCCGATTGTTAAAGTCGGTATCCAAGGTCTGAGCCTTCGGTCGCCGTTCGTAACGGCTGCACCAACATCCCGCTTGCGGCGGGCAGGGCTCAGGAAGACGAGAACCATTCTCGAAAACGGCTTTTGAGGGCCATGGCTTGCTTCGGTTCGTCCACCTGGATCCGCCAGGACTGATCAGGTCCTGGTAGATTACGGAATTCGATCAATGAGTATCGTCAAGTTGGCTTCATAACGGCGCCTTCGATGACGACGCCTGCGGTCACGTATTTCCACAATGCGACCAGCAGCTTTCGCGCCACTGCCACGATCGTCGTCTTGCGCAGACGACCCCCATTGCGCCTGACCCGTTCGTGGAACCATAGGGTCAGCGCCGAGTGAGGTTGATTGCGTAGCCAGAGCCACGTCAGCTGGATCAATGTTGTTCGCAGTCGCGGATTGCCGGCTTTCGACACGCCTTGTTCGCGATCAACGGATCCACTCTGCCAGGGTGTTGGTGCCAGGCCCGCATAAGCCGCAACCTGTCGTCGGTTGTCGAAGTGCCGGAACAGCCCTTCCGACCAGAGAATGGCGGCGAACTCGGGCCCGACGCCCTTGATGTCGAGCAACATCGCCGCCGGCGTTCGCGCGGCGGCTCGTTCCGCGGCAAGCAGGGCATCCCGCTCGGCCTCCACCGCCTTGATCTGATTGAGCAACAGTTCAAGTCGATCGAGCTCACGGCGAACCTGCCCCTTCAGATGATCCGGCAGCGTATGCCCATCACCGGTCTGGAGTTGTTCCAGCCGCTCCCGTCGATCGCGGCGGAGCGGCTCGTATCCGGTTATCCCCTGGGAGAATAGCAGCCCCTTGATACGATTGACGTGAAGAACACGCTCGGCAGTCAGCACCTTGCGCTCGCGGCAAAGACGGCGGCGGTCTTCCTCCTCGGGAGTCGGCGCCTTGACCATCGAACACACCCGAGGTTCGCCGCGCTTATAGGCGAGCAGAGTGCGAACCAAAGCCTCGCCATCGATCCGGTCCGTCTTCGCCCGCCGACGTCGGCGCGATGTCGCGATTGAGGCCGGATCGACGACGTGGCTTTCGATCCCTTCAGCATTGAGCATCCGATGGATCCAGAATCCGTCGAGTCCAGCCTCCTGGATCACAATGATCGGAAAGCGCTGCCCCGTCCGTGCTCGCGCCTTCTCCCGGAGGTGAGCGAAGCGCTCCAGCAGTCCGGCGACATCGCAGCCGCGCACCGAATGCTTCGACATCTTCTCTCCGCCGCCAGGCGACAGTGACGTAATCAGCCAGGTCGAACGACTGAGTTCCAGTGAGACGAATATCGCGCCAAGATCGGTGCGGATAGCGGTCGATGCTTGGGGTCGGTCGGCTGCAATTTGCATGGTCACCTCCAGAGTGGGTCGGTAAGCAACCTCACTCTGCCAGAGTGGATCTCGAAACGGCTGATGCGCAGGCCGACCCGACAACCCTTTCGGGGAAGGCTGACACGACGGGGGTAGATGAGCGAAGAGTGCCCCCGTCGCTGCGCCGGGGTAGTGGCGACAGCGTGTACACAAGGAAAACGCAGGCAACACGGGAAGCCCCAAGGCGTGGTCAGGGATGATTAACCGGACGGTGCCAGGAGCCGAACTGGCTGCACGATCTCAGAAAGGTTGCGCGCTGGCCGAAGTGGGCATCTCGAAGCCGGATGGAGCCGCTGATCTATCAAAACCTCGCCGTTCCAGGCTCAAGCCCCAGGCGAATGCGTCCCGCAACGATGTAGTTGTTAGGCGACATCGCTACATGCTTGACGGCAGCGTGCACATCGCGGACGCACCGCTCCAACGCACACGTTTCGAAGATAGCCACGGCTCCGGCAGCGGCCGCCATCATGTCGACTATGCGCACAGCGCTTTCGGCGGCGTGCGAGCAAGCCATCCGAAAGAAGGCGCGTGCGTGAACAAGTCTTTCACCGCCAATTTCCGTCGCCTTCATAAGCTCGTCGATGGCCTCCGCCAGGAAGGCGCGCGCGGCCATCTGAATAGCTTCTGCGCGTCCCACCTCAGACTGTATGGTCTCCCGGTCGCGGAGAATCAGCGTGGTGCCTGCGCGCGCTTTTCGGCTGGCCGAAGTGATGAAACTCGAAATCGCCGAGCGAGCAATTCCCAACGGCACGACCGATACCGTCATGGCGAACACAGACACGGGCGGCATGCGGTAAAGCAGCCCCGGTTGCGTCGGCCTCGGAGCGAGGAAATCGTGTGTGTGCTCGGCGGAAACGAAGACCTCCCGAACCTCGAAATCACAGCTTCCCGTTCCGCGCAGACCCGACACGTACCAGTTGTCCGTGACGGAAACGTGCTCTGGCGCGAAATGGCAGCTAATGACTTCCGGCGAGTTCGGGTTGTCGGGACGGGTAATGCTGCATAGACCCATGATCCTTGTCGCATGGTGGATGCCACTGCCGAACGGCCAACGACCGGTGACACGATATCCTCCCTCTACTGGAATGGCGGTGCCGACGGCACCAGTCGCGCTGGCGACAAATGCGCGCGGGTCAGCAAACCAAGCCCGCGAAACACTCTCTGGCAGGTAGCCGGCAACCCGGCTCATGCCTGCGCCATTGCCCACGATCCAACCGATAGACGCGTCAAGTTCCGATACCGCCTCGACGACCTGCATGAAGTCGAGCGGCGAAAGCTCCGGGCCACCCAGGCCCTTGGGTACCCACAATCGCAGCAGGTCGGCGTCAACCACGGCATCGAAGATCGGCTTAGGTAGGCGGCGCTCGCGGTCCAGCGCGTCGCGATGCTGTTCCACGAGGGGCGCCAGACTCCAGATCTTCTCCAAAAGGCCGTCGACGCACTTCGGATCGCGAGCGATCATCGGGTGTGATTCCATTGCAAGCCTGTACCAATTTTACGTCCCCACTGTCCGAGAACGACTCTCCGGCATGCAAGGTCGAAGAATTCAGCTGCAGATGAAATAAATTCATCTACAATCTTAACATGGAACAGCTACCGCCATTGAGTGAGCTGCGAGTTTTCGACGCCGCCGCGCGCCACTTGAGCTTCAAGAAGGCAGCCGCCGAGTTGGGCGTCACGCCAACGGCTATCAGCCATCAAATCCGCCTCTTGGAGCAGCACTGTGGGCAGCTCCTTTTTCGGCGCCGGCCGCGTCCTTTGGCGTTGACCTGGGCGGGTGAGCAGTTGTTTCCGGTCGTTCGCGATGGGCTCGAAGACTTTGCTGACGCGTTGGCTCGCCTTCGAGCGGGCTCGGCAGGCGGCCGCCTGCGCGTGACCGCCACCAATGCCTTCGCCGCACGCTGGCTCGTTCCTCGGCTGCCGTTATGGCGGCAAGCCCACCCACGGCTGCATCTCAACATTGTCGGTACCGACACCGTACTGAACTTGAAGGCGGCAGAGGCGGATGTCGCCATCCGGTACGCTCGCTCGGCGCCCCCCGATGTCGTCTCGGTCGAACTCATCCGCGATAGATTCCATGTCGTTGCCAATCCGTCTCTTGTCGGGCCGGCGTCCGCGACCACGACACCGGCCGACCTCACCCGCTTCCCGCTGATCGAATACGAGTGGCTGCCGACGGATCCTTGGCCGCCCACGTGGCAGCGCTGGGAAGCCATGGCACGAGAAGGCTACGGCGCCGTGCCGCCACTCTCGAGCTTGGTCAGCCTGAGCTTCAGAGAGGAGCTGCACGCCATAGAGGCCGTCATTGCCGGACAGGGCCTTGCAATCTGCAGCGACCTCTTGGTAGGTCGCGAGCTTGCCGATGGCACGCTGATTCGTATGTCGGAGATCAGCCTGCCGGGGTACGGCTTCTATGGCGTCTATCGATCCGGTCACCCCAAAGAGCCACTAATCAAAGCATTCTTGAGTTGGGCCCGTTCAGTGATCTGATGACGGCCTCATCTAAGGCAGCGAGATCCGCTTCGGGCCAAACTCAGTCATTTGGCGAGGCCGCCTGCTATGTCCGGTATCACGCTGATACCGGACATAGCAGGCGGTCGCCGCCCTTCCTGCGCTCGCTAGCCAGCCGGATCTCAACTTAGCGGTCCGGCACGTGCTGGGCCTAGATGCTGCCAACAGTTGAGGATGGGCTTCAGCGCGACACGATCGACATAGAGGCGAAATGCCCGATCGATGGAGCGCAGCGCGGCGCTGCGCCAGCGGTCCTCACTCCAGTCGAGGGTTGCACGCAGAAGCATCTCTGCCTCGGCCTCGTTGTCGTAGGCGTCGCCGGCCTCACCGATGTAGGCGGTTGTAGAGGGCAGTCTTCGAGCGATGAGATAGGCCCCGCAGGCCATGGCCTCGGCGATCGACACGGGCATCCCGTAGGGCGGTCCAGCGGGATCAAAAGTGTGCAGATAAATTCCCGCTTTCTGCGCCAGCGCCGAGACAGCCGGGTGGGACATATCGATTCGAAGATCGACCGGGTGGCCAAGATCTTCGTTCTGGCGCAGAAGTTCCGCTACATAGGCCTCCCGCAGATTGCAGGTCACAACCGACAGGACAAAGCGAAACTCCGGAAGGCGCTTGGCCAGTCGAAACAGGCTGGGTAGATCCTTTGTCGGTAGACCTGCCGCGACGCGAAGAACCAACCGGCGGTCTTTCTCGAGTGTCGACGGTCGATAGAGATTGGGGTCGAATGCGGAGCAAACCGTTTGCAATTTCTTCAACTTCGGCGTAGCCGCCTTTTGGTGCGGAAAGACGAAGACTTTGCGCACCAAGGGATCCGCTTCCAATTGGCGGGCAAGTTCAGGTGTAAACTCGAAAGAATGGGCCCGCACGGTAACTGGCAAGCCGGCCCGGCGCAGGACTCCCTTGTGATCGTCGAAACAGCCGAGCCAGTGGACATGCACGATATCTGGATTGACCTTGGCCAATGCATCTTTCAGAGAGCCCCGGTGGACGGGAATATTCGTGGGGTAGGGCGCCGCCGGATCGATTTCGGACCATGCTTCGACCTCGATGCCGAGCCTCTGCATATAAGCGATCTCGGTCTCGATGTAGCTCTCGGACAATTGCGGATAGTGCCAAAGAGCATAGAGCACTTTGAAGTGCCGATTTACGGCTCCCTCGTCTTTGCGCAAGATCATATGCTCGGCATAGGCTTTGCTCTCGGTATTGCTAAGGCGAGGCCAAGCGCCTTCGTGATACTCGGCGCCCACAACAGGGACGGCGACGGGCGGGCTGTGGCGGGAATAACGGCGTATGAGATCCCAATCGTTTAGCCGCGGCAGGTCGGTGTCGAACCCGCCGAATTCCGTCCATAACCAGCGGCGGTGGCAATAGACGTTTAGGTCAATAAAATTCCGCTCGGCGAGAAGTGCGGCATCAAAAGTGGTTAGATGCACGAAGCTCATGCCGTTCGCCTCGACACGCCGAATGGCACTGTAGGCTGACTGCACGTCCGGCCGGTGACGAAAGATCGGGAGCATCGTTGTCAGATAGTCGGGGCACCATTCGTTGTCGCTGTCGATGTAGGCGATGATTTCCCCGCGGCTCTGCCCAAAGGCGAAATTCCGTGCCGTGCTCGGGCCGGACCGCTTACAACGAAATACGCGAATTCGCGGATCGCGGGAGTAGGTAACTAGAACGCTGGGCGTGTCGTCGTCACTACCATCGTCAACAACGATGAGCTCCCAATCCTCATAGCCCTGTGCCAAAACACTGTCGATCGCGCGGGGTAGCATGGCCGCGCGATTCCAGGTTGCCATGATGATCGAAACCGATGGCAGACTATCTGGATGTCGGCGGCTCCGCACCGGTCTGCGCCTAAGTGCGATTTGCGCAGGAAGCGCCGACCACAGTCGCAATTGCCCGGCGACGAAGAGCGCTGCATGGCGCACGGCTCCCCTCGGCCCGCGTGTTCGCCAAGACCTTGAGAACCGCCGGCCCAACTCGACAACCGACGCTACTGACATGACCGCATCCCCCCGCGGCATCACCCTACATAACAAAGTTCGGCTTGACGAGATCGGTAGCACTTCATTGGCAATGCGTCTATCCGGGCGCACGATAGCGACAGTGCCACCTTCGGCAATCGGACATTCGCCGGGATGCGAGCTTGGTAGTGTCCCTGCCGCGAGAACCACCGCTGCTTGTCAGCTGCCGGAGGCCGTTTTCTGACGTGAGCGGTATCGCTCGACTTCGTCTTGCGCCAGAATATCGATTATGGAATCCCCTCCGCAGATCCGTTCGCCGCTCGTAATTTCCCTCTTTGCGTATTGGAACCGCATCCGGGCAGGTCGGATCGCCCCCTTATGGTCCGATGTTCAGCCGGGAGACATCAAATCTCTTCTTCCCTACATCATGGTTGTAGAGGTCCTGGAGCTGCCCTTCGATGTTCGATATCGAATTGTAGGAACCGCCGTCGTTGAAGCCTTTGGCTATGACTTCACTTGGGAGACCCTTCGCCTGCCTAAGCACGATCTCGAAACAGCGGCGTGGCTGGGTGTTTACCGTGAATTTGTCGAACGACAGGGACCCTGCTTCGCGCAGTACAAAGTGTCAATGAGCCCGACGCATGCTTTAGTCGTCGATGTTGGCGTATTTCCGCTGTCGAGCGATGGGGCAACGATTGATCGCCTTATCGAGCTAGAAGACTGGCGTGCAGAAGGAGCCTTCAGGCCGCGGGTCATCAAGCCGTCAGTGCAAGATTTCACCATTTTTCGGGAAATGTCGGACTAGCCAGATATCAGCTGGCGAGAAGCTGCTCAATTGCGCACCGCCCTTGTTCAGCGGTTCGCATCGCCGAGGCTAGCCAACTGGAGCCGTGTCGGCAAAGGCCGGCCCTCCACGCCCACAATGCCGACACATCTCGGTCTCTTGTGGGGTGTTCGGGCGGAGATGTTCTGACGCATAGGCCTGGAAGATCTGCTCTCGCCGCGGCATTTGTGCCAGGACCTGACCTTCATGGAGAGGTATTGTCGGCTTCACCACAATGGTCTTCCCTGCCGATTGTTCCTCTCAAATCGGCTGCGCTGCATGGGAGCAGGTCACAACTCAACTCGGGCGTACAACCGCGGATTCGGCCCAGGATTGATCGAAGGGCACGTTGTAATTGACCAGAAAGTCGATCTTCTTGAACAGCCATGCTCCGTTGATACGAACGTACTCTTCGTCGTAGTCCCCGAGTAGCCAGCGGCTCACCCTTTTGCCCTCTTCCACCATGGTACAGGGCATGAGAATGCGCCACTTGCCGATCCCGCTATCGCCATCCACGTCGATGATGAAATTCATGGCAAGATGCGCGGCAAAGACGATCTGCGCGGAGATCCCGCTGAAGAAGGCTTCGATCGTGGGGCGTCCCGGATGGTGACCGAAATCCCTGCTGGTCCAAACCGCGTTGTCCGCAAAAAGCGGTCCGAGCTTCTCCGGCGGATAGCCGAGGTCACAGTAGTTCATGTAAAGATGCTTCAGTTTCTTGATCGCCTCGATCGATTCCAGGCGGTCGATGCGTTTTGCAAGATTGTCGCTCATCTCAAATCTCCTGACCCGACCCCGCTTGTGCAGCTAGGTGCTATGTATCCATGGAAGCGCCCGCCACGGAAGGCCCATCCGCCATTCGCCACTCAACCGGGATTTCCCAGATGACTCCCCCAGGCGCCGGAAACAGTAGCGCAATCGAGCATCGACCGACAACGTTTATGGACCCAATCGGACGCCACGGGACTTGATTACTGCCGATGGCGCGTTTCTCCGGTGCTGATGCGTTGAGTTGGATCTGAAAGCGTTCTGTCAGGACGCTTGACTTCGCTGCGCCTTGCCAGAAGGCCGTCGATCGCCAACGGTCCTGAACCGCCCAGGACGAGGGCCGCAAGGCAGGCGAGGTAAAGGAGATCGGTTTCAAGGCCCGGCGGCCCGAACTGCGCGCCGGCGGGCGTGACGGCCAGGAGCTTGATCGAGCTGAAACCGTAAGGCAGATGCACGGTGATCATGGCAACCAGGAGAACCGCCGCCATCGGTATGCTGGCGAGCGGCACCAGCGCACCCAAAAGCACGGCCAAGCCACCAACGATCTCGACCACGATCGTAAGCAGTCCCATGAAATGCGGTGCGGGCACGCCAAGTGCCTGCAAAATTGCGGGGAACGCATCCAGGCCCCTGGCCAGCTTGGCGAAGCCGTGCTCCATGAAGCCATACCCGACGATCAGTCGCAGTGGGATCGGGGCCCAGCGGGCGATCGGAGATCTGCTGATCAGATCAATGGGAAGGTCGCGCCACGTTGACGGCAGTCTCCGGACATAGCTTGTCGTTTTCATACCCATCAACTTCTCGCTAGTAGTTCGTCCCCATGTAAGGGAGCCTGACGGCATTACATCATGATGTCACGATGTCGTGATGTCTCCCTCGCCCCTCTGGCCAAGGACAGCAAGCGCGAATAGCGGGAGCGCTGATTTCGCGCCGGCACTGCCAGCAGCGATACGTCGAGTACAACAAGCTTGCCCTTCAGCGGCGCCGGAACCAAGGGCGCCGCCGAGGCGTTGTTGTTGATATCGCTCCTTAATCGAAGGGAGGAAATCGCAATGGCAACCGCCGCTCAAAAGCGAAAAGTTCACAAAGTCATGGGCGAGAAAAAGCGCGGCACACTGCGAAGCGGCTCGGGGAAGAAGGTCAAGAGCCGAAAACAAGCCATCGCCATCGCCATGTCGGAATCGGGACAATCCTGGCAAAAGAACAAGCGACGCAAGAAGAGGAAGTAGGCGGCTTTCACTCTCGCCAAGGGCAGAGGGTCGTCTATCGACTCCATTTGGAGCGAATCAGGAAATTGGCCGTGCCTCCCGCATGGACGGTTGTGTGGAACCGTGCCAGCCCGCGTGGCCATATTCAAGCAACGGGCCGCGGCGCCCGCGGCCGCAAACAATATCGCTACCAGTCCAAGTTATGGGCTCACCACGCTCAACAGCCAGCACATCAAGACCGCGGGCGCCGAGCTGCGCTTCCGTTTTGCCGGCAAAGGCGGGCGGATTTGGCGCGTCAAGCTGAAGAGCCGCCACGTCGCCAAAGTCGTGAGGGCCTGCCAGGAGTTGCCGGGCCAGGGGCTGTTTCAATACGAGGACGCCGAGGGCTGATTCACGATGTGACGTCGACGGACATCAATGAATACCTCCGCGCAGCGGCAGGAATCGAACCCTCGTCGGGAGCGATATGCCACGCTTCCGGAACCTTCGGCGCGTTCCATTGGTTGTTGGTGGAATCCAGAAGCAGGATGGGATCGCCCGTGGCCAAGCGCAACACCGCCGCCAAGCGTCGTCCGAAGCAAAAATCGCGACCGTCCGGAACGCGGTCGGGCAGGATCACGTCACCGCATTATTGGTCCGGGCGAGTCACCCGGGAAAGCAACGCCCTCGATCTCGACAAGGGTGTCTTCAATCTGCGCGATCCCAAGAAAATCGCCGCCTCCCTCAAACAATCGGCTCAGCGCAGTCGCCGTCGCAAGGCGGAGCCATACCGCTCGGCGCTTTCGATGCTCGTCTTCTACATCAACAGGGCTGGAAGGAATTTGCCGGCAAGCCGCAAGCGGACCCTCGAAAGGGCCAAGGGTGAGCTGAAGAAATTGTTCGGACGGGACTCTCGCGGGCACGATGCCGGCCGCGACCGGGGGAGCACCCGCGCGTCGCGCTGATGACGGCCTGTTTGCGGCCAGGCGAGTACGGCCTTGCAGGCCAGGGTCGGCCTAAGGCCTGCCTCAAAGGCCCGCATGGCGACGCCGTCAAGACGCTGGTGGGGTCTGCGACCAGATGCTGGTCATGCCAGCGTTGCGTGACGGCATCGCCATGGGATCGGGGCTATGCCAGATTTTCTTCGAGCTTTTGCTCTTCCGTCATGCAAATGCCGCCGAGAGCAATTCCCGCCATGCTCATGTCATGCTTGAGGGCGATATCGGCCAGGGAGACGACGCCGACGAGCTGTTTCTTGCGGTCGACGACGGGAAGCCGTCGCACCTGGAGCTTGGCAATGCTGTCGGCGATGTGCTCGACATCCTCGTCGTCGTAGCAATAGAGCACCCTCTCGGTCATGACATCGCGGACCTTGGTCCGCGCCGGGTTCTTTCCTTGCGCGACACCCCGTATTGCGATGTCGCGATCGGTGACCATGCCGACCAATCGATCGTTTTCGCCCACCGGCAAAATGCCGATATCGGCATCGGCCATTTTCTTCGCCGCTTCGGGGAGCTTCGCCTCCGGGCTGATCAGCTCGACGTTCGACGTCATGAGTTCGCGTATTTTCATCTCTTCCTCCATTGTGACTCGAGGACCAATGCAACCCCGGGACAACAGTTCCCGAAGGCTGCCTCGCACCCGTCCCTTTTTGCCCACTGTTTCGTGTTTCGCAGGGTCACGATCCGAAGCGTCTGGCCGCCGGAAGCGCGTGACCGGTCGAAGAGCTTGACCGAAAGAACGCACAGGGCTGCGAGTGCCGCCTGACTGTCGTTCAAAACCGTGGGAGTGATCGCAGTCTAATGCCTCTTCGGATGGCTGGATCATGGCAATAATGGGGTAATGGAAACGCCGCGCCGGGGACGTGAGGCATGTCGCTATCTGCTTTGTTCAGATTTGGTGCAAGGCGCGGGACTGGCCCGATCTGCAGACCCGATTCCATTCGGGCGTGGTGGCGCCAGCGCGCATGCCTGTCCAAGAAAGCGCTCAAATTCGACCTTGATATCAAGCGGTCGTCATGCCGTGACGTGACCGACCCGAGACATAGGTGGCGTTTCGTTACCTATGTCTCCGGGTCGGACATTTGAGCGGCTGGAGCGGGTGAAGGGAATCGAACCCTCGTCGTAAGCTTGGGAAGCTTCTGCTCTACCATTGAGCTACACCCGCGTGGTCCCCGGTTATAGGCGAGCTGGCGCGGCGGTTCAACATGGCGTGAAAGGGCGGCGGCCCGCTGGCCGGGCTGGGCTTCCGCCGCTATGTTGCGAGCGTCCCCAGGGAGACGAGCCGCCGATGAGTTTTCGCCCGCGCCCCGCCGATGCGGCCGTTCGCCGAAGGGCGAGGGCAGGATGAGGGGCGGCTTTGCGGGCGGCGGCTGGCTTCGCCTGCTGCCCGCCGTGACGGTGGCGATCTTCTTGTTGCCGGTCGTCGCCGGCTTGCTGGGCACCTTGCTGCCCAGCCTGGGATATCTGCCGGAACTTGGCGGCCGGTCGCTGTCCCTCGATGCCTGGCGCATGCTGATGGCGGCGCCCGAACTGCCGGCGGCGCTGGCCGTGACATTGATCAGCGGGCTTCTCGCGACATTCGTCTCCTTTGTCCTGGCCGTCGCGATCGCCGCCACGCTCCATGGCACGCGGCTATTTGCCTTGTTGCGCCGCCTCTTGGCGCCGCTTCTGGCCATGCCCCACGCAGCGGTCGCGCTGGGCTTCGCCTTCGTCATCGCGCCCAGCGGTTGGCTGATGCGCCTGCTGGCGCCCCTCGTGGCGCCCGACGGCCTGCCGCCGGCGGTCTCGCTCCTGGGCGATCGCTGGGGTTTGGCGCTGGCGGCCGGGATGGTATTGAAAGAAACGCCCTTCCTGCTGCTGGCCATCATCGGTGGGCTGGGCCAGCTTTCCGGCGATGCGGCGCTGGTCACGGCGCGCGCGCTGGGTTATCGGCCGGCCACGGCCTGGCTGAAGACGATTCTTCCCCAGCTCTATCGCCAGCTTCGCCTGCCCATATACGCCGTGCTCGCCTTCTCGCTCTCCGTCGTCGACATGGCCTTGATCCTGGGGCCGAGCACGCCGGCGCCGCTGGCGCCCTTGCTGCTTCGCTGGTTCAACGCCGCCGATCTCGAAACCATATTCCCGGCGACGGCCGGTGCCGCCTTGCAGATCCTGCTGGTTGCCGCCGCCATCCTGCTGTGGTGGGCGGGGGAGCGGCTGGTCGGGTATCTGTGCGCCGGCTGGCTTGCCGGCGGCAGGCGTGGTCATCTGGGCCGCGGCGCTCGTTGGCTGGGCGCGGGCGTCGCCGGCTTATTGGTGGTCCTGGCGGCGCTGGCGATTCTGGCCCTTGCGATCTGGTCTCTGGCGGCGCTTTGGCGTTTCCCGGCGCTTCTGCCTCAAACCTGGACTTTGAGCAATTGGACTCGACCGGGCCTGGATATCGCGCGGCCCATCGCCACCAGCCTGTGGCTCGGCGTCGGCGCCACGGCAATCGCCTTGCTGCTGGCGCTGGGTTGCCTGGAGAACGAGCGTCGCCACGGGTTGCATCCCTCGGGCCGCATCCTTTGGCTCATCTATCTGCCGCTGCTGACGCCCCAGATCTCGTTTCTCTTCGGGACGCAGGCGCTGTTTGCCTGGCTCGGCATCGAGGCAAGCGCCGTGGCGTTGGTCTGGAGTCATCTGTTGTTCGTGCTGCCTTATGTCTTTTTGATGCTGGCCGATCCCTATCGCTCGTTGGACGAGCGCTATCTGCGCGCCGGGCTCTGCCTGGGTGCCGGGCACGGGCGCCTGTTCTATGCCGTGATGCTGCCGATGCTGCTGCGGCCGATTCTGATTGCCGCGGCAGTCGGCTTTTCCGTCAGCATCGCGTTGTATCTGCCGACGCTGTTTGCCGGTGCCGGACGTTTCGACAGCCTGACCACCGAGGCGGTGGCGGCCAGTGCCGGCGGCGATCGCCGCCTCTCGGGCGTCTATGGCTTCCTGCAGGCCGCATTGCCCCTGGCGGGATTTGCCCTTGCCCTCGTCCTGCCGGGGTTCGTCTTTCGCCATCGTCGCGGCATGCGCGTGGTGGAGCGGCGATGATGGAGGAGGGCCTCGTGCTCGACGGCGTCGAGCTCTGGCTCGGCGGGCGCCGGCTGATCGGACCGCTCGATCTGGCAATCGGACCCGGCGAGGTCGCCACCCTCATGGGCCCCTCGGGCAGCGGCAAGTCGAGCCTGCTCGCCTTCATCTGCGGCGCTCTCGATCCGGCCTTCCGTGCCCAGGGACAGATCCGACTGGGCGGGGTCGACATCGGCGATCTGGCGCCCGAGCGCCGGCGGTTGGGAATCCTGTTTCAGGACGATCTTATGTTTCCCCATCTTTCCGTCGGCGGGAATCTCGCCTTCGGCCTTCCGCCTGGCTTGTCGAGTCGCGAACGCCGGGCCCAGATCATGGCGGCCCTGGCCGAGGCGGGCCTGGCCGGATTCGTCGATCGCGACCCGGCGA